>Ga0335081_10001835_pt1 | contig 33564 bp, 34 predicted proteins | sample Lox_Sample_35_FD_206713 | JGI IMG/M metagenome (GOLD analysis project Ga0335081, IMG submission 206713) | Soil microbial communities from Loxahatchee National Wildlife Refuge, Florida, United States - Lox_Sample_3.5 | ecosystem: Environmental > Terrestrial > Soil > Wetlands | place: USA...
GACATGCACGCCGAGGCCTTCCACTATACGCGCCAGACCCTGGGCTACGAGGACCCGTTCCCGGACGAGCCCTGGTTCCCGGCCGCGCCCGCGCCCGCGGCGGGCGACGCCGAATGCGCCGGCGGCGCGTTCGAGCTCGGCGCGCGCCCGGGCAGCGGGTTCGTGTTCGACAACGAGAAATGGGCGCACGAAGTGCGCCTGGCGCCGTTTCGCATCGCGCGCGCGCCGGTGAGCAACGCGCAGTACCTGGAGTACGTCGAGGCGGGCGCTGCGCCGCCGCGCGACTGGCGGCGCGCCGGCCGCGCCTGGCAGCAGCGCCGCTTCGCGCGCTGGGTCGCGCTCGCGCCGCATGAGCCGGTGGTGAACCTGAGCTGGGACGAGGCGCAGGGCTGGTGCCGCTGGGCCGGGCGGCGGCTGCCGAGCGAGGCCGAGTGGGCGTTCGCCGCGGCGAGCGGCGCGCTCGGGCGGCGCGCGGACTCGGGGCTGGTGTGGGAATGGACCGCGAGCACATTCGGGCCCTTCCCGGGCTTCAGCCCCGATCCCTACCGCGACTACTCCCAGCCCTGGTTCGGCAGCCACAAGGTACTGCGCGGGGGCAGCTTCGCCGCCCCCGCGCGCGTGGCGCGCGAGGGCTTCCGCAACTTCTACACCCCGGAGCGCGGCGACATCTTCGCCGGCTTTCGCAGCTGCGCCCTCGAGCGCGAATGAGGCCCGTCACCGCATGCGGCTGATCCTGGGCTCCCTGGCGCAGCTGATGGTGATGGCGGCGGTCGTTGCCACGGCGCTGTTCGTCCCGGTCGTGGCGCTTTTCGCCTTGCTCTCGTTCGCGCTGTTCGGCGTCTCGCTCAGCTCGTTCATGACCTTCGGTGAAGCGATCGCCGCCTACCAGGGTCTCGCCGTTTGGTGGGCCATCGTGTTCGTCCCGGCGCTGGCCTACAGCGCGTTCGTGATGCCGTGGCAGACCGGGAAATAGAGAAAAACTCCGGAGGAACGACGCATGGGATTGTCGACGCAGGAAGCAGGTCTGCTCTCGGGCATCCGCGTGCTCGAGGCGGCCTCGATGATCATGGTGCCGTCGGTGGGCGCGGCGCTGGCCGATTACGGCGCACAGGTGATCAAGCTCGAGCCGATCGAGGGCGATCTGAACCGGCGCGGCCACCAGATCCCGGGCATGCCGGTGCACGACTACGAGTACTGCTTCCTGCCCGACAACCGCGGCAAGCGCAGCCTGTCGATCGACCTCAAGGCGCCCGAAGCGCGCGCCATCCTGCGCCGCCTGGTCGAGGGTGCCGACGTATTCCTCACCAATCACCGTCCGAAGTCGCTCGCCAGCCTCGGCCTGGGCTGGCCCGAGCTGCAGGCGATCAATCCGCGCCTGGTCTACGCGCACGGCACCGGCTTCGGCGACGCGGGCGAAGAGATCGACAAGCCGGGCTTCGACTCGGTCTGCTACTGGTCGCGCTCGGCGATCGAGGCGAACCTGTTCCCGACCGATGGCTGGCTGGGGTCGTTCGGCTACGGCACCGGCGATCATCCGAGCGGCATGGCGCTGCTGTCCGCGGTGCTGCTCGCCCTGCTCGCGCGCGAGCGCAGCGGCCGCGGCACGCGGGTTTCGTGCTCCCTGCTCGCGAGCGGCGCGTGGTCGAACGCGGTCATGATCCAGGCCAAGCTGCTCGGGGCGCAGTTCCTGGAGCGCCGGCCGCGCGAAGATGCGCGCAGCTTCACCTCGGTGTACTACCGCGCCGCCGACCGGCGCCTGTTCAAGATGGTCGTGGTCGATACGCGGCGCGACTGGCCCAAGGTCTGCCGCGCCATCGGCCGCCCGGATCTTATCGACGATCCGCGCTACGCGACGCTCGAGGAACGCCTCAGGCAAGGGCGCATGGGCGAGCTGGTCCGGATCTGCGACCGGATTTTCGCCCGCCAGCCGATGCCGTACTGGCAGCGCGCGCTCGAGCAGGCCGACGTGCCCTACTCGGTGGTCGCCGGCTTCGACGACGTGGTGGCGGACAGGCAGATGGCGGCCAACGGCGTGTTCATCGAGATCGACGACCCCGTTCTCGGCCGCGTGCAAAGCGTCGATACGCCGCTGCAGATCGAAGCGCATCCGAAGGTGACGCGCACCCCGGCGCCGCGCCTGGGCGAGCATACGCGGCAGATCCTGTGCGAAATCGGCCTGGGCGAGCGGGAAATCGATTCCCTCACGCAGCGCCGCGTCGTGGCGGACCACGCTTCGCCCTCGGCCCCGATCCCGGGGCCGCAATAAGCCGGGCGCCGTGCGCGTCCGGGCTGAATCAGCGGTGCGGCCATTAGATTTGCATTGACCTTTGCGCTCATTTCCGTCGGCCTCCTTGGCCGTTCGGCGCTGGATAAGGTGCTGGCCATGCAAGGCGGCGCCGTACGCGTGGCGCTATGGGCGCAGATTTCTTCGATCTTCGACATCGTAGTGGGCGTGGTATCGGCCGGCGTCGGCGCCGGCTTGGTGGTGTACGTAACGCGCTCGCAGCGGGAGGCGACCCAGCGCGAGCACTTGAGCGAGGCGCTCCGCATCGGCCGGCGCCTGGCGCTGCCGCTGGCGCTTGTCTTGGCTGCGGGCAGCTGGGCGCTGAACGGCTTTCTCTCGGGCGGAAAAGTTTCGCCGTGGTTCTTCGCCGTCGCCGCCGCGGCGGGCTGGGTCGGGGTGATCCCGATGCTCATCAGCAACTATTGGCTCGGGCAACATCGGTACGGCCTGATGCTCATCATGGCCAGCGCGCAATCCGGGCTGATGCTCCTCGCGGCACTTGTGTTTCCACTGCAATCGACGCTGGCATGGGTCGCGCTCGCGCAGGCATCGCCCGCTGTCGTCATACTCTTCGCGCCCAAGGCGGAGCCCGGAGGCAAGCGCTTCGAGCAACGGCCGCATCCTCTGCGTCGCTACATCTTGCCGGGGCTATCGATCGGCATCCTGAGCCCGCTGTCCATGCTCCTCGCGCGCAGCGCGGTGGGCGAAGCACTGTCCTGGCACGATGCGGGCGTGCTGCAGGCGCTGTTGCGGCTGGCCGATTGGGTCTGCGCGATCGCGGGAGGATTCCTGTCGCTGGCGTATTTGCCGCGCTTTGCCGCCGCGCGTACCGCACCGGCGCTTGCGCTGGAGCTGCGTTCGGCTGCGAAGTCGATCCTCCTGCCCTCGGCAGCCGCTTTCGGGGTGCTGTATGTCGTGCACCGTCCGCTGCTCGCGGCGCTCTACGATCCCGGCATGCGGGGGTCGAACGTCACCGTCGCGCTGTTCTTCGCCGGTAGCCTGGTGCGTGTCGGCGCGTGGATCCCGCTCTTTGCGCTGTTCGCCCGCCGACGCACGCGCGACATTGCGATCGGCGAGCTTCTATCGCTGCCGCTTTTTGTCGTTCTCGTCTATGCGGCGGGCCGCCTGCTCACGCTGGAGCTGGCCGGCGCGATGTGGCTCCTCGCCTATTGCGCCTACTGTGCCTACAACGTGGGCGCCGTCCGGCGCAGCCAAAGCGCGCATCAGGCGCGAGCATGATCTATTGACGGGAAGACATCGACGGCCGCTGCGCGAGCGCCGCGCGCCAGCGCTGCAGGTGCGGGTGCTGCGCGCCGGGCTTGACCTTGACCACGCGCGCGAAGTCGACCGCCACCACCGCGGTGATGTCGGCAATGCTGAATCGATCCGCGGCGATGTACTCGCGCCCGGCCAGGCGCTCGTTCAGCGCGACGAAGAACTGCTCGACCCGGGCCAGGCCGCGCTGCGCGAGCTCGGGGATCTGGGGATAGTCCACCGGCCCGGGCAGCGCCCGGTTGGCCATGGCCGGCGCGCTGTTGCGCATGGCCTCGGCGATCGCGAGCAGGCCCTCGAACTCGACGCGCCAGTTCCAGCTCGCGATTTCGGCCTTTTCCTGCGGCGTGCTGCCCAGCAGCGCCGGAGCGGGGTAGCGGGCCTCGAGGTAGGCCGTGATCGCCGCGTTGTCGGTCAGCAGCAGCCCCTCCTCGGTGCGCAACGCCGGCACGGTGCATTGCGGGTTGATCCTGCGGTAGGCCTCGCCGAGCTGCTCGCCGTTCTTCAGGTCCACCTGGACCGATTCGTGCTCTACGCCTTTCTCGGCGAGCAAAATGCGCGCGCGGCGCGGGCTCGGCGCCGTGGCGCAGTCATAGAGGGTGATCATCGTTTCACCTTGTCCTGGGTCCCGGTGTCGAAGTCGCCGGCGTCGTGCCGCTCGTGCAGCTGGCTCGAGGGCTCGCCCCAGGTGCGGTTGACCATGCGCCCGCGCTTCGCGGCCGGTCGCTGCGCGATCTCGTCGGTCCAGCGCAAGACGTGCGAGTACTCCTGGACCTGCAGGAACTCGCCCGCCGAATAGAGCTGACCCTTGGCGAGCGCGCCGTACCAGGGCCAGACCGCGATGTCGGCGATCGTGTAGTCGTCCCCCGCCAGATAGGAGCTCACGGCCAGGCGCCGGTCGAGCACATCGAGCTGGCGCTTGACCTCCATCGCGTAGCGGTCGATGGCGTATTCGATCTTGCTCGGCGCATAGGCATAGAAGTGGCCGAACCCGCCGCCGAGAAAAGGCGCGCAGCCCATCTGCCAGAACAGCCACGACAGGCACTCGGCGCGCGCGGCGCCGCCGGACGGAAGCAGGGCGCCGAACTTCTCGGCCAGGTAGAGCAAGATCGCGCCCGACTCGAACACCCGGATCGGCGCCGGCCCGCTGCGGTCGAGCAGGGCCGGGATCTTGGAGTTCGGGTTGATGGCGACGAAGCCGCTGCCGAACTGCTCGCCTTCGTTGATGCGGATCAGCCAGGCGTCGTACTCCGCGCCGGCATGGCCCAGCGCCAGCAGCTCTTCGAGCATGACCGTGACCTTGACGCCGTTGGGCGTGGCGAGCGAATAAAGCTGCAACGGATGGCGGCCCAGCGGCAGGTCCTTGTCGTGCGTCGCGCCCGCGATCGGACGGTTGATGCTGGCAAAGCGGCCGCCGCTCGCCTTGTTCCAGGACCAGACCTTCGGCGGCACGTAGGTCGAAGAATCATCCATGCTGCAATCTCCAAGTCAGCCCTGCTGCGCGAACTCGTCGCCGCCCAGCCGGGCGGCGGTGTCGGTGCGGCGCATCGCCTCGCCCAGCGTGCGTGCGACCACCTGCAGCGCGCGGTCGCCCGTGTCGTGGCCGTCGCGGTCGTTCAGCTGCTTCAGGTCGTCGACGTCGATGTAGGCCAGCGTCAGCGCCTGCGCGTCGCGCGCCGCCGCCAGCTGCGCCTTCACCGTCGCGAGCAGGTCGGCCACGATCACGAACATGCCGATGCGCATCAGCGTGTTCCAGAGCACGATAAGGGGATGGCTGTAGCGATGCCCCGCGCTCAGGTCCGCCGCGAGCCACACCAGGGCCGCGATCACCGCGAGCCGCAGCCCGGCCGCTCTGCCCGCGTACCAGGTTGCGAGCCCGATCGGCGCGAGGTACAGGATCGTGAGCGAGATCTCGAAGCCGGTGAGGCGATCCGCGACCCCGATCAGCGCCAGCAGCGCCAGCGCCGCGGCGATGATCTGCGCCGGCTGCAGCCGGCGCGCTACGCGGTCTAGCTTCTCGAGCATGCCGGCGCCTGCGGCGCGAGGCCGCGCGCGAGCGCGGCGAAGGATTCCTGCGCCGGCGAGGACACGCGCAGCGCGCGGGCCTCGGGCAGGCGGGCGAAGTTGCGCAGCGCCGAGCGGCGGTAGGCGGGGTCGTAGTGCTCGGCCAGCAGCCGCGCCACCAGCTCGGACCAGGCGCCGCGCGCGGCGAGCGCCTTCCATTCCCCCACCCGCGCCCGGCCGTGCAGCCCCGCCAGGCAGTCGAGCTGCGCCTCGAGCGCGCTGCGCTCGGCGAAGAAGTGCCGGTACTCGTCCATCAACAGCGCAACGCGCGTGTCCGTGTCGGCCTCGAGCAGCAGGCACTCGGCGGCGCGCATCGACTCGATCAGCGCCTCGGGCACCTGCAGCTGGCCGATGCGGCGGCTCTCGCCCTCGACGTAGATCGGCCGCGCGGGCTCGAGCGCGGCGAGCTGCTCCAGCAGCAGGCTCTCGAACCATTTCTGCGACGGCTGCGGGCGGTCGGGCAGGCCGCCCAGCACCGAGCCGCGGTGCGCGGCGAGCTCTTCCAGGTCGAGCACCTGGGCCCCGGCGCCGGCGAGCGCGCGCAGCAGCCGGCTCTTGCCGCTGCCGGTCGCGCCATGGATGACACGAAAGGTCAGAGTGCGGGGCAACGCGGCCAGCCGCTCGACCACGTAGCGGCGGTAGGCGCGGTAGCCGCCCTCGAGCGTCTTCGCCTGCCAGCCGACCTCGCGCAGCACGTGCGCCATCGCGCCCGAGCGCTTGCCGCCGCGCCAGCAGTACACCAGCGGGCGCCAGCCGCGCTCCATGCCGGCGAAGTCGGTCTCGAGATGGCGTGCGATGTTGCGCGCCACCAGCGCGGCGCCCAGTTTCCTCGCCTGGAAAGGCGAAACCTGCTTGTAGAGCGTGCCGATGCGCGCGCGCTCGGCGTCGTCCAGCACCGGGCAGGAGACTGCTCCCGGAACGTGGTCTTCGGCGTATTCCGCGGGCGAGCGCACGTCGATCAGGGCGTCGAAGGCGCCGGGCTCGAGCGCCCCGAGCGCGACCGCGTGCGAGGTCGGTTTCATCGAGTAGAATTCTACCGTCATGAACGCTCCCGACCGGATCCGGCTCACCGCCTTCAGCCACGGCGGCGGCTGCGGCTGCAAGATCGCGCCCGCGGTGCTGTCCCAGATCCTGGCCGAGGCGCCGATCCGCGGCCTGCCGGCCGAGCTGCTGGTCGGCACCGAGACCTCGGACGACGCCGCGGTGTACCGCCTGAACGACGCGCAGGCGCTGGTCGCGACGACCGATTTCTTCACTCCGATCGTCGACGACCCGTTCGACTTCGGCCGCATCGCCGCGACCAACGCGCTGTCGGACATCTACGCCATGGGCGCGCGACCGATCCTCGCCCTGGCGCTGGTCGGCATGCCGCTCGACAAGCTGCCGGTGAGCGTGATCCGCAAGATCCTCGAGGGCGGCGAGTCGGTCTGCGCCGCGGCCGGGATCCCGATCGCGGGCGGGCACTCGATCGACACCCTGGAGCCGATCTACGGCCTGGTGGCGCTGGGCCTGATGCACCCGGACAAGGTCAAGCGCAACAGCGGCGCGCGCGCGGGCGACGTGCTGATCCTTGGCAAGCCGCTCGGGGTCGGCATCCTGTCGGCGGCGCTGAAGAAGGGCCGCCTGGACGACGCCGGGTACGCCCAGATGATCGACGCCACCACGCGGCTCAACACCCCGGGCATCGCGCTGGCGGAGATGCCGGGCGTGCACGCGCTGACCGACATCACCGGCTTCGGCCTGGCCGGGCACCTGCTCGAGCTCTGCCGCGGCTCGCGCCTGGCGGCCGAGGTCCGGCTCGACGCGCTGCCGGTGATCGGCGCGGCGCTCGAGTGGGCGAAGCAGGGCGTCGCGACCGGCGCCTCGGAGCGCAACTGGAGCGGCTACGGCGCCGACGTCGCCCTGCCGGCCGGCGCGCCGGACTGGGTTGGCAAGCTGCTCACCGACCCGCAGACCAGCGGCGGGCTGCTGGTGGCCTGCGCGCCGGCGGACGCCGAGAGGGTGCTCGAGGCGTTCGCCACGGAGGGCTTCACGGATGCGCGCGCGATCGGCCGCCTGGCCGAGGGCCCCGCGCGCGTCACCGTGGTCTAGGATTTCTTCCTGAGCTGAGGCTTGGGATCGGTCGCGCGCCGTCCGGGATGGCGGCGGCGCTCGAATGCGAGCTCCTTCCTGGTCTTGCGCCGCCTGGCGGCCTTGCGCAGCGCCGCCGCGGCGCGCCGGTCGGGCACGTTCAGGCGCCGCTCCACCGGCATGATCTCGACTTCGTACAGCGGCGGCAGGTCTTCTTCGTGCTCTTTCTTCTTCATTTCTCGAGCAGGGGCTGGAGTCGGGGCCAGATATTATCCAGCAAAAGCGGCTGCCCGGCCGCGGTCGGATGCAGCTCGTCGGCCTGGAACAGCTCGCGCCGAGCGGCGATGCCCTCTAGCATGAACGGCACCAGCGCCACGCGCTCGCGCCGCGCGAGCTCGGCGTAGGCGGAAGCGAAGGCCCCGGTATAGTCCGGGCCGTAGTTGGGCGGCATGCGCATGCCGATCAGCAGCACGCGCGCGCCGGACTTCTTCGCGCGCACGACCATGGCGCGCAGGTTCTTTCTCATTTCGTCCACCGGCAGCCCGCGCAGGCCGTCGTTGGCGCCGAGTTCCAGGATCACCACCGCCGGCCGGGTCTGCGCCAGGACCTTTGCGATGCGCGCCAGTCCGCCGCTGGTGATCTCGCCCGAGATGCTCGCGTTGGCGACGCTATAATCGTAGCCCTCGGCCGCGAGCCGCTTCTCGAGCAGCGCCACCCAGCCGCGATCGCGCGGGATGCCGTAGGCCGCGGACAGGCTGTCGCCGAATACCAGGATGGTTTTCCCCCCCGCCGCCGCCGCAGCGGCCGCCAGGAAAGAGAAGATGATCAACAGCAAGGCCTTGATTGCGCGTGGCATCGGCAAGACGGTGAAGAGCGGCGAGCGCGACCTCGTCATTTTGCGCGACATCGATCTCGCGGTCGACTCCGGCCAGGCGCTCGCCATCGTCGGCGCCTCGGGCTCGGGCAAGTCAACCCTGCTCGCGATCCTGGCCGGGCTGGACACGCCGAGCACCGGCACGGTCGAGCTCGAGGGCGAGGACCTGTTCGCGCTCGACGAGGACGCGCGCGCCGAGCTGCGCGGGCGCACGGTCGGCTTCGTGTTCCAGTCCTTCCAGCTGCTGCCTGCGCTGTCTGCGCTCGAGAACGTGATGCTGCCGCTCGAGCTCGCCCGCCGGCCCGACGCCGAGCAGGCGGCGCGCGAGGTGCTCGCGCGCGTGGGCCTCTCGGAACGGCTGCACCACGCGCCCAAGCACCTCTCGGGCGGCGAGCAGCAGCGCGTCGCGCTGGCGCGCGCTTTCGCGGCGCGGCCCAAGCTGCTGCTCGCGGACGAGCCCACCGGCAGCCTGGACGCCGAAGCCGGGCGCGAGGTCATCGGGCTGCTGTTCGACCTGAACCGCGCCGCCGGCACGACGCTGGTGATGGTCACCCACGACGAGCAGCTCGCGGCGCGCTGCGAGCGCACGCTGCGGCTCGCCGCCGGCAGGATCGCGCCGTGAGACAGTCGCTGCGCATGCTCGCGCGCGACTGGCGCGCGGGGGAGCTGCAGGTGCTCGCCGCGGCGCTGGTGGTCGCGGTGGCGAGCGTGACCAGCGTCGCCTTCTTCGCCGACCGCGTCGGCCAGGCGCTGGTGCGCGACGCGCACCAGCTGCTCGGTGCCGACCTGGTGCTCGCCTCCGATCATCCGTGGGACGAGGCGATCGGCGCCGGGATCGCCGCGCGCGGCCTGGCGCGCGCCGAGGCGCTCAACTTCATCAGCATGGCCTCGGCCGGGGAGGGCGCCGCGCAGCGCAGCAAGCTCGCGGCGGTCAAGGCCGTGAGCGCCGGGTACCCGTTGCGCGGCAAGCTGCGCACCGCGGCCGCTCCCGGCGCGCCGGATGCGCCCGCGGCGCACGGCCCGGCGCCCGGCAACGTCTGGCTCGACGAGCAGCTGGTCGGCGCGCTCGGGGCCCCGGTCGGCAGCACGATCCGGCTCGGGCGCGCCGAGCTTCGGGTCGCGGCGGTGCTCACGCTCGAGCCCGAGCGCGGGGCGAACTTCTTCAACATCGCGCCGCGCCTGCTGATGAACCTGGCCGACGTTTCCGCCACCGGGCTGGTGCAGACCGGCAGCCGCATCTCGTATTACCTCTATGCCGCGGGCGCGCCGGAGGCGATCCGCGCGTTCGAGAAGTGGGTCGCGCCGCGGCTCGAGCGCGGCCAGCATGTCGACGACCTGCAGTCCGGGCGGCCGCAGGTGCGCGCCTCGATCGACCGCGCGCAGCGCTTCCTCGGCCTGACCGCGCTGCTGGCGGCGATCCTGGCCGGCGTGGCGATCGCGCTTGGCACGCGCCGCTTCGTCGAGCGCCACCTCGACGGCTGCGCGGTGATGCGCTGCCTGGGTGCGACCCAGAACCGGCTGCTCGCGCTCTACGGCGGCGAGTTCCTGGCGCTCGGCCTGGCCGCCTGCGCGGTAGGCTGCCTGGCCGGCTACGCGGCGCAGGAGGCGCTCGCCGGCGCGCTCGCGGGCCTGTTGCAGGCCGAGCTGCCGGCGCCGACGCCGCTGCCCGCGGCGCAGGGCTTCCTGGTCGGGCTGGTGCTGCTGCTCGGCTTCGCCCTGCCGCCGCTGGTGCAGCTGAGGAACGTCCCCGCGCTGCGCGTGATCCGGCGCGAGTCGGGCCCGGCGCGAGGCGGCACGCTCGCGGTCTACGCGCTCGGCCTGGGTGCGCTCGCGGCGCTGCTGATATGGCAGGCGGGCGACCTGCGCCTGGGCGCTTACGTGGTGGGCGGCTTCGGCGTCGCGGTCGCGGTCTTCTACGCCAGCGCCTGGCTCGCGCTGCGCGCGGCGGCGAGCGCGCCGGTGGCGCGCATGGCGGGCGCCGGCGCGCTGCGCTACGGCCTGGCCAACCTCAAGCGCCACGCGCGCGGCAACGCGATCCAGGTCGCGAGCCTCGCGCTGGGGCTCAGCGCGGTGCTGCTGCTCGCCTTCACCCGCAACGACCTGGTCGACGCCTGGCGCCGCGCCGCGCCGCCCGATGCGCCGAACCGCTTCGTGCTCGGCATCCAGCCCGCGCAGCTGGCGCCGCTGAAGGCGTTCTTCGCCGCGCGCGGCATCGGCGTGCCCGAGATCTACCCCATGGTGCGCGGGCGCGTGGTGTCGCGCGACGGCAAGCCGGTGTCCGAGAACGACTACGCGGACGAGCGCGCCAAGCGCCTGGTCGAGCGCGAGTTCAACCTGTCCTACGCCGCCGAGCTGCCGGGCCACAACCAGATCGCCGCGGGCGCGTGGTGGAAGGAGGGCGGCGACCCGCACCAGCTCTCGGTCGAGGAAGGGATCGCGCAGACGCTCGGCTGGAAGCTGGGCGACACGCTCGGTTTCGAGGTCGGCGGTGAGTCCTTCAGCGGCCGCATCAGCTCGCTCAGAAAGCTGCGCTGGGACTCGATGAAGGTCAACTTCTTCGTCATCGCGCCGCCGGCGCTGCTCGAAGGCATGCCCACCAGCTACATCACCGCGTTTCGCGTCTCAGGCGGCGCGGAGCGCGCGATGAGCGCGCTCACGCAGCAGTTCCCCAATCTCACCGTGGTCGACGTCGGCGCCGCGCTGCGCCAGGCCCAGGGCGTGATCGACCAGCTGATCAACGCGGTCCAGTTCGTGTTCCTGTTCGCCCTCGGCGCCGGCCTGCTGGTGCTGTACTCGGCGCTGGTGTCCACCGAGGACGAGCGCCGGCGCGAGGCGGCGGTGATGCGCGTCTTTGGCGCCTCGCGCGCCCAGGTCGCCGGCAGCCAGCGCGCCGAGTTCCTCGCCATGGGCCTGGTCGCGGGCGTCCTCGCCACCGCCGGCGCCGCGGCGATCGGCCAGTTGCTCGCGCAGCGCGTGTTCGACCTCGACCTGCCGCCCAGCCCGATGCTGCTCGTCGCCGGCCCGCTCGCCGGCATCCTACTTCTGTCGCTCAACGCCTGGCTCTCCTCGCGCAAGGTACTGAGCGCGTCGCCGGCACTGACGCTGCGCGACGCAGTATAGTCTCCGGCGTGAAGACACTGCTCGCCTCCACGCTGGCGTGGCTCCTGGCGCTGGCCGCCTCGACGGCGATCGCGCAGGCGCCGCAAGGCGGCACGCGGGTGGAATTCCCGTCGCTCGACGCGGCGGGCAGGGCGGAGCCCGTCTTCGGTTATCTCTACCTGCCGCCCGGCGCGACGGCCGGAAAGAAGTACCCGGCGATAGTGGTCGTGCACGGATCGGGCGGAGCGACGGACGACATTTCCGGGCGCTACGGCCGCGAGCTGTCGGCCTTCGGCGTGGTCACGCTGGCCATCGACAGCTTCACCCCGCGCGGCGTGACGAGCACGGTGCAGGACCAGACGCTCGTCACCACGGCGCAGATGGCGCGCGATGCCTTCGCGGCCAAGGCGTTCCTGGAGCGGAACGCCTCGGTCGATCCGTCCCGCGTCGCGGTGATGGGACAGTCGAAGGGCGGCGCCGTCGCGCTGCTCGCCGCCGACGCGCGCTACGAGGCGCGTGTGCGCGCATTGCTCGGCGTGTCGCCGTTCGCGGCGCATATCCCGATGTATCCCAGCTGCACGCTGCAGTACCGCCACCCTCACGTGACGGCGCCGATCCTGCTGCTGGCCGGCGCCGAGGACGACTACGTCGGGGTCAAGAGCTGCGCCGAGTATGTGGCGCGCATGCGCGCGGCCGGGGCCGATGTGAGCATGATCGTCTATCCCGACGCGCAGCACGGATTCGACGGGCGCGACGGGCTGCGGCATTACTACATCGGGGACGCCCAGAACTTCAGGAATTGCGTGGTGTACGTGGAGGACGACGGGCATGCGGTCATGAAGACGGGCGAGGCGGTCGACGTCTACGGCGCGAACAACTGGATGGCGGTATTTCGCAAGACCGGCTGCTTGGGTCGGGGCGCGACCGTCGGCACCTGGTGGGCGGCGAAGAAGAAGTCTCTCGAGGACATCGAAGCGTTCCTTAAGTCACGCTTGATGAAGTAGCGCAGGTGATATCTTCCGCCGATCCGGTGTAATCTGATGCCAGAAGAAGCCACCCCATTCGAGCTGCTGGGAGGGGAAGAGGTGCTGTTTGCCCTGGTCGAGCGGTTCTACGCCCTAATGGACTCGGAGCCCGAGTTCCACGCGGTGCGGCGCCTGCATCCGCAGGACCTGTCGGGCTCGCGCGATAAGCTGTTCATGTTCCTCTCCGGCTACCTCGGCGGGCCGCCGCTGTACCAGGAGAAGATCGGCAATCCGATGCTGCGCGCGCGCCACCTGCCGTACCCGATCGGCAGGGCCGAGCGCGACGCCTGGCTCGCCTGCATGGGACGTGCGCTGGACCAGACCGGGGTCGAGCCGCCCGAGCTTAGAGCGTGGCTGATGCAGCAGTTTTTCGCCACGGCCGACTGGATGCGCAACAAGCCGGGCGACATGCAGACCGACGCATGATCCGCGACTGGTACCTGGCCTTCCGGGGATTCTATCCGGCGCAAAATCCACCGCGGGATTTCGTGTCCCGTTTCCTGTTTTCGGCGCGCTCGGTGATCCTGGTCATTTCCGCCCAGGCGGCCGTGATCGGCGGACTCATGGCACTGCTCGATGGCCGCTTCGACGCCCTGCGGTTCCTGCTGGTGCTGTTCGCACTGGTTACGCTGCATGCGGTCAGCAACCTTTCGAACGACTACTTCGGCTACCGGCGCGGGCACGACACTCCGGATTCGCCGCGAAGACGCTACACGCTCCATCCCGTTGCAGACGGCGTGATGAGCGAAAGGCAGATTCTCGCTTCGCTGGCCGTCATGGTGGCGGTCGACCTGGCCATCGCCTTGCTGTTCGTGCACTGGGTGGGACCCCGGGTGCTCGCCTATGCCGTGGCGGGCATGGCGATCCTCATCCTCTATGACGCTACGCCCGTTTCCTTGAAGGAAATCGGTCTGGGGGAGCTCGCGACTTTCGTGGTCTGGGGCCCGTTGATGGTGAGCGGCGGATATTTCGCGATCACCGGGCAGCTCTCGCTCGCGGCGCTGGTCGCCGGCATTCCTTCCGGGCTCGGGGTGATGAGCGTGCTGTGGGGCAAGCACATCGACCAGGCCGAATTCGATCGCGCGCACGCCATCCGTACGCTGCCGGTGCTGCTGGGAGAGGCCGCCGCGCGATGGGTCGAGATCGGCCTGATAGTCGCGATGTACGTCACGATCGCCTGGACGGTTCTTGCCCGCGCATTGCCCTGGCCGGCGCTGCTGGTGATGATCAACATTCCGCAGGCCTGGCGCGCGATCAGGACGTTGGCTGCCGCAAGACCGGCGAGCGCGCCCGCGGGTTACGTGGGCTGGCCGCTTTGGTACCACCGCTTCAGCTTGTGGCACAACCGCAGCTTCGGCTGGCTCTACATCGCTGGACTGCTTTGCGCGGTCGCGTACGCGCGCTGGCCGTGAGCGGGATCCTGCTCGTGCTGACCCTGGTCGCCGCCACCGTCGCGGTGGCGCTGCTGCTGATGCTGCTCGCGCGCGAGCGCAGCTCGGCGCGCGAGGCGCGCGAGGAGCTGTCGAGGAGCCTCGCCACCTTCGGCCAGGGGATGTCGACCCAGATCGCGTCGGTCGCGGGGCTGCAGAACCAGCAGTTCGAGTCGCTGCGCGGCACGGTCGGGCAGGGGCTGGAGAAGATCCGGGTCGAGAACGCCGACAAGCTCGAGCAGATGCGGCGCACGGTGGACGAGAAGCTGCATGCGACGCTCGAGCAGCGGCTCTCGGAATCCTTCAAGCAGGTCTCGGAGCGGCTCGAGCTGGTGCACAAGGGGCTGGGCGAGATGCAGTCGCTCGCCGCGGGCGTGGGCGACCTGAAGAAGGTGCTCTCCAACGTCAAGAACCGCGGCGTGATGGGCGAGGTGCAGCTCGCGGCGCTGCTGGAGCAGATCCTCACCCCGGAGCAGTACGAGACCAACGTCGCGACCAGACCCGGCTCGCGCGAGCGGGTCGAGTTCGCGATCAAGCTTCCCGGCGGGCGCGACCGCGAGGGCCCGGTGTGGCTGCCGCTGGACGCCAAGTTCCCGACCGAGGACTACCAGCGCCTGCAGGAGGCGCAGGACGCGGCCGACCCGGTCGCGGTCGAGGCCGCGGCCAAGGCGCTCGAAGCGCGCATGCGGCTCGAGGCGAAGACGATCGCTGACAAGTACCTTGCGCCGCCCGCGACCACCGACTTCGGCCTGCTCTACCTGCCGTTCGAGGGCCTGTACGCCGAGGTGCTGCGCCGGCCCGGGCTGTTCGAGGCGCTGCAGCGCGACTTCCGCGTCACCGTGTGCGGCCCGACCACGCTCTCGGCGCTGCTCAACAGCCTGCAGATGGGATTCAGGACGCTGGCGATCGAGAAGCGCTCGTCCGAAGTCTGGCAGGTGCTGGGCGCGGTCAAGAGCGAGTTCGGCCGCTTCGGCGAGGTGCTGGCGCGCACCAAGGTTCAGCTGCAGACCGTGGCCAACTCGATCGAGGCCGCCGAGACCCGCACGCGCCAGATCGAGCGCAAGCTGAAGGACGTCGAGGCGCTGCCGGGCGCCGAAACGCCGCGCCTGCCGGACGAGCACGACCGCTAGCGCCAGGGCGCGCGAGCGCCCGCGCCGCCGCTGAACCGGACTTTTTTCACGCTCGCAGGCTGGCGCGGCCGTATACGCAGGCGTTGCAAGCGGGCTCCGCGCGTACAATCTGCGCGGGAGCGGATAAATGCTCGAGTGGGTCAAGCACGAAGGCGGCGGCTCCGACGAGCCGATGCGCGATCCCGCGGCGGCGAAAAAGCTGCTGGCGGAGATGTGCGACGCCGATCCGCTGATCGCGCTCAACGACCTGCGCGGCTGGCTCGAGGCGCTCACCGAGAGCAAGGCGCCGGACGCGCGGGCGCGGGTGGAAATTCTCGCCCTGGCGCAGGAAGCCGGCCAGCGCCACGCCGACGCCCTGCTGGCGCAGTTCTTCGCCCCGCCGCTGCGCGCGCAGCGCGGGCGCGAGGCGAACTGGATCGCGCTGGTCGACTACCTCAAGGCGTTGTCGCAGGGCCTGGCCGCCGCCGCGCAGGGCCCGCTCGGCCCGGCCGCGGCGGCGCGCGCGCTGAACGCGACCCGCATGCTGGCCAAGGCGCATCTGCTGCGCTACCTCGCGGTTCCGGGCAGCGCGTGGCGGCTCGCGTACACGGTCCACGCCCAGGCCGAGCAGGCCGGCTGCGCCGACACGCCGGTGCGCCTGCACGCCGCCCAGCACCTGGCGAGCAGCGCGACGCAGGAGCTGCTGCGGCTGCTGATGCTGCAGGCGGGCGCGCCCGAGATGCTGGCGCCGGCGGAGATCGAAGTCGCCGACCGCGTCACCGAGCAGGTCGGCGCGGAATTCACCCTGCGCCCGCCGCGCGTGCTGGACAACGTGTTCTGCTTCGACCCGGGGAGCGAGCACGCGCCGATCCGGACCGAGACCCGGCCGCCCGGGCTGGCATCGGATGCGCGCTGCTTCGGCGCCGGGGCGGGCCTGGACGCGCTCGCGCGGCTCTACAAGCAGCTCGGCGCGGGGCGCGAGGAGGAGCGTCCCTTCGGCAAGGACATCGCGCCCTACGCGCAGATCTCGGCGGTCCAGCACCTGCTCGGGTTCTGGAGCCCGAAGCGGCCCTACAAGGAGCCCGCGCGCGCGCCTGCCGGCGGCGAGCTGCGCGTGCTGCACGGCTACGCCCAGGTCTGGCAGCAGCTCTCGCGCACGGGCGCGGGCGCGGCCGAGCTGTCGCTGGTGGAGGACGGCGACGGCGCGCCGCAGGCGCCCGAGACTTGGAAGCTGCGCAACTCGGGCGGCAACGAGCTCGGCGCGGACGCGGCCAAGGGCACGCTCGAATGGGCGCGCTGCGGCGACCTGGTGGCCATCCAGGCCACGGGCGAGCAGGCCTGGTGGCCGGGGATCATCCGCTCGCTGCACGCCGAGCGCGACCAGTCGCTGCACGTCACGCTGTACGTTCTTAGCCGCGCGCCGCAGGCGGTTCAGCTGCAGGCGCGCATCGAGCGCGGCGAAGAGGCGGTGTACACGGGCGAGGCGGCGCGCCAGTTCGACTTCAACCGGGTGCGCGCGGTGATCGTCTCGGAGGGCGGGCCCGGCGCGCAGGCGGCCAACATGCTGCTCGCCCCCGAGGGCTGGAAGGAGGGCCGCGTCTACGAGCTCTCCTCGGGCGGGGCGACACGCAACCTGCGCGCGCTGCAGCTGCTGCGCCGGCGCGAGGACTACGTGCGTGCGACGTTCGAGTGGTCCTCGGGCGCTTCCTGATCGAGCGCGCCCGGGCGGTACCAGCCCAGCTTCTGCCTCAGCCTCACCACCTCGCCGACGATGGCAAGCGCCGGCGGGCGCAGACCCGCGCGCTCGGCGAGCGGGGGCAGGGTCTCGAGCGTGCCGGCGACCACGCGCTGGCTCGGCAGCGTCGCGCGCTCGATCAGCGCCGCGGGCGTGCTCGCGGGCAGGCCGTGCGCGACGAGTTGCGCGCAAAGCTGCGGCAGGCCGCGCACGCCCATATAGATCACCACCGTCTGCAGCGGCCGCGCGAGCACGTCCCAGTTGAGCTCGAGGCTGCCGTCCTTCAGGTGGCCGGTGACGAACACGCAGGAGTGCGCGTAGTCGCGGTGGGTGAGCGGAATGCCGGCGTAGGTGGCGCTGCCGCTCGCCGCCGTGATGCCCGGCACGACCTCGAACGGCACGCCGTTGGCGGCCAGGGTCTCGATTTCCTCGCCGCCGCGGCCGAAGATGTAGGGGTCGCCGCCCTTCAGGCGCAGCACGCGCTTGCCCTGCTGCGCCAGGCGCAGCATCAGGTCGTTGATCTCCTCCTGGCGCAGCGCGTGCCAGTCCCTTTGCTTGCCGACGTAGATGCGCTCGGCCTCGCGCCGCGCGAGGTCGACGATCGCCGGCGCGACCAGGTGGTCGTACAGCACCACGTCGGCGCGCTGCATCACGTGCAGCGCGCGCAGCGTGAGCAGATCCGGGTTGCCCGGCCCGCCTCCCACCAGATAGACCATTCCCTGCGCAGCCTGCACGGCTTTCCCGGGGGAAAGCATTTGTTGCAGACTGGCGGCAGCCTGCTCCTCGCGCCCCGAGAGCACCATCTCGCCGACCGGGCCGTCGATCACGTCCTCCCAGAAGCGACGCCGCGCCGCGGCGTCGGCGTAGCGGCGCGTGGAGGCGGCGCGAAAGTGCGCCGCCAGCGTGGCGAGCCGACCGAAGGCGAACGGCACCAGCGCCTCGATCATCGTGCGCAGCTTGCGCGCCAGCACCGGCGACGCCCCCGCGGTCGAGATCGCGATCTGCAGCGGCGGGCGGTCGACCACCGATGGCATGATGAAGCTCGAGAGCTGGGCGTCGTCGGCGACGTTGACCGGGATGTGCAGGGACCTGGCCGTGTTCGAGACCGACTCGTTGATCGCGGGATCGTCGGTCGCCGCGATCACGATCTCGGCGCCCACCAGGTCGCCGGGCTGGAAGCGCTTGGCCTCGTGGCGCAGCGCGCCGACCAGGGTCAGCTCGGTGAGCCGCGTGCACAGCTCGGGCGCGATCACGGTGAGCCGCGCGCCCGAGCGCAGCAGCGCCTCGGCTTTTTGCGCCGCCACCGGCCCGCCGCCGACCACCACGCCGGGCTTGCCGCGCAGGTCGAGGAAGGCGGCGAAGTAGGCGCGGTCGGCGCTCGGGGCAATGCCGTTCGGGCTCGTCATGCTATGCCGCGCCGGGCGAGCAGGTTGTACAGCCAGGCGAACACCAGCCCGCCGACGAAGCCGTCGGCGAGCGCCCACAGCAGGCCGATCACGCTGCCCGCGGGCGAGATCGTGTAGCCGCGGTACAGCCGCCCGATCAACGTCACCTCGCCGGTCGCGCCGTCGAACAGGATGATCCACCAGGTGAGGAAGAACAGCCCGAAGCCCCACACCAGCGAGCAGGTGATCGCGAAAGCCCTCAGGTCCAGCTTCATCTTCACGCCCTCCTATAGTTCGGGCAGATCGCGGGCGACCATCTCCTGCTGTGTTTCCACCGGGCCGGTCGTGCCGGTCTGGTCGTTTAGCATCTGGCCCATCGTCGGCAGCACCGAGCGCTCGTTCCGGCTCTGCGGCGCCCACAGCTTCGAGCGCATCAGCGCCTTGGCGCAGTGCAGCTAGGCTTGCTCCACCGCCACCTCGATCGCGAGCTTGGGCGCACGCAGCGCCTCCGCACTATCGATCATCCTTTCTTCCTCCCTTTGCGCGCCAACCGCGGCCGCCCGTACAGCGCCCGCAACTCGTCCTTCGCCTGTTCCAGCAGCTTACGCCGCCCCGGCAGCAAATTGGAGCCCGCCCGGTTTACATAGAACACCAGCATCGACATCGCCGACCGGAACGGCGGCGCCTTGCGTCGATTGCTCAGCTCCGCCGCCTTCTTCAGCGAACGCGCGATCTCGCGCGGATTTTCCAGCGCGAACACTCCGGCCTCGAGGTCCAGGGCGTTGCTGGCCTCGGTTGCTTTCTGCGACCATCGGCGACGTTTGACCAAAGCCAAGTCAAAGAGCCGCGACTGCGACTAGGGCAAGAACGAGCTCATTGGGCGTCACTGGCGAGTGAGCAAGTAGACCCCGAGAACGATCACGACGGACCCGGCAAGCATGGTGTAGGTAACACGCTCCCCGAACAGGAGCGCCGCGGTCGCGACCATCAGCGCAATGGTGGCGCCGGAGAACACGGGGTAGGCAACGGCGAGACTCAACTGCCTGAGCGCGCTCGTGAAGCAGAACAGATTCGTAGCCCCGAGTGCCAGGCCGACGGTGAATAGCAGCAACCAGGTCGAATCATGCGGTCGATGCGCAATCGAGCGAAAAACGGCATACGCAGCAACGTTCAGAACGACTGCGGCAGAGAGCAGGATGTAGTTCACTTTGCTTTGGGCATCACGCCCGCAGCGGAACATTAATGGAAACATCGCCCATGCGGAAGTGGTCGGACTTTGGCGGCGCAGGCTTCTCGACCACCAACACGGCGAATGGCCAAAGCGGCACGCCGATGTGTTTGAGAAAGACGACGCGGCCGCCGGCGGCTTCCAGGGTGGGGAGGACGTCGACGGCGCGGCATCCCATGGAGACGAGGGGGAAGCGCCAGGCGATGTTTTCTATTTTGTCGGCGAGCCATTTGGTGGCGCTGTTCTGGGGCTCGACAGAGTGGGCGACCCCCAGTTTGCCGCCTGGGCGCAAGACGCGGAAGAGCTCTTGCGCAGCCTTGGCGGGGTCGTACAGGGGGCACAGGCTGTAAGTGGAGAGGACGACGTCGAAGAAGGCCTCGGGGAAGGGCAGGCGCACCATGTCGCCGGTGTAGAACTCGAGGCGCTCTTCGAGGCCGGCGAGGGCGGCTTTGTCACGCGCGACCTCGAGCATGTCGTCGCTCAGGTCGAACAGGGTGACTTTTCCTTCGCGACCGGCTTTGCGCGCGGCGAGCAGGGCGGTGCTGCCGGTGCCGGCGCCGGCGTCTAGGACGCGGTCGCCTGCGCGCACACAGCGCTCGATCAGCATCTGACGCCCGCGCTGGTCGGCGGCGACGGTTAGGAGGCGGTGCTGCCAGTCGTAGCGCTGCGCGAGGCGGGCATAGACGCCGCTAAGGGCGTCTATGCCGAGCGCCTGTCTCACGCGCGCGCCGTCAGCTCACTTCAGCGATGCGTAGACCGCGCGCTCGAGCTTCGCGTAGACGTCCATGAAGGGCGGCTCCACGAACGGCAGGGTCTGGGTCATGATGGTCGCGGCGACGTTCCTCGCCGGGTCGAACCAGAAGTGGGTGTTGAGCACGCCGGCCCAGCCCTGGGAGCCGGCCGCGCGCATTCCCGGCACGTCCTTCTCGACCCGCAGGAAACCCAGGCTGTGGGTCTTGGGCGTGCCCGGGAAGAGGTCGACGTCGGCAGTGACCGCCGGAATCGCGGTGATCATCTTGCCCACGCGCAGCTCGCCGATGTGGTTGGCGAGCATGGTGGCGACGCCTTTTTCGCTCAGCACCCGCTTGCCGTCGAGCGCTCCCTTGTTGAGGAACATGCGCAGGAAGCGCAGGTAGTCGCCGGCGCTCGAGTACAGGCAATGCCCCATGCCGTAGAACTCGGGGTGCGGCGGCGGGGCGAGCTCGAAGGGGGCGAACTTGCCGTCCGGGCCGCGCGCGCTGACCGAGGCGAGGCGCGAGGCGAAGCCGTCGGGCTCGAACGCGGTGCTGGTCATGCCCAGGGGGCCGAAGATTTCCTCCTGGCAGAACTTGTCGATGCGGCGCCCGTCGATCTTCTCCACCGCCTGGCACAGCCAGTCGATGCCCATGCCGTAGTCCCAGCGCTTGCCCGGGTCGAACATGAGCGGATAGAAGAGCGACTTCTTCAGCCCCGAGAGGATGCTCGGGTGGCCCGTGGCCTGCATCCAGCGCGGCACGTCGGTGTTCCAGAACTCGTACACCAGGCCCGAGGTGTGAGTGGCGAGCTGGCGGATGGTGGCTTTCGACTTCGGCGCGCGCATGCGCGGCTTGTCGCGGTCGAAGCCGTCCAGCACCTGGATCCTGGCGAACTCGGGCAGGATGCTCTCGACCGTGGCCTCGGGCTTGAGCTTGCCGCGGTCGATCAGAATCATCGCCGCGGTCGAGCCGATCGCCTTGGTCATCGAGAAGATGCGGAACACCGTGTCGGCGGTCATCGGCTTGCCGGGGGCGCGCTCGCCCGCGGTGCCGGTCCACTGCACGCCGGCCGCGTTGCCGGTCATCGCCACGAGTCCGGGGGCAGCGCCGGCCGCCACGCCGGTTTTGAGGATGTCGTCCAGCGCGCTCATGAGCATCTCCTGTGGGTTGACGCGTGCGCAAAATCCTGCGCTCCGCGCGCCACGCGCGTCAAGCGGGCGGGGGGATCGACCACGGCGTCGCTCGGCTGGGTTCTGCTCAAGCCGCGTAGCGCAGCACGGCGACGAAGTGGCACGCGGTGCCGGCGACCACGAGCAGGTGCCAGACGAAGTGGAAGTAGCGGATGCGCTCGGCCACGAAGAACGCCGCCCCGGCGGTATAGGCGATGCCGCCGGCGAGCAGCCAGGCGAGGCCCCATTTGGGCACCAAATGCCATGCGGGATCGGCCGCGATCAGGATCAGCCAGCCCATCGCAAGGTAGACCAGGGTCGAGAGTCCCGAGAAGCGTACGCCGCCAACGATTTTCAGCAAGGTGCCGACGGCGGCGAAGCCCCATACCAGTCCGAACAAGGTCCAGCCCCAGGGGCCGCGCAGCACGCCGAGCGTGAACGGGGTGTAAGTGCCGGCGATAAGCAGGTAGATCGCCGAGTGGTCGAGAACCTGGAACACGCGCTTGGCGCGCGGCGCGGTCACGGCGTGAAACAGGGTCGAGCTGAGGTAGAGCAGCACCGCGCTGGTCGCGAACACGCTTGCGCCCACGACCTGCGCGGCCGATCCGCCGCGCGCGGCGACGGCGACCAGTACCGGGAAGGCGGCCAGCGCCGCGAGCAGGCCCAGGCCGTGGCTGACGCTGTTGGCGATCTCTTCGCCCAGCGACTGCGCGCGCTCTATTCGCTGACCCATTGCCTGGCTTGCGCCAGCTCGCTTTCGTGGAACACGCGCACCCGGCCCGGCATGGCGAGGCCGAAGGCCTCGATCGCGATCCGGATCCAGGGCACTTCCGTGACAACCGCCATCTTTTCCCAGCCGGTGAAGTGCGTCAGGCCGAGCTTGGTGTCGTCCCACATCGCGGCGACTTCGAAGCCGGTGAATTCCGGGCCGAGGTGGTAGAGGAACCTGACTTTCTTCCTGCGCGCGAACAGCGCCTCGACCGCCGGGATGATGACGGTTTCGTAGTCCTTCGCCGTGACCGTGCCCCTGGCGTTGAAGCCGAGCACGCCGTCGGGCAGGCCGGGGATGCTCTCTATCATCTCGCGCGGTCCTGCTTCGTTGGCGTCGGCTGCGGCTTCCTGTAATCGCCGATCACGCTTTTCAGGGGACAGATCTTGACTACCGGGCATTTGCTGCAGCCGGCTACCAGAGCGATCGGGCAGAGCGTCATCTCGTTCTCCTCCTGTTCGGCGTATGAGCCGTATTATGCGCTTCGCCGTTTGCGCATTTGTTGATGCGCATCAGCTTCGCCCGGGCGCAACGAAACTAGAATCGCGCGCATGGAGCTCGTCTGTCCGGCCGGCAGCTTGCCGGCGCTCAAAGCCGCCATCGATGGCGGCGCCGACTGGGTCTACCTGGGGTTGCGCGACAACACCAACGCGCGCAATTTCGCCGGGCTGAACTTCGACGGCGAGGCGCTGGCGCAAGGCCTGGCGTACGCGCACGCGCGAATGCGCAGGATCGTGCTCGCGGTCAACACCTATCCCCAGCCGGCGACCTGGCGGCGCTGGACCGCGGCGCTCGCGGGCGCGGTCGAGGCGGGGGTGGACGCGGTGATCGCGGCCGACCCGGGACTGATGCGCCACGCCGCGCGCGAGCATCCGAAGCTCGAGCTGCACCTGTCGGTGCAGAGCTCGGCCACCAGCCACGAGGCGATCGCGTTCTACCACGAGCATTTCGGCGTCAAGCGCGCGGTGCTGCCGCGCGTGCTGTCGCTCGCCCAGGTCGAGCACGTAGTGAGGCATTCGCCGGTCGAGATCGAGGTGTTCGGCTTCGGCGGCCTGTGCGTGATGGTCGAGGGGCGCTGCGCGCTGTCGGCCTACGCCTGCGGCGACTCGCCCAACACCATGGGCGCATGCTCGCCCGGCCACGCGGTGCGCTGGCAGGAGACGCCCGCCGGGCTGGAATCGCGCCTGAACGGAATCCTGATCGACCGCTACGCCAAGGGCGAGCGCGCGGCCTACCCGACCTTGTGCAAGGGGCGCTTCAACGCGGGCGGCGCGACCTACTACGCGATCGAGGAGCCGGCCAGCCTCAACACGCTCGAGCTGCTGCCGCAGTTCCTCGCCATGGGGGTGCGCGCGGTGAAGATCGAAGGCCGGCAGAGGAGCCCCGCCTACGTGGCGCAGGTGAGCAGGGTCTGGCGCGAGGCGATCGACGCCGCTATGCGCGAAGGCTCGGCGTTCGCGCCGCGGGCGCAGTGGATGGCCGCGCTCGACCGCCATGCCGAGGGCAGCCAGCACACGCTCGGCGCTTTTTCGCGGCCATGGAAGTGACATGAAGCTATCGCTCGGCCCGATCCTTCACTACTGGCCGCGCACGCGGGTGCTCCAGTTCTACGCCGAGCTTGCCGAGTCGCCGGCCGACATCGTGTATCTGGGCGAGGTGGTGTGCTCGCGCCGCCACGAGCTCGCGTTCGAGGACTGGCTCGAGGTCGCCGAGCTGCTCGCCGCGCACGGCAAGGAGGTGGTGCTCTCGGCGCAGGCGCTGACCGAGTCGGCGGGCGACCTCAAGCTGGTGCGGCGGGTGGTCGAGAACGGCCGCTTCCGCGTCGAGGCGAACGACATGGGCGCGGCGCGCATGCTTCAGGGGCGCAGCGGCTGGGTCGCCGGGCCGCACCTCAACGTTTACAACCCGCAGACCCTCGAATTGTTGGCCGAGCTCGGCGCCACGCGCTGGGTGGCGCCGATCGAGGTCACGCGCGATCTGTTCAGCGCGGTCGCCTCGGTCCGCCCGGCCGGACTCGAGACGGAGCTATTCGGCTGGGGCAGGCTGCCGCTTGCCTTCTCGGCGCGCTGCTTCACCGCGCGGCGCTTCAACCTGCAGAAGGAGTCCTGCGCCTACCGCTGCATCGAGTTTCCCGACGGCATGCCGCTCGATACGCGCGAAGGCAAGCCGTTCCTCGCGCTGAACGGGGTGCAGACCCAGTCGGCGCGGATCTACAACTTGATGGGGGAGGCGGCGACGCTCGGGGAGAGCGGCGTGGAAGTGCTGCGGGTCAGCCCGCAGTCCGAGGGCACCGTCGACGCCCTGCGCGCGTGGCGCGCAGCCTTCGACGGTGCCCGCACGCCGCCGCTCGAGCCGGACAAATACTGCGACGGCTTCTGGCACGGCCGCCCGGGGCTCGAGCAGGGCTTCCTCGACGCGCGGCGGGACGGCGCATGAGGCCGCCCGAGCTGCCGCCCGCACTCGCGCTGTGCGCCGCGCTCAACGTTGCTCTGCGCGCCGGCCTTCTGTCGCGCGGCGCGCTCGAGCCCGCCGCGGGCAAGCGCGTTCGCATCGAGCTCGACGCGCCGCGTCTTGGCGTCACGGTCTCGCTGCGCCGCAACTTCTTCCTCCCGGCGCGCGGCCGGCCCGACGTCACCATCCGCGCCGCGCCGGGCGACTACCTCTCGCTCGCGCTGCGGCGTGAGGACCCCGACACGCTGTTCTTCACCCGGCGCCTGGTCATGGAAGGCGACACCGACCTCGGCCTGATCGTCAAGAACGCGCTCGATGCGGTCGACTGGGACGCGCTGCCCGCGCCGCTGGCGCGGCTCTCGGCCAGGCTCGCCGGGCGCTAGGCGCGCGGGCGGACCTAGACCTTCGTCGCAGGGCCCCTCGCCGCGGCTTTATTTCCTACCGCCGCTGTGGGCGGGATGCTAGGGTAGCCGCGTCGACTCGAGGGGGAGGTCGCAATGGCAATCCGGCGCAGCGCAGTGCTTGCGGTCCTGCTCGTCGTTCTCGCCGGCGTCTGGGCCTACCACTTCGTCGAGCAGGCGCGGCAGGACGAGATCAGGCTTCGTCAGGCCGTCGAGACGGAGATGCGCGTGCGCGCGCTGGCGAGCAGGAACTTGCGCCACGCGCAGCTGCCGTCGCGCCCGCATCCCGACTATGCGATGGCTCAAGGGCTTCCGCGCGCCTATCCCAAGCCGCCCTCGGAATGGCAGACCGGCGAGAAGAAGCTGTACGCGGAGCTGTTGCAAGGCAGGAAGTTCGACCTGGTGGTGGTGCCGTTCCAGGTGCAGGACTTCGCGCTCGACCGTCCCACGCGCTCGCTGATGACCGCCGAGCTGACGCGCGCGATCGGCCGCGCGGCGTCGCTGCCGATGGCCGATCCTTACGTGGTGCAGCGCGCGCTCGGCGACGGCGCGCGCCGGATCGACGAAGAGGGCGTCGGGCAGCTGGCGAAGCAGCTCGGTGCGAAGCGCGTCGTCTGGGGCTACGTCGGGCACGACCGCAAGGGGGCCATGGCGGTGACGATCAGCGTCCAGGCGTGGGTGGGGGATCGTCAAACCGGGTACCTCGGGACCCCGATGCTGCACAGCTACGAGAAACTCGCGTTCACCGACGAACATCCTCCAATCGAGGTCTACGATTCGCTTTTGCCGCGGATCCTCAAGGACCTCGGCTACGACCCGGCCGCAAGCGCGCCGCCGCAGGCGCAAAGCGAGTTCACGGACAAGGGACTGCCCGCAACGCCGTTCGGCCTGACCGGCGCTGAGGCGAGCCCGGCGCGCGACGCGTACTACCTGCAGCTGCTGGGCGCGCTCACGCCCCGCCGCGCCGAACGCACGCGCGAGCGCCTGTTCGAGAAGTCGCTGCTCGCGCTCCGGCGCATGACGCCCGCCTCCCCGCAGTACCGCGCGCTCAAGGCGCGCGCCTACATGTACCTCGGCCTGCGCCCGGCGGCGCTGCACGCGATCAAGGACCCGGCGAACGCAGAGGAAAAGGAGCTCTATGCCGCGCTGAACGGCGATCTGCCCGCTACTGGCGCGCTCGCCGCGCAGCAGACGCAGTTGGCGACGCGGCTGCTGGCGATGCTCGATGCCAACACGATAGCCGCCGATTATTCGGTCGCGACGGTGCAGGGCTCGGCGGAGAAAACCGCCTCGCTCAAGCTGCCGGGCGATTTCTGGCCGGTGGTCGTGGGGCGCGCCTTCGCGGACTGGAGCTGGTGGACCCAGGAGGAGAACATCGTCCTCAAGTTCATGCTCGATCAGGAGCTTCCGGTCGCGGGCTACACGGCGGAAGGCATCGTGCGCGGCGCGGCAACGCTGGGCGACCGCACGCGGGCGCAGGCCAGCGTCGACCTCTCGGTGCTCGAGCACGCGCGCAAGCTGCTCGCCGCGACGCCATCGAAATGGTGCTGCGAGATGCCGCTCGACCGTCCCTCGGCGCGGGACTATCTGGACTTCATGCAGGCGACCGCGACCGACAACCTGATGCGGCGCGCGCGGCTGGTAAGCTACATGCAGGGGCTACCGGAACAGGGACTCGAGTTCCTCGACGGCATCCAGAGCATCTACCGCGGATTTCCGGCGTACGCACTCGAACGCGCCAGGGCCGAATCGCTGATCGCGCAGCACTCCGAGGGCTCGGCGCGCGAAGGCCAGAGCAAGGCGGCCTACGTCGACGCCTTCAACGCGGTCTACTGGTCCAATGGCCAGACACGCGTTGCGGCCGACGCCCAGGAGATTCTGGGGGAGGTGCAGCGGCAGGACTACGGCCTAAGCGACAGCTGGTACGCATCGGACTATCCGTTCCGCTCGTTCTTCCCGGACTGGGAGCGCGGCGGCCAGATCGAGTTTTCTCTCGCGAACTCGCGCGCCGCGCTGGCGAATTCCACCTCCGACTTCGGCCCCGTGCGCAAGCTCGGCTGGCTGCTCGACGACCTGCAGCACAAGCCGGCGGAGATGGACGGGCTCCTCGCCACTCTCGGCGGGCGCTTCGCCGGCTGTCCCGACCGCGACGTATACCTGGCCGAGCGCAGCATGAAGAGCGGCGACACCGCGGCTGCCGAGGCGCACTACCGCGAGGGCATCAAGGACGCACCGGGGGGCTGGGAGTCCTACCGCGCGCTCGGGCAGTTGCTGCTGCAAAGGGGGCAGACCGAGCAGTCGGCGCGTCTGTTCATGAGCTATCCGGGCTTCGCCAAGGGCGCGCGCCAGGATGCGGTCGCGCTCTCGAACGACGCCTTCGAGGCCGGCTCGTACTTCTACTGGAGCGGCGAGTTCCGCTTCGCCAAGCCGCTGTTGCGCATCGCTGCGGACCTGGACACCGGCTCGGCGGCGAGCATCGAGAGCGCGATGCGGCTCGACATGCTGGCCGGAAACTACGCCGGCGCGATGGCGCACTCCCTGCAGCGAGCGAAGCGCTACAACTCGGGCTACGGCTACCGCGACTATCTCGGCATGCTGCACGCCATGGGCCGCTCGGAAGAGGCCTGGAGCGCGTTCAACGTGCTGGTGCCGCGCTTGCGCGAGTCGCAGCTGTGGGAGACGGCCCTGGTCGGGCACCGCAGGGAGCGCAAGAGCGAAACCGACATCGCGGCCTGGATCCGGCAGGGCGGCCTGGGCGCGATCGGCGCAAAGCGCAGCGATGCCGCCACGTACCTGGTGCGCGCCGGGATCACCGACCGCATGCCGGTGGCCACGCTCGAGCAGGTCGTGGCCGAATTTGCCTGGCCGGTCCGGCATCTGCCGAAGTGGTACGACGACGTGGTGCGCGTCGCGCCGTCGGGCGACGTGCAGTACGTCGTCGGGCCGAAGAGCGACCACGAGGCCACGCTGCCGTTGGGCGTTTTCGACGCCGCGCTCAAGGAGCCGGTTAAGTCGGACCTGGTGTATTTCGTCGAGGCCTACCGCGCGCTGCGCAACGGCAGTGCCGCCGAGGCGCAATCGATTCTTAAGCAAGCCTCCGCGTCGTACAGCCTGACCCATCCGCAGATCGAGTATCTGCTGCCGTACTACGCCTTCGCCGCGGCCAAGGCCGGCGACGCGTCGGCGCCGCAGGCGCTGCTCGACCGCGTCAGCCCAGACCGGCGGGGCTTCGACTACTACCTGGCGCAGGCGGTCATCGCCGCCTTCGCGGACAAGACCCGCGACGCCGTCGAGCTGCTGAGGAACGCGATCGTGCGGCGCCCCTACACCGAGGACCGGCCGGTCTACCCGGACTACCAGTACCTCGAGACGCTGGAATGGCTCTACCGCGCGACGCACAAGCCCGAGTACCGCAGGCTTGCGCTCGCCTGGGCAGGGAAGGTGGAGACCTTCTTCCCCTGGTACGGCTGGGCCTACGCGATCCAGGCCGAGCTGGAGACCGATCCGGTGCGCCGCCAGCGCGCGATCGCGTTGGCGGCCTACCTCGACCCGGATTCGGAGCGGCTGGCGGCGATCTCCAGGAACGAGGTCGCCAGCGCGCTGCGCTCGTTCGGGAGCCTAAACCCGTTCCTGGGCAAGCCGGGCAAGAAATCGGGCGCGGGCGCGATCTAGCTGTCGCGCGCGGGCGGGTTCGCGCCGAGGTCCTTGAGCGTCACCTTGCCGAGCGCGGAGGCGGCGGCCTCGTCGTAGCGCTTGAGCAGCCGCTCGACCGGCTCGGGGCCGGGCAGCGCGCCGACGCCGAGATAGCGGTCCTCGCCCGCGGCGCGCACGGCGTCGATCAGCTCCTTCGCGCTTACGCCGGCGAGCTCGCGCGCCGGCAGCCAGGTCGGCGGCTCGTCGCCGGTGCTGGCGAGGATGCCGCGCGCGCGCAGCGCCCCGAGCACCGCGTCGACCGCGCGCACCGGCATGCGCAGGGTCTGCGCCAGCGCGTCGGTGCTCCACGGCGCGGCGCCCTCGAGGTGGTGGCGCGCGATCATGCTCATCATGACCAGCGCGAGCCGCTCGCGCATGCGGTTCGACAGGCGCGGCTCGCCGCTCTTGGCCACCAGGTGCTCGGGGTGCTGGACGTAGAACGAGACCGCGGCGCCGAACAGCAGGATCAGCCAGCTCAGGTACAGCCAGAGCATGAACAGGATCAGAATCGCGAAGCTGGAGTAGATCGCGGCGTACTGGCTGGAGGACGCGGCGAACTGGGCGAAAGCCCAGCCCGCCGACTGCCACAGGATGCCGCCGATCACGCCGCCGGTGAGCGCCGGGCCGAGCCGCACCCTGGTGTTCGGCATGAAGCTGTAGACGAAGGTGAAGGCGCCGATCACCAGCACGTAGGGCAGCAGCCGCCCGCCCTGCAGCGCGAGCCAGCCGATCGCCTGGACCTGCATCGCTTCGCGCACCACGCTCAGGCGCGCCGCGGTGGCGGTGATGCCCATGGCGGAGAACACCAGCAGCGGTCCGACCAGCAGCGCCGAGAGGTAGCGGCTGAAGCGCTCGCCGATGCCGCGCGCGCGGCCCACGTGCCAGATGAAGTTGAACGCCTCCTCGATCTTCTGCACCAGCGAGACCGCGGTGTACAGCAGCAGCGCGAGGCCGACCGAGCCGAGCACGCCGACGTTGATGTTCTCGATGAACTGGATGATGCGCGCGGTGATCTCGACCCCCTTCTCGCCCAGCGGCGCGAGCAAGCCGAGCAGCATCGGCCTGATCTGGTTGTACACCCCGAAGGCCTTCAGCACCGAGAAGCTGAGCGCGAGCAGCGGCGCGAGCGACAGCAGCGTGGTGTAGACCAGGCCCATCGCGCGCAGCGTGAGCTGGCCCTGCGACAGGTCGCGCACCAGAACGATCGTCATGCGCGTCAAGCGCACCAGCCAGACCTGCAGGCGCGGCCGGCCCTCCGTGGGGCGCCGCCACACGGCCTCGTCGAGCGATTTCAGCAGCGCCTTGGGGGTCCAGCCCATGCGCGGCATTGTAGCTGCGTTCGCCGCTATAATCGGGTGGTCGTTCGGCAGCACGCCGCGGCGAGGATAAAACCGATGCGGCTCTCGCTCAGATTCATCGTCCCTCTGGGCATCGCGCTGGCGGCGATCGCCTACGCGGTGGTGCCGCTGGTGGAGCGGCTGACGCTCAAGTGGTTCGTGCAGGACCTCGAGCGGCGCAGCGAGCTGATCGCGAACACCATGCAGGAGCCGTTCGCCGAACTGCTGCAGGAGAATTCGCGCATCAAGCTGTCGCGCTACTTCGAGCGCGTGATCCGCGACGAGCGCGTGTTCGCGATCGGCTTCTGCCAGCCCGACGGCAGGATGCTCTACGCCACGCGCGCCTTCCCGCCGCAGGTGCGCTGCGACCCGGCCACGCTCGCCGCGGACCGCGACCGGGTGCTGCAGCTGAAGGACGGCCCGCTGCACGTCTCGGTCAACCCGATCGAGGAGGACGGCAAGCAGCTCGGCCAGCTGGCGATCGTGCAGGACATGAGCTTCGTCGAGCGGCGCAGCGCCGACACCAAGAAATACATCTTCTACCTGTTCGCCGCGATCGCCGCGGTGGTGGCGCTGATCACGGTGATAATCGCCGAGATCAGCTGGCGCGGCTGGGTGGCCGGGATCAAGGCGCTGATCTCGGGCGAGGCGCTGCTGCGCTCGCCCGAGCAGGTAAACGTCTCGGTGCCGGAGCTGCGGCCGATCGCGCGCGACCTGCAGGCGCTGGTGCACGACCTGGAGTCCGAGCACCTCGGGCGCGACGAGAGCCAGACCAGCTGGGGCCCCGAGGCGCTGCGCCGCATCCTGCGCGAGGACCTCAAGGGCGACGAGGTGCTGATCGTCTCTAACCGCGAGCCCTACATCCACGAGCGGCGCGACAACGTGATCGAGATCCGCCGCCCGGCGAGCGGGCTGGTGAGCGCGCTCGAGCCGGTGATGCGCGCCTGCTCGGGCACCTGGATCGCGCACGGCGCGGGCAGCGCCGACCGCGAGTCGGTCGACCGCTACGACCGCGTCATGGTGCCGCCCGAGAAGCCGGCCTACCGCATTCGCCGCGTCTGGCTGAGCAAGGAGGAGGAGCAGGGCTACTACTTCGGCTTCGCCAACGAGGGGCTGTGGCCGCTGTGCCACATCGCGCACACGCGCCCGGTGTTCCGCCACGAGGACTGGGAGTACTACAAGACGGTCAACCAGCGCTTCGCCGAGGTGGTGGTGTCCGAGGCGCGCACCGAGGACCCGATCGTGCTGGTGCAGGACTACCACTTCGCGCTGCTGCCGCGCATGGTGCGCGAGCGCATGCCGCGCGCGACCATCATCACCTTCTGGCACATCCCCTGGCCCAACCCGGAGGCCTTCGGCATCCTGCCCTGGCGCGAGGAGGTGCTCGAGGGCATGCTCGGGTCGTCGATCCTGGGCTTCCACACCCAATTCCACTGCAACAACTTCTTCGACACCGTCGACCGCTTCCTCGAGGCGCGCGTGGACCGCGAGACCTTCACCATCTCCTACGGCGGCGAGCAGACCGAGGTGCGGCGCTACCCGATCTCGATCGAGTGGCCGCCCTCGGCGCTGGCGCACCAGAAGCCGGTCGAGGAGTGCCGCCGGGTGGTGCGCGAGCGCCTGGGCATGGCGCCCGACCTGCGCGTCGGCATCGGCATCGACCGGCTCGACTACACCAAGGGCATCCTCGAGCGCTTCATGGCGCTCGAGCGCCTGTTCGAGCTCGAGCCGCACTGGATCGGTCGCTTCGCGTTCGCGCAGGTGGCGGCGCCGTCGCGCTCGTCGATCGACGAATACCAGAACTTCGAGGCGCGCGTGCGCGCGCTCGCGGCGCGCATCAACGAGCGCTACGGCCGGCCGGGCTACCAGCCGATCGTGCTCAAGATCGAGCACCACTCCGCCGAGGAGGTGTTCGAGCTCTACCGCGCGGCGGACCTGTGCTACGTCTCGAGCCTGCACGACGGCATGAACCTGGTGGCCAAGGAGTTCGTCGCCGCGCGCGACGACGACCGCGGGGTGCTGATCCTGTCGCAGTTCACCGGCGCTTCGCGCGAGCTGCACGAGGCGCTGATCGTCAACCCCTATGACATCGAGCAGAGCGCCGCCGCGATGCACATCGCGCTCACCATGCAGCCCGAGGAGCAGGGCGCGCGCATGCGCGCCATGAGGAGCCTGGTGGCGGAATTCAACGTCTACCGCTGGGCCGGCAGGATGCTGCTGGACGCGGCGCGCATGCGCCACCGCCGCCGCGTGCTCTCGCGCGGGCGGCGCGCGCCGCGGCTCACGGCCGCGGGATGAGCGGCGCGCCGCCGCCGCCCGCGGCCGACTGGGCGTTCTTCCTCGACATCGACGGCACCCTGCTCGAGCACGCCGATACCCCCGACGCGGTGCGCGTTGACGGCGCGATGCGAACGCTGCTTGCCGACCTGCAGGCCGGCGCGGGCGGGGCGCTGGCGCTGATCAGCGGGCGCTCGGTGGCCGACATCGACCGCCTGTTCGCGCCGCTCGTTCTGCCCGCGGCCGGGCAGCACGGCGCCGAGCGGCGTGACGCCGCGGGGCGCATGCACTGCCACGCCTTCGACGAGCAACCGGTGCGGCGCGCCGCCAAGCGCCTCGCCGCATTCGCCGCCGCGCACCCGGGGCTGCTGCTGGAGGACAAGGGGCACAGCCTCGCGCTGCACTACCGGCTCGCGCCGCAGCTCGAGGGCGAGGCGCGCGCGCTGGTGGACGAGGTGCTGGCCGGGCTCGGCGCGGGCTTCGAGCTGCAGCGCGGCAAGATGGTGCTCGAGCTCAAGGCCGGCGGGCGCGACAAGGGCAGCGCGATCGCCGAGTTCATGGCCGAGGCGCCGTTTCGCGGCCGCGTCCCGGTGTTCGTCGGCGACGACCTGACCGACGAGTTCGGCTTCGGGGTGGTGAACGCGATGGGCGGCGTGTCGGTCAAGGTCGGCGAGGGCGCCTCGCAGGCGCGCTGGCGCATCGCCGACGCGGCCGAGGTGCGCGCTTGGCTCGGGCGCTGGGTCGAGCGCTTCGCGCGCCTGAGACGCTAGAGCTTGCGCCTAAGCCGCGCGTCGACGCTCCAGGGCCCCGGGCCCGCGAGCCACAGATAGAGGAACACGAAGCAGAACAGGACCGCCAGGTCGCCGCCGTTGAGGATCGGCAGCCAGCTCTTGGGCCAGTGCGCCATGAAGTACGCGACCGCCATGTCGCCGCACAGGACGAACGCGACCGGGCGGCTGAACAGGCCGATCAGCAGCAGCAGCCCGCCGCCTGCCTCCAGCACTCCCTGCAGCCCGATGAGCGACATCAACTGGAGCTGGTCGAACATCGGCAGGTGCGGCACGTGGAACAGCTTTGCGGTGCCGTGCACGATGAACAGCAGCGCGGTCACGATGCGCAGCACGCTCAGCGCGCGAGGTTGCCACAGCGCGAAGAAGT
>Ga0335081_10001836_pt1 | contig 33564 bp, 32 predicted proteins | sample Lox_Sample_35_FD_206713 | JGI IMG/M metagenome (GOLD analysis project Ga0335081, IMG submission 206713) | Soil microbial communities from Loxahatchee National Wildlife Refuge, Florida, United States - Lox_Sample_3.5 | ecosystem: Environmental > Terrestrial > Soil > Wetlands | place: USA...
GATGTTGATAATGAGGCGAACATTGCCTTCGCCAGAAATCGATGCGCCGGAAAAAAACTTGATACTCTTCAAATAATCGCCAAGAGATTTCACAACGATTTCTTCCCTGCCAATGATCTCCTCTACCATAAGCGCAATCCGCTTCTCGGCCATGCCGAGGATCAGCGTCGGGTGACGAAAGGCGTCGTCTTTTTTGGGGAACTTGTTGACACCCAGCAATTCATTCAACTTGAGGAGCCTTGTGGGCGAGCCGCGAAGGCTGACCATCTCGTCACCGGCCGCCCGCTGAATGTCCTTGTATGCAAACCGCGTCGTTTCTTCCACAAGATTCATCGGAATGGCAATTTCCTGGTCCTTCAACTTCACGATCAGCGCTTGGGCAATTGCGAGCGTCAGCGGAAGTCGAATTACGAACTTGGTGCCCACACCCACTGCGGTCTTAATCTCAATCCTTCCATTGATCCTTGCGAGGTTGTTGGAAACAACATCCATGCCGACTCCGCGGCCCGAAACCTTGGTAATCTTCGATGCCGTGGAAAAACCCGGACGGAAAATCAGGTTGATGGCCTCCAGGTCCGTTAGGGACTGTGCCACAGCAAAACTCATGAAACCCTTGTCAACAGCGGCCTTTCTGAGCGCGACGGTATCCATACCGCGTCCGTCGTCATCGATCTGGATAATGATGCTGTTGCCTTCATGCCGAGCGTTCAGTATCAGCGTACCGGTCGGTCCTTTCCCGAGGGCTATTCGCTCCGCAACGGGTTCAATACCGTGGGACACGGCGTTTCTGATCATGTGCATAAGCGGATCAGTAATAATCTCGAAAATCGTTTTGTCGATCTTCGTCTCGCCGCCCAAAACGACCATATAAACTTCCTTCCCCTCTTCACGCGCAAGGTCGCGAACGGGCCGCTGGAACATCTGGTAAAGCTTGTCCATCTCAACCATGCGGGCCTGAGTGATCTCGTCCTGCAAGTTCGTGGTGATGGTCGAGATTCGTGCCGTGTCGAGTTCAAAGGAATCGAAGAAACCGGCTAACTCTGTCATAATCTCGTTTGTATCATTCGTGATTTCCGTCAACTTGCGAGATAAAAGGTTGAAGTCATCGTATCGGTCGAACTCGAGTTCAAAAAAGTCGGTGGATTGGTCGGTGATGTGCTGTTGCTGAAAAGGAACATCGGCCGTCATCGTGTATTCGTATTTTTCTTCGAACTTCTTGATCTCGTGGAGCAGCCGGTTCTGGCTGAAATCAAGTTCTTCCCGAAGCGTTTTAATGAAGTCAACCTGGCGGGCAAGCCGATTGCGGTTAACAACCATCTCTCCCACTAGGTTCATGAGATTGTCGAGCCGCTCGACATTAACTCGGATAAACTGCTTTTCAAGGTCCTGCGCATCCGTAGCGCGACGGCCTGTGCCGCGTTTTTCATGGATCCCGACTTTTTTTGCCTCTTCAATCTCCTGCCGGAGTGGACGTTCAGGCGCGGCGGGAGGTGTTATCTGAGGCCGGGGATCGGCAAGGGGGGCAGCCAGTGGCTTGGACGGAGCGGGCGGTGTGGAAGGCATTTTAGCTGCTGCCGGAACTGATGGGGCAGCCGGTGTTTTAGGTGGGGCAGGCGGTGGAAGCGGTATCGCCGATGTTGACTCTTGAATGCCTATCTCAAAGGATTTTTCCCATGCAAGATCCAAGTCATCTTTTCGGTCTTGCGGGCTCTTTTGAGTGACAACGGCCTGGAAGGTCCCGCTTGTCTCATGTATTTGTGGCGATGCCGTCGTCTTCCGGGCAGCCGCAACGATGTCCTTATAGACTTGTCCAATAGACTCGACTACCAGAGGATCTTCTGGTTGATTGGTTGCCACGCCGTCCACCATGACCTTGATGGCGTCAACACTGTCAAAGAGAAAGTTCAGGGTCTCCTTGCTGATGGGGATCGTGCCGGCGCGAAACATGCTGAGCATGTCCTCGGCCTTGTGTGCCACGCTGCTGACACCTTCATATCCCATCATGGCCGCTGATCCCTTTAGCGTGTGCGCAGCCCGAAAAAGTTCATCGATTATGCCTGTATCGGCTGGGTCCTTTTCGAGAGACAGGAGTCCCCTGTTGAGGTTTTGAAGATGCTCACCCGCTTCAATCAGGAAAAACTCTATGATGCCAGATTTGTCGAACTGACCAGTCATATTCCCTATTCAATAAAGCCGAGTTTAATTTCCTCATCGCTCGTGGTGACTTGTTCTGCAACAGGTTGATAGCTGTTCAGCGAAGGAAGCGGCATTTCACCGCTCGCGCCGGATGCCAGCTGCTCCTGACCGATCTTGAATCTTCCGATTGCATCGTTCAGCCGTCTGGTGAGCTCCGCCAGGTCGTTTATTGTCTGCACCGTAACCTGTACGCCGTGGGTCGTATCTTGTGTTAGTTGAGAAATATTTTCCATGGTATGCACGACGCTTTCCGTCGACTTCACCTGATCGGCCGCTGCCCTCGTGATGTCGCTCATGAGGGTCGATGTCTGTTTCACGATCTGTTCGATTTCTCGGAGCGCGGCACCTGCCTGGTCGGCAAGCTTCGTGCCCTCCTCAACCTCTCGGGTGCCCTCCTCCATGACTGTCACAACTTCGCTTGTTTCGACCTGGATGCCCTTGATCAATCCCGTAATGTCCTTCGTAGCGCGGGCTGCTCGCTCGGCGAGCTTTCTGACTTCATCGGCAACCACGGCGAACCCCCTGCCCTGTTCGCCCGCTCGGGCAGCCTCGATTGCAGCGTTCAGTGCGAGAAGGTTGGTTTGCGTCGCGATTTCGTTGATCACTTCGATAATGGCGCCTATTTCCAGGGAGCGTTCGCCGAGGCCTTTGATTTTTTTCCCGGTTGACTGCACTGTGGCACGGATACGTTGCATACCCTTGATCGTTTCCGACACTGCTGTCCCGCCCTTGACGGCCGCCTGCGTGGCCTTTACCGAAGTCTGCGTTGCTGCCACAGCGTTTTCAGACATACGCTGGGTCGTCAAGGACATGGCATTCACGGCGTCCGATGCATTTCGAATCTGCGATGACTGCTGTTCAGCGCCCAACCGCATCCGCTCCGCGGACTGAAGGATATCACTAGCGGACCGCCGGATTTGAGTTGCCACATTGCTGGCATGTGTGACGAGGGTAGTCAAACCAGTAATCATGAGGTTGAATGCGTCCGCCACGGACCCGAGAGCGTCGGCGGTCACTTCGGCTTTGACCGTGAGGTCGCCCTCTGCCGCTGTGCTCACGACCGAGAGAAGGTCCATGACCTGATGCTGCATTTTGTCCCGATCCGTCTCAGTTTGGACTAGGCCCTGGAGGCGGTCGATCGTTCGGTTCAGTGTGGCGCCCAATTGGCCGAGTTCGTCACCAGTCTTTACAACCGCCTTTTTTGACAGATCGCCGCGTCCGACAGCTTCAGCGACCCGCATCAGGTCCTTGACTGGGGCAATGGTTATGGAAGACATCACCATGGTAGCGACTGACAGGATGATGAGCGCCACGATGCCCACGCCCATGATATACATAAGTAGGTTCCTAATGCTGGCCTTGATGAACGTCATGTTAAGACCCACATGAACGGCGCCGAGGGTACCCCCGCCGATAGGCGAGGCAATATCAATAACCTCGATTGCACTACCCTTGAAGATGATTTGTGCAGGCTGTGTTCCGAAGGGAACGCCCGGTTTCAGAATATTGATGTTCTGGAGTTCCGCAGGGAGGGCGTTTCCTTCAAAAGAAGACGAGACGACTTTTCCCCTGCCGTCGCGGATGAAGCAGTATGCAATTTCCGGCTGATTTGTGGCCTCTCCCTGAATTAAATGGAGCGCATTCAGGTCCTCAACCTGAATCGGCTCCACAGCCTTGGCGCTAAGGCCATTGGCTACGATCATCACCTTATTGATCGCCTCGTCTCTCATGGTGTTCTGGATCTGGACGTAGATGAAACCGAGAATACCCGCTCCGAAAAGTGCCGACATGCCGATAATCATGAGCACAATCTTTGTTCTTATGCTCATCCGGTAGAAAGGATTAATTATTTTCATAGCTTTGCTCCTTTACGACAGAAGTTTCTTTTTTTCGTCCGACGGGACTTGCCGCAGCTGCGGAGCCGATCGCAGAGGCCTGATGTTCACGTTAGCATAATCTCATCAATAACTCGCTCTATGTCAAGAAGGGACGCAACGCCCGTATCTCGATGAATGATCCCCAGCAAAAAACGGGTACGGTTCTTGGCGGTTTGCTGGAGGACCGCTTCAGAAGAGAGGGGCTGGATATAGCTTGTGGGAATGGAGATCACGGCTGATACGTTGTCGACGATGATGCCGAGCATTATCGATTCCTGCTTAATGATCACAATCTGACCGGGAACGGAGGCTTGCGGGAGGGAAAGCGCTGGGCGAATGTCGACGATCGGTACGATATTACCGCGCAGGTTGATGACTCCCAGCACATGCGATGGGGTGGTCGGGACGGGGAAAATTTTCTGAGAGATGATGATTTCTATCAACACTTCGACCGGAATTGCATAGGTGTCCTCGCCTATACTGAAGAGGCATATTTGTACCTCCTCCTCTTCAGGTAGAACATCTAGCGAATCTGCGGCTACGTCGTTGTTTATTTCGGCCAAACGGGCCCCCTCCGGGAATTAGATATATTTCTTTACCGCCTTCAGCAGGTCTTCCGGCTTAAACGGTTTGGTCAAATACTCATCGGCACCCTGCTTCATCCCCCAAAACTTGTCGCTTTCCTGATCCTTGGAAGTAACCATGATCACCGGAATATTTTTCAGCCGGTCGTTGCTCTTGATGTCCCTGCAGACCTGAAAACCATTTTTCTTGGGCATGATCACGTCAAGGATAACCAGATCGATCTTTTCGGATTTCAGTTTATCTTCTGCAGCGTCTCCGTCCATGACTGTCATTATGGTATGGCCGGTCGGCTGAAGCGTTTGCTGAAAGATCTGAAGCTCCGCCAAGCTGTCATCGGCAATGAGTATCTTGGCCATTCTGGTCTCCTTTTACCCCTTTTACCATAAGCAAGTTGGTAAAAAATAACATATTTCCTTGGTACTGTCAAGTTTTCGTTTGTTTTGCACCATGGCGCACCTTGCGGCTGAACATGCTATCTTCGTCTCCGGATAAGGTTCACCGAGAGGAGAATAAACATGCTCTTGACAACATCGAACTCGCCCATGTGGAGTGTATCAATAATGTTTTGGATGGTGCGCCGACCGTCTATGCAAGAGAACACGCTGAGATCGAAATCGCTCATTCCGCGCGTCGCGAGTTCATCGGCGTTTCCGATCATGGGTTCGAACACAATATCGAAATGAGGGATTTTCTGCCGGATCAGGCTCCATTCATCTGCCCGGCGCGCGCCCTCCAGCAAGAGGTCATCCACCCTAAGCTGGGCAGTGTTGGCAAAAACAGGCGGAACTGCCTTTTCAAAGAAGAACTCGCCATCCTCCCAGGCCATGACTTTAAAGACAGCCGACTCCGTATGCCGACGATGGCATTCGGTGAATGTCCTTGCACTGATAATGTTTTCCCGCACAAGAACCGTGTCGATCGGCTGCGATGTCATCTCGGCAATGCTTAGAACGTGTTGAATGCTGTCCTCTTCGAGACTGCAGGAACGTTTGAGCAAAACCTCGATAGCGGACCTTGGCCCCCCACAGCCTGATGAAGCCAACACGATGGCTCCATCTTTGAAATACACTTCTACGGCATCATCTGATCGGTTGACAACCAGCCTGCCGGTCTGGCGCTGAAGTCCGAGCATCTGCAGCACTTCCACGATACGAACACTTGCCAGATTGCCCTGAATACCCGCGTTCTTCGCAGCCTGTGAACTGCCCAGTTCTTTTTTAATGAGGTCGGGCAGAGTCTCCTTAATAAATTTATCAAGCACTTGCTCGACAATGGACCGCACCATGGCTTCTATCCCGCTTACTGTGGGTGCGGCCGTTCGCGACAACGGCAATGGCGGGGATTCCCGCTCGGGTTCCCGGAAGGGGTCGTGTGTCTGCCGGCGAACCGGCTCCTGCTCAGGGATCGCCGGAGGCGCTGTTTGTTGTCTGTCAATTACTTCCCGTATTTTGGCAAGCAGTTCTTCTGGCTGAAAGGGTTTGGTGAAGTACTCTGTAATGCCAAGGACATCAACGAACTTACTACCGACCTTATCGCCCTTCGAGGTCACGAGAATGATCGGGGTATTTCTGAAATCGGGGTCCTCCTTCAGGGCCTTACAAACCTGGAAGCCGTTCATTTTCGGCATGACAAAATCCACGAGGATGACAGCGGGATGCTCTGACCGCGCCTTGGCAATTCCCTCTTCGCCATCAGACGCAAGAATGACCTGATAACCTTGAGAAGCCAGGATCATCTCGATGAGCCGCTGCACGGTCGGACTGTCATCAATATCGAGAATTTTTTCCCCTGCCATCAATACCCCCAAAAACTTTTCAATACTATCATGGGGTAAAAGCTATTGTCAACAGCTTAAAAATTTCTCGCTGATTCCATTCGCAGCAGCTTTCGCAGAATCATTCCCGATACATCAGTCATCGCACCTAAATAACGTCTCATTATTTTCGCAGACTTGTCTGAGGAGATCAATGCGAATTTATAGCAAGAAAATTGTAATCCATATCACGTTATTGCAAAGAAACTTGTACTCCATATCACAGACCTTTTTCCGGATAGTACGTATGATTGCTCTAGCGTTGGATCGAGTTTTCGAATGGTCTTTGTAATATTTCTGATTTTAAAGTCTGCAGTTTTTTCTCTGTTCAGAGCAAACCTGGGAAAACCCAGGGACGCAGAGCAACGGAACTAATGAGTCATCACTTGACTCGATGTTCGCCGAGCCGCCAGAGATAACGACAGCGGTATTATATTGATGCTTTTAGCGAAGGAGGAAAATAACATGTTAAAAAGAAGCGGCGAATTTGCAATTTTACTGGCATCACTGTTGGTTATAATTTTGGCTGGATGCGGAGGAGGTGGCGGTATGACCTCCGCGCAAGGTGGAATTTCGGGTTCTTCGGCTCAACTTGTAGCCATAGAAATAACACCGACAAACCCATCGATAGCAGCTGGTACCACTCAGCAGTTCACTGCTACAGGCCTCTACTCGGACAATACAACACAGGATCTAACAACGACGGCGACCTGGGAATCATCGGATTCAGTCAATGCCCTGTGGATGACTTGGGGGCGTTTAAGGGGCAATGGTGCTTGCAGAACGACAATTACCGCGACAAAGGGAAATGTATCGGGCTCGACAACGCTGACGGTAACGTCAGCAACACTGGCGTCCATAACAGTTACGCCGACCAATCCGAGCACAGCAAAAGGGACATCCCAGCAGTTCGTTGCAACGGGAACATTCTCCGATAGCACCACACAGAACCTGACGGCTGACGTAGTCTGGAGTTCGTCGGCATCGTCTATAGCAAGTATCAGTACTACAACAGGTTCAATGGGGCTTGCCACGTCGGTAGCCGCTGGCTCGACAACGATCACGGCGACATCGGGCACTCTGTCGGGATCTACTACGCTGACGGTAACTCCGGCAACGCTCGTTTCCCTGGCAATAACGCCGACCAATCCCAGCATCGGGCTTGGGACCACTCAGCAATTCACTGCCACCGGAACATACTCTGACGGTTCGACGCAAAACCTGACAACGACAGTGAACTGGAGTTCATCGTCAACAGCTATCTCAGCGATCAGCAACGCCACGGGTTCAATGGGACTGGCCACGCCGGTAGCCGCTGGCTCGACAACGATTACGGCGACATCGGGCACCCTGTCGGGATCTACTACGCTGACGGTATCTCCGGCAACGCTCGTTTCCGTGGCAATAACGCCGGCCAATCCAAGCATCGCGCTGGGGACCACTCAGCAATTCACTGCCACTGGGACGTACTCCAACGGTTCGACGCAAAACCTGACAACGACAGTGACCTGGAGTTCATCGTCAACATCTGTCGCATCCATCAGCAATGCCACAGGTTCGAAAGGACTGGCCACCCCGGTAGCCGCTGGCTCGACAACGATCACAGCAACGTCAGGGAGCATATCAGGATCAACCGTATTAACGGTATCTCCAGCAACATTGATCTCAATCTCCATAACGCCCCTGACTTCTTCTTTCCCGACCGGGTCGACGCAGCAGTTTACGGCTACTGGCACGTTCTCCAACAGCACAACGCAGAACCTGACCAGCTTGGCGACATGGAGTACCTCGAATGCAGGTGTCGCAACGATCAGCAATGCGGCAGGCTCGCAGGGACTTGCCACGGCTGTTGCCGCCGGGTCGGCCGTAATTTCATCTTCCTGGGGAGGCGCATCAGGAACTGCCTCACTGACAATTACGGCACCGACTAGTTTGACGCTTACTTGGGACGCCCCTACGACGTATTCAAATGGGGCTACCTTGAATCCTGTGACTGGTGTATCAACGTATAAAATATATTACGGAACCGCATCAGGCGTTTATACGCAGGCTGTAAGTGTTCCAAATCCTGGAACCACCACCATTACCCAGACACTAAACCTAACGCCCGGGACCTATTATTTTGTCGTCACGGATGTGGATACAGCAGGGCAGGAAAGTAGTTATTCCAACGAAATGACGTCAACAATATAAATTGAATGCTTTGCTCCCTCCCCCTCGGGGGAGGGAGCCTTGTGTGTGGGTACGATAGTTGGGCAAGCTGCAAAGAATGCAAGAATAATATAAACTAACTTCTGAAAAAAAAGATACAAGTTCTCCCACCTGAACTCCCCATCATAGTAGATCCCCGCTTCATTACATTCACGGCTGTCTTTACCTATTTCGGAATGAATAAACGGAATGAATAAATTGAATGGTCCCGTCTCTCTCCCGGAACTGATGACGGAAAGGGTGTGAACCGTCAAAGGCCATTTATGCCTCTGCTTGCACAAAATCTGAATAACCCAGAGCAACATTGCAGCATCCTTAGAAATTTTAGAATCACGACCCCGACATATTTGTTCCATCTCCTATCTCTTTCTTGTTCTATAATAAGTTTATGAGTATGGAATGAACCTTATGCCTAAGAAAATTCTTATTATTGAAGACGATCGGGAAATCGCCCATCTCGTGGAACTCCATTTGAAGGACGCTGGTTACGAGGCAGTGCCTGCCTATGATGGCGACACCGGCCTCCACTTTGCACTCTCGAAATCATTCGACCTGATAATACTTGACCTTCTTCTTCCGGGCATGGACGGTCTGGAGGTCTGCCGCCGTGTTCGCGCAGCGCCTGTTTATACACCCATCCTGATGCTGACATCCCGTACAGCCGAAATCGACCGTGTCCTCGGTCTTGAAATCGGCGCGGATGATTATCTGACCAAGCCTTTCAGTATTCGAGAGCTGCTGGCGAGGGTAAAAGCAGTACTCCGCCGCGAACATGCGTTTCATGAGGAGTCAGGTGAAGCGAAGAAAGTCATCCGTGCGGGCAGCCTTGTCATTGATGCGGACAAGCGTAGCGTCACCCTGACTCAAAAACCCGTTCCCCTGACGGCTAAAGAATTCGATCTTCTGCTCTACTTTGCCAGGCATCCCGGTCGTGTCTACACGCGCTCGGAACTGCTGGCCTCGGTTTGGGGCTATGGATATGAGGGTTACGAACACACCGTCAACTCGCATATCAACCGTCTGAGGAGCAAAATAGAGAGTGATCCTGCTCATCCCCGCTATATTCTAAGTGTCCGCGGGGTCGGGTACAAATTCTCCGATACAGCTGACCCGGATGAGGAACAGCGTCATGTTTAAATATCTCTACACAAACTGGCTGCAGTTCTTCTTGGTTTATTCCTGGTCATGGGTGTTTTGTATATTCTCCTGACGCTCTATACCGCTCGGCTATTATTTCCAGAGGATAAACCTCTGCGCCACCCGATCAAGTGAAACTGCACTCGGTGTCCCTAAAGCCAGTGAAGCATCTACTAAGCGGGCCCCACCGCGCTGCCCCTGCGGGGTGATGATCCCCGCGACCTTGAAAAGAAAAAAGAGATCTCTGCAGCTCCCATTCTTCTGAACGGGCATACCGTAGGATATCTCTATATTATTCTGGGCGGCCAGCAATTGAGACTGCTTGTCCCTTTCTATTTCGTGACGAGCATTTTACTATCCCGTGACCGAGCCGTGACCTGACTGTAGTATCGTTTACTCAGTTGAAAAAAGAGTAGGAACAAATGTTGTGGCCAGCAAGAAATAGCATCTTGAGACTTATCGAAATAATTACGGTGGAGTATAATATTTATAGGAGAAAGAGAGGGCTTCATTATGGTAACTAAAATATTACTCGGATCATTGCTCGTTCTACCGCTCCTGATCACTGAGGCTAATGGTGGTAGTGTTGAGCATCTTGAGAAGGCGACTTTTGCAGGAGGTTGTTTCTGGTGTATGACGCCGCCTTTTGAAAAACTGGATGGGGTCAAGGAAGTCATAGCGGGATATACCGGCGGGCACACGGTCAATCCTACCTACGAAGACGTTACATCGGAGACGACGGGGCACCTTGAATCAGTCGAGGTCATCTACGATCCCGCGAAAATTAGCTATGCAAAACTGCTTGATGTTTTCTGGAGGCAAATCAATCCCACCGACGCAGGAGGCCAGTTTGTAGATCGCGGACCGTCATATAAGACTGCGATTTTCTATCACAATGAAGAGCAGAAGCTGCTGGCTGATGAATCGAAAAAGAAACTCGAAGAGTCGGGGCGTTTTGATAAACCGATCGTCACCGAGATCCGACCTGCTGGCCCATTTTACCCGGCTGAAAAATATCACCAAGACTACTGGAAGAAAAACCCCGTCCGGTATAAATTCTACCGATATAATTCCGGACGGGATCAGTATCTGGAAAAAATCTGGGGAAAGGATGCAACGATGCATGCAAAGTATGAGACAAAAACCATGGATCCCGGAGATACATTCGTGAAGCCATCCCAAGAAGAATTGAAAAAGATGCTCACTCCCCTGCAATATGATGTTACGCAGAAGGGAGGCACTGAGGCGGCATTCCATAATGAATACTGGGACAACCACAGCCCAGGTATTTATGTAGACATTGTTTCAGGAGAGCCTCTGTTCAGTTCGCTGGATAAATACGATTCCGGAACGGGGTGGCCAAGCTTCACAAAGCCGCTCGAACCCGGCAACATCGTGACCAGGGAAGACCGGACCTGGTATCTGGCCATACGGACGGAGGTTCTGAGTTATCATGCGGGTTCGCACCTAGGCCATGTGTTCGATGATGGCCCCAAACCAACGGGACTGCGTTATTGCATGAATTCTGCGGCGCTCAGGTTCATTCCCGCACAGGACCTGGTAAAAGACGGGTACGGAAAATATACAAAGCTTTTTGAAAAATAATCATTACCGACAACCGATGTGTGCAGAAATATATGATCGTATTTCTTGTGGAAAAGGAAAAAGACGGTAAAGTCGCAGGATGAGATATGGAGGACGACGTTGAGAGAAACGTTCATAGGCTACTTCACTTCTCAATCGTCGTTATTTGCGCCTTAAAAAACCTCGGATTTTTCATGTTGAAAGCACACCAAAAATAAAAAAAAGCATGCATTTCCCTTTTTCTTACATGCATGCTGATAGGCGACCGGCTCCTTTTCCCGTTACGACTCTACTGAGCACAGGTCGTTGTCGCCAAACTGACAATCATCAGGCAGGATTGTCTGTTCACCGTGTCCCTTGATCATGTTTTTGATTTCCTGAATGGCTCCCTGCTCTGCATGAAGTATTTCGGAAGTTACCGTTTCAGCCTCGCGGATCGCTTCCGACTCATCACGAAATGCCCTCACTTCGTAAGCCTCCGTTAATGTTTCACGACCTGCTGATTTTAAAGCTTTCTTTATGAACCGTTTCATTGCCCTCGCCTCCTCTCAGTCCACTGCGACTCTCTTCTAATTATAGCACCGGGAGGAGGGGTCCTTTTTCAGACATTTCTGAGATATGATCGTTACGGGTGAAAATATGAATTGGGGCGTTCCTTCAATCTTGCAGCGCGATCTTAATCAAATGGTCCACGTACTTTTTTCTCTGCATCATCCGCAACGATCTCGGTATTCCCGGGTCATGAAAGCCAAGACCAGGATCGATGGACCGGTTAATCTGCTCCTGCTTTGCTCTCGCTTCATCCTGCGGTGGAATCTCTTCACCGGGGAACAGGGCGGGACTTGCCACCGCATCCGCGCTCCTCACACTTCCGCGCAAACTTATTCTTGAGTAGGCTCTGCGGCCCTCGGTCCTTTGGAACCCCTATCACGAGCATCCGGTACAAGCGTCCCATGTAATTTACCAAGTGCTGGCATACCTTTTCACTCAGGCGCCTTTTGGAAAAACCCTTTTTTTATTTCCTGATAGGATTTGAGGCATGCAGGCGGTAAAAATTGTCTTGCGTGCAGTTTTCTGACCATCTAACCTGAGAAGGCGCTTCAGCTGCACAACACGGCGATCCAACCGCCTCCGCAGCGAGACTGGCAGCAATGCAAAACTATCGCGGCTCAGCATGCGACAGGTTGAGTCAGGTAGAGGTCTTGCCTGCGGTATGCTATACTCAAAAAAAAGTGTTTGCGAAAGGAGTGAATGATGAGACTCGTAACAAGGGGAGATCTGGACGGGCTCGTTTCTGCCGTGCAAATTACGACAATGGAATACATTGATTCGCTGGAGCTTATTCATCCGCAGGACATTACTGACGAGAAATTTAAAGTTAGGGAGGGGGACATTCTTTCCAACCTCCCCTATCACCCTGACTGCGCAATGTGGTTCGACCACCATGAAATTACCGAGAGCAACAGGAAGCCACCCGAAGTCTTTAAAGGAAAACATGCCCTTATGCCGAGTGTGGCCAGAGTGGTGTATGACTATTATCGGTCAGAAAAACTAAGGCGGTTTGAGCCCCTGATTGCGGAAACAGACCGGTTTGATTCAGCGCAGCTATCGGTGGATGATATTTCAGACCCCCGGGGAGCAATTCTCCTCGGCTTCACTATCGATCCCAGAACGGGACTTGGCATTGACAAGGATTTTTTCATGCTGCTGGTGGAGCAGCTCAAAACATCGAAAATAGAGGCTGTGCTCGAAATGCCGGAGGTAGCTCGCCGGATCGTACTCTGTAGGGAAAACGATATTAGATTCATGCAGATGCTGAAAGAAAATTCGGAAATTGACGGCAATGTGATCATAACGGACTTCAGGCAAAATACCAGCGTTCTCGTCGGAAACCGATTTCTGATCTACATGATCTTTCCAGAGGGCAACGTATCGGTGAGACTCCAATGGGGTCCGCGAAAGGAGTTTGTCGCCGTCACCATTGGACACAGCATCTTAAACCGAACCTGCAAAATCGATATTGGCCGCCTCTGCAGCGATTTCGGAGGAGGCGGCCATCGTGGAGCCGGTGCATGCACTCTTGATCCAATGACGGTGGATAGCAAACTAGAAGAAATTATTACACGGCTTAAAGAGTCATAAACTTCAGGACACAGCTCTACGGCGCTGGCAGGGTGAATAGAGAAAATTAGTCCCTATCAGGCCCGCGATTCGGGGGCCTGATAGGGACTAACCTCCTACGGTTTTGCTACAGACCATAGGTCCTTAAATCCCTGGCCGGATGTATCGCCGGGCTTTGCGTCCTTGCTGAAATAATAAAGCGCATTCCCTTGTAGGTCGTCTGCTTTTTGCCGCCTGCCCGGGCAATCGTCTCGAAATCTCCCGCTGCCAGCCATCCTGGGCATCAAACGTTTTTTGATAGAACAACGGCCGGTCGGCCACGCAAGGCCCTGCGCTGGAGCTCTTTCCCGGTGAGTCTTTCTTGAAATTGTAAAGTGTCATTCCTTTAATGTCATGGAGGTAGCTGCCGAGCCTTTCTTTCTGCGCGACTTTGACCGCATGCTCTTCGGCAAACGCTGTTTTCGCTCCCACGGTAGCTACGATCATTATTGCAAGCACCGCTAATTTAATAAATGTATTGATCTTCATAGTTGGCCCTCCTTGTTGATTTGAAACATCGCTATACAAGAAGCCGCTGTTTCTGCGACTCGAAATTTGTTTTATTTTCCGAAGAAGACACCCTGCAATAGATTGCGGTATTTTTTTCGGATGGCTGGACGTCCTCCCTGACAATCACCGTCCCGGTATGGGTCTGATAGGCATTGAGCTTTGCCTGCCCGATAATAATTCCTCGCGGTTTTGTAGGTGACTCCCAGTTTTTTTGCATAATCCGATAATTTCATAGTGAATATAATAATATATTATTAAACAGTTTGAAATAGTATGATTTATGATTATAGATATCTAACCGATAAACTCTCGTTTATGAGATGCATGCGATTCGCCCGTTCCGGCGCAATGCCCCGGATGATTCAAACGGAGAAGATGAAGATAATGATCAGCATCAGCGATATCTTCGTCAAAAGGTCTCTATTTATTGCGCTGCAGGTTTAGAGGGGGTATTCTGAAGTTTGCCTGGAATCCGGGCGATGAAGACGGGAAATTAGTGACATGGGAATTTCTATTGCAAAGGTTAAATATTAAAATCTTTTAGGCCTCACACTAGAAATGCAGAGGCAACACTTGAACATTCACAAAACGAACATTTCCGCACGCTTCCGGACGGTAATCCGTTTCTGGTTGATAGGGAGACTCTATCCCGCTCAGGAGTTGATTCCGTATTTCCTTAATTTGAGATATAAGGTTTTGCGATCGATGCCCAGAAGCTGGCTCGCCTTGGATTGGTTGCCAGCGGTCTCGTTCAGGACCCTGAGGATATAATTCTTTTCCATCTCCTCCAGCGACGAATTGACGTTCATGTCGTCAATACAGGAGTATGACGAGATAGAGAGATCCTCGGCAGAGATTGTGCCTGTTTCACAGACGATCACTGCACGTTCAATTACGTTTTCAAGCTCACGCACGTTGCCGGGCCACCGGTAGGCCGAAAGCAATACCATCGCTTCGGTCGTAAACGCGATTATGGGTTTGGCAAGCTTCTTCGCATACTTTGTCAGAAAGTGCCTTGCTAGATCATCGACGTCCTCCTTCCGTTCCCGAAGGGGGGGGATTGTGATATTGATGACGTTCAGTCGGTAGTAGAGATCTTCGCGAAACATTCCGGCCTTGATCATTGCCAAGAGATCCTTATTGGTGGCTGCGATCAAGCGCACGTCGGCGCGCAGGGATTTGTTCCCGCCCACGCGCCGGAACTCGCCGGCATCGAGAAACCGCAGGAGTTTGGCCTGGAGACTGAAGGGCATCTCCCCGATCTCGTCTAGAAACAGGGTCCCCCTGTCAGCCACTTCTACAAGCCCGTGCTTCATCTGATAGGCACTCGTGAAAGCACCCTTTTCATGACCGAAGATCTCGGATTCGATGAGGTTTTCCGACAGAGTGGCGCAGTTAAGGGCGATGAATGGAGTGTCCTTCCTCGCGCTGTAGCGCCATACCGTGTTCGCGACCAGCTCCTTGCCGGTCCCACTTTCTCCTTGGATAAACACCGCCGAATCCGTTGGCGCCACTTTCTGTATGAGCGTGAGTATATCCTGAAGCTGTCTGCTTTTCCCGATGAACTCGAAGGGCGCTTCCTGTCTGACCAGCTCCTGTTCGAGAAGCTTGCTCTTGACGGACAGCCTGCTGAACTCATAGGTGCGCTCGATCACGATTGCGAGCTCGTCGAGCTTGTAGGGTTTGGTGAGATAGTCATGGGCGCCGTTTTTCATGGCCTCCACGGCCGTTTCTACTGTGGCCTTGCCGGTGAGCACGATAATCGCCGGCGCGCCAGGGTCCTCCTTCATCTTTTTCATGAACGAAATCCCGTCAACGCCCGGCATGACTACGTCGAGCAGGATCACATCGAAAGAGCGTTCGCGAAGGAGGCGCTGGGCCTCGCTGCCGTCGGACGCGACCTCCACGGAATATCCTTTGCGGGTCAACTCTTTTTTCAGGAGCCTTCTGAAAGGCTCTTCGTCGTCCACGACGAGAATATTGATCATAGCCAGTTTGTTTTCCCCCACCATGGATGGGCAGCTACATCGCGCACCATAATTCCTACACCTGCATTTAGACTCTGCCCCCATCGAATGGCTCGGGATTCTAGTTTCCCTTGACCGAGGGTTCCCTTGTGTCACTCCCTGCACGAGATCGACGGCAGGGTGATGATAAACCGGGCGCCTTTGCCGGGTTCGCTCTCCGCGTCAATGACGCCGCCATGCTCTTCCACGATCCGATGACAAATGGTGAGACCGAGTCCAGTGCCTTCGCCCACCGGTTTGGTGGTAAAGAAGGGGTCGAAGACTTTGTCCAGAAGGTCAACAGGGATGCCTGCCCCGGTATCGGCAACGGACAGGCGAACCCGGCTCGGACATCCCTCGAACTTCGCGTCCAGAATGGTGTTGTCGTCCTGTTCCGTGCTGATGAAGATGCTCCCGCCCTCAGGCGTAAAATAGACGGCGTTCAACAGGAGGTTCATCAATAGCTGTCGGAGACTTCCGGCATCGGCGTAAATCTTGGGCACGTCCCGGTTGAGGTTCAGCACCAGAGAGTGCTTCAGGCGGGATGCGCGATGCTGGAGCAGAAGCAGCACTTCCTTGATCAGCTCGTTGATATCGATCTCCCGGAACGTGCCCCCCGAAGGCCTGGCAAATTCGAGTAGGCTTTTCAGAATACCCTTGCAGCGAAAGATCTCGGTGTGGATGGTCTTGAGGTATTCGGGGAAGTCCTCGAATTCCCTCATCCCGGTTAGGGTCGTGTTTTCCGCGCGGTCGAGGAGCGCCTCGGAATAACCAGCGATGATACCTAGGGGATTGTTGATCTCATGGGCCACCCCGGCCACCAGCGTACCGAGGGAGGCGAGCTTATCCGTGCGGATGAGCTGCTGCTCAATGCGCTTCTGGGCCGTTACGTCCTTCAGGTAGTGGACGATGGCGTAAAGCCGCCCTTCTTCATCGATGAGCGGGTAGGCCCAGAAATGAAAAATGCCGCCGATAAAGCTCTTCAACTCCCGGAACGAAGGTCTCTGGCAGGATAGCATCTCGGAGCAGAGACAGCCACCGGTGACAGCGATTCCGACCTTGTCCAGAACATCAGCACATAGCTTGTCCTCAACCTCGACCTTAGAGAAGCCGGTTCGCTCGAGGAGGGTGTGATTGGCGCGGATCACCCGCTGCCTTCCATCCTCGATCCAGACCATGTCGGTGATCGCATCAAAGGTCCTCTCCCATTCCTTTTTTCCCTTCGAGATCTCCTCGAAAAGGAGCGCGTTCTCGAGGGCGATGGCGATCTGTTTTGCAACGGGCAGCAGGATCTCAAGATCCGTTTCCGTATATTGCGAGGGCTCGGTGCTGTCGAAATTGAACACGCCAAGCATGCGGTCGTGGAACAGGGGAATACTGATCGTCGAGCGAATGCCTTCGTCCAGGAGCTTCTTGTCCAAGGTGAAAAGGGTTTCCTTAAGATCATGGCTGATCCAGGGTTTGTTGTTCCGAACAACCCAGCCGGCGCTGGTGCTTTCGATGGGCGCTTTCACTCCTTTTTTCATCACTGTTTGCATGTCCGTGTCCAGCGCGAAGATCGTGAGGTTATCGTCCTTTTCGTTGTACAGCAGGAGACTTGCCCTGCTGTAATCGATGATCTTTCGCAGTTCGGACACGACCATGCGAAAAATTGTCCCGATACTCAGGCTGGAGTTGATAATGCTACTCAGCTCGCTGATCAGTTCTCCCCGCGCGGCGCCGTCGCGCTGTCTGACTGAAATAACGTTCAGGAGCGGGCTGTCCCGGTCCGGCGTATCGCGCACCACGATGATCATCGTTTTTTCAGGCCGGTGTTTTTTATTCGGAATGATGGTAATCCGGGATGTTACGGGACTGCCATACCTGCGGAAGCAGAATGAACGGAGCAACGGCGAAGCTTCATCGACAGCAGGAGAAACACCGGCAGTCTCGCGCTCCCGGAGGATAGTGTCGAGAGAAATATATTTATCGATATTGCGGCCGATGACATCGGGAGGGTCATATTCAAAGAAAGAGGACACACCGTCATTGCACGAAAGGATGGTCCAGTGTTGATCTACAATAAAAGCAGGCATGCCCAAAACATCGAGCATTCTGAGCATCTCAGAACTGTCCTTGTCAATCACGACTTTCATGTTATTATATAGTAACACAGCATATCAGGGCCGGCAACTGGAAAGGGGTTGCCTTTGATCATTTCGGAGTTCCGGCATGCAGCATAAAATCAGAATTTGAGGGCTTTGCAAGCTTGTTGACTCTGAAGCAGATCAAGATTAAGATGGTTATAGGATACAGACTAGCGTGCAGGGAGCGAATTCATCTATGAGGATCAGGATAGGTCATTTGTCCACTTTTTACCATACGGCGATTCTGCTCATGGCAAAAGGAGAAGTCGATGCCCGGCTTGGGGAAGAAGTGGAATGGAAGCTCATAGGTACGGGTCCTGCCATCATGCAAGCTTTTCAGCGCCGCGAGCTTGATCTTGCCTATATCGGGCTTCCTCCGGCGATCATCGGCATGGCACAGGGTATCGATATAATCTGCGTGGCTGGCGGCCACATGGAAGGGACCGTCATGACCGGCAAGGCTCACTGGCTGGGTCATGCCGATGGAGCGGATTTGCGCGCGGTCCTGCAGCAATTCCGGGGACGGAGAATCGGCGTGCCCGGCAAAGGATCGATCCATGACGTAATCCTGAAGGACAGTATCGAGCGCTATGACCTGGGCTCGGATGTTGAGATCGTTAATTATCCGTGGGCCGATCTAGTGATTGAAGCTGTGGTCCACGATGAAGTCTCCGCAGCATTCGGCACTCCCGCGCTCGCGGTTGCCATCAATCGCTTTGCCGGCGGCAAGATGCTTTATCCGCCGTCGCTGCTTTGGCCTTCAAACCCGAGCTATGGTATCGTGGCGGACCGGGGATTCCTACAGGCAAAAGGGAAGACCGTGGAGCGGTTCCTTCTCCTTCATGAGGAGGCCACAGCGTTCATGAGACATCAGCCCTCAGATGCCGCGCGCATGATCGCGGATTTCGTCGGCATCATCGATCGGGAATTTGTACAGGATACGCTTTCGGTTTCGCCGAAATACTGCGCCCAATTAACCGGGGACTATATCGCTTCGACAATGAAGTTCGTGCCGGTGTTGAAAAAAAGAGGATATATCGACTCTGATGTGCAGCAGAACCGGATCTTTTCACGGGAGATCATCGACCGCATTCATCCCGAAAGAGAGCATTACGACGACGGGATCGCTATGGCGGGATAATGGATTGGGCTCACGTTCCAGATAAGCACGGGACGAAGCAGTTTATTGTATTGATCTCAAGCTTGATCCTTTGTAATATAATGGTTGGTTTATGCGAGGTGTCATGAAAAAAACAGACAAAAACAAACCGCTGCCGACACCGCCTATCACCGTCTTCGGCAGAAAAAAAACGATCGAGGAGGATGAGAGCCGCGAACTCCCCACAGCAGATCGCATGGCAGCGGCCATGGTGGAAGGCAAGCTTGATGAGTTTCTCAAACAGGAAATGCCTGATAACGAATACGCACAGAAACTAGCGACCATGATGCTAGGAATGACCGGGATGATACCCGGCGCCGGCGCACCGCAGGGAGTGCCGCCGGTATCGGAGCCTCTGCACCCGCTGTCACCGGAAGGCGCAATACCTGTGCAGGCAATAGCGGCGGCTAATGTTCCCACGGATGTTCATAGCGCCATTCAGGGAGGTGATGTGCAGGGGCTGATGGATATGCTTCGGCGAGAACATCAGAAACGGAACCCTGGCGCGAGTTCGGAAATATCGGAAACAGCGGCTACGGAGGCGGCTAAGCCGCAGGATATACCAGCCATCGACAAAGAGACAATCGATGCGTTAATCTGTATAGCGAAGGAGAATAACGTAACTCTGGACTGGATAATCCTTCGGGCCATCAAGGTATATGTCCGGGAATACGGGAACTCGGGTAGGATGTGAGTACATTCACCGTCCTTACTGTTTACTTAAAAAATCCTGCAACTGCTTTTTGATCTCAAGATGGTGGAGGGGAATGTTCGGTACATCCTTGTTTCCCGGTATTGCCATAGCATGGATAAAGGTGACACCATGCCGTTGCTGCATCATAGCCTCAACCAATTCCTTTTCTGACGCCGCTTTCGCCGTCTCCTTGAATCCGAATCCCCTCGCCACCTGCTCCAAGTCCGTCCACAATACCGTAAGTGTCGGCTGGTTTCCCGTCGAACCATACGCTCCGTTGTCGATGGCAACGATCTTCAGGTTGCGCGACGCGGAAGCAGCTGCAGTTGCCAGTGTTCCGGGATTCATGAGCAGGCTTCCGTCGCCGTCAATCACGACCACCTCTTTGGACGACGTTATAGAGATGCCCAAACCTATGGGAGTGGCCATACCCATGCTGCCGAGCATGTAGAAATTCGATGGCTGGTGCTTGATTGCGTAGAGTTCCTTGGAGGGCCATCCAAGGTTGCTCACCACGGCCTTGCCCTCTAGGTAAGGAGCTATGATTTTCAGGATGTCATACCGCGTCATCATCGGTAATGATGCATGAGGCAAGATCGGTGATGCAGGTTGAACGCTGGCTTTTCCAAGCTTGAATCCATATTCGACATTCTGCGATCGGCAATCGGAGTTTTCCCACACTGCAGGACTCATCAGGAAAGCATGAATGACATTCTTTCGGCAAACCCCCGGCAATTCGCTGTCGACAATGGAAAGATCGGCAGCAGTGTTGATTTCCGAATAACCGATCCCTGCCCCTGCCAGGATGGCAGGAAGCCGCAGGCCCATGGGGAACTGGGCCTCAATCTTCTCCTGGTACACGCCCCGCCTGCTGATAAAAAGCGCGAGAGGCAGTTCATAGAACCCCGTTAGCGAAAGCAGGGCATTGATCATATTCCCGATCCCGGAACTCTGGATGAACATGGCCGGTTTTTTCCCGGCGAGCGCAGCGCCGGCGCATATGCCGACGCCTTCTTCCTCACGGGTTAGGGGAACATGGGGGAAGGACCGGCTCGCCAGATCGAGAAGGGTTTTGATTTTCTCGCAGGGAAGAGATGCGGTAAAATTGATTCCGTTTTTCTTGAGCAGTGCTATGAGTTCTTCTTCAGGCCGTGGCACAGCAGCTCCTCTATCTCTTTTTCGGTGATGTTCTTGCTGATGTACTTCGGTACAACGGTATGGGTCTTTCTATCCTGCCGTAGTCTCGCTTCTCCACCGCCCGTAATGTTCAGGAGAACAGTATCGCTTTTTTTAATGGCTCCCGTGCGGAGGGCCTCCGGGAGCACGGCTACAGCAACACCCGAGGCGGGAACAATGTCGATGCCTTCGGCTTTCAGGAACAGTTCCATGCCAACATAGACGCTATCATTATCAATGCCGTACATGCTGCCGCAGGTTGCGGCAAGCGCGTCGTAAATACCGCCATTGACCGAGTATGCGGGATACCGGGTCGAAAGTACTCGTGTTGTAATCCGGGAGATCAGCTCCGGCTTCAGGGCGAACGGCAGATTCTGGCCAAGGTGCAAGAGAGGCAAGTGGGAGCCGTATCGTCCATCCTTCACAAACCGCTCCGCCATTTCCCATGCTCCGATTGCGCCCGTACCGCTTCCCACGGCCTGAACATAGTGGTCAGGTAGTTTTCCGATCGTCGAGATCGCTTCGAGCATCACGATGCCGAGACCGTCGCGTTTAGCAATGTTTTTGACGCCGCCTTCAAAGGGGAGCCCTAGGGTCATGGCGATCCGCTTGGCAACATCGATGGCATCAGCGTAATCGCCATCATGCACCGCGAGCGTCGGCAGCGTGGAGTTGCGTTCAAGGTACCACATCTCCATAAGGCACATGCGCGGCACGACGATGATTACCGGAAAGCCCGTGACTGCTGAAAGATGGGCAAAGGCCCGAGCTGTGTTCCCGGCAGAAGCAACAATCAGGCCTTCCACGCCGTTCTCTCGGGCATTCTGGAGCACGACGGCCGCCTCGAATTCCTTGAACGTGCAGGTCTCGATCATTGCACCGCGTTCGGGCCAGTAGCCATTGAAGGCTATAAACAGATTATTCAAACCAAAGCTCCCGGCAAGGCCCTTGGACCGGTACACTACGGGGCCGGGCTGAGCCATCTGCGGCTCGTGCACCGGCAACCAGTTGAACCGCCAAGCGCCGCCGGCCGCGCGTTCCGAAAACCGGGTCTCGTGATAATCCGTAACCAGAAGCGCGTCTGCACAATGTTCACAAAAGGCACAGTACGCATTGTCAAGGCTTTTGCCGCATTTCCTACAACGAATGGAAAAATGGCTCATGACCTGTCACCTTCAATCATGGTGCTCACCAGTTCCATGATATCCGTAATCCGGATCTGGTTCTTGTGCCCCTGCATGGATTCGTTCACCTTGGCATAGCAGGCCGGACAGCTCAGGATCAGGCGATCGGCCTTCTTTGCAACCGCTTCGTCAATCGTCAGCCTACCCATGGCTACCGCGTTTTCATGGTAGATTTTTCTCGCCGCCCCCCCAGAGCCGCAGCAGCGGGAGTTAATGCCGTGTCGTTCAAATTCCAGCAAAGTAAGCCCCGGGATGCTCCTCAACACGTTCCTTGGCTCCTCAATCACGCCCACGCCGCGGGTGAGATAGCATGGGTCATGGTAGATCACCGCCTCGTGCAGCTCCTTTTTCACTCGTAGTCTGCCATCCGAGATCGCGTCGGAGACATATTGCGTGATATGCCGTATCTTGAACGGCAGCGGCTTGCCGTAGAACACGGGCCAGTCCCTGGTCATAATATTCACACAGCAGGGGCAGGAGCAGACCAAGACCTTAACACCCCGAGCCTCATACCCCCTCACTAGGCGAGTAACGATATCCGTAAGCTGGTCGTGCTGTCCGGTGATGAAGAGGGGGAAGCCGCAGCAGACCTCTTCCTCCGGGGGAAGCATGGTAAAAGGTGCCCCGATCGCATCAATTACTAAGACATCACCACGGACCATGGGCTGCGATTCATATGCGCCGGTGCACCCAGCATAATAGGCGATTTCCGAACGGTCCACGATCTTCGCGTGCTCAGGGAACCACGGGCGGTATCGTTCGGAGGGCGGCTTCTCGTAAGGATTGCCGCTGTTCATGATCGCCCTCGGCATGTTTGCTTGCACGCCGATGGGTCCAAGCCCCCGTTTAACCATCTCTTTCCTCAGCACGGGCCAGAGACGCTGCGTAAAGATGCCGACCGGACAGTTCTGACCGCAGGCCCCGCAGGTTGTACACTCATACACCGCACGGGTAAAGTCATCCAGCAGCTTCCGATCCAAATCCCTGGATCCGAAGAGTCTTGACTTGAGTCCGTCGGTGGAGCGGATGAATTCACGGAACATGCGGATTTTCTCGGGCGGAGAGACCGAGGGCTTTCCGGTCACGTCCTGAACAGGACAGTGCTTAAGGCACTCGCCGCACTGGGTACAGGCTCCGATTTCGAGGATCTGCTGTGGGAGAAGCTCTTCCGTGAACGAACGCTTACTTTTCATGTATCACCAGGTGCAACGCCTGCTCTCGCTTTCTTGCCTCCATCATGACAAAAGGAGCTAAAAAAATATGGGTCGGGAGAAAAGGGATCAGGACCAGAACCAGACAGAAATGAACTGCGAACAGCACGCTCTCCGGAGCCGCGACGGGCATGAAGCTCAGGATGCCCAGGACGAACAGCTTCACCTCTACGAGATTCGGTTTGAACAGCAGGTTCATCACAACACCGAGCGAGCTAATGACCAGCACGAGGCCGAGAAGAAACACATTCGCCGGTGAAGCATAGCGCTCTCTTCCGGACAATAGACGGACGATGAGGATATAGACCAGCGATACCGGCAGGGTAAAGCCGGCGATCAGACCCGGAGTCTGGATCCACCATATACACGCAGGAACGGGATTCAAAAAAAACCGCAAGTGCCTCAACAGCACTAAGAGAAAGGAGAAATGGAATACCCACTCACCCAACCAGAGCGCCGGGTTCACCATAAGGAGCTTTCCGAAAAAGATTATGTCCAGTGCTGTGAGCGCGTACGCTTTCACGCGGGGCCGGACCGCCTGGCCCGCAGTTTCCTGGCGACGCGATACGGCCTTCCACCATATCAACGTGTGAGCAACAAACCGTATCCAAAACGCAGCAAACACGCCGTACGCTGCGGTGAAGAGTATTTTTCCCATGACAGCCAACCGTTCAGCAGTGATGAACTAAGTATAACACGCGGCTATAATCAAAAATGCCTTGTAGCCGGCGCGTTCCTCGCCTGTGAACGGCCGGCCACTGTCTTCTTCCTCTGCGTGCTCCAGGCGCTCTAGACAGGCTCTACAGTTTCACAAAGCAAATGTCCGCATCTTTTGGCACGTTCAGCCCAGCCTCGACCTCGATCGCCTTTATGATTCCCGACGGCACAGTGCAGGCGACATGCTTCAAATGTTTTGATGCGGAGCGGTACACGGGATTATTCTGCAAGGTGGTAAGCGCCGCGAACCGGTCAAGCACGGCGATGTCCTCTAGCATTTTTTTTACCATCTCGCAGTCCGTATCGATCCGAAGCGCGATCTTCCCCCCTACGCTCTTCTCCGCCTGTATCATAACAATAAAACCGCAGGCTCCCGAATGTACGATGACCTTTGTCATGGCCCTCTTCCTCCTGCCCGGATGTAGCCACTATGCCTTGATTTCTACGGGGCTCTTCGACTTGTCGAGCAGTTCCTTCAGGTTCGGGAACTTGTCTTTCATGTGCGGTATATGCATGGCCATCATAAATTCCCGCTCGAATAATGGGTCGGTGGCAATCTCCACAAACTCCACCCACCGCGCGCGCTCGTCCGCCTCGCGCCGTTTTCCCCTGTTCAGGAGCGCCATGCGCGAGCCGTCTCCGGCCGCGTTGCCTACGGCATATATCTTGTCTATGGGACAATCTGGGAACATGCCAAGCGTTAGCGAGGCCTCACGGTCAATGTGGCTGCCGAATGCACCGGCCAAGATGACGCGATCGAGCGTCGTGATTCCCAGCCGCTTCATCATGAGCTTGGCCCCGGTGTAGAGCGCCCCCTTCGCGAGCTGCAGCGCCCTCACATCTCCCTGGGTGACTGTTATGTCCTGGCTGATCGAAGTTTCCGAAGCCCAGGCAAGCACGTATTCCGGCTTGCCCTCAGCATCCTTCCTAACCCGCGGCGTACCTAGATCCATCACGAACCGGCCTGACTTATCGATAATACCGGCCTTAAACATCTCGGCCACGACCTGGATTATGCCGGACCCGCAGAGACCCTTGGCATTCACCTCTTGAATATGGGTATGCCAGTCCGCCTTGCCGATGACTTTATAGCGCGGTTCTCTGGTCTGCGGATCAATCTCAACAGTTTCGATGGCCCCCGGCGCAGCGCGCATGCCAAATTTGATCTGGGCGCCTTCGAAGGCAGGACCCGTAGCGCAGGACGTGGAGCAGACCTTGTTTCGGTTGCCAAGCAGCAGCTCGCCGTTTGTGCCGATATCTATAATCAGTACGTTCTCGTCCTGGTTATAGGGTTCTTCGGCAATCAGCACGCCAACGTTGTCGGCGCCCACGAAGCCTGCTTCAATGGGGAGCACATGAATATAGGACGCAGGATTGATTCCGAGCCCCAGATCGCGCGCCTTGATGTCGAGCGAGCTCTGGACTGCAGGTATGAAGGGCGAGCGGCCGATGTACTCCGGATTCAGGCCAAGGAAGATATGGTGCATGGCCGTGTTGAAAACGATCGTCAGATCGTCGATCACCCGCCCGGGTTCGGGACCGTCTTTTTTGACATCGACAACGACGCGCTCGATGATTTCATTTAGGCCCTGGATGATCGCTTTCTGCATGGTCTCGAGCCCACCGGGATTGCTCATAGCGTAGGTAATGCGCGACATGACGTCCTCGCCATATGGCACTTGGGGGTTCATCATGGATTCAGTATTCACCACCTTACCGGTAGTCAAATCCGTGAGATAGCCGACGCAGGTCGTGGTGCCCACATCTACGGCAAGACCGTAGATCGCTTCGACGAAACCAGGCTCAATCTTGATGATTTCCCTGTCCAGCCATACCGTGACCGTGGCCTTCCAGTCGCCTTTGCGCAGGACATCCTGGAGGTTTTTCAACACAAGATAATCGAAGGTCAGCCCCTTAAGACCGTAGTCCTCCTCGAGGAATGTAAGCACGCGCTCCCAGTCGCCGGTTGTCATATCATGAAGCGTCGGCGCTTTGAGGTCGATGTTGTATTTCCTTATTGCAGGGTCGATCGTAATAGTGAGTTCCCTCGCCGCCTTGCGCACGACCTGCTTGCCAGCGCGGGAGCGTTCCGGAACGAATACCTTGACGTCACCCCGGATCTCGCACTGGCACGCCAGCCTGATCCCCGGCCCATCCTGCGGTTTGATGTGTTTCAACTCATCAGCCGAAGGTTCGGCGGGAAAAATGTGCACCATACCCGAATCGATGTTGTCTTTCTCAAAGTAACCCTCTTCGATGCGGACCTTGCATTTACCACAGACTTTTTTGTTGCCGCAGAGCGCCTCGATATCCACGCCCAGAGATTGTGCGGCCTGCAAAATTGTCCTGCCTTCTTCTACTTCGCCGCGCCTGCCCGAAGGCTGGAAGATCACTTTATGGTTTCTGGTCATTCATTGCCTCCCCGATCAATTCCTTCACCGCTTCAGGCTGTGTGTCTTATCGGATGCCTGTTTTCTCTCATGCTTGACGCTCTCTGGCATTTCAATCGTTCTTCCATAGGGGCAAATGTTGATGCACAGCCCGCAATTCGGCTTCCCGTCCGTCGCGCGCTTGGACGCCTTGTGGCTTCTGCAGGCGCCCGTTTTCACTAATTCGGCGAAGGGCGAGGAGCGGGACCATTCCGATCCCGTAATCGCCTGCGATGGACAGAACTGCATGCAGAGCCTGCAGTCGCCGCACAGACTGTACTCCATGGGTGTGTCTGGTTCGAGCGGAGCGTCGGTCAGCACCGTGACCAGTGAAAGCCGCGGTCCGTATTCGGTACTGATTAGGAGGCCGTTCTTCCCGATCCACCCGAGACCAGCGGAGGTGGCTGCCATCTTGTGGTTGAATAGGGAGTAGAGCTTTGAAATGAACGTCCCTTTTTTCCGGTCCGAGTCCGGCGGTATCGCTAGAGTACGGTACCCCCGAGACTTCAGAAACCTCACCCCACGTTTTTGGAGCTTCATTAGCAGGCTGAGAGTGTCCTCGTTCAACCGCCGGTCGACACCGATGGAAACTGCAGTCTCAAGATGGGCGATTTCGCCGCTTAAAAAGCCGCGTAGGCCGGCATAGCCGACCACTGCAGCTCCATGATCGAGGAGATCTTTTTTGAGTAACCGGTTCACTTCGCTTTCCGCGCTTCAGCCTCATCCTTCATCTTCTTGAGCGAACTAATCATGTTAATTGCGTCCTTGAGTGCGTTCGTAGCATCCTTGGCGTAACCGTCTGCACCATATTTGTCGGCCACATCCTGGGATACAGGAGCGCCGCCGATCATGATCTTGACGTTTGGATTCTTCGTCCGGAGATCGTCGATCACTTTCTTCATGCCCGTCATAGTCGTGGTCATCATGGCCGAGAGGCAGACTAGATCGGAATCGGTCCGGAGCTGCTCTTGCACGAACTTGTCAAGGGGCACGTCGCGTCCGAGGTCATAGACCGTGAAGCCAGCCACGTCGAACATCATCTTCACGATGTTCTTGCCGATATCGTGCACATCGCCTTCGACAGTCCCGATCACCACCGATCCCTTGACCCCGAGGTCCATCTGCTTCACGTGGGGCTTCAGGATGTCCAAGCCAGCATAAAGAGCATCAGCGCACATGAGCAGTTCAGGCACGAAGTACTCCTGTGCCTCAAACATGCGGCCCACCTCGACCATGCCACTTACGAGTCCGTTGAAGATCGCGTCATTTGCATCCATGCCCGTGCTGAGTGCTTCATTGGCTGCTTCTTTAGCTGTGTCCTCATCATATTGGATCACGGCGTTTCGGAGCTTTTCCAAAAGTTTTTTCTTTTTTTCTTCCGTTGCCATAGGATTACCTCCTGTAATTTCTTACTTCATCCATCATTATCTTGAAATTTTCTGCCGGCACGGTGGGCCAGATATCACACCCAGGCCAGACCGCGCTTACGCCGTCGTCCATGCATTTCCTGATGGTCTGGCGCACCAGCTCAGGCGTTCCCGCAACCAGCACATTATAGGGGTCGTAATTCCCGAACACGAGCGCTTTGGGGCCGAGCTTCTTCCTCGTTTCGGCTACGTCGTTCTTCTGGTCCACACTGATTGCTTTCGCTCCGCTTTCCGCCATAAAGGGAACGATGTCGTTCGTCTTGCCGCAGATATGGAGTACGCTCGGAACGGTAATTTTCTCGAAGATCTTTGTGAGATAGGGAAGAATAAGGCTCTTGAATACCCGCGGGGAGAGGACATCGGACGTTGCGCCCATCTCACGTACCGTGATATAATCAACGCCTGCCTTTTCGTATTGTCCAGCGACCTGGATGATCACGTCCGAAAGCTGGTCAAGCAACCTGCCGATCTTATCCGGCTTTTTAAAGGAGAGCTTCAGCAGGTCATTCAGCTCCATGACTTGGCCTGCCAGAGTAAAGGGGCCGAGTACATAAGACCCGACCGCGGCCTCGCTCCCGATGTCCTTCTTCATAAGCCCGATCACATCAAGCATAAGCGGCACTCTGCCTCGCCCGGTCAGGTTTGAAGGGATGGCTATCTCCATCTCGGCCTCGTTGTGGATCAGCTTTTTTTTGATCGTGGGATACAGCAGGTCTTCGGAATGTGCGTACACGTTTATTTCGCAGCCAAGGGCCTCAGCCTCGATGCAGAGGTCAAAGGGGGCCACGCCGCACTCGAACCCGAAGAGCCGATAGGTCGAAACTGCCGCGGCAGCCATCATCTTGGCATCCAAGTGCGTGGCCGCGAATTTTTGGTTTAGTGCTATCAGGCCTTCGGTGGTAACATTTCCCATACCGCTGAAGCATGGCGGCCGATCCACGTCTTCGCCGGCAAAGAGCTTCAGAACCCGTTCTCGTGCAGTTATTGTCGTTGTCATGCATCCTCCTTAAAATCGAATTTCCGATAAAACCGCAAGGACCGTCCTGGGCCCTAATAATAATGATACCTTGTTTCTTTTGACAGTCGGCAGCTCGTCATAAAAGGGCCGTTTTTTTGTGTTCGCTTATTTCCTCGTGCCCCCCGTCGTCAGCTTGCTGATAAAATCGCCAAAATATTGTTTGATCGGTACATTCGTATTGTCCGAAATTCTCTGCGTTTCGTCGTAGACCAGCGTGCTTAGCAGGATATGCGCTGCGGCCACGGCAGGGAAAATACGCGGTGCCGTGACAATGGGGCCGTAAAAATTGAAGTCGCTCCACATCACCGATGCCATTCCCTGGACGACGGCGTCCATGGCCTTGAATCCGTCGAGGCTCCACAGGGTCTTCGCTTCCTTCCACATGTGAGTGCCGTTGGAGTAGGCGCCGCCGCAGGGAAGTCCGAGCTTCTCCTTGATTATACGATTCGCGACGAGGGAGAACGATGTGGCCGGCAAGTTCATGACCGACGTATCGACGATCACGGTCTCAAAACCGTCCGCGCCCTGAGAAAGAATGTTCTCCAGAGACTTGAGGCGGCCCGCGGGTGACTGATCTGCATCATCGAATGCTTGGACCACGACGTGCTTGATTCCAAGATCCTTGAGTTTTTGAACTTGGCCCTTGATGTCCTTGTCCCAGGGAGTAATACTGTTATAGAGAAACTTGTCCTGGAGACCGAGCTTGGCCACATACTCGGTGGCCTGCGCTCTTTTTTCAGCAACCCACATGTCGATGCCGAAGGGCATAGTCGTCGTTTCGCGGTAGAAGTCGATGTAGATTTTCGCTTCTTCCGGCGAGTTCGCAACCATCGCGACCATGGACGGAATGCCAGTGGAGGCCGAAAGCTTCTCCTGCGTATTGATGAGGTCTGCAGCCTTCTGGCGGTCGAAGTTCCCCTTCCGGTCGGTCATGATACGGTCCTTGTTATGAAACATCGAAGCGATCAGGAGCGGGGAGTTCTCGGCCGGCTGGCCACCGACCTTCGTACCGGCCATGGAGAATACTTTTTGCTCTTTATTAAATCGAAACATGCTCGTTCCTCTTTTCTCAAACCAGGACCATCCTGACAAAGTCATTTAAAATCAAACCGAATTGAACAGCCAAGAGGTTAAGGTATTCTTTAACGTTTTTTGGAAATTCTTAGCGCTCTTTGCATCTTCGAAGTAAATGGTTTTTGCATTTGCTTTTGCCTGATATAGGTATAAGTCCATAACGCGGGGGAGCTTCCGGAATGCTCCCCCGCAGAGATAAAATCAGAAAACACCGTGATCGAACTTCGGCTGCGGCAGATACTCCCACTTCTCGCCTTTGCGGAACTTCGCTTCTATATCGAGGCACTTCAGCGCGTATTCAAAAGCATAGGGAATCCCGGGACCGCCCGGCACGAAACCGGCAAGGATCATACCGACCGATGCAGCTTCGAAAATCTCCCCTGTTGTCGCCCCTGCGTTGATCGCAGGAATCACGTGGATAATGCACCGCGGTGAGCAGTAGCCAACGCCGCCTGACATGAACATCAGCTCTTTCACCTTTCGAGAAAGTGCACCGTCCCCGAAGATGCTGGCGTAAAAATCGGCAAAAGTCCTGCCCGGTTCCGGTGTGACGGTATTGATGATCTGGAACATGCGCGGCACGAACCCGCATTGCTTTTTCATGTACTCATTCACTTCTTCCAACGTCATTTTCTTGTCTGCCATGTTTTTTACCTCCCCTTGCCCGACGCACGTTGTGCCCGGGAAAACAGTTTTTCAACTCCTCAAAATTCCCCACTGACTAACTTCCCTTCATAACAAACCGAACTCCTCACCTCCTTTTCAGCGGTCAAGTTACCCTTTCCACTCATGGGCCGTCTGGATGAACTTCTGGATGTTTGCATAGGGAATGGTCGGCGGAATGTCGCATCCCGGCATGAGCACGAAACCCCCATCCGTGCCAGCTGTCCTGATGACATTACTGCACGCGTTCTCCACGTCCTGGACAGAGCCGTTCAGCATAATCTTCACCGGATCGACATTCCCGCCAAAACACATTTTGCCGTGAAGTGTTTCCTTGGCTTTTGCCATGTTCGTCTTGTGGTCTAGGCTGATGCAGCTCGCTCCCGTTTCTGGAAACAGGTCAAGCCGGTCCGTGGTGTTCCCGCAGATGTGAACCAGGCTGTGGACGCCCTTCGATTTTGCCCAGTTGGTGAATTTTTTGAGATAGGGAACAGCGAACTTCTCGAACTGTTTCCTGGAGATAAGGTCGCCTGACGCGGTCGGGTCGGCAAGGCTGATAAGTTCGAGCGTTTTATCGGCGACGAGAGGCTCATATAGGTGAATCAGGACATCCGTCGCAAAGCTCACAACCTTCTCGACAAAAGCCGGCTTTTTGAAAGTGGCTTTCATCATCGTTTCTTCACCGACCAGCCTCGCCCCGAGTGTAAAGGGGCCCCAAGCCGTCATGGTCACCGCATAGGTGTCGCCGATTTTTGCCCTGGTCTGGCGTAGTGCTTTTTTTACAGTTTTGATCGTCTCATCCTTGTCAAGATCCGCCAGGTTCAGCTTCGCGAGGTCCTCTTCGGAATTAACGAAGTGATTTTCAAGGTCTGGCGCGCCCATTTCCCGGAACTTGATCCTGCCGCCGAGTGCGGAAATATGAAAATTGTTGTAACCCGATCCAGCATAAACCACGTCACACTGCAATTTGGCGCTCATGTCGACCAGTACCGCGGTCATCGTGTCCGCATCGTGCGCGAGCGCCTCAAACGATGTGCCCCAGCCTTTGATGCTCCACATCCCCGCGCCGAACAGCGTCACCGGAAGCCTGTCCGTCTTACTTCCCTCGAATGCCTTGAACAATACCTCTTTCGGTTTCATAGCTTCTCCCTTCGTTGAAAATGGGTGACTCATCCAATTCCAATACTCTGAATAGTTCGTTTAAGGACCTCGAGATCAACCGGCGATACGGCGCTTTGCCAACGATCGATGCAGGCGTCTTTACCCACGAAAAGGACGGGTACGTCGGGAGAGATAGTCTTGATGATCTCGGCCGCATCTTCCCCGGAGAGCCCGAATGGTTCCGAATCAATAATGACAAAATCATACTTTTTGAGCATGACCATGTGAACGGCCGTGGCTGGGTGTTCGATGGAGTCCACCTGATATCCTTCGTCTCTCAATATGCCGTAGAGGTTTTTTATCAAAATGGGATTGGATGAGCAGAGGATTGTCTTTTTCATAACTTAGTAAACAATTGCAACAGCGATGCCATGGAAAGGCTCGATTGATATAAATGTTCAGCTGCTCGAGGATATCTATTCAGAGAAGCGAAATCATCGGCGTGGAAATCGCATATCTCAAGCATGGAAAGCAGAAGTCGCTTGAATTGATTCGTCATTTGCATGTCCGAACTCACAAGAAAGTCACTTGTCTGGAGGAAACGGAGGGAGCAGAAATCCTTTACCGAGCATCAAGCTGTAGGTTGTGAACTTCTTCATTTGCAGAATTGATGAATAATTCCTCACTCGGCGGGGTATTTTTCCCCATGTTTTTCACACTATTCATAAACGTCGATATATGTGGTGGTGCCAATCTGGGGAAATTGCTCAGTGTGCTGTGTGATGGAGGCACCTTATGATGAAGTTTCAAATTTATTTATTGAGTGGCTAATTTTCATGGCATCGTCGTTGCAAGCATCTATGCATATGCAATTTATTTCCATCGAGGCGTAAAGAGAATCCTGGGTACAAGCAAGGATCATCCATGAAAACAACTGTGGTTTGTGGATTACTGGGATCAGGCAAAACCACGTTCATCAAGAATATTGTGCAGGACACGGGGGAAAAAACCGTGGTTCTGGTGAACGATTTTGGCTCAGCCGGCATCGATGGTGAGATCATCTCTGCTAGCGGCATCGAGACTGTAGAGCTGCCGAGTGGATGTGTTTGCTGCACGCTGAAGTGCGACCTCATCACGGCGATCCAGAGGATTGTGAAGCAATTTTCTCCGGAACGCCTGCTGATCGAACCGAGCGGCGTCGCATCGCCCTCGGGAGTGTTGGAAGCGCTCGAAACCGCTGGCTTTGGGGGAGCGTCGGTCATCGGGATCATCGACGTTGTGGAGTTTTTGGAACTGGCCGAATCGGGGATGTATGGGAGCTTCTTACAGGATCAGATCGAGAATTCCGATATTATCCTGCTGAACAAGACCGATCTCGCGGAGGAGGCCCTGATCTCCGTAACGGAGCGGATGGTCGGCTCCATCAATCCCTTGGCTGTGGTTCTGCGAACCGTAAATGCTGTGCTCAACATTCCCCTGCCTGAAGCACCGGAACGCCGCCAGATC
>Ga0335081_10001837_pt1 | contig 33551 bp, 34 predicted proteins | sample Lox_Sample_35_FD_206713 | JGI IMG/M metagenome (GOLD analysis project Ga0335081, IMG submission 206713) | Soil microbial communities from Loxahatchee National Wildlife Refuge, Florida, United States - Lox_Sample_3.5 | ecosystem: Environmental > Terrestrial > Soil > Wetlands | place: USA...
ACCGCCTGGCGAGCTGAAAGAGCGCGGCCATGACCTGCAAAGCCGAGATCAATCGCAGCTTTCCCTCGTATCGCAATGCCTATGACTACCTGACGTCGCGCGGATTTCTCTGCATGCCCCGCGGCTGGGAGAACGGCCGCTGGTCGGCATTGGTCGAGCCCGCCGGCAGCCAGATCCACGTGCTGGTGCAGTTGCGCGCCGCGTAGGCTCGACACAGGCACCGGATAAGACTGAGGCTCAGATTCTAATCTCTTGGCTCATGCCGTCATTCAGCCGGGAATGAACATCAGGAGGGCAGCCCCGCCCATAACGACGCTCGTGATCCAGCCCAGCATTTTGACGATCCAGCCCGCCGTGTAGGCGCCCATCACCGACGGTCTGGAGACGAGTAGAATGATCACCACCATCAGCGGAACCGCCACGATGCCGTTGATGACCGCGCTCCAGAACAGGGCTTTCATCGGGCTCAAGGGCGTATACTGTATGAAGAGCGCCGCAAACACGCTCACGGCAATCACCCCGTAAAATCCACGTGCGTCAGACGCCTTCCGCTCAAGGCCCCATTTCCAGTCCATGGCCTCGCAGAGGGCGTAGCCGGCGGAACCTGCAAGCACCGGGACCCCGATCAAGCCCACGCCGAATATGCCGACCGCGAACAGCAGAAACGCGAAATTGCCAGCCAAGGGACGGAGCGCGCTCGCGGCCTGCGCCGCCGTTTCTATGCTCGTAACGCCCGCGACGTTCAGCGTTACGGCGGCTGCGAGAATGATGAAATAGGCGGTGATATTGGAATAGAACATGCCGGTCCACGTGTCCCAGCGGATGCGGCGAAGCTCGCGGCCCGCTTGGCGCGCATCCACCACAAGCGGCTTGGCGCCGCGATGCGCCTGCATGTCCTCCACCTCCTCGGAAGCCTGCCAGAAGAAGAGGTAGGGACTTATGGTGGTCCCAAACACGGCGACGGCCACCGTGGCGGCATCGGATGTCGATGGGAGATGCGGCCACAAGGTCCGGAGCGCCACTTCGCCCCAGGGCACGTGAACCGTGAAAACCACGGCGAAGTAAGCGATCAGCGAAAGCGTCAGCCACTTCAGGAAGAACACATAGCGGTGATAGGGAACGAAGATCTGCAACATGAGTGTTCCCACGGCGAAGACCACCGTCATGACGTAGCTGTCGATGCCGGAAACAAGCTCAGCCGTCTCCCCCATCGCAGCGATGTCCGCGGCGATATTGAACGTGTTGGCCGCCAGAAGAAGCAGCACCATGACGCGCAGGACGATTGGGGGAAACGCCGCCTTGATGTTTGCAGCGAGCCCCTTTCCGGTCACGCGCCCGAGATCGCCGCACATCATTTGCACCGCCGCCATCAGCGGAAAGGCCAGCGGCATGGTCCACAGCATGTTCAGGCCAAATTGAGCGCCAGCCTGCGAGTAGGTTGCGATGCCGCTTGGATCGTCATCCGCGACGCCGGTAATGAGGCCCGGCCCGATCTGCGCGAGCGGATGCTCCTTGAGCCGCGCCCAGAAATCTCGCCGCGGACGTTGGCGCGGCACCGGGTCTTGCGTAGCGGAGGAAAACGGCATTGCGGCCTTCTACCCATCAATCTCTTGCTCGATCGCGACCATACGCCCTTGGGACCCCGCGGGGCGATGACAACGGTGGTCGGGCTCGCGAGGCTTGCACGAGCTTCGACGTGGCAGGCGATTAACGCGCGTCCGCCAAAGGATTTCGCATTTCTGGCAGAATATTCTCGCAAAGATCGCGACTTTCCCGGTCCGGGCGAGCGCTTTTCCGGCGAGTTGCGATTTAGTTCCCCGCCCGTGATCCTCAATTCTTGTCGAGCCGCGCCTTCGCTTCCTCGACCATCGAGAGATCGACATGGGCCGGTGCCACCTGGATACCCGACGGCAGCATCTTCATGCTGACGGCTGTATCGATGTCCTTCTGGATCGGCGGGATTTCCGGGAGGAGGTTGGGGGAGCGATAGACGTCGCCTTTGGTGAAGACATAATCGAGGGCCTGGGGCGGCTGCTTGGTGAAATCCTCGGCGATCTTCAACGCCTCGGCGCGGTTGGCCGGATCAAGAAACCAACGGACACCGGCCATGTGATCGGCGAGGAAATCGACGATCGCCGCGCGATGCGCGGCGATGAAATCGGCGCGCATCACCCAGAACAGCACCTGATCCGGACCGCCGATCACGTCGGTGGTGGTGAAGAGCGCGCGGTAATGCCCGGTCGCCTCGAAATCATGATTGAACTGCGGCATCACCGGCGCCGCATCGCCCTTGCCGCTCTCGAGCATCGGCAGCATGTTCGCGAAATTGGCCTCGATTTCGGTGAAGTCTGCATCGGCAACGCCATGACGGCGGCCGATCTCGCGCAGCATCATGTCGGTCGAGGCGCCCTTGGCGTTCACGATCACGACATGCCCTTTCAGGTCCGCGATCGTCTTGATCGGTCCATCCTTCCGGACCGCCCACCAGGTCGCATAGCCTTTTCCGCCGTCCTGGGCGACATCGGCGACAATGCGCGCGTCGACATGCGCGTTCGTCACCGAGAGCGCCAGCGCCGCGGGGCCTAGCGCCGCGACCTCGATCTCGTTCGTCGCCAGCGCCTCGATCTGCGGCGGCGAGCCTTGGAAACGCACGATCTCGTAGGTGTAGCTGTGGTTGAGATTTGGGAAGAGCGCCGGATGGACCTTGGCAAGCTCGACAACCAGCGGCGTGATCTGCGTCGGCACTTGTGCCCAGGCAACGCGCAAGCGCACGGGCTCGCCCGCGATCGCGCCGGTATGTGCCGCCAGGAGCAATGCCGCAATCAAAGTTGCTTTCGTCTTCATCGCTGCTCTCCGCGCGTGGAAACCACTGCGGCGGGAAGCGAGAGCGCGGTTGCCGCGCCTGTGCCAGCCGCGAAGCGCTGTATATAAAGGCGCCCGAGCCAGGCGCAGGCGACCGCCACCACGACGTATGGCAGCGCCACAAAAACGAGCACCTGTTCGAGCGGAAGGTTGGCGCCGAGCAAGATTCCGGCGACGACAGGCCCCACCATAAGCCCGACGCGACCCATGCCCGTGGCATAGCCGACGCCCTTGCCGCGAATCGCGGTCGGATAAAAGAGCCCGACGGTGCCATTCAGGGAGTTGTGCGTCGCGGTGCAGAATGAGACCGCCGCCACCGCACAGCCGATCACGATCCAATGCGGCAGGCCGCTCAGGCCGATGAGCGCCACGAACACGATCGCGAAGCCCGAGGTGAGCACCAACGCCATCGGTCCCGCGCGATCCAGCACACGGCCCAACGCCATCACCAGGATCGCAACGATGCTGCCGACGCTCGCGTAGGAGAAGGTCAGCGCCGCCTGCGTCTGGCTCAGGCCTACCGTGGTGAGAAACACGGTCATCCAGCCAAGCAGAGTCATGAAAGTGAGCGCCTCGGCGAAATAGCCGATCCAGAGGAGCGGCGTCGACAGCCGCCGGTCCTCGGCGAAAAGCTCGCCGAGCGCCACGCGGCGGCGCGGCGGCTCCGCGAGCGCGTAGCGAATCTCCGGCCCACGCTCAAGCTCCGGCGCAATGCGGGCAACGAGGCGCTCGAGAGTGGGCGCCGATGGCCGCGCCACCGCGAGCCAGCGCGCAGATTCCGGCAACAGCAGGGCGAGCACCGCGCAGAGCGCCAGTCCGGCGAGCCCCACCGCCACGAACAGCGACGGCCAGCCATAAGGCCCAAGCAAAGCCGCGGCGAGAAGGCCGGTGACGAAGTGCCCGGCCGCGATCCCGATAAGCGCCAGCATGATGAAGCTTGCGCGGTAGGCCTTCGGCGCCGTCTCGGTGAGAAGCGCGATGGTGACGGGCACGACACCCGCAACGCCCATGCCGGCGACGAAGCGCAGCGCGCCCAACTGGAAGAGCGAGGTGGCCCCGGCCGAGATCAAGGTCGCGAGGCTGTAAAAGATGACCGAGACGAGGATCGCGGGCCGTCGCCCCCACCGATCGGCGGCGTAGCCGAAGACGAGCGCGCCCAGAATTGCGCCCGCGCTGCCCGCGCCCAGGACCGGTCCCAGCGCACCGCGCCCGGCATGGAAAGCTTTGAGGAGCGTCGGCGCGCCCACCTGGATCGCGCTGTTGTCGAGCCCATCGACGAACAGGATCAGAAGCCCGAGCGCGCCCATGAGATATTGGAAGCGGCCGAGCGGCCGAGTCTCGATAAGAGCGCCGATATCGATCGTGCGGACCATGGCGCGGCCTCCCGAAGATTTTGGTCTGGAGCGATCTTCGCCGCTGCCCTTTTGGCCCGAGCATACACCAGCGCAGCGATGATGAAACGCGCGCTGAATCCGAAGTATCTTTCAGCAGGCTTGAGGATCTCGTTTGCTGTGCCGACAATAAGGCACAGGAGGAAAGCGGGATGACGCGGAGTGAGCTCCTGGAAAGCGCGGCGGCGCTCGTGCCCGTGCTGCGCGAGCGCGCGATGGCCGCGGAAGCGGCGCGCTCGTGCCCCGTGGAAACGGTCGAGGATTTCCGTCGTCTTGGGATCTTGCGCATCTGCCAGCCGGCGCGGTTTGGCGGCTATGAGCTTGGTTGGGACGTGCTCGCGGAAGTGGTCGGCACGCTCGCGCGCGGCTGCGCATCGCAGGCGTGGATCGCAATGGTGTTCAACGATCATTGCCAGCTGCTGGGCGGCTTTCCGCTCGAAGCGCAGGCCGATGTCTGGGGCGGCGATGGCCTGTCCTTCATCTCAGCAAGCCTCGATCCAATCGGAACGGCACGCCGCGTCGCCGGCGGCGTCCGCTATTCGGGGCGTCACGGCTTTTCGAGCGGGATCGATCACGTGCGCTGGGTGATCTGCGGCGGCCGCACCGACGGGAGCGCCGATGCCTCCTATTTCGTGCTGCCGAAAAGCGAGATCACCGTGGTCGACGATTGGGACGTGATCGGGCTTGCCGGGACCGGCAGCAAGAGCTTCGTGGTCGAAGACGCGTTCGTGCCCGAGCACCGCATCATGCCGTCGCGGTGCGCCGAGGATGGCACCGGGCCCGGCACCGCCATCAACCGCGCGCCGCTTTACCGCATGCCTCGAGCCGGGCTTGCGCCCCTTACTTTCGCCGCCGTCGCGATCGGGATCGCGCAGTCGTTCATCGAGGAATATCTGCGCTACACCTTGCCGCGGAAATCGCGCGGCGTGCCGATCGCCGAGCTCATGGCAACGCAGGTCGCGATCGGCCGCGCCGCGGCCGAAATCGATACGGCCCAGCGCCTCAATCTCGGAACGGCGCGCGAGGCGATGGAGCGGCTCGCGGCAGGCGAGACGCTTGCGCAGGTCGACAGGTTCCGCGCGCGGTGCAACGCCGCGACCGCTACGCAGATCGTGCTGGAGGCCGTGCAAGGGCTCTTCAACATGGCAGGCGGCCGCACGCTCTATCGCCGTAACGTGTTGCAGCGGCTCATGCGCGACATGCTGGGCGCCGCCTCGCACCACTCGCTCGACTGGAATGTTGCGGCGGCCAATTATGGGCGGAGTCTGCTCGCGCCGACTTAGAGTGGCCGGCCCACTTATCGCGGGAACCTCTTCGCGCGCGAGCGGCGATGCCGCGCGCGTACAGGAGCGACGGGAGGACAAGGTTCATGGCGTCGGAAAGCGAACTCAGAGACCAGTTGGCAACGTGCGCGCGCATCTTCGCGATGCAGGGGCTGCTCGGCCTGCACGGCCATGTGAGCGTCTATCAGCCTGCGACCAAGCGGATGCTGATTACCCCGGGCTCGGGCTCCGACAAGGCAAATCTCCGCGCCGAGCACATGATCCCGGCCGATCTCGACGGCAAGCCGCTCGAGGGCAAGATGGGCCCGCCGCGCGAGTGGCCGATCCACACCGCGCTGCACGCGGCGCGGTCCGATGCGCTCGCCGTGGCACACCTGCATCCACCCTATGCCACGCTCTTCGCCATCGCCAAGCGCCCGTACCGGCCGGTGACGATGCAAAGCACGATTTTCGCCGGCGGCCTGCCGCTTTATGGCGAAGCGCATCTCATCACCACACCCGAGCGCGGAGCAAAATTGCGGGCCGTCATCGGCGACAAGCGCGCCGCGTTCATGCGCGCGCACGGCATCACCGTCGTTGGCCGGACGGTCCAAGAGCTTCTGCACGCGGTCCTCGTTCTCGAAAACGATGCGATCAAGACGCTGCAGGCCGAGACGCTCGGCGAAGTCGATACGCTCAGCGACGAGGAATGTCGGATCGCGGACGAGGAAACGCCGATCGAGGCCGTGGCAGGACGGACGTGGGTTTATTTCACGACGCTGGAGGCACGCTGGGACCGGCAAACCGCAAGCGGAAAAAGCGCGCTCTTCCCCTGATTTGACCGCGCGGCCTTGTGAACACGCGCCACGCGATGTCGCGGGCGAAACCTAATTCGGCATGAACGCGTCGGTGTAGAGCTTCGTCATGTCGGGCGCCTCGCTCAGGAATTTCTGCGCCACGAACATGCGCTGAAGATTGGCGAGCGACTCCGCATCGAAGCGGCAGTCCTCGCTGAGGCTCGGAACGACGAGGTCGTAATCCTTACCCATCGCTCCCGTTGACAAGCCGGTGAGCTTGCTCAGCGCTGCGACCGATTCCTCCTTGTGCGCCCGCATATACCGGATCGTATCGAGCCAGCCGGCGACGAAGGCGCGAACCGCCTCGGGACGCGACGCGATCGCCTGATTGGTCGCAAAGATCGCTCCGGCGGCGCTCGCCGGCAGGAAGTCGGCGGCAACGGCGAGCAGCCGGCCCTCGTGCTTTTCCTCCATGGCGAAGATGTCGGCGGTCGGAAACATGTCGGCGTCGATCGCGTGCGTGCGGAACCCGGCAATCGCGGCGGCGATGCTGTTGCCGACCGCGATTTTGGTTATCCCGTCCGGCCCCCAGCCGCGCTCTTGCGCGAGCTGTGTCGCGAGAAAGTCGGTGAATGATCCGGCGCTCGAAATGCCGATCCGCTTGCCCTTGAGCCCGTCCAAGGTATGGACGGGGGAGTCCCATGGCACGGCGACGCCGGTCGGATACATCTTCTGCTCGGCCTCGCAGATCGCCATGATCGGCGCCCCCTTGGCTGTGAAGGCCATTCCCGTTCCGTCGGCGATGCCGATGTCGATGCTGCCCGCGGTCATCGCCTGGATCAGCTTGCTGCCGCCGGTGAAGTCGGAGATTTTGAGCTCGAGTCCGTGCTTCTGAAAAATCCCGAACTCTTGGCCAAGGTTGACCGGCTCCATCGGTGTCGCGTTGGCGACCGCCTTTCCGACGATCAACGTCTCTGCCGCGGGCGCGGCGCCGGGAAAAGCGACGGCCGCAAGTGCCGCAACAAAAGCGAAAAGGCGCCACCCCATGACGTTCTCCGGTTGCTTGCTCGCAATGTACCTAAGCCCGCCGGTGGCGCATCGTCAAACCAGATGGGCGACGTCTTAGGTCATTAGCGCGTGTCGAGCGGCGCTTCTCGAAAAATGTCCGCTCGCGGCTCCTTCAATCGTCAATACCGCAATGAGAGGAGCCACGACCATGCTGGCAGATACCCTCTGCTCCGACCGCTTCGAGAAGAGCCATGCGGCCTGCGATGCTCGCTTCCTTCCGAGCGCGGGCGGCGTTCGCGCCTGCGCTGTCGCCGGGAGCGCTGCCGATGACCCTGCACGACGCATCGACGCGGCGGCCCAAAACCTCGCGGACGCGATTGTCGACGCGCTGCCAGGGGCGGCTCATGGCCCACTCGCCGCTTTTGTCAGAATCCTGTCCGGTTCCGCCGGGCTCAAACGTCTATAGTCGCAACCAAGGAGGAGCCATCATGGCTGAGTTCGTATATCTTTATCGTGGCGGGGCCCGGCCGGCATCGGCCGCGCAGGGACAGCAGGTCATGCAGAAATGGGTGGCCTGGTTCAAGGATTTAGCCGATCGCGGTCACATCATCGATCGCGGCCAGCCGCTCGACGCCAGCGGCAAGATCGTGCATGCGGGATCGAAGAGCATCACCGACGGCCCGTTCGCGGAAGCGAAGGATGTGATCGGCGGCTTCACCCTCATCAAGGCAAATGACGCCGCGCACGCGGCCGAGCTCGCCAAGGGCTGCCCCATCCTCGAGAATGGCGGCGACGTGGAAGTGCGTCCGGTCCTGCAGATGAACATGTGATGGACAGTTCCGACCATTCGCCGACGGGGCTCGACCATCTGTTTCGGCGCGAGTCCGGGCGAATGGTTGCGACTGTCACGCGAATTTTCGGAGCCCACAACCTCGCGCTCGCGGAAGACGTCGTGCAAGACACATTCTGGCGCGCGATTGAAATCTGGAAGATCAAGGGCATGCCGGACAATCCGCCGGCCTGGCTCATGACAGTGGCGAAGAACCGTGCGCTCGACGTGCTGCGGCGCGAGCGCACGGTGCGCACCTTCGCGCCGGAACTCGACCACCTCTTGCGAAGCGAGTGGACCCTGGCGCCCGTCGTCGAGGACCTGTTCTCGCGAAACGCGATCAAGGACGACGTACTTCGCATGATGTTCTCGTGCTGTCATCCCCGCCTTGCGGAGGAGGCGCAGGTTGCCCTGATCCTTCATATCCTGTGCGGCTTCGGCGTGACCGAGATCGCGGGCGCCTTCGTCAGCACCCATGCCGCGATCGAGAAACGGATAAGCCGGGCCAAGAAAGCTCTGGCGGAGGCAAAGGACCTGTTCGAGCTTGGCGCGCCGGACGAATTTGCGGGCCGGCTGCCGGCCGTGCACCGCGCGCTCTATCTGCTGTTCAACGAGGGCTACCACGGCGCATCGCCGGAAGCCGCGGTGCGTACCGAACTCTGCCGCGAGGCGATCCGGCTCGCGATGATGCTGCTCGACCACCCGCTCGGCGCAACTCCGGTGACATATGCGCTGGCGGCGCTGATGTGCCTCGATGCGGCGCGCTTGCCGGCAAGGGTCGACCCGTCCGGGCATCTCCACTCGTTGCCGGATCAGAATCGCGCGCGGTGGGACCAGGCGCTCGTCGCCCAGGGTCTCGAGCTGCTGGAGCGTTCCGCTGCCGGCGCCGAGCTGTCCGCGTACCATCTCGAGGCGGCAATCGCCGCCGTTCACGCGACGGCGGCGCGGCTCGAGGACACCGATTGGAAGGCGATCATCCGCCTCTACGACACATTGATGGCGCTCAATCCGTCACCCGTCGTCGCGCTCAATCGTGCAATCGCGGTGGCACAGGCCGAGGGACCCGAGCGCGGGCTCGAGGAGATCCGCGCGATCGATGCCGCGCGGCTTTCCGGCTATCCCTTCTACGAAGCGACGCTCGGCGAGCTTGAGCTGCGTCGCGGCAACATCCAGCTGGCCCGCGAGCATTTTCAGGCCGCGCTCGGAAAGTCGCGCAACGCGATGGAGCAGAGCTTCTACAACCACCGGCTCGCGGCATGCGAGGCGATGAGTGCGCGTGGACCCGAACCGAACTCGGGCCTAAGCTCGCCCACGTAGACGGAGGAGGCTTCGATGGCGCTCACAATCTACGGCTCGCCGATGTCGCGAACATTCCGCGTCCTGTGGATGGCGAAGGAGCTGGACCTTCCCTACGAGCACGTGCCGCTCGATCCCCGGACGGGTGACACGCGCAAGCCCGACTATCTCAAGATCAATCCCAACGGTCACGTGCCAGCGATCCGGGACGGCGATGTCGTCTTATGGGAATCGCTTGCGATCAATCTCTATCTCGCGAAAAAGCAAGGCGGTCCGCTCGCGCCGGGAAACCTCGCCGAGGAGGGCAAGGCGCTCATGTGGAGCATGTGGGCCCTGACCGAGCTCGAGGACAACATCGTGACGCTGGTGCAGAACGCGCTGATGCCGCCAGAGCGCAAGCCCGACCCCGCGCGGGTCGAGCGCGCGAAGGAGGCGTTGCAGGCGCCGTTGAGGGTGCTCGACGCGGCTCTGGCGGAGAGCCCCTATCTCCTCGGCAACCGCTTCAGCGTGGCGGACCTCAATGTCGCGGGCGTGGTCGCGGGCTTGGGGATGGCGAAATTCGAGCTCGTGTCGTGGCCCAAAGCGGCCGCCTGGCTCGAGACGTGCACAAGCCGCAAAGCCTTTGTCGAACTGCGCGGCCCGCGGTAACGGCGGTAAGTTCTTCAAAGCGCTTTCACCCGCGCGCGGAGGAAAAGCCTGCGGGCGGTGCGATTGCGTTTGGCGCGTGCTCACAATACTCTCGGCAGTTGATGCCGCTGGGGCGCAAAGGCGAAACATTGGGGAGATGCGATCATGGCGGCAGGCATAACAGGCTGTGTGGCATTCGTCCTCGCCCTTGTGGCCGCGGTTCCTGCGCTTGCGGATCCACCGTATTGGGCGCACCGCGGGCCGCCGCCCGCTCCTCCTCCCCCGGCGCCTTACGTATCGCAAGGCGCGTGCAATCGGACTGCCATTGGCGCGGCCCTCGGCGCGGCGGCTGGCGGGGTCGTGGGCAGCCAAATGGGAACCCCCGACAACCAGGCGGCGACCACGATCGGGGGCGTTCTGGTTGGCGCTTTCGTTGGCGGCGTGATCGGTCATTCGATGGATAAGTCCGATCAAGCCTGCGCCGGCCAGGCACTCGAATATGCGCCAGACAATCGAACAGTGGTATGGCAAGGGCAGCAACAGAGCGGCTACTGGGTTACACCGACGCGAAGCTATCCGGCCGCGAACCAGAGTTACTGCCGTGATTACACGAGCAACGCCGTCATCAACGGCCGGGGACACCGCAATTTCGGAACGGCGTGCCGGTCCGACGACGGCAGTTGGAGAGTGACCAAGCGCTGAGCGTTGCCGAGCGCTTCAGGCCGAGGTCAGCGTTTCGGCAGATAGGCTTCCGAATAGAGCTTCGACATATCGGTTGACGCCGACAGGCTCTTCAGATCCACGAGAGAGCGCTTCAAGGTCGTGAGCGATTCCGCGTCGAAGCGGCAGTCCTTCACGAACAGATGCCCCTTCATGTCGATGTCGTAGGCCTGCGCCATCACGCTCTCGGGAAATCCGGTGACGCCGCTCTCGATCTTCACGGTCTCCGCCTTGTGCATGAAAATATAGTCGACCGAGTCGATCCAGCCGGCGAGGAACGCGCGGACCGCATCCGGCTCCTTTGCGGTCAGGCTGTTTGCGGCGAAGAGCATCCCCGAGGCGGCGGGGCCCTCAAAATCGGTGATTGGCGCGACGAGGCGGCCCCTCTTCTCTTCCTGCAGCTTGAGGAACAAGGACGTATTTGCGATCGAGGCGTCGACCAGATGCTGGGTCAGCCCGGCGATGATGCTGTCTGCGGCGCCGCCGATCGCCACCGAAGTAACGGCGTCATCGCCCCATCCTTTCTTCTGCGCGAGATCGTGCGCGAGCCAATCGGTCAGCGAGCCGGCACTCGTGATGCCGATCTTCTTGCCTTTGAGCTGATCCAGCGACTGGATCGGCGAATCCCAGGCCACGCCAATGGCGACAAAGGGAAACGTGCTGGAGCTCTCGCAGATCGCCATCATCGGCACGCCCTTGGCGACAAGCGCCATCTCGGTTCCCGCGCCATCGGCGATGTCGATGCTGCCCGCGGCGAGCGCCTGCGTCATCTTGCTGCCGCCCGCGAAATTCACGATCTCCAGGTCGAGGCCGTGCTTCTTGAAGATGCCCACCGCGTTGCCGACATCGACCGCCATTTCCGGATCGGACGTGGTAATCGACTTGCCGATCGTGAGCTTGGTCTCGGCGTTCGCCGGCAGCGCCGTGATCGCCGCGCCGATCGCGAGCGCGATCGTGCTTCGGATGGCTTCCCGCATCAGGCAGCTTCGCATGGATCTCCTCCCCCGCAGTTCGGTCAGAACCGGCGTTACGGCAAACAATACAGCAAGGCGGCCTGATTAGCCCGATCGCTATGTCCGTGACGGATCGGAACGAGACGGCGGCCCGGCAGGTCGAAGGGTGCGGACTTCCTCGCACGGCACGAGCGCTTTGTCGCGCCTGCGGAGAGTGGGCTATTATGCCCCCAGCCAAAGTTCGAGAATTTTACCTTTCACCAACTTACCCCAAGCGGGCGCCGGAGAATTCAATGGGTCTGGAGTTCGGCATCTTCGACACCTTCTCGCATCGCGAGGGCGAGATGGCCCGCGCCGCGGATCTCTATGACGAGCATCTCGACGACGCGCGGCTCGCCGATCATCTCGGCTATAGCTACTTCTTCTTCATCGAGCACCAGAACGCGGGTTTCCCCTGCGTTTCTGCCCCGTCGGTCTATCTTGCGGCGCTGGCGCTCGCGACGCGGCGGCTCCGCATCGGTGCGATGGTATTCCAGATGCCGCTGCATCATCCGGTGCGGCTCGCCCAGGATACGGCGCTCATCGACCAGCTTTCGCGGGGCCGATTCGATTTCGCCATCGGCTACGGCACGCGGCTCGGCGAATTTGCGCCGTGGGATCTCGACTTCAAGGAACGCCGTAGCATGGGCGTCGAGGCCATGGACGTGGTGCTCAAGGCGTGGGGTCACGACAAATTCTCGCACGAGGGCAAGTTCTGGCGTTTCAAGGACGCTTCGCCGCAACCGCGGCCCTTTACCCAGCCCCATCCTCCGGTTTGGGTGGGCGGGCACAGCCAGACCTCGTTCGACTACGCGGCCGAGCACAATTTCAACGTCGCGCAAAACATCGATGTCGAGCGTCTCATCACCGAGAAGTTCGCCTATTTTCGCGAGGCCTGGCGCAAGCACAAGCACCCCACCCCCATGCCGAAGCTGATGCTCGCGCGGCACGTGCATGTCGCCGAGACCGACGCACTCGCGCGCGCCGAGGCCGAGCCTTACATGCTCGAGGGCCTGATCGGGCTTGACGGTGTGAAGCGCGCGAAGTCGATCCGGCCCGAAGAAGCAACGCCGCAAATGCTGGAGACGGCGCGTGTCTATCTCAAGACCGCCGAGTCCTACGATTTCTGGCTCGATGAGGGGCTCGGGTTCGTTGGCAACCCGGCGACGGTCGCGCGCCAGATCGCCGAGCAGCAGCGCCGCGCCGGCTACGATATCCTGCTGGCGCAGCATAATATCGGCAACATGCCGCACGCGATGGCGCAGCGCTCGCTCAAGCTGTTCGGCGAGCAGGTTTTGCCGGCTTTCAAGTCGGAGGCGGTTCTCGCCTGACTTATAGGATCACGTTGCGCCCTCCGCGTGGACCACATTATCGCTGGGCCACGCGGTGAAGGGTTTGTCGGGTGAGAGGATCATGCCGATCGGCGCGCGCCCCATGCGCTTGGCGCCATCGCGGGTCACGCGCACCGTGTCGCCCCAAATATACTGATAGCGGTTGTCGGCGGTCCAAATCGTCGGCTTCACGATATAGACCCCGTTCTCGGGGAATCCCATCGCGAGGCTGCGTTCGGTCGCCTCGTAGTCGGGCCGCGCGTCCGGCGATGTGAGCAGCAACGGCCGATCGTCGCCGAGCCCGCGGCCATGCACGATGAGCGAGGCGCGCGCGCCGGCGAGCGCGCCGCTCCGCGTGCCGACGCGCTTGCCGAGCGCGATGATCTTGTCGATGAGCCGCCCGACGGTCACGCCCGGACGCAGCGTATCCAGCAGTTCGGGATAGAGATCCGCGTGCGCCTTCGCCATTTCCATCAAGACTGGATCGCAGCGGTGCACCGCCAGCGGCCGGATTTGCTGCGCGCGATAGCCGATCACCGAGGATTCGATCTCGGCCACGATCACATCGCCGGCGACGAGCCGGCGCGCCGTCGGCCGCGTCATCGTCCGGCCGGGATTCTGCGCCGCCACCCAGTTGAAATGGACCGACAGCTCGGACCCGCGGCTAAAGAGGCCGTGCATCGTCTCGGCCCAGACGACGTAATCGGGTACGCCCGGCTGCGCCGCAGCGGTCTGCGCCTCGATCGCGCGCTCCACGATGTCGACCGAAGTTTGCAGGACCGCGATCTCTTCCGCACTCTTGACCTCGCGCGCCTCTTGCAGCAGATCGGTCGCATCGACGAATCGCGCGTGCGGCAGTGCCGCGCTGAGCGCCTTCATCGTGCCATGCATGACGGTGCCTTCGGGCGTGCGCGTGCCGCCATCGAGCCCGCATACGCCGATCCGCTCCGTATCGAGCCCAAGCTCGAGGAGCCGCTCGGCCATCACGCGGCCGTAGCGACGCTTCGCCTCGCGCACGTCGCTCACCCAATCCTGTACCGCGGGACCCCAGCGCTCGGCCGCCGACGTCGCAACCGCGGTGACCTCACCCTCGAGCGGGAAGACCGCGGCGATCGACGCATCGGCGCCGCCGCCGCAATGCGATAGGTAGCGCGCATCCGCCTGCCAGTCGGTGGAGTTGCCCGGATTTTGCGGAGCGACGATGGCAGCGATGCCGTCGCGGCGCATCAGCGCGCGCACGGCGGCCCATCGCCGGTCGCGTTCGGCAAGCGAAAAACGCCGATAGGGGTGGATGCTCGATACTTCACTCATGCGATGCGTGCGTTCCAAAAATGCGCTCGCGACGATAATCCATGCTACCGCGTTCCGCCAGCATGGGCCCGCCGATCCGTTGCGCACAACGATCGCCATGCTACGCTCGCAGGGCGGATGCAAAAGACGATCGACACAAAATTCGCAGAGACCTCGGTGAAGATTCTGGGCAAATATTAGTCCGCTGCCGGCGAGGACGAGGCCGATGCGCAACGAACCCGTGCTGAATTACGACTTCCGGCTCGAAGAGGCGGCTGCCGAGGGCGCTTGGCATCAGGCGAGCCGGTACAGCATTTGGGTCGGGCGCCAAGGCGCGGACGACCCGCCCTATCAGGTGCTGGAACGCCATCCCGAGGGGCTCGTCCGTCTGCCGGCGCGGCCGCGCATGATGCGGCTCATTCCAGCGGGAACGCCCTTCCGGATTGCGCACCTCTTCGCGCCGTTCCGATCCTCCGACGCGGACATGATCTATATCCGCGCGGCGATGGAGAGGGACATTTACCACACGCTGCTCGCCGCGACGGGCCGCGACGTGAAGGAAGACTGCCTCGTCTGGTTCTGCCCGGGGTGCGGCTACGAGATGGAGCGCAAAGTCTTCCCCACCGCGCGCGAGGGGCTCATCGCGTTCTGGCCGTTCATGCTCGAGGAGGTGCGGGCATTCAACCGAACGCCGGACCGGCAATCGTGTGAGGCATGCGGCCAACGCCATCCCCTTTGCTACGGGTTCGATGCGAAGCTTGACGTGGCAGACGAGGCAGTGGCCCGCAAGGCATGGTGATGGAGAAGAGATGGCGCTGGTGACGGCTTGCCGTTTTGACGAACTCGCCGATGGCGCGGCGCGGCGCGTGATGGTGGGGCAGCGCGCGCTCGCGCTGGTGCGCCGGGGCGAGCGGGTGTTCGCTTGTCTCGACAGCTGTCCGCACAAGGGCGGCTCCCTCAGTGAAGGCCGGGTGAGCGTCGCGCGTGGCGAGCTGATCTGCCCCTGGCACCGGTTCCGGTTTCATCTCGAGAGCGGCGCGAGCGTGACCAATCCCGGGCTCGTGGTGCCGGTCTTCCCGGTGCGCATCGAGGACGGGCAGGTCAAGATCGAGCTGCCCTAGACCGACGCCGCCAACTCGACATCCGATTGCCTCGTGTTTATTGTGTCGTGAGTGCTGGGAGAGGCGCCATGTTCCGCGAGATCACGATCGACGAGCCGCTCGAGAAGATCATCGACGACTGGGACTTTCTCGACGAAAAGATCGTCTCGAAATTCTCGACATTTCGCCCGGTCGGACAGAACATCTTCGGCATTCGCCGCCGTGCCATCACCCACGCTGCCATCATCGACCCGCGTAAGGGCAGCACGTCGGGCGCGCTCGAAATGGGCCCCGCCGGCATCCTGGCCGTGCCGCACAAGCCGCTCCACGTCCACGTGACGACCGGCGGCACGCCGCACCGCGTCGAGCACAATTTCGGGTTCTGGCACATCAACGACATGGACGAGCTCTACCTGCCTTTGCCGTCGCTCCCGGGCGAGGAGTTCGGCCACATGCTGGTGATCCAGGAGACGCCGGTCGGCACCGAAGGCGAGAGCTTTGCGTGGTACTGCCAGCAATGCCTGACCATGCTGTTCGAGCTGCATTACGACACGGGCAAAGACGGCTTCCAAGGTTTCTGGCGGGCGGAAGAGCGGGCGGTTCGTCTCTACAACAGCGATCCGAAGAACCAGCTCTGTCCCGAATGCGGCCACGTCAACCCGCTCGGCTATTGCTGGAACACGGCGAAGGACACGCCGGAGGAGCGCGCGGCGCGCGCGATCTGGTAAGCGGAGAAAGATGGATGAGTACGGATGCCGCGGGCAATCCCTGGAGCCCGGATTGGAGCAATGCGGTTTTTTCGCTGGAGGAGCGCGATCGCCGCTGGGCCAAGGTGCGCCGGCTCATGGCGCGCGATGGGATCGACCTTCTCCTCTGCTTCCCCTGCACCAACAGCCATGATCGCGGCCAGGCCGATGCGCGCTATCTGACACAGCTCGGCGAGAACAGCGACGAGACGACCGTCGCGTTTCCGATCGAAGGCGGCGTCACCGCATGGCATTCGCGGCCGGGCGTGTGGCCATCCTCCAACTGGTTCGCCGACATCCGCGCGACGCAGCGCGGCACCGGCGGCGCGACCGCCGTCGCGTGGATCAATGAGAACCCGCGCTTCGCCACCGGCACGATCGCCATCTCCGGCCTCGATTCCAATGCCTTCGCCCATGTCCGCGCGGCCGAGGGCGAAGTGAACTGGCAATCGGTGGAGATCGTAAAGCAGGCCTTTCCCAAGGCGCGGATCGTCAGCGCCACCGGCGTGATGGGCGAGGCGCGCTGGCGCAAGAGCGCGGAGGAGATCGAGTTCCTGCGCAAAGGCACCGCGGTCGCCGAGGCGACGCTCGAGGCGATCCATCGCCATGCGCGGCCGGGCGTGAAGGAGCGCCACGTCTTTGCGCACATGATGTTCGCCAACGCGGACGCGGGCGGCAGCTTCACGCCCATGTTTGGCTGGGCGAGCGGGCCCAATGGCCGCGCTCTGCACCATCGCGTCGAGCAGCCGACCTTCCGCACCTTTGGCGACGGCGACGTGCTCCTCGTCGAGATCGAGGGACGCTGGGGCGGCTATATCACTCAGATCGACCAGACGTTCGCGCTCGGCTCGGCGAAGCCGGAGCTGCACGACGCGGTGAAACTTGCCTTCGAGGCGTTCGATCGCGTGATGGACCGCTTGCGACCGGGCGCCACCGTGCGCGACCTCATCGCCGCCGCGCGTGTGACCGGCATGGGCGGGCGGCTCGTGACCGGCCTTGGCGGCCATGGCCGCGGCACTGGCGACGATGGGCCGCTTCTCGTCGCGCGCCGCCAGGAACAAGCGGACGTTCTCGACATCGCCATCGAGGAGGATTGCAGCTTCGTCATCAAGCCGTCCGCCTCGCTCGACGGCAGCGACGACTACGCGCGATGGGGCGACACTGTTGTCGTCACCGCCAGAGGCGCGGAGCGGCTCGGAACCCGGCCGCAGGAGCTGCGCATCCTGCGCTGACGCGGGTGGAGCGCCAGAGTGCGATCGGTTTAGATGGAAGCGGTCTCGCTTCCATCTAAACCGTGAATCGCACTCTTATCATTTGATTAGTGTCGGATTCACGGTTCACGCGAATCGCAGAGCGATTCCACGTGAACCGATCCGGCACTAGCGCGCCTTCCACGGAATCAGCACGCGCTCGAGATAATTGAGGAGCGCCGCCGTGCCAAACCCCAGCACGGCCGACACCATCAGCCCGACATACATCTTTTCGACTTGGAAGACCTGCCACGAGGTCCAGATCAAGTAGCCGATGCCGCTGCGCGCGCCCACAAACTCGGCGGAAACGATCACGAGCAGCGCCACCCCCATCCCGAGCTTCAGACCCGCCACCACGAGCGGCAAGGCGCCGGGCAGCGCCACGTCGACGAACATCATCCAGCGGCTCGCGCCAAAATTCTTGCCGACATCGAGATAAATCGCGTCGATGTTCCGCACGCCCGCGACGGTATTGATCAGGACGAGATAAATCACGGCCGTCGCGATGATCGCGTATTTGCTTTCCTCGCCGAGCCCAAACACCATGATGAAAAGCGGAAGCACCGCGATCTTCGGGATCGGGAAGGTCGCATCGACCAGCGGCTGGATGATGGCCCGGATCGGACTGAAGAGCCCCATCGCAAGGCCGATGACGACCCCTGGAACGGCACCCAGGCAGAAGCCGATGGCGATCCGCTGCAGGCTGATCGAGCAATGCTTCCACAGTTCGCCGGACACGATCATGTTCCGCGCCTCGGCGAAGATCGCGGAGGGCGCGGGGAAAAAGCGCGTGTCGATCCAGCCGACGGCCGCGCCAAACTCCCACAGCGCCAGGAGAAGGATCGGCGACATCACCGACAGGCCGCGCTCTACGTTCTTCCGCGTCAACCAGCGCGTGCCGGTCTTGGCATTTCCGATCTCGATCGCAGCGCTGCTCACGCATCACCTCTCATCATGGCGCCCGGTCTCCGCGCTTGGCCGCCGCGTCCTCGGCCGCGCGGGCCGCGGCGACCTCGTCGCGCAGCAAATTCCACACACGGCCGAACACCTCGCCATACCGGGCGCTCGCCTTCACGCTATCGACATGCCGTGGCCGGCCGAAGATCGACGCCACATCGATGATGTCCTTGATCCGGCCCGGCCGCGCGCTCATCACGAGAATGCGGTCGGCGAGCACGATCGCCTCGTCGATACTATGCGTCACGTAAACGACCGTCTTGCGCAGCTCTTCCCAGATTCGCACAAGCTCGGCCTGGAGCACGAGCTTGGTCTGCTCGTCGAGCGCCGCGAACGGCTCGTCCATGAGCAGGATCTCGGGGTCGTTGGCAAACGCACGCGCGATCGAGACGCGCTGCTTCATGCCGCCCGAGAGTTGATGCGGCAGCGCGTCCTCGAAGCCCGTCAATCCCACCTTGCGGATGTAATCGTGCGCGATGGCATAGCGGTCGCGACGCGAGAAGCCGCGTGCCTTGAGGCCGAAGGCCACATTGTCGCGCACGCTCTTCCACGGAAAGATGCTCTGCTCCTGGAAGATCATGCTGTTGAGCGGACGCGCCTCACCCGCGCGTGCCGCATCCTCGCGCGCGACCTCGATCGTGCCCGCGCTCCGCGTCTCCAGTCCGGCCAGGATCCGCAGGAGCGTGGTCTTGCCGCAGCCCGACGGACCCACGACGCAGAAGAACTCGCCAGCGCGGATTTCAAGATCGATCCCCGCCAACGCCTCGACCGCGCGGCCGCGCACGAAGAAGTGCTTCTTCAAGCCGCGCAGCGTGATCTTGCTCGGCGCCGCTTGACGCACGGCGACGGCATTTTCACCAATCGTCACGCTCATGGCTGGAAGGTGTCTCAGGGCTTGCCGAACAGCTCGAACCAGAAGCTGCGCATCGCCTCCCATGACCGCGCATCGGCCGCGGCGTTGTACTCGAGCACGGGCGGCCGATTGGCGTCCGGGTTCGTGAAAGCGTGCTTGGCGCCGCCATAGGTCACCACCTGCCAATCGACGCCGGCTTTCGACATTTCGGCGGAGAATGCCGAAACCTGCTCCGGCGGCACCAGCGGATCATCGGCGCCGGTACAGACCAGGATCTTGCCGGTGATGTTCTTGGCCTCGTCCGGCGTCTTGGTGCCGAGGATGCCATGGAAGCTGACGGTGCCGGCGACCGGCGCACCGGTGCGCGCAAGCTCCAGCACGGCAAGCCCGCCGAAACAATAGCCCATCGTACCGAGCCGCCGCGGATCGACGTTCGCCCGCTTGGCCAGCGCGTCGAGACCAGCGCGGGTCCGGCGGCGGAGCCGCGGATTGTCCTCGCGCAGCGGGTTCATCAGCTGCTGCGACTCCTCGGGCTTCTGCGCGGTCCGGCCGTTGCCGTAGAGATCGGCGGCGAGCGCCACATAGCCGAGCTCGGCGATCATGCGGGCGCGTCGCTTCGGATGGTCGTTGAGCCCAGACGCCTCGTGCGCGATCAGTACGCCCGGGCGCCGGCCGCTGCCCTCGGGATCGGCCAGATAACCGAGGAAGGTCGTTTCGCCATCTGAATATTCGAGCGTCTCGATCTTCATGTCAGCCTCCCGTGACAAGCATTGCCGGCCCGAGCCGCAGTGTCGCAGAACTGCCGGTCCGTTTCGAGCCCTGCTTGCTGACGCGGGCCGGTGGCGGAGTTATGGTGCCGCGAGAGCGCGGGCACATCCGATGCCCCGAAGAAGCAAAACGACGAGGAGACGTTCCATGCTGAAGCTCTTGGCGGCAGCCGCAATTGGCGCCGTGCTGCTCGGTTTGCCGCCTGTGCTGGCGCAGGAGCGGACGAAGGTCGTGGTCGGCGTTTCCGGACGGCCGGACCAGGCAGGGCTCGAGCTCGCGCTGCGCCGCGGCTATTTCGAGCGCCAGGGGCTCGACATCGAGACGGTGCAGGCGAGCGGCGGCCCCGAGTTCACCTCCTCGCTCGCGTCCGACCAGATCCAGGTGGCGAGCGGCTCCCCCAATCCGGGGCTGTTCAACGCCCTGAACCGCGGCATCGACATCAGGCTCGTCGCGGATTTCGCGCATGTCGGCGACAAGGATGACCGCACCTTCTCGCTGATGGCGCGCGCCGATCTCATGGACTCCGGTGCGGTGAAGACACCCAAGGACCTCAAGGGGCGGATCATCTCGATCGGACCGCGCGGCCCCGGTCAGGTGCCCGACGTATTCTACGACAAGATTTTCTCGCCGCTCGGAATCAGCCGGAATGACACCGACATGCGCTATCTCGGCAGCTTCGCCGACGTGATGGCGGCGTTCGCCTCAAAGGCGATCGATGCAGGCTTCCAGATCGAACCGCTGGTGACGCAGGCGGAGGCGCAACATATCGCGAAGGTGCTGGTGCCGGCCGGCGCCGTGGCGCCGGGGACCGAACTTTCGGTTGTCTATTACTCGCCGGCCTTCGCCAAACGGACCGACGCCGCCACGAAATTCATGATCGGCTTTCTCGAGGGGGTTCGGGACTATTACGACGCGTTCTTTCTCAACAAGAACCGCGATGCGACAATCGCGCTGTTGATCGAGCACTTGCCGCTCAAGGACCCGAAGATCTGGGCGCAGTCGCGGCAGTTCACGGATCTTAACGGTCGCATCAACGTCGCCGACCTCGAGGAGCAAGCCGCGATCTATAAGAAGCTTGGCATGATCTCCGGGCCGGTTCCCGACTTCAAGAAGTTCGTCGATACCGCATTTGCCGAAGCGGCCGTCAAAAAACTTGGCGCGCGCTGACGCGGGGCGCGCCAAGGCCGCTTGACAGCGCGGTAAGATCGCGGACCACTCTCCTGTGTGACAGCCGCTGCTAATCCTTTCCCCTCGCGCCGCCGCGTGCTCGAAGGCCTCGTGGCCCTGAGCGCCGCCGCGCCCAATCCCGAGAAGGCCTTCGCGCAAATGCCGGAAAATCCGCGCCGCATCGACGTGCATCATCATTACGTCTCGCCCGCCTGGATGGCGGCGCTCGAGAAGTATTACACCGTCTACAAATTCTCCGGCGTCGATGTGTTCCGGAAGTACACGGCCGCCGCCGCGGTCGAGGCGATGGACAAGGGCGGCGTCGCCACCGCGATGCTCTCGACCACGACGCCGGGCGTGTGGTGGGGCGACAACGCGCTGGCGCGGACCTTGGCGCGCGACATGAACGAATACGGCGTGAAGCTCATGGGCGAGCACAAGGGCCGCTTCCGGCTGTTCGCGGTTCTACCGCTCCCCGACGTCGAAGGCAGCCTCAAGGAGATCGAATACGCGCTCGACACGCTAAAGGCCGATGGCATCAGCGTGTTGTCGTCCTATGGCGCGATGTGGCTCGGCGATCCGTCCTTCACGCCCGTCTGGGAGGAGCTCAACCGGCGGAAGGCGGTGGTCTTCAGCCATGCGACCGTACCCGACTGTTGCAAGGGCCTGCAGCCGGGGATCGATGCGACCACGATCGAGTTCAACACCGATACGAGCCGAACGATCATCAGCCTCATCCTGAGCGGCACGGTGCAGCGCTTTCCCGATATCCGCTTCATCTTCTCGCATGCCGGGGGGACCATCCCCTCGCTCGCCGGCCGCTTCCTCCAGGCACAGGCCGCCGCCGACAAACTCAAGAGCGAGGCCGAGCCCAACTCGCGGCTCTGGCACTTGCGCCGGTTCTATTACGACACGGCGGGCTCGGCCAACCCGGTGCAGATGACATCACTGAAGATGATCGTGCCGGTATCGCAGATCATGTTCGGCACCGATTTCCCATGGGGAGACCCCGCGCGGATCGCGCTCGGCCTCGCCGGTTGCGGCTTCACGCCCGAGGAGCTGCGCGCAATCGACCGCGAGAACGCGGTGCGGCTTTTGCCCCATATCTGAGGTGGGCGTTCCCTCGTCTGATACTTAGGTATCGATCCGAGAGGGCGGGCAAACCTCGCTTGCCCGCCGTCGTTTGCCCACGATACCAAGGTACCACCGATACCATTGTCCAATCGCTTCGTCGGTGGCGCTCAGGGCATTCCTGATCGACGGCCAAGAGCGCGCGGGGCATCGGCGAGGGATTGCCGCACTTTGGGAGGGCCAGCGCCGGAGTTGCTTTCACGAACCCTTCCGCGCCTGACATTTGCGCCTGGTCTCAGAGCAGACGAGGTCTAGCATGCGGTGCAGAGGCTCCGCTGTTCTTTCGGTCGGTGTAGCGGCCCTCGGGGGCTGCTCCGAAGGCGTCCTCGATCCGCAGGGACCGATCGCGTCCGCCGAATGGCTTCTCTTGCTCAACGCGACGGCGATCATGCTCGTCGTCGTCGTTCCCGTGATAATTGCAATTTTGGCGTTCGCTTGGTGGTACCGGGCGTCCAACCCTCGCGCCAGCCGGATGACGGACGAGAACTATGAAGGGCGCATTGAATTCGTCACCTGGTCAATTCCTGCGCTGATCGTGATCTTGCTGAGCGGAGTCATCTGGATCGGCTCGCATCAGCTCGACCCGCGGGCGCCCATCGCCTCGAAGGCCGAGCCGCTGCGGGTCGAGGTCGTGGCGCTCGATTGGAAATGGCTGTTCATCTACCCCGATCAGGGCCTTGCCGCGGTCAATGAGCTGGTCATTCCAGCCGGAAAGCCGGTTCAATTCGAACTCACGTCGGCGACCGTGATGAATTCGTTCTTCATTCCGCAGCTCGGCAGCCAGATCTACGCAATGGGGGGCATGGTCACGCGCCTCAACCTGCTCGCCGATCGGCCAGGCGAATATCCCGGATTCTCGGCAATGTTCAGCGGCGACGGATTTGCCGACATGCGGTTCATCGCCAAAGCGGTGCCGGCCACCGAGTTCAGCACCTGGGTAAATGAGGCGCACGGCGTGGGCCAGGCGCTCGACTTGAGCAGCTACAGCGCCTTGGCAAAGCCGAGCAAGGCCGTTCCGCCCACGACCTTCCGCTCCGTCGCGCCCAACCTGTTCGAGCGGATCGTCGATCTGACGATGTCGGGTTCCGAGGCGCGGACGCTATCGGGATCAGAGAAAGTAGGTGCCGCCATCTGCCGGCCTGAGCAACAGGCAAGGGATTGACATGCTGGGCAAGCTCACCTGGGCCGCAATTCCGTTCAACGAACCGCTGCCGCTGCTCAGCGCAGTCGTCATTCTCATCGTCATTTTTGCGTTGCTCGCGCTCATCACCATCAAGGGCTGGTGGCCCTACCTCTGGAACGAATGGGTGACGAGCGTCGACCACAAGCGCATCGGCGTCATGTACATGCTTCTTGGGCTCGTCATGATGCTGCGCGGCTTTTCCGATGCGATCATGATGCGCACGCAGCAAGCAATCGCAATCGGCCCTTCCCAAGGATACCTCCCACCAGAACACTACGACCAAGTCTTTTCGGCCCACGGCGTGATCATGATCTTCTTTGTCGCCATGCCGCTGGTGATCGGACTCATGAATTTCGTCGTGCCCTTGCAGCTCGGTGTGCGCGACGTGGCCTTTCCGACGCTCAACTCGGTGAGCTTCTGGCTGACCGCTTCGGGCGCGCTGCTGGTCAACGCGTCACTCGTCATCGGCAATTTCGCGCGCACAACCTGGTGGAACTATCCGCCGCTTTCCGAACTCGCCTTTTCGCCGGGCGTGGGCGTCGATTACTACCTCTGGTCGGTGCAGATCTCAGGCATCGGCACGTTGCTCACCGGCATCAATTTCGTCGCCACGATCCTCAAACTGCGCGCACCCGGCATGACCTATTTCCGCATGCCGGTGTTCTGCTGGACCGCACTCGCCACGAACATGATGATCGTGGCCGTGTTTCCGATCCTGACTGCGACTTTCATGATGCTGCTCTTGGACCGCTATCTCGGCATGCACTTCTTCACCAATGACGCCGGCGGCAACCAGATGATGTATGTGAACCTTTTTTGGGCTTGGGGCCATCCCGAGGTTTACATCCTGATCCTGCCGGCATTTGGCGTTTATTCCGAGGTGGTCGCGACTTTTTCCGGCAAAGGGCTGTTCAGCTACCGCTCGATGGTCCTCGCGACGCTCGGGATCTGCGTCCTTTCCACGATGGTGTGGCTCCATCACTTCTTCACGATGGGCGCGGGCGCCGACGTCAATGCCTTCTTCGGCATGATGTCGTCGATCATCGCCGTGCCGACAGGCGTCAAGATCTTCAACTGGCTGTTCACGATGTATCGCGGCCGGATCGTGTTCACCACGCCGATGCTTTATTCGATCGGCTTCATGGTCACGTTCGTCATCGGCGGCCTGACCGGCGTGCTTCTCGCGGTGCCGCCGGTCGATTTCGTGCTGCACAACAGCGCCTTCCTGGTCGCGCATTTTCACAACGTCATCATCGGCGGGGTCGTGTTCGGCGCGTTCGCGGGCTACAATTATTGGTTTCCGAAAGTATTTGGATTCACGCTCGACGAACGATGGGGCAAGGCCGGCTTCTGGTGCTGGCTCGTCGGTTTCTGGCTCGCGTTCACGCCCCTCTATGTGCTGGGCCTCATGGGCATGACCCGGCGCCTTCAGCACATCCCCGACCCGAGTTGGCGTCCCTGGCTGCTCGTCGCGGAGTTCGGGGCAATCGTGATCTTCTGCGGCATTCTCTGCCAGATCGCGCAGCTTTATGTCAGCATCCGCACGCGCGAGCAGCGCCGAGACGTAACGGGCGATCCGTGGAATGGTCGCACATTGGAATGGGCGACATCCTCGCCGCCGCCTGCCTACAATTTCGCGGTTCTTCCGAAGGTCGAGACGATCGACGCCTTCTGGGAGATGAAGCGTCGGGGCTTGTCCACGGCCGAGCCGGCCTATGAAGCGATCGAGGTGCCCCGCAACAGCGCGACGGGGTTCGTCACGGCTTTCTTTGCGGTGGCCACAGGTTTCGCGCTGATCTGGCACATTTGGTGGATGGCGATGGTCGGTGTTCTTGCCGCCGCGCTCATCATGTTGGTCTCTGGGTGGAGTGACGAGCGCGAGCGCGAGATCACCGCCACCGAGATCGCGCAACTCGAACGGAACCGCCTGGTTCCGGGGCAGCCCGCGGAATGACCACAGAAACCCTCGACAGGATTGCGACTGCCGTTCCGACCGAACTCGCGCGCGGTCGGGGCGGGGGCGGGCCGGCCTCAAAGCGTGTCGTCGTCGCTTACGGGTTCTGGATCTTCATCCTCAGCGACATCATCATGTTTTCCGCGCTGTTCGCGGCTTATGCGGTCTTGGCCGGCAACACCGCCGGCGGACCCACCGGGCGCGAGCTGTTCAACCTGCACAAGGTGTTCATCGAGACACTGTGCCTGTTGCTCTCGAGCTACACCTGCGGGCTCGGAGCGCTTTCCGCCGAACGCAGGCAGCCGGCACGCTTCTTGTTCTTCGCCGCCCTTACCTTCGTGCTTGGCGCGGCCTTTGTTGTCATCGAGGCGACGGAATTTGCCGGCATGGTTGAGCAGGGCGCCGGGCCCACGCGCAGCGCCTTTCTGTCCAGCTTCTTTACCTTGGTCGGCACGCATGGCGCCCATGTCACCTGCGGCTTGCTGTGGCTTGTCTATTTGACGGCCCAGGTGATGGTCAAAGGGCTGACGGCGCCCGTGCTGCGACGGTTGCTGTGCTGGAGTCTCTTCTGGCACGCGCTCGACATCGTTTGGATCGGCGTGATGACGCTCGTCTACCTCATGGGAGTCGGCTGATGAAGGGTCCCGATCATGTGTTCGACGACCGCTCGCCCGGTGTCGAAGAGTATGAGCCGACGGCGAGCTACTGGTCCTATACGGCGGGCGTGGGCCTGGCGATCCTGGCGACGATCGCGTCCTTCATCGTGTCGCAAACCCATCTTCTGTGGCCGCCGGGAATACCGGTCGGGCTCGTCGTCCTCGCTTTCGCGCAGATCGGCGTTCACCTCGTCTTCTTTCTCCATCTGGGCAGCGGATCCGACAATACGAACAACATTCTGGCGCTCGCCTTCGGCGTACTGGTCGTCGCTCTCGTGATCGGCGGCTCGATCTGGATCATTGCCAATCTCAACGAGAACACGATGCACCTGAACGAGATGACACAGATGCATGGATGACGAATGCCATCATTGCGGACCGCGCTAGGCGAAGATCCACTGTTATCCCGAGCGGCACGAATTTGAGGAATGGCGGAGGGGACAGGACCCTCGGCGGTGTAGCGATCAAGTGCAGTAGTGGGTGCTACTATTGGCTTTTCATGCCATTGTCCTGTGTGGTATTCCTGTGTGGTTCAGACCCCCGGAGATACCATGCCAGCACGAGTCGCCCGAAAGAACGCCAAACGCCGGCCGACACGTAAGCTCGAATACGCTTATAAGCCGCGGGCACGAACTCTGCCGCACCTGGAGCTGCGCCATCGCCGGTACGTAGCGGTGCTGGAGATACCTCGCGAGCTGCGCGAACAGCTCGGCCGCGTTCGTTTCGTAAAGTCCCTGAAGACGGAAAGTGCGACAGCCGCCGAGCGCCGGGCCGGGCCGATCATTGTCGCCTGGAAACGTCAAATCGAAGCGGCCCGCGGCCGCAACGAAGTCGACAGCGACGCCGCATTTTTCCGCGAAGCCCTGCGCGACGCTAAGACCGAGATCGAGCGGGCGCATGTTCAACAGCTCGCGGAGGCGCGGGCCAACGAGATCGGGCTGCACGAACTGATGGAGGGCGACGGGAGCCGCGACGCCTTGAAGCTGATGCGCGAGTTCGAATCCCATGTCGCCAACGGCCCGTTCGATGAGCTGGTGTCGGAATGGCATGCCACGTCGGACGTGACCGCGAAGACGATGGACATGCAGCGGGCGGACATCAAACGCTTCGCAGCCAAGTTCCCGACCATCGCAAGCGTGAGCAAGGGCGCCGTGAAGGAATGGACCGAACGCCTGCGCGCCGAGGGGCTGACCGTCAAGACAGTGCAGCGGATCCTTTCGGCACTCCGGGGCTATTGGGAATACCTCCAGGCGCGCGCGCTCGCGCCGGCCGGCGAGCGCCCGTTTCACGATCTCGGGTTGCCGGGGACGAAGGGGAGGAAGAAAAAGGGCCGCGTCAGGCGCGAGGATCGCCGGCAAGAATTCACGCCCCAGGACGTGGTGCGGCTTATGGCCGAGGCGCGCTCGCGCGACGATGGCGAGCTGGCGGACCTTATCGACATGGGCCGCTGGACTGGCGCGCGCATTGAGGAGCTGTGCAGCCTCACCGTCGAAAGCGTGAAGCTGGCGGCCAAGGTCCCGCACTTCACTATCAACGCCGGCAAGACTGACGCCGCAATCCGAGACGTTCCGATCCATCCGAAACTCAAGCCGGTGCTACGCCGGCTGATCGGCGAACGCACCACGGGCTACGTGTTCGAGCACTTGAGCGAGAACAAGTACCACGACCGCAGCAACGCCATCGGCAAGAGGTTCGGCTATCTCAAGACCGCGCTGGGCTTCAACGACCAATTCGTCTTCCACAGCGTCCGCAAGACGGTCGCGAGTCAGCTCAAGGACGGAGGCGTGCCGGAGTTCGTCGCCGCGGACATCATCGGCCACGAGATCACCACCATGTCCTACGGCCTCTATGCCGGCAACGTGTCGCTTGCCACGAAGGCCGAGGCTATCGGCAAGCTGCGGTACCCTCTTGCACAGAAGTCACCAGGGGGAGCGGGTACGCGGTAAAAGCGGAGCGCGGCATAACCACCCCGCGGTCGGCGAGATCCTCTCCTCGCTTGGCGCGGCGCCGGCTTGAAAGCCCCTACCCTTGTCGCTCACCGTCGGCGCGCCCGCGACGGCGCGCCGATAGCGTTTTGCGCCTGTAGAATCGGCATAACGATACGCTAATCGCGCGGTAATGAACCTACACCTACCATAGTGACTGTGCGTGATCGCAGGTGAATATCCGGCGCTCGCGCGACCCCGCCCAGTTCCCCAACTGTGCGTCGGCAGTCTCAAAGGCCGCTTGACCGGCGGCTCGTGCGAAAGGCACTCCTATGGCTCGTTCGTCGAACCCCGCTACCACCGCACCGGCCGATACCGTCCTCCTGGACTTCCACGGATTGCGGGATCGGCTTGGCCTCAACCTCTCGAACGCCACTATCTACCGCATGGTGAAGGACGGTCGACTTCCGAGGCCGATCCGCACCGGCACCGGCCGCACCTCGAGGCGCTTCTGGCGTCGGGACGAAGTCGACACCGCGCTCGCGGCATGGCCGCGTCAGGCGGTGGCGGCATGACCGCGCGACAGGACGGACCAAGTCCCCTCGAACATGGCGAGGCGCTCAGGTCACTCAAATTCTGGAAGGTCCAGAAACCGGACCTCGATGCCATCGCACCCGAGCAAGTCGCGCAGGAAATCGCGGACCTAGAAGACGAGGAGTTCCTGTGGTGCTACGCCGCCGCCACGGCTGTCGCCGTGATGACGGGCACGCCGGACATCATTCATGAGCCAGTCAATCGCGTCGGCCCCGTGCTTGTGATCTGTGCCGACTGGCGCTCCAGTTTCTTCACCAAGCGCGTAGCCGCATTGCTAAATCACCATGAGATCGCCGCTCGCGAGATAGAGGGCCGTCTCTACATCGTCGCGCCGCCACATCCTGAACTGGTGCTCGCGAGAAGAGAAAGCGAGGTAGTGCGATTTACCCGCGCAGCCGACAACATTGTCACGCGGACACGCCAGCTTGGGATTGTCCACATTTTGGTTGAACCTGTGGCGGTCTTTCAGGACCTGAACGAAGTCAGCACCGAAGAGGCGCAGAGGCTCCGCTACATTGCGGAGAGCGCCGACGCTTCCATGCACGTACTCGTTCCGCCGAGAACGCTATGCCTATACGGGAACCGTAACCCATGACGTTCTCTGTGAAGGAAGTCGAACAGGCGATCATCTACGCTGATGGTTTCAGTCCTGACGACACTGAGCTGCTTGATGGCAATGCGCGGCGGATGGAGCAATCTGCGTCAGTGGCCGATCCAACAAAGACACCGCTTCCACTCGTCAAATTCAAAGACGCAGGGATCAATCTCACGAACGACTACCTGATCGACGATTTTCTGGACCGCAGCGCCGCCTCCATGCTGTACGGCGATTCCAATGTTGGGAAGACTTTCGTCGCACTCGACATCGCCTGTCACGTCGCTACGGGCAAGCCCTGGTTCGGCCATCACGTTCGGCGAGGCGCCGTGATCTACATTGCGACCGAGGCCGGCCGCTCGATCGAGCGACGCGTCGTGGCATGGCGCAGACATTACAGGGTCGAGGAAGCGCCGCTCTGGATCATCCCGTACCCGACCGATCTCCGCGGCGAGTTGGATACCAACCGCGTCCTGGATCGCGTCAAAGACGTCAGGGCAGAGGCCGCCGCGGCAGGGCTCAAGGTCGAGCTGATTGTCGTTGATACTGTGTCGCGCGCGCTCGCTGGCGGCAACGAGAACGGCCCAGAGGACATGGGATCCTACGTCCGCCACTGCGACAAGCTCCGGATCGTGTCGGGCGCCCACGTCCTGAGTGTGCACCATAGCGGAAAAGATTCAGCCAAAGGCGCCCGTGGTCATAGCTTGCTGCGTGCCGCGATGGATACCGAGCTGGAGATAGCGGACGGTACCATCAAGACGACCAAGCAGCGCGACCGCGAGTTCGCCAAACCCGTGTCATTCGGGCTCCGCGTCATCGAGCTGGGGACCGACAACGAGGGGAGGCGGACCACAAGCGGCGTCGTCTGCCCGCCTGAACCGTTCGGCCTAACGCGCAAGGACATGGACCCGAAGGAACAGGATGCCTTCGAGATCCTGGAGCAAATCGTCGAGGCGAAGGGCGAGACGACGAAGAGGGATGAGGTTGGAGCGGCGTGGCGCGAATGGCTGACAGCCTACGCGCGCCATGAAGGTGTCGTCTTCAAGGACCCGGCCGAGCTTCGTAAGAGCGCTGTCGAGAAGGCATTGAGCCGGGTCGCGAAGAACCTGAAGGCGAAAAGCTGGATCCGCAAGAACTGCCGCAACGAGTATGTCACCATCGAAGACATACCGGCCTAACGGACTTTGTGCCTCAGAGTCTTAGTGGCGACTTCCAAAGACAAAACGGCGTGGTGGCGATGCCGACAAAAATCGTCGTCGGCATGAGGTCATGCCGACAAACATTTTCAGGCCGCTTGTCGGCAAATGTCGGCATTGTCGGCAAGCGTGGAAGTATCGATTTTGCAGGGCTTCATTGATGTCGGCATATTGTCGGCGCTTGTCGGCAGGGCATATGCCGACAGGCCGACACACCCCTATAGGGGTGTCGGCAGGCAAGCCCGACTTCTCTCCACGGACGCAAACCCCCCACAGAATTTCTTCAAATCGTGTCGCGAGGATGAATCAATTCGCCGAAACCCAATCCACCCCCCCTGCAGTTTTTTCTATCCGACGCCGAGCGTAGGCAACAGACGAATAGCCAATGCAAGAATCGTCCGGCCGCGACGCGTTTTCGGCGCAAACAACCCCTGCAATTCCGCCGTGATCGTCTCTACCATCCCCGTCGCCTCCGCGGTCGCCACAGCGCCCGCACCACGATGCGCCCCAAACCACGGGAGTGTCGGCATCCCAGATCGATCCGACTGAACGCACGCGAAAAGATGGGACAAGCGTGTGGTTCCCATAATGCCTCTTAAACGACATCGTGAAGTCGAGGAAAGACGCGCGAAACGGTCGTTTCTGAATTTTATCGCGCCGCGCCGTACAGGCGTCGAGCGCACTGATCACAAAATGTTGGTACGTGCGCTGTACGAACCGGTTGCCCAACTTTCGCTCGGCGCGTTGATCCACCATCACATAGACCCTCCGCCTATAATCAGGGCAGAACGCCTTTTTGAAACAAAGGCATGCCGCCCAGAAGGCGAGCTGCACCCGCAGCTGCACGCCTGATGCACATTTGCCGCAGTACCTGGCGCCGGGCCTCGTCGATCAACATCCCCCTTCCCGTTCGAAATCCCGAGATAATGCGCCAACGATTTCAAAACGAGTGCTCCCATATGATTCGTCATCGAGCCTGTGCAGATTTCGAAAGACGATCATGGGGCGACACCGTACTGACAAGCTCACGCTTGAGCTGCTCGCGGCGCGGCGCGAGGCGATCAAGCGCATGTACTTCGAGCTCGGTGCCGACCGCAGCTTCAGCAAGCTGATGCCCCCGGTCGTCGAGAAGTTCGGCGGCCCCAGCCGACGGGTCGTCATGGGCTGGAGCGCCGCTGAGCATTGGCCGAAACAGGCGGCGGAATTTGATGCGCAACGTGCAGCTCTCAAACTCCAGCGCGCGGAGGAGATCACCGAGGCTTCCGGTATTGACGAGGTCGAGGTTCTCAGTCGCATCATTCAGATGCGGCTGAAGGATATTGCGGGAGGTGCGTTGTCGCTCCAGGAGCAGCGTCACGCAATGGGAGTGGTTGAGGGCGCGCTCCGTGCCTTGAATGCCCTCGGCGAGAAGGGCGTCGTCCGCTCGCGGCTGGGCGCTAGCTTTGCTGGAGTACCGCACGAGCATTCGTCGTCGCTTACTGACGATCGCGCGCAGCGCGCGCTCGAAGTCCTGCGCGAGCGGATGCTGCGGCCATCCCAAGAACAGAACGACGAGGCAGAGCGCGGTGAAGGCGATGACGAGCCCGAGCAGCTTCGCGCTCTGGACGACGGCGCGCCGGCAGTCGACGCGGTCGGGTAGATCACCGCGCGGCCCACTGGACGCCACACCGACCCACTAAAGGCCTACGCTGGCTCTCCACGGGGGCCACAATGTCAGAAATGGTCGGCAGAATTTTCGCTGCTTCCTGCCGCTTTTCGGCGTTTGCCGCTCATTCATAATGAGCGGCGTGGTGGTCCGGCGGCACCGTGGGAGTATCCGATTCACGGCCAAAGCGGATCAGCCACGCGCATGGCACGAGGGGTGCTCATGCCCCGCGGCGGAAGTCGACGGCTGAAATTTCTAGGTCTGCTTTGCGCCCATCCCGGCCGCTCACGCAACTTTGGTCGCGTCCCGGAAGCGGACATCGGCGACATGCGTTCGACCGGCATGTACCAATTCCATACCTCAACTTCCAACCGAGAAATTGGCACGTCAGATTGGTGCGTCCGTTAGGGCGAGAGGCCAAGTGCGGCGAACACACTCGCACGCGCGATCCAGGCCGTGTTGTGGGCCGCCGATTTGTTCGCATCATAGCCGGCCATGTACACCGTGCTTCCCTCGCTCGAAAACGGAGACGCAACAATCGACCTGGTCGCTACCAAGGGATGTCCGAACGCCGCCTTGACCTCGTGCAAAACATAACGCGCATCGGGCGAGCGGACCAAATACCATGCGCCACTCTCAACCTGTCCATAACCTACATTGACAACACCATGCCCGGTCGCGACCGGAGCGCTCCGGGGAATGAAAGCCATCAGTCCGATCAGCAAGGAATCGCCATTGGGACCGTGAACCCGTGTCATATCATTGTAGGCAGCGATGACGTAGCTCGGGCGCATTTTCCACACGCTAGCAAGATAATCGTTGAGATCGAGTTCGGTGACCTCGCTTCCATCACTTGGGCTGATCCGCACCAGCCGCGGCGCGGTGCCTTCGACCGCGGCCAGCAGCGCTTCGCTGCCACTCGCGAGCGGAACAGCCGTCAGACCCCTGAGGCCGGTCTCGGACCGACCGGGCCAACGGTTAGTATAGACGAGGCGCCATCGCGGCTGTGACCCATCGGTCCGCTCGTAGATTTGCTGGCCAACCGCAACGTAAAGGCGGCCGTTTGCCTCGGCAAAGCTGCTGACCCGCAGCCGACCAGCAAGGTCGGGAAAGGCGGTCGAGACTGCGGAGGCATCGAGTTCCGGCGCGGGGCTCCATCGGATGCGGCCCGGCGCAGTCGAATCAAAAGCTCCGACAAAGATGCCGCGCGGCATCTCTCCTGCAAAAACCAGATCGATACCTGTCACCCGGTCACGATGGGTGGCGAAGCTGCGGATCTGCGGCAGAAAGTCCGGTGCCGGCCGATCATAGGCGAGGGTGACAGCGGACCATGTCTTGGTTGCGTCGTCGCGGCTGAACACCTGGGCGGCCCCGGTCAAATCCCATGTTGATGCGAGCAACAGCGACACTGGCTGCGGCAGTGGTC
>Ga0335081_10001838_pt1 | contig 33550 bp, 27 predicted proteins | sample Lox_Sample_35_FD_206713 | JGI IMG/M metagenome (GOLD analysis project Ga0335081, IMG submission 206713) | Soil microbial communities from Loxahatchee National Wildlife Refuge, Florida, United States - Lox_Sample_3.5 | ecosystem: Environmental > Terrestrial > Soil > Wetlands | place: USA...
AGCATCAAGCTTCCCGTCGTGCATCAGCATGCGTACAAATCGCAGATAGTCGTCGGCCGTGGAGACTAGTCCCTCGCCACCAGAGACATAGGCTTGTGGCGTCTCGGCCGTGAACGCGCCTATGTTCGATGGGGTGAACTGCTTGGGCTGTGCCGATACATAGAACGCGACCATCCGGGAGCGCTTTTCGGGTGGAATCCAGAAATCCGTGTCGACCATGCCGAGCGGTACGAATAATCGCTCGCGCATCGCGCTACGCAGGTCAGTGCCGAGGATGCGCGCCGCGAGAAATCCAAGCACGTCGATGGAGGGTCCATAACTGAAGCGCTCTCCGGGCGCGCACACCAGCGGCAGCTCCGCGAGAGATTTCAGCCAAGCATCCGGCGTCAGGGCACTCTGTAAGCCCATGCCGAATCGTGCTGTCAGGGCGGTGCCCAGTGGCGGCGGCGTCAGGAAGCCATAGGTAAGACCCGAGCGGTGCGTCATCAGGTCTTCCACCGTGATCGGGCGCGTTGCCGGAATCGTCTCGTCCAGTGGACCATCGGCCCGGCGCAATATCCGCATCCGTGCAAACTCAGGCACCCAGCGGCTGATGGGGTCCCCGAGGTTGAGCTTGCCCTCATCCAGCAGCTGCAGCGCGAGAGCTACGGTGACCGGCTTTGTCATCGAGGCGATGCCAAAAATCGCGGAACGCTCCATCGGGATCGTGCGCTCCACATCGCGCAGACCGGCCGCAAGATCGCAGCACAACTCTCCCCTGCGCCAAACCTGCGCTACGACGCCTGGGATGTCGCCCGAATCAACGGCCGCGCGCGCAGCCCGCTTCACAGCGTCGTGCTGTTCTTCAGGCACCGACTCGGCGAATGAGCGTGCGGTTGCTGCTGCCGGCACCTGGCGGCCCGTGACTGACACGTTCATTGAGACGACTCCTCTACCGGAAAGTACTTATCGATCCAGCTGCCCGGCGTAACGGAGAGCCCCCGGGGAAAGACTTCAAGGAAAGGAAATTTCACGCTCGCCTGCGGCCGACGCGACAGGTATTGAGCAAAGATCACCTCGCGCGCAGCCATGATCTGCGGATACACGTCCCCTCCGCGGATCACGTGGCGAAACACCGAATAGGTGCCTGCCGAGAAGCAATGCCTCCGCAGCTCTGGCGGCGGCGTAGCTTCGGCACGGATGCGCATCGCGGCCATCATCTCCATTGCGCCGTCGCGGCGATCGATGTCGAGAATCAACGAGTAGGTGTTTGAGTCGAGTGTTTCAGAGGAGGACCGCATCGCTTCGAGCCGGCGCCACAGGTCTGGTACGTCCAGCGCGTTCGCTGGCGTCACGCGCCGAACCAGTCCGGCCAGATGAACTTCCGGCACCTCTTCGACGCGCTCGTGAATCTCCGGCTCAAGCGGGGAGGTCTTCTTCCGTCGCATGAAGCTGCGCACCGGACCGAGGCTCCGCAGTCGTCCCGGTGGATGACCGAAGGCCCTGCCGAACGCTCGCGTGAATGCTTCCTGGGAATCAAATCCGCTGTCAAAGGCCAGATCGACAATTCGAACGTCCGGATCTGTCAACAGTCGACGCGCGGCGGCTTCCAAGCGCCTGCCCCGTACGTAGGACATGACGCTCTCGCCTTGGAATCGTGTGAAACCACGAGAGAATCGCGATGGGGAATAGCCGACACGGTCCGCGATGCTCTTGACGGTCATCGGCTCGAGCAGGTGGTCATCGATCCACGCGATGGCAGCAAAATGTGCGCGGATCAACGCCTCTTCGTCGCTGGCGGCTTGGGTCGCGCGGAGGTGTTTGGGCGCCGGCATGAGCCGTATCTTAAGCAGCCCCGAGGAGCCGTCTTGATCGATCCTGCCCCTTTGAGTGACCGCTTAGCAGAGGATCGGTGGATCCCGTAAGCGGCGGCTCATGGGCCGTCAGTACTCATTGGCACGGGCTGCGTCGTTCTGAGAGACGTGGGTCGTCGCGAATGGGAGCTGTGGCTGCGTGTGCATCGACATCCAACGCAGGCCATCGTGAGCGAGCATCTCGATCCCAATTGCGTGACGGATCTTCCTGGCTATCGTTGGCTAGTCTTGGCTGGGACTGGAGCGGGTGATGGGAATCGAACCCACGTTAGCAGCTTGGGAAGCTGCAGTTCTACCATTGAACTACACCCGCGCCGGGCCCCCGATCTTATTGAGGGCTTGAGGTCTTCGCAACAGGCGGGCCGACGTTCGGCAGCACGATGATGTCCGGCGTGCGCGGATCACCGCCGTTTGCCGGCAGCCCGGGCCGATTGAGCCAGGTCTCGAGCGAGCGTCCTTAGAGGATCTGACCGATGCCGGCCTGCGCTGCGTTGCTCTCGAGCAGCAAGCGAACGTGCGTCGAGCCCGCGGACGGTAGGCAGCAGACTTTACGGTCTCATGGCGAAACGGTTGCGCTCGCCTTACGGGCAACTTTCGCCTACTCGTAGTACTCCTGCAACGCGCGCAGCAGATTGGCGACGTCAGGCACGCCGACTCCCGTCGCTTGATCGTAGCCGCGCCTCCCGGTGTAGAACCAGTTGTCCCCGCGCACGATGTCGCGCAGCGGAGCGTGCGAGCCGCCGTATGCCGCATTGCTGCGCACGAGGTCGTAGAGCGGCACGTTCAGCAGCCCGAGCCGCTGCCCGAGCGCCTGACTGTAGAGCGCGGTGACGCCGTTCAACTGCGGTGCCGAGAAGCTCGTACCGCCGAGCTGCTCGACCTCGAAGCCGTTCTTGTCGGAGGTGTACGGAACGATGTAGCCGGTCTGCGGATCGGCATTCACCGAGATGTCCGGCAGATTGCGACCGAGGAACCCTGCCGGCAGCCTCACGATCAGCTGCGGCGGCTTCTGGGTCTTGTCGATGAGCGCCTGACCGGGCTGCGTGGCGGCGATACCCGGCACGCCATACTGATAGAACGGCAGTGGCACATAGCTGCTGACGCCACCGCCGCCGCCCGCATCGAAGATGCCGCAGTCGACCGGATCCGGCACACCGATCGCCTTGCACAGGCCCTCGAGATAGTCCCAGCCCCACGCCTGCTCACTCCGAATGTTCACCGAGAAGATGACGTTGCCCGAGGCATCGGTGTAGGTCTGGGTGCCGGGGAGCGTCGTGCCACCGGCGACGACCATGAACTGCTGCGCGCCCGGATCGTCGACTGACAGCACGTTGGTGAAGCTCGGAACGGGAAAGAAGTCGTCCGCATCGTAGGCTCCGGCATCCCCGGAGGCATCGAACACCGTCTGCCCCTGCAGCGCCGCCTGGGTCAGCAGATCGTTCAGAGCACGCAGCGTGGTCGTCGTGCGGCGGGTGACCGGGTCCGTGACCAGCGGGGGAATGACATCCAGGTACTCCCACTCGCCCCAGCTGACCGAGAGGGTGTCGGCCCTGTTGGCGTCGATCGCCGTCGCGAACAGATCGATGAAGCCCTGCGTCGTGTTCGGGGCCTCGTAGACCAGGATCTTTGCGCCGGGCGCAATCCCGCCCGACTGCTCGACGTCGAGCGTGGTCTCGTCCGAGCCGGAGTCATCGCTCGGCGGACCGGAGCCGCCATCGATCTGCACCTCGGTGATCCGCCTCGGCGAGACCTTGAGTCCGAGCGAGCTCCAGTAGCCGTAGGCATCGCTCTGGGTGAACGAGGCGAGCGTCAGAATGCCGAGCGTCTGGCGCGAGCCCGTGATCCCCTGCGCGTAGAGCGGATCCACGTCGTAGTACTGCCCGAAGTCCACCACCGTCCAGAATCCGGGTGGATCCGTCGTCGAGGGTGCGCCGCTCGAGCGCGCGGGCACTGTGCCGAGCGCGCCGTGCGGGTGGCGCAGGTGCGGCCGATAGTGCGGGCGGCTATCGAGACCGAACACGCCCTGCACGTCGGCGGCGATGTCGGCCGGCACCTCAAGCGCACCGAGCGCCGCATGATATTGATAGGCGGGTGCCTCCCTCGTCGCCGGCACGAGGTAGTCGTGCAGCTCGACCCCGAAGGCAGCCTGGACCGCGGCCGCGCTGCCGCTCACCCGGAGCAGGGTCGTCGAGGCGCGCGCTACCGACAATCCGGCGGCCTCGTAGTGGCGCGTGATTCGCGCGACGGCCGCCGGTGCCGGCCCATAGGCGCTCGCGAACTGCTCCGGTGTCAGATACCGATGGTACTGCGGGCTGCCGGGCGTGTAGATCGCCTGCAGCTGTGCCTGCAGCTGATCGGCGTTGCGCAGTGCCAACGCCACGGTCACGGTGACCGCCGACTGCGACGTGACGCCGAGGTCAGTGCCGGCCGGCGTGCTCTTGCGCGGATACGGCGTGGCCTGAGCCATCGCGCACGCCGCGAGCGCCAAGGCCACGGTCATGAGGAGTCTTGCGGATCGCATGGTGTTCCCTTCCCTGTCGGATCATTGATTGTTGGTTGCGCGCAAGCATAGCCGATGAGCCCCTGTCAGTGGGTCGCGTACATCTTCAGCACATCGCCGTGCAGCGCGAGCTGGCTCTCCGCACGGCTGTAGAACATGTGCCCGCCGGGATATTCCTTCACCTGCACACGCACAGGATCGCCCATCACCGGCATCTGGTCGACGATCAGTACCGAGGCCATGAACGGACATGACAGATCGTCCCATCCATGGACGATGAGGACGTTCAGCTTCGGATCGATGGCCACGGCGTTGCGCAGCTCCGTGACCGAGCCGCGCTCGATGTCCGCGGTGTCGCCCCACTGCCGATTCACTTCGCTGCTGAGCGCCTCGTAGCGCGCCGCATACTTCCAGCCGACGGTGCGCGTGACGAAATCGACCATCGCGCTGGTCGTCGGCGCGATGATCTTGTCGAGGATCGGGTCGTTGATGCGCTGATTAGGCGAGAACGGGAACGGATCCCAGCCGGTCACGTTGGAGTCATAGCGGCTGCCGAGCTTGCCCTCGGCGCGGAACACCTCGCGCAGATAGGCCTGGGTCTCGAGTCTGCCGCCCGAGCGGCGCACGAACGTCGGATCGAGCCCCGTGAGCTCCGTGACGCGCTTGACGATGCGCTCGAGCGCGGCGGGCTCGGAGCGTCCCTTCAGCAGATCCGTCACGTAATCGGTGCGCGTGTAGTTGACGACCTGCGCCATTGCCGCATCGGTGAGCTTGCCCTGGCGCTCGAGGCTCGCCGCCGCGATGCTCGGGAGCGTCAGCATCCATGGCAGCGGCGAGAGGTCGCCGTGATCGGATGCGTTGGGCTCCAGATACGGCGAGACCAGCACGACGCCGTTCATCGCGACGCCGAGCTGTGTCTGCAGGTAGTAGGTGATGCGCGGGCCGCGAAACCCGCCATAGCTTTCACCGACCAGATACTTGCGCGCGCCGAGCCGCTCGTTCTTCACCAGCCAGTCGAAGATGATGCGCGAGAGGTACTCGATATCGGCCTTCGAGTTGTAGAAGCGCCGCTTGGTCTCCTCGGCGTTCACGAGCGAGTGGCTGAAGCCCGTACCGATCGGATCGATGAAGACCAGGTCGGTGAAGTCGAGCCAGGTCCCGGCATTATCGCTGGCGACCGGAGGATCCGAGGGACTCTCGCCCTCGGTGCCGAACGGCACGCGCTTCGGTCCGAGCGCGCCGAGATTGAGATACACGGATGCGGCGCCGGGGCCCCCGTTCAGCGCAAACGTCACCGGGCGGCCCGGGGTTGCGATCGTGAAGGCCGTGAACATGACCTCGGCGACCTTCTTGCCCTTCTCATCGAGGACCGGCAGCGAGCCGACGGTCGCATCGTAGTTGAGCACACGCGTGCCGAGCTTCGTGCTCTGGTGGATCGTCTTGTCGGCGGGGAACGGCGGCAGCTTGATGTCATCGTCCTTGCCCGCCTCCTTGGGAGCGCTCTTCGCATCCGGCTTGCCATCCGCGGCATCATCGGCGGCGGCAGGGAATGCGGCACTGGCAGCTGTCAGGACGAGCAGCAGCGCGAGGCAGACACGTAGACCCATGATCCCCTCCTCGAAGGGGCGGCGAGCGGGCCTGCGATTCTAGCGAAAGTTCGCTAGCGGCGGGCGGGATGCCAGTTGCCGTGCAGACCCGGGCGCAGCCGCAGCGGCAGATGGATTGTCGCGATCGGTCCCTCATCGACATGCTGTGCATCGAACAGCAGCAGATCCGAGCGCATCTCGGCGAGCCGGTTGCAGAGCATGACGATGTAGCCCGACCCCTCCGGAGCCTGGGCCGAGCGTGGGATGAACGCCGGCTCCTGCAGCGAGGAGACCGGCCCGCACCACCAGCTCCTGGTCTTGCGCGTGGCGAGATCCACGTGCGCCAGAGTGTTCATGAACAGCCCCGCACGGCTGAACTGCGCGGGCTGGGCTTCATCCGCGACCAGCATGTAGCCGTGCCGGTGCGCGGCCATGGCGTAGCGATCGTCGATCCGCGGGAACTCCCCTACCAGATCGCACAGCTGCTCGGTGGCGGCAAACGTCTCGCTCTTCGAGCTCATGTCGATCGTCCAGCGCGTCAGGTGCGAGTGGGCACCGGCCGGATCGAATGCGGCCCCGTGAATGTCGGGGAAGAACGGAAACATGTTGTTCTTCGCCACCGGGATGTCGAAGTAGATCCGCGGACCCTCGTTGAACGCATTCAGCACGTGCGAGGCGAACAGGTTGCCGGTCTTGAACCAGCGCACGTCGCGCGCCGCGCCGGTGCGCGGCAGCACCCCGAAGTAGACCGGCAGGGTGGTGTCGAAGCCGAAATGCGGCAGGCCCTGCTTCAGGCGCTCCCAGCTGCTCACGATGGGCACCACGTGGAAGCAGGCGTAATCGCGCGTCACGCCGAAGTCATGCATCATGCAGTAGTAGGGCAGCTCGAACCACACCTCGCGCTCGAGCTTCCCCGACGGGGTGATCTCGTAGTAGACGATATCGCGCGTCAGCAGTCCCTTGGCGGCATAGCCGAAGGCGCACATGTCGCCCGTGTAGGGATCGATCTTCGGATGCGCGGTGAAGGTCTGACTCTTCATCCGCCCGCCGAAGTCCCAGTAACCGAGCGTCTCGAGCGTGTCCGCATCCATCGCGATCGGCGGACTGTCCTCCTTCAGCGCCCACAGCCTGCCGCCGTGCACGATCGCATTGGTATTGGCCGTCCCGCGGATCTTGCCCCGCACCGCCGGCTCATCCGTCAGCGGATTGCGGTAGGCGCCGAACAGCGAGCGCCCGGCGGCGTGCTCGAGCAGCCACTTGTCGGTCTTGACCCAGCGGTGCTTGAAGTCCACGCGCCCGCCGCTGAAGCGGAACTTCGACACCATGCCGTCGCCGTTGAACCAGATGTCATCCCCGAGCAGCGGCGGGAACTGCGGATCCGGATGCACGCGATAGAATGCGCCGTCAAGCTCGGAAGGAACCGTGCCGTCGACCTCGAGATCTTGCAGGCTCACTTCGTAGCGCGCCGGTTTCATGAACCCCTGGAAGCTGGGGGAGTCGGGAAACTTGCTCATGTGCCTCCGCGCCTCATGACGCTTCGCTTATGAATGATGTCGGCTCCATCCTTGCAGGCAGTATCGACCCGGGGTCCGGGGGCGCCGTATCGTGACTAGTACGTAACCTTGAGCACGCGGACCGCTGTGGCGCCGACGCACCAACAGATGGCGCAGTGAGGCGCGCGCGGCCTGATTTGCCCGTTTTTTGCGCAGCATCGCGATTCGCTCGCCGTTGGAATTTGACATCGCCTGCGCTGAGGGGTCTCATGCCGCAATGGGGAGCATGGCTGGTCTCGGCCGCGAGACCGTTGCGTGAGCGCAGTACAAGAAGGGGTGGGCACCCTGCAGGTTGCCCTCACCCATGCGGCGCGCCTCCTCGAGCAGCAGCCCGGGCTGGCCGCCGAGCAGGCCCGCGAGATCCTGAAGATGATTCCCGGCGAGCCGAACGCGCTGCGCCTGCTGGGCAGCGCGCAGCGCTTGACCGGCAACGCCGCCGCATCACTCGAAACGCTGTCCTTGCTCCGCACCGCGCAACCTGGCTGGGCGGGCGCACACCTCGAGCTCGGCCTGACGCTCGGGGCGCTCGGCCGTGGGGACGAGGCCGTGGGCGAGCTGCGCCGCGCGGTCGAGCTCGACGGCAATCTGGCCGCCGCGTGGTCAGCGCTCGCCGACCACCTGATGGTGATGGGCGATGAGGCGGGAGTCGATGCCGCCCGCGGCCGCTTTCTGCGCGCCTCGACGCGCGATCCGCAGCTGCTGCGCGCCGCGGCCGCGCTCTGCGAGAACGACCTGCCGCAGGCCGAGGAGCTGCTGCGCCGACGGCTTCACGAGCAGCCGACCGATGTCGCCGCGATCCGCATGTTCGCGGAGGTCGCGGCGCGCCTGCAACGCTACGTCGATGCGGAGAACCTGCTCGCGCGCTGCCTCGAGCTCGCGCCCGGCTTCGATGCGGCGCGCCGCAACTATGCGATCGTCCTGCACCGCCAGTACAAGGACATCCAGGCGCTCGATGAGGTCGAGCGGTTGCTCGCGAAGGATCAGCGCGATCCGACCTACCGCAATCTCAAGGCAGCGATCCTCGGCGGGCTCGGCCGGTTCACCGAGTCGATCGAGCTGTACGCCGCGGTTCTCGCGCACTATCCGAACCAGCCCAAGGTATGGCTCAACTACGGTCATGCGCTGAAGACGGCCGGCCGCACCGAAGAGAGCATCGCGGCCTACCGCCGCTGCATGCAGTCCGACCCGCTGTGCGGTGGAGCCTACTGGAGCCTCGCCAACCTCAAGACTTTCCGCTTCACCGAAGCGGACGTGGCTGCGATGCGCGCCGCGCTGGCGCGCACCGAGGTCACGGCTGACGACCGCGTGCAGTTCGAGTTCGCCCTCGGCAAGGCGCTCGAGGACGCGGCGGACTACGCACACTCTTTCGAGCACTACGCGCGCGCCAACGCTCTGCAGCGCGCGAGCCATCCCTATGAGGCCGGCCGGACGACGGCGCGCGTCGCGCGCTCGAAGCGCATCCTCACCCGGGAGTTCTTCGCCGAGCGGCAGGGCTACGGCGTTGCCGCGCGGGATCCGATCTTCATCGTCGGCATGCCACGCGCCGGATCGACACTGCTCGAGCAGATTCTCTCGAGTCATTCGGCGGTGGAGGGCACCATGGAGCTGCCCGACATCATCTCACTGGCGCGCGCCACGGCCACGCGCAGCACCGCACGCGCCGCGTCCTACCCGGCCTCTCTTGAGAACCTCACGGCCGCGGAGTGTCGCGCACTCGGCGAGCGCTACCTCGAGCAGACCCGCATCCAACGCAAGAGCCCGGCGCCGTTCTTCATCGACAAGATGCCGAACAATTTCGCCTACATCGACTTCATCCAGCTCGTGTTGCCGAATGCGCGCATCATCGACGCGCGCCGGCATCCGCTTGGCTGCTGCTTCTCCGTCTTCAAGCAGCACTTCGCCCGTGGCCAGCATTTCGCCTACGACCTCGCCGACCTGGGGCGCTACTACCATGACTACGTCGAGCTGATGGCGCATATCGATGCGGTGCTGCCCGGGCGCGTGCACCGCGTGCACTACGAGGCACTGGTGACGGACACCGAAGCGGAGGTGCGCCGGCTCCTCGCCTACTGCGGGCTGCCTTTCGAGGAGCAGTGCCTGCGCTTCTACGAGAACGAGCGCGCGGTGCGCACCGCGAGCTCCGAGCAGGTACGGCAACCAATTTTCCGCGATGCGCTGGAGCACTGGCGCAGCTTCGAGCCCTGGCTCGAGCCACTCAAGGACGCCCTCGGCCCGGTGCTGACGGCCTATCCCCAGGTGCCCGAATTCCCGTACGCACCCGCGCAAACCACTGCATCGAACATCGTCGAGGAGACAGAACAATGACGCGAAGCCGACTGCGCAAGCTGCAACGTATCGGAGTACGGCCGGGACGCGTATTGCGCGCGGTGCCGCTCGCCTCCGCGATCTTCGCAGCGGTGCACCCCGCGCTTGCTGCCGACGAGGAGACGACCGGGCTGCAGGAGGTGGTCGTCACGGCGCAGAAGCGCGCCGAGGATCTGCAGAGCGTGCCGCTCAGCATCACGGCGATCAACGCCGAGAGGCTCGAGCAGCTGCACATCACGAATTTCGACGACTACGTCAAGTTCCTGCCGAGCGTCACCTCGCAGGGCGGCGGTGCGGGCGGCGGCGCGCCCGGGCCGGGATTCAGCCACGTCATCATGCGGGGCGTCTCGAGCGACAGCACCTTCAACCATTCGGGCCCCTTGCCCACGGTCGGCACCTACCTCGATGAGCAGCCGATCACCACCATTCAGGGTGCGCTCGACCTGCACATCTATGACATCGAGCGTGTCGAGGCGCTCGCCGGGCCCCAGGGGACGCTGTACGGCGCGAGCTCCGAGGCGGGCACGATCCGGATCATCACCAACAAGCCGGATCCGCGCGGTTTCAAGGCCGGTTACGACCTGGACGTGAATCGCATCGCGAACGGCGATCCGGGTGGCACGATCCAGGGCTTCATCAACCTGCCGCTGTCGCCGAACGCGGCGATCCGCCTCGTGGGATGGGTGGATCATCAGGGCGGCTACATCGACAACGTGCACGCGACGCGCACCTTTCCGCAGTTCGGCATCACCATCGACAACGGCGCCGTCGCCAAGAACAACTACAACGACGTGACGACCTACGGGGCGCGCGCGGCTCTCAAGGTGGACCTGAACGACAACTGGACGGTCACGCCGACGCTCATCGGTCAGGAAACCAAGGCCTACGGTTTCGGCAGTGCCTTCAACCCGGCGATCGGCGATCTGCAGCTGGAGCACTTCTCGCCGGACTACTCGGACGATCACTTCATCGATGCGGCGCTCACGGTCGAGGGCAAGATCAGCAATTTCGACCTCGTGTACGCGGGCGCTTTCCTCAAGCGCAACGACATCACGCACACGGACTATTCCGACTACTCGCTGGCCTACGACAACGTTTACCCGAGCTACACGAGCTCGATCGTGGACAATGCCGGCAATCACATCAATCCGACGCAGATGATCTGGGGCAAGGATGGCTACACCAAGCAGAGCCACGAGCTGCGGCTGCAGTCACCGGCCGACTGGCCGGTGCGTTTCATCACCGGGGTCTTCTACCAGCGCCAGGAGCACCACATCGAGCAGCGCTACGTGATCGACAATCTGGCGCAGTCGCTGTGGGTCACGGGCTGGCCGGACACGTGGTGGCTGACCGAGCAAGTGCGCGTGGATCGCGACTACGCATTCTTCGGCGAGGTCACGTGGGATATCACCTCGAACCTGTCCTTCCTCGCCGGCCTGCGCCACTTCAAGTACGACAACTCGCTCGCCGGATTCCGCGGCTTCGGTCTCAACAATCCGCTGGGCGCCGGGGGTCTGGGGGAACAGGACCCGGCTTGCGTACCGGTACCATTCAACGGTGCCCCATGCACCAGCTTCAACAAGGACACGACCGGCACGGGCAATACGCCCAAGTTCACGCTCACCTACAAGTTCGACGACAAGCATCTCGCATACCTCACGTACTCGAAGGGTTTCCGGCCGGGCGGGATCAACCGCGTAGGAGATCTGCCGCCCTATCAGGCGGACTTCCTCAAGAACTATGAGCTCGGCTGGAAGACGACCTGGCTCGGCAACCGCCTGCGCTTCAACGGCGCACTGTTCTGGGAGGACTGGGACAACTTCCAGTTCTCATTCCTCGGCGCGAACAGCCTGACGCGGATCGCCAATGCGGGCGCCGCGCGCATCAAAGGGGTGGAATCGGATATCGCCTGGGCGATAACGCCGGCGTTCACGCTGACGGGCGCTCTGTCCGTGATCGATTCGAAGCTGTCCGAAAACTACTGCGGTGCCCTCAATCAGGATACCGGGGCGCCGATTACCATCTGCCCGACACTACCGGGCGTGCTTCCGGTCATCACCACGGGGCCCCAGGCACCGTCGGGCACTCAGATGCCCGGTACCTCCAAGGTCAAGGGGAACATTGTCGGCCGCTACGCCTTTGGGTTGCTCGACTACGAGGCCTTCGCGCAAGGAGCGCTCGTCTATCAGAGCTCGCAGTGGGACGATCTGCGTATCGCACAGCGCGAAGCTATCGGCCAGCAGCCCGGATATGGTGTCGTCGATCTGTCAGTCGGCGCCGGGAAGAAGAACTACACGCTGGAGCTGTATCTGGATAACGTCGGGGATCGGCGCGGCCAGAACTACCGCTTCGAGCAGTGTGGCTATTCCTGCACCGTCATCCCCGGCCTCAACTACGTGATTCCGACGCAGCCGCGCACCATCGGACTCAAGTTCGAGCAGAAGTTCTAGGAACAAGGATCGAAACAGAGGGGGTCGGCCGCATGAGTATTCGTCGAAAGCAAGCTTGCTACGCGGCGTGCGCCTTGCTGGCGCTTGCAGGATCGCAGACATTCGCCGCCGAGGCCGTGCAGACGCTGCGGCTGTACGCGATCGACTGCGGGCGGATGACCTTCAAGGACATGGCCGCCTTCTCCGACAGCGGCGAGTACGACGGCAAGTCCGGCTCGATCGCCGTGCCGTGCTTCCTGATCCGCCATCCGAAGGGGACACTGCTGTGGGATGCGGGGCTCGGGGATCAACTGCTCGGGGCGCCGCCGCCGGCCGGCGATCCGCCGCTGCGCATGATCGTGACCGTGACACTCGCACAGCAGCTCGCTGCGATCGGCGTGCAGCCGGCCGATGTGACCTACATCGCCTTCTCGCACCTGCACGCGGACCACACGGGCAACGCCAACGCCTTTGCGGCCTCGAAGTGGATCCTGAACAAGCGCGAGCTCGACTGGGCGCTCACCGCCACGTTCGCCGTGACGCCGAGCACCTTCAGCGCCTACAAGAGCGCGAAAGTGCAGATGATCGACGGCGACTACGATGTGTTCGGCGACGGCTCGGTCAAGATCCTGAAGACCCCGGGGCACACCCCGGGGCATCAGGCACTGCTCATGAAGCTTGCGAAGTCGGGAACGGTCCTGCTCTCAGGCGACCTGTACCACCTGCGCGATGACCGCAAGAATCGCTACGTGCCGAGCTTCAACGACGACCGCGCGCAGACGCTCGCCTCGTACGACCGCTTCGAGCGGATCGCGCAGAACACCCACGCCCGGGTGATCATTCAGCACGACCCCCAGGACTTCGCCTCGCTGCCGAAGTTTCCGGCGTACCTCGACTGATCCTTCAGCGCGGCTGCAGGTTGTTGAGCGCCTCGGCGATGCGCACGTAGTGCCACACCTCTTCGGGGGACTTGCTGAGGGCCCGGCCGAGGAGCGCCTCGCCCTTGTCGCGCTGGCCGATGCGGATGTACCAGGAGCCGATCTCCGCCTGCCCGGTATCATCGTTCGGGTCCGCATCGAGCACCTTCTGGAAATAGACCGCAGCCTTGTCGTTCTCGCCCGCGTCGGCGTAGATCTGGCCGATGCGCTGCCAGTCATTGCCCTTGGTCTTGTAGCTCATCACTCGGTCGATGAGCGATTGCCCCCGCGCCTTATCGCCCGATAGATAGTAGACGCGCGCGACACCGAGCAGCTCCCACGTACCCTTGCCGGCGAGCTTCTCGGCCTCATCGAGCGCGGCCTGTGAGGCCTCCTTGGCCGACTTGCCGCGCATCACGTCGATGCCGGGTGCCTTCTCCTTCGCGGCATAGCCGATCCCCATGCCGAGTGCGACGCAGGCGACCGACACAGCAACGACCATCGTGTTCTTCATGTCACGACCTCCCTTTTTTCGTTGATTGTTCACGGACGCGCCCGGTCAGCAAGTGAAGACCGGGCGGTCGCGGGTACTCTAACACGGCGACGCCGCCGTCTCGGCAAGCGAAACGGCGGCGCCGGTGGGCTCTTAGAGGATCGCGCTTACCGCGCGCTGTAGCCGCGCGCCTCCAGACACGCGATCATCGCGCGCCGGTAGTCATCGGGATTGCCGGAGGAATTCGACTGCGTGGGATCGAACCCGGTCTGGGTCTGCGACCACTTGTGGCACTCAAAGCGATCGGTCGACTGCTGCTCGTCGGTCTGACCGTTCTTCGGGTACATGTACACCTGACCAGCGCCACCGGACGCACCGGCGGCACCCGGAGGCGGCGCGCCCTGCGGATCGCCAGCGGCGGGCGGCGTCGAATCCGACGGCGGCGGGTCGGTGACCACGTATCCGCCGTAGCCCGAGTCGTACGTGTAGTAGACGTTGTTCACGTAGTAGTACGGAATGCCGCCCCACCAGTAAGTGGCATACAGCGCCGGCAGCACGGGGAAGAACCACGGGAACCCCCAGCCGTAGTAGGCCCGCGGCCACCAGCCGCCGTGCCAGTACCCGCCGCCCCAGTAATGACCGTAGTAGTGCGCGCCGTAGCCGCGACCGTAGACGCCGGCGTAGCCGCCGTGACCACCGTAGCCACCATGCCAACCCGCACTCGCGGCGTAATGCGCCGTGCCGCCGACATGGCCCGCCGTCGAGGCATAGGCGTGGGTCGCTCCGGCATAGGCGTGGCTTGCGCCTGCGTAGACATGCGGGGCGTAGCCGCCGCCGTGGTAGCCGTAGGCGTGCGCATAGCCGCCCGAGAAGTGGGCCGGCGCGAACGAATGACCCATCGAGGCGTGGCCGAACGATGCGTGGCCACCGCCGCCGAATGAGGCGTGGCCCCCGCCAAAGGAAGCGTGACCACCGCCACCGCCGCCGTGGTGCTGCGCGCTCGCAGTCACCGGAAGCATCGCGCTCGCCAGCGCTGCGATCAGCGCTACCGCCGGTGCCAACCCTGTGAATCTGCTCATCCTGACGCTCATGGCTTCCGTGACTCCGTCGCTGACCCTTGGGTCCAGGCGACTGTTTCTACCTCACTTGATTAGACCCCTGATCCCCGCCGGCGTTCAAGTTACGAGTCCGTCAGCGTGATCCGGTTGCAGGACTCAGCGCAACGCGCACTCCTACACCATGCATAACGCGTCACAGGACGGGAGGATGACAGCAGCGCTCACGAGCGTGAGCGCGCCGATACGACAATAAGAGGAGTCTGCGAAGGAGCCCGGGACCCGGCCCGTTAGGGGCCGGATCCCGGGAGGGACTTCAGCGGTGCACTCGCCTCAGTGCTGCACGGCGGGCAGGAGGCTTGCCTCCGCGCCGCCCGAGAGGTTGTCCTCGACCACCACCATCAGCCCGAGCGCCGGAGTCTTCGCGAACTCCGTCGGGTTGATGCCGAACGGGACGAGCGAGGTGCTGTTCGGATTGAGCGGCGTCAGGCTGCCGGTCGACACCGCGTTCGCCACGGACGGATTGAACGCGTTGAACGAGGCCGTGCCGGGCAGCGTCGCCGTGGTGCCATCGAAGATGTTGGTGGCGCTGAACGTGTAGCTGAACCGCGGATTCGTGGGTGAGAGGCCCAGGTCCGAGGCGAACACGGGCAGCTCCACGATCGAGCCGTCAGTCGGCGCGTCGGCGAGGAAGTTGATCGTACCGTTGCCGGTTGCCAGATTGATCGCAGCGACCGCGAACTGTCCGGTGAAGGCGTTGGTTCCAGTCAACAGGCCCAGATCGAGCGCGACCACATCGTAGTCCGGTACTCCATCGCCATTCACGTCGATGAGGACATCGAACTCCGCCCTCTCTGGCGAGGAAAAGCGCTGGAACGTGTTGGCCGCGAACACGAGGATCGCATCGGTCGCGGAGATCGGAATGGTCTGCACACCGACCGACCGGGTATCGTAGATCGTCACGCCCTGCGGCCTCGGGCTGAACAGCCCCCACGCGTAGTAGTCCGGCGAACCGGCGATGCCGCCGAAGAGGTTCGTGAGCAGCAGCTTGCTCGTCGGATGACGTGCGCTCGCGATGCCGAGCGGCAGCGCGAACACGTTGGAGCGCGCGCGCGGCACGAGGTAGTACGGCACGTGCAGCGTGACGCCGTTGTTCATGCCAGGGTTCGCCGGCGTGAAGGTCAGGTATCCGGCGACCTCCGGGAAGTTGGCGCCGCCCGAGTCATCGTGCGTCGCACCCACCGTGCTCACCGGTACCGTGAGCGACACGTCGAGGTCGGCGTCGCTGTGTCCGCGAACGCGAACGCTGCTGTTGCCGAGTCTCAGGGTGTGCGGCACACCGCCGGTCTGCGTGGCAGTGACGTTGAACACGATGGTCGAGTCGCCCAGGTTGCGCACCCTCACATCGCGCTCCTGATGCATGTTGAACAGCGACTCGTCGAAGCCGAAGGAGATGGCGTGACCGCCGCCCGCATCCCCGTCCGCGAGCACCACGGCCTGGGTGCGGGTCGAGCCGAGCGGCTGCACGAGACCCGCGCCCTCGATGGCCGGAGCATAGTCCGTCAGAGCCTTCGGATCCGCCGTCTCGACGACCGCGGCACTCTGCTCGCGCACTCCCCAGCCCGGATGCGCCTGCATGGTGAGCGCAGCGACGCCCGCCACGTGCGGCGTCGCCATCGAGGTGCCGGACTCGAATAGTCCGCCGTTGCCGGTGCCGACCGCTGTCGAGAAGATCGCGACGCCTGGGGCGGCGACGTTCGGCTTCAGGAAGCTGTCGCCAAAGCGTGGTCCGCCCGAGGAGAAGCTCGCGGCCTGGCGGTACGTCGGATTCGGAATGTTGTTGGCGGCGTAGGACTGTGCTGTCGCGGCTGCGACCAGCGTCGCCCCATCGGAGCTGAGCACGCCCAGGAACGGGATGTTCACGCCCGGAATCGGACCCTCGTAGGGAGGGTAGCCAGCGACAGTGGCGGGCGCATTGATCATCGCGACGGCCGCCGCGTGATGCGCGGCACCGGACTGGGCGCGCTGCACGCGCGCACAGACCCCGCGCAGCGTCACGACGAGCTTGCCGGTGATCACGCTATCGACGTACTCGCTGTCGTTACAGCCCAGCGATACGCTGCCGTCGGCATTGCGCAGCACGACGATGCCGGTCGCGCCGCTCGGCAGGGGCAGACCGTTCGAGTCCTGCGCCTCGATCGAGCCGTTGTTGAGGGTGACCAGCGCACCGGGGTAACTGGCATGCGAGTCGATGGCGGCGACCGAGATCGCGGTGCTCGAGGCGCCCGGATCCGAGGTGATGTACGGAACGGGGCCCGAGTTGCCCGAGGCGGCGACCACGATGATGCCGGCGTGGGCCGCGGCGTCGGAGGCGACCGAGTCCGCATCCTGCGCGGTGCCGTAGTCGGAGCCGAGCGACATCGTAATCACGTCCATGTCATGGGCCACGGCCCAGTCGATGGCATCGACCACGACGTTGGTCGAACCGGTGCAGCCGAACACGCGAAGCGCGTATAGGTCGGCTTTCGGTGCGACGCCGGGCCCGATGATGAATGCCGCCGGGTTGGTGTAGGCGCTTGGATCCCAGGGACCCGCATAGGTCGTGCCGTCGGCGGCGACACCGAAGCCCGCGGCGCTTCCGGCCGTGTGGCTGCCGTGGCCGTTGCAATCGAGCGGATTGGGATCCGGCGCAGGCACAGAGGTGGGATCGTCAGCATTGTAGGCATCGCCCACGAAGTCGTAGCCGCCCTTCACTTTCTTCGCACTAGGTCCGAACAGCGTCGGATCGGCCGGTACAGTACTGGTCGCCGCGGCGGCGTTGAACGCATCGGTCGTTCCGGGACCGCCAAAGTTGGCATGGGTGTAGTCGATGCCCGTATCGATCGAGGCGATCTTCATGCCCTCGCCGCGGAATCCCGTCGACTGCCAGGTCTGCGGCGCGCCGATGAACGGCACGCTCTCCGCGTTGAGCGGTCGATAGGTGCGCACCGGCAGCACGTCGATGACGCCGGGGAGTGCTGCGAGATCGGCGATCCGGTCGCGCGCGACCTGCACCTTCACGCCATTCACGGCGCTGTGGAAGTGCGCGAGCACGCGTGCGCCGTTGGCCACGAGGGCACCCTCGATCGAGGCGTGCTGCGCGGCGATCGTCTGCGCAATGCTGTCGCGCTGCTGCGCGCTGATCTGGTGATTGCTCGAGCGTGCACGCACGACCGCAACGGAATCGGCGGACATGTGCACGACGACGGTGGTCAGCTCCTTGGAGCGCAGCCCGAGCGGCTTGAAGCTGCTGGATACTCGACTGCCTTCGACGCGCTGGAAACGGGCGCCTGCCTGCTCCGCCGCGGATCCGAACAAGGGTGCAACCGCAAGCGCAGCCGCTGCGAGGGTCGCCACACGGCGAGCTACTTTCACCGGCTCCAATGGAGCCCACGCGCGAGCGCGCGCAGCACGATGATTCATTGGTATGGTCTCCCCTGAATTGGTTATGTTAAACGGGACGCGCTGAGCTCCCTGCCCCTTGCGTCCCGTCGTTATGTGAATGTTGCGCCCGCGGGCATGACAACCGCAACCATTGTGAAGCCTGGCGTCAGGCTTTGGGCTGCGCTCGCGTGGTGAGTCGGGTCCAGATCCGCTCGAACTGCGATGCCGTCGCCCCGAGCGCGAGCATCGTGGCCTTTGCCGATTCATCGTCGATGCGCTCCTGCGAGCGCAGCAGCGCGAGAGCTCCCATGAGGTGGCCGAAGCGCAGCGAACGGCCGAGCGAGGTCGTCGGACTGTGCACCCGGGAACGCGCCTGATCCTCGAGCGCGGCCAGAATGCGCTCCGATAGATCCCAGCTTGCGGCGATGCTGCGGGCGACCGGCGCGGCGTGCGCATCGAGGAGCGCGGCGATCACGCTGGCATCGGGCGGCCGGGCGGCACCCGAGTACTGATCGAGCGCCACCCGGAACACGACGATCGTGCCGAGACCCAGCGTCAGTCCCAGCAGCTGCGCGGCGAACGGATCGGAGTCCTCGACGATCGCTGAGTGCGCCTCGGCCGCTGCCGCCATGCGATAGGTGTGCTCCCAGATCGTTTCCGGAAAATGGGCAAACTGACTCTGCGACAGGCGGAACACCGGCTGCAGCAGCACGGTCGCGACGAGCGAGCGGATGCCATCGGTCCCGAGCACCGCCACGGCGCGATCGACGCTCTCCACAGGCCGCTCGCTCGCGCGGTAGAAAGGACTGTTGGCGAGCTTGAGCAACGCGCCAGCGAGCGCAGGATCGCGCGCGATGATCCCGGCGAGCTGGCGTCGCGAGACGTCGCTGTCATTCACGGCCTGCAGCAGCTGCGGCAGAAGCAGCGGCCGGCGCGGTGCGTAGCGCGGCTGCGTCGCGACATTCTCGAGGATGGTGCGCGCGGCGGCGCCCACCGCCTCGAGCTCCGCAGGCGGCGGGGCGGGGAGCGGGGTGATGCCGAAGGCGAGCTCGTACAGCTTGGTGATGAGAGCCGCAGCCGAATAGGCGACCGGTACCTGAGAGGCCGCCGGCGCGCGACTCGCGACCGGCGTCGCCACCACTGCAGCCGCGGCGGGCGCAGGCGCTGCGCGGGACAGGTCGCGCAGGTCCGGCGGCCGCGCCGCCGGCTCGGGGTCACGGCGTGCACGCCGCGCGAGCAGATAGATGATGATGCCGACGATGACGACGATCAGCACCAGCGGCAGCGCGCTCACGAGTTCAGCTCTCAATGCTGCTTGTACTGCTCTGCGAAGGACGGATCGCAGTCATAGGGATTCACGTACTGTCCGGCGTGGCGCTTCCAGGCGATGAAGCGCGCCCCGGGCGCATCGAGCACCCGCGGGTCGTAGAACAGCTGGGTGGACAGCAGCGTCTCACCGTCCGCGCCCAGCCGGAAGCGCTCGATGACCCGTACGTCCTCGCTGTGGCTCAAGCCGTTGTTGGTGATCGTCGCGGCCTCGAGGTGGGTGGTCTCGACGACCAGGGTCGAGCCTTCCCAGTGACCGACGGAGAACCCGGTCTTCGAGTGCGGCGCATCCGGGGGCGGGGGCTTGCGGCCGTCCATGAAGATGATGCGCACCATGTCGTAGTACTCGAGCTTGAAGACGATGAGCTCGGTCCCCTGATAGATCTCCATCGGGAATGGCCCCTGCATCGCATAGATGATGGAAGGCGGCTGGCAGGCCTTCTGCACGGTCATGTCGTCGAGGGGTTTCCATTTCTTCGCCGCAGCCAGTGCGTCGGGCTTGATCTTCAGTCCCCCGTAGTCACCGGCGGGAAACTCCACCGGGCCGGTGTCATTGAGGAGGACGGCATCTGGCGGCAGCTGCTCCAGCAGCGCCTTGTCGCCCGCGGCGACCGCCTTCATCGATAGATTCCAGTAGCCGTTGAGGTCGGGGTGCTTCGCGGGGGCGTCGCCCGTCGCAGCGAGAAGCGGCGCAAGGCTCACACCGCCGGCGAGCGCCAACGCCAGCAGCGATCTTGCGAACGAAGGGCGCGCACTAGTCCGCATTCGGCTCGAACGGCTTGCCGATCACCTCGCCGTTGGCCCGGGTGACCTTCTGCATGCGCAGGTAGCGCGAGCCATCGCGGGCCGGCCAGCCCTCGATCGTGACTTTCTCCCCGGGCGTGAGGGTGCTCTTCGACCAGCCGCGCCGCACCAGGATCGACGGAGAGTTGGTCTCGGCGGTCCACACCGCAGTGGTTCCGTCCTTGGCGGCGACCTCCAGGCGGATGAGGCCATGCGGGTTGCTGAAGCGGAATTCGGTGACGGTACCGGTGACGGCGATGATTTTGTCCGTCTGGAAAAAAACCGCGAAGGAATGGTGCGCTTGAGCACAAGCACAGGCGAGCGCGCAGGCCAGCAGCGCGCTGGTGGACCAGGACCGATGATATCCGCCCCCTCGCACGGCGCAATGATAGCGGCTCTCGAACGCGAGCGAGCTAGAATTGTGGGCAGCCACAGGGGGACCATCATGACTCCACGCACACCAGGACGCTTGTGCGGCGCGTTGCTCGCTCTCACCGTCGTGTACGCGGGCGCCGCCTGGAGCGCGGCCACGTCCGACTGCGCGGGGCTCGCGAAGCTGTCTCTCAAGGATACGAGCATCGTCGCGGCGGAGACGGTCGATGGGCCCTCGTTCACACCGCCCGGAGCGAGCGCCGCGCTCAACGACCTGCCGGCCTTCTGCCGCGTGAGCGCGGTGATCAAGCCGCAGGTGCGCTTCGAGCTGTGGCTGCCGCTGGCCGACTGGAACGGCAAGTTTCAGGGCACGGGCAACGGCGGCTACAACGGGTCGATCGTCTACAACGCCCTCGCCGCGGGGCTGCGGCGCCACTACGCCACCTCCAGCACCGACATGGGCCACACGGCGACCACCCCCGATCCGGGCAGCTGGGCCATCAACCATCCCGAGCTCGTGATCGACCAGGGCTACCGCGCGCAGCACGAGACGGCCGTGAGATCGAAGGAGATCGTGCGGCGCTTCTACGGCCAGGCTCCCACGCGCTCCTACTTCGTGGGCTGCTCCTCCGGTGGGTGGCAGGGCCTCACGGAGGCCCAGCGCTACCCGAGGGAATACGACGGCATCATCGCCGGCGCCCCGGCCTTCGAGGTGATCCACCTGCACGCCGGCACGCTCTGGACCCACGCATGGCTGCAGAAGATCGCAACCCCGAAGTTCCGCATGGTGACGGATGCGGTCCTGCAGAAGTGCGATGCGCGCGATGGCCTCAAGGACGGGCTGCTGCAGGATCCGCGGACCTGCGACTTCGCCCCGAGCGAGATCGCATGCAAGGCGGGCCAGGACGCCGCCGCCTGCCTCACGCCCCAGGAGGTCACCGCGCTCGAGAAGGTGTACCAGGGCGCACGCACCTCGGGGGGCGAGGAGATCTATCCGGGCTGGCCGCGCGGCATGGAGTATGCGATGCCGCTCATGGCCGGGTCGCTCCCCGAGGCGCTCGCTGCGAGCACCTTCAAGGACCTCGCCTTCGCCGATCCCAACTGGAACTCCCTCACGATCGACTACGATCGCGACGTGCGCCGCGCGGATGACAAGGTCGGCGCCACGCTCAACAACTACAGCACGGATCTGCGCGACTTCCGCCACTCCGGAGGCAAGCTCATCCTCTGGCACGGCTGGGATGACCCGCTCATCTCACCGCTGCACACCCTGCGCTACTACCAGAAGACCGCGGCCTATCTCGCCCCGAGCAACACGCCGCCCGAGGACGCGGTGGCCGCCCTGCAGGATTTCATGCGACTGTTCCTGGCGCCGGGGGTCAACCATTGCGGCGGTGGCCCGGGCCCCGACACGTTCGATGCGCTCACGGCGCTCGAGCAGTGGGTCGAGCACGGCAAGGCACCCGATGCGATCATCGCCTCGCACTCGACCAAGGGCGTGATCGACCGCACCCGGCCGCTGTGCCCGTATCCGCAGGTCGCGGTCTACTTAGGCAGCGGCGACCCCAATCGGGCCGAGAGCTTCTCCTGCGGCTCGCCTTGAGCTTACCATCGCAGCCCCCGAGCACCTTCGCATTCAAACAACCTCGATTGGAGCACTCATGAGCACCGCACCCGGCGCCGCGCCGCTGAAGCTGACAACGCAGATCAAGGACCTAGTCAACAACGCGCTCTCCAAAGGCCGCATGATCAGCGTCGCCTACGTATCTCCCGAGGGCCATCCCGAGCTCTCCTTCCGCGGCAGCGTGCAGGCCTACAGCGACACGCAGCTCGCCATCTGGGTGCGCAATCCCGAGGGCGGCATCGTCAAGGCCGTGCAGACCGGCCACCCGCATATCGCCCTGCTCTACGGGGAGCTCGGCGACTCCAAGGCCTTCCTGACATTCCGCGGCCGCGGACGCATCGAGAGCTCCGATGCCGTGCGCCGCAAGGTGTACGACAGCTCGCATGAGCTCGAACGCAATCTGGACAAGGATCGCAAGGGCGTGCCGCTCATCATCGACCTCGACAGCGCTGAGGGCCTGGTCGGCGGTGCCTGGTTCAAGATGCACCGGTAGCGGGGAGGCAGCTGCCACGCGCCGTCCGCGCGCGGTGATGCAATGAGCGCGGCGCGCGCCCTGCTGCGCCCGGGCGACACGGTCGATGTGGTCGCGCCGGGGTTTCGTTGCTCTGAAGAGGCACTGCAGGGAGGACTGCAGTTCCTGCGGCGGCTGCAGCTCGTGCCACGCGTTCCAGCCGATCTCTTCGGTCCGGACCTGCTCTGTGCCAATACCGATGCGCACCGGCTGCGGCAGCTGCGCGCGGCGCTCTGGGCGCGCGACTCGCGTGCGGTGTGGTGCGTGCGGGGCGGCTACGGTGCGATCCGCATCATCGAGCCCCTGCGCAAGCTCGCCCCGCCGCGCGAACCCAAGCTGTTCGTCGGCTACAGCGATGCGACCACGATTCACTATCTGCTGAATCTGCACTGGCGCTGGCCCTCGCTCCACGGGCCGCTGCTCGATCGGCTGGGCGCAGGCACGCTGCCGGCCGAGGATCTCGCCGAGCTCGAGGGCGCCCTGCTCGGTGGCCTGCCCCGCATCACCTTCACCTCTCTCGTGCCCCTCAACCGCGCGGCGCGCACGAAGCGCAGGCTGAGGAGCACGCTGTTCGGCGGCAACCTCACGGTGCTGCAGACGGTGCTCGGCACGCCCTTGCAGCGCTCCCATCGCCGCATCCTGTTTCTGGAGGACATCGGCGAGCGCGGCTACCGACTCGATCGCACGCTCGCGCACCTGGCGCAAAGCGGCGCGCTCGCGGGTCTGCAGGGACTGATTCTCGGCAGCTTCGTCGGCGGCGATGACCCGGATGGCGAGAATCGCGTCGCGGCGGTCCTCGAGCGCTTCGCGCAGGCGCAGAGCTTCCCAGTGCTCGGCGGTCTGCCGGCCGGGCATGCCGAGCGCCAGCGCGCCGTGTTCTTCAATTCCAAGGCCGAGCTGCGCTGCGGCGACCCGGCGGAGCTCACGATCGATACACCGGTCCTGATGCGCCGATGAGCGAGAAGTCGCTGACGCCGAGCGGGCACGGGCGCTCCGTGCGCTCCTTTGTCGTGCGCGGCGGGCGCACGACGCTCGCGCAGCAGCGCGCGCTGCGTGAGCTGTGGCCTCGTTACGGGGTCGACTTTGCGCCCGAGCCGCTCGACCTCGACCGGCTGTTCGGCCGGCAGGCACAACGCGTGCTCGAGATCGGCTTCGGCAACGGCGAGCACCTCGCCGCGCTCGCGGCGGCGCACCCGGAGCGCGACTACCTCGGCATCGAGGTGCACCCTCCCGGGGTCGGGCGGTTGCTGCTGCTCATCGAGGCACACGCGCTCGCCAACGTGCGCGTGATCGGTCACGACGCCGTGGAGGTGCTCGAGCGGCAGATCCCGCCGGACTCGCTCGATGAGGTGCTCATCCTCTTCCCTGATCCCTGGCCCAAGAAGCGCCATCACAAGCGCCGGCTCATCCAGCCGCCCTTTGCGGCGCGCCTCGCCGAGCGCCTGCGGCCCGGCGCCCGGCTGCAGGTCGCGACCGACTGGCAGCCCTACGCCGAGCACATGCTGACGGTGCTCTCAGGCTGTCCCGCGCTCGAGAATGTCGCGCCCTCCGGTGGGTTCGCGCCCCGGAGCGAGCGCTCACCGACCCGCTTCGAGCGGCGCGGCGAGCGTCTCGGGCACGAGGTGCACGAGCTCGAGTTCAGACGGCGTGCGCTGCCCGCACCGGCCTAGTGCAGGCTCGAGCGCAGCCCGTCCAGCACGAATTGGACGGCGAGCGCGCCCAGCACCACGCCGAACAGGCGATTCGTGACGTTTGCGCCCGTGACGCCGACGACATGCATCAGGCGGCTCGCGACCAGCATCATGACGAGCGTGATGGCGAGCACGAGCGCGGCGCACGCCGCGAGACCTGCGAACAGCAGCGGGCGCTCGGTGAGCGACACCGGGCCGACCCACAGCAGTACGGTGACCAGCGCACCGGGACCGGAGATCAGCGGGAACGCGAGCGGAAACACCGAGATGTCGGCGCGCCGGCGGCTCTCCGCGCGCTCATCCGAAGAGGTGCGCGTGCCCGACTCGCGTGCGAACACCATCTCGAGCGCCATGAGGAAGAGCAGCAGTCCGCCGAAGATCCGGAACGCCCCGATCGTGATGCCCATCACCGCGAGGAACGGTCCGCCCACGAGCGCGAACAGCAGCAGGATGATCGCCGCGACCACCACCGCCTTGTAGGCCATGCGCCGGCGGTAGTCCTCGCTCGCACCCGCCGTGAGACTCGAGAACATCGGCACGATCGACAGCGGCTCGACCACCACGAAGAACACGACAAAAAATTTCACCAGCTGGTCGAGCATGATGCGAGCGCAAAAAAAGATGTCTTGAAACGGCCATCCGCGAGGCGCAACATGATTTGGCGTCCCGTGTGTGCCGGCAGCATACCAATGGAAGGATGCTGCGGTGCGGCTGTTGCGTCCGATGGTCCGGGAGGGTTCGACATGGCATTCCCTGAGCCCAGTGTCGGCGACTGGTATCGCTTGAACGGCGGCGAGCTGTTCGAGGTGGTCGCTGTGGACGAGGACGACGGCACGATCGAGATCCAGTATTTCGATGGGACCGTGCAGGAGATGGAAATCGAGGACTGGGACGCCTACTGCGAGGAGCGTGCGCTCGAGGCGGCTGAGCCGCCCGAGGACTGGAGCGGCTCGGTGGATGTCGACCCCGACGAGGACGCCGGCTCGCGGTCCGACCCTTACTCGGATGAGCGCGATCTGCGCGCGAGCTCGCTCGACGGCATCGACATTTTCGAGTAGCCGCCCTCATCCGGCGCCCTCACGGCCGCACCTCCTCCGCGACCGACAGCTCCTGCGCGAGCAGCACGAACCCGCTCACCGCCACCACGGGAAGGCGCTGCAGCGAGCGCCCGGCGCAGGGGCCCGCAATGCAATACCCGGTCTGCTTCTCGAACAGCGCGCCGTGCGAGTGGCACAGCAGCAGCGCGCCATCCGGGCTGAGGAAATCGTGCGGCCGCAGGTTCAGCGGGTGCTGCGCATGCGGGCAGCTGTTCACGTAAGCGTAGAACGCATCGCGCACGCGCACCACGAGCCCGCGCAGCGGCCAGTCGCCGGTGCCGATGGTGAAGGCGCGCGCGGCGCCCTCCTCGAGATCGGATGCGCGGCAGATCACGCGCTCGACATCGAGCGCCACCGTCTCGTATTGATCCTTCATCCCGGACATCGCCTCTCGTGGAGCGCCGTCAGGCGCGCGACCGATCGAGTGCCTGGATCTGCCGGCGCATGAGCCACACCATGCCGAGCCCAGGCATGGCGAGCGCGAACGCCACCACATAGTAGACGTACCAGCCGCCGTGGTCGGCGACCCACCCGGCGGGATAGCCCAGACTGTACCGCGGCACGAGCGCGAGCGCCGACAGCATCGCGTACTGGAAGGCGCTGAAGCGCAGATCGCACAGCGACATGATGAGCGCGATCAGCGCGATGTTGCCCATGGCCGCCGAGAACTGCTCGGTCGCGACCGCCGCGATCATGATGGGGTAGCTCTTGCCGGCGAGCGCCAGCACGCAGTAGAGCAGGTTGGCGCACGCCTGCAGCACCCCGAAGGTGAGCATCGAGCGCAGCAGGCCGAGCCGCACCATGAGGAGGCCGCCGACGATCGAGCCGAGAATCACACTCGAGGTGAACACCGCCTTCACGACGAGCGCGATCTGCGTCTTGGTGAAGCCCACATCCATCATGAACGGGGTGAACAGCTTCAAAGAGAACGCATCGCCGATCTTGAACAGCAGCACGACCAGGATCAGCGCCGCGGCGGAGGGGACGCCGAAGAGCTCCTTGAGCGGGCTCACCACGGATTCGCGCAGCGTCCGCGGCGGCGCATGCTCATAGTGCGGCGCGGGCGCACGCCAGGTTGCGATGCAGAACAGCAGCATCACGCCCCCCAGGATGAGGAATGCCCGGCGCCAGCCGAAGTGGTCCGCAACGATCAGCGCGAAGGCGGCCGCGATCCAGGCCGCGGCGCGATAGCCGAGGTTGCTCGCGGCCGCAGCGAGACCGCGCTCGCTGGGTAGTGACACATCGGTGCGCCAGGCATCGATGGCGATGTCCTGCGTCGCCGAGCAGAACACGATCGCCAGGGCGCAGGCACCGATCGGTACCAGCGAGACTCGCGGATCCTGTGTCGCGAGCAGCATGATCGCGAGCGCGAGTGCGACCTGCATCACGAGCAGCCAGCCGCGGCGGCGGTCGAGCAGCGGAATCGGGTAACGGTCGATGAAAGGGGCCCAAAGAAACTTGAGCAGATAGGGCAGCGCGACGTAGGAAAAGAGGCCGATGGTGGTATTGCTCGCGCCGGCATCCTTGAGCCAGGCCTGCAGTGCGCTCTCCGTGAGCTGATTGGGGAAGCCGGAGGAGGCGGCAAGCAGGGCGATCGCCAGCAGCTTCGGGCTCGCGAGCACCGCCGCAAGCCCGCGCTCAGGCGGGGCCGCGGCACCCTGGCTGAGGCTGCTCAAAGATCGTAGTCCATGATGAGCGGTGCGTGATCGGAGAAGCGCTGGCCGCGGTAGATGCGGGCGGCGCGCGCGCATCCGGCGAGACTTGCGCTGACGACCTGGTAGTCGATGCGCCAGCCGACGTTGTTGAGGCGTGCCTGGCCGCGATTCGACCACCAGGTGTACTGGTCGGGCCTGGCGTTCACCTCGCGAAAGGCATCGCAGTAGCCTCCCGATCCGAACAGCCGATCCATCCAGGCCCGCTCCTCGGGCAGGAACCCGGAGTTCTTCTGGTTTGAGCGCCAGTTCCGGAGGTCAATCTGCTTGTGCGCGATGTTCCAGTCGCCGCACAGCACGTAGTGACGCCGGCCGCGTCGCAGGCGCCGCAGGTGGGGCGCAAACGCCTCGAGGAAGCGGTACTTTGCCGCCTGGCGGTGCGGGCCGGCCGATCCCGAGGGCAGGTACAGCGACACCACCGAGAGCTTCCCGTGCCTGAGCTCCAGGTAGCGGCCCTCGCGATCAAACTCCTCGACGCCGAACCCGCGCACGATGTCATCGGGCGTGTGGCGGGTGTAGATCGCAACGCCCGCGTAGCCCTTGCGCTCGGCATCGCAGTAGAAGCTGTCATAGCCCCGGATCGACACGTCGTGCCCGTCGAGCTGCTCGAGCTGCGAGCGTGTCTCCTGCAGACAGATGAAGTCTGCACTCTGCCGCGCGAGCCAGCGGAACAGGCCTTTCTGTGCCGCGGACCGGACCCCGCACACGTTCAATGTAATAATCCGCACGCCACCATCATAGCGACCCGCCCGAGGCTTTGTCCGACGATGCAGCCGCACCAGTTCGCATTCATAGATCTCGCGCTGGCGCATCGAGCGCTGCGCTTCGGCGCCTTCAAGCTCAAGAGCGGACGCGAGAGCCCGTACTTCTTCAATGCCGGGCTGTTCAGCGACGGTGCGGCCGCCGCAGCCCTCGGGCGCTGCTACGCCGCCGCGCTCGTGCAGGCCGGAATCGAGTTCGACATGCTGTTCGGTCCCGCCTACAAGGGGATCCCGCTGGTCACGGCCACGGCCATTGCCCTCGCCGAGCAGCACGGGCGCAGTGTCCCGTACGCATTCAACCGCAAGGAGGCGAAGGAGCACGGCGAGGGCGGCACGATCGTCGGCAGCGCGCTCGCCGGACGCGTCGTGATCGTCGACGATGTGATCTCCGATGGCGCCGCAAAGCGCGAGGCCATCGAGCTCATCCGCGCCGCAGGCGCCGAGCCCGTCGCGGTGCTGCTCGCGCTCGACCGCCAGGAGCGTGGCCGGGGCGAGCACTCCGCGGTGCAGGAGATGCAGAGGCAGTTCGGGGTGCGCTGTGTGAGCATCGTCACACTGGCGGAGCTGATCGAGGCGCTCGGCGGCGGTGGCGAGCGCGAGGCCCGCATTTCTGCGGAACAGCTCACATCCCTCAAGGCTTACCGCGACCGGTACGGGGTGAACTGAGGCTTGCTCCCGCGCGGCAGTTGGCCACAATATGATTGTTCGTTCGGTTCTTCGAGCCAAAGCTGACGGGAACATGGCCCATCGCCTGCTGACCGCATCGCTCGTCGCGCTAGTTGCCGCTGCGTCCTGGGCACACGCCCAGACGAAGGGGCCGGTCACGTATCGCTGGGTCGATGAGCACGGCGAGGTGCATTACGGAGACCACATCCCTCCGCAGTACTCCCAGGCCGAGAGCACCGTCCTCAACAGCCACGGCGTGCCGGTCAACAAGGTGGCCGCCCAGAAGACCGGTGCCGAGGCCGAGGAGGATGCGCGCAAGGAGCGCCAGCAGCAGGAGCAGAAGCAGCGCGACAACTTCCTGCTGACGACGTACACCTCGGTGAAGGAAATCGAGGATCTGCGCGATGAGCGGCTCGGGCAGCTGCAGGGACAGCGCCAGGCCGCCGAGCAGTACGTCGGGAGTCTGCGCGAACGGCTGCTCGCGCTGCAGACGCGCGCCCAGATGTTCAAGCCCTACAACACGGACAGCCGCGCGCGGCGCATGCCGGATGATCTGGTCGAGGACATGGCGCGGGCACTGAGCGACATGCGCGTGCAGCGCAATGCCATCACGGCGAAGGACCAGGAAGAGGCGACGATGCGCACGCAATTCGAGGCGGACATCGCGCGCTACCGCGAGCTGCACGCGGCCTCTGCCGCGCGCTGATCCTCGAGCGACCGGGCCTTTAGCCGCGGCCCGAGTGCCCGAAGCCGCCAGCGCCGCGGCTGCTCACCGCGAAATCCTCGACCACCTGCAGCTCGACCTGCACGACCGGAACCACCACGAGCTGCGCGATGCGCTCGCCCGGCTTCACCGTGTACGGCTCGCGCCCGCGATTCCAGCACGAGACCAGCAGCTGTCCCTGGTAGTCGGAGTCGATGAGGCCCACGAGGTTGCCGAGCACGATGCCGTGCTTGTGACCCAGGCCCGAGCGCGGCAGGATCACCGCCGCGAGCCCCGGATCCTCCAGGTGGATCGCAAGCCCCGTGGGAATCAGCTCCGCTCGCCCCGGCTCGAGCGCGAGAGGCTCAGTCAGGCACGCGCGCAGATCGAGCCCGGCCGAGCCGGCCGTGGCGTAGGCCGGCAGCGGCAGCTCGGTGCCGATGCGGGGATCGAGAATGCGGACCTTGAGCGCCCGAGGTCCCGGCTCGCTCATGTCAGGCGCTGGCGCTGTCCCGCAGCAGCGGGGTACGCGCTTCGCTCGAGACCTCCACGATCAGCGCGATGAGCTCGCGGGCGAGGGCCGGCTTGGCGGCGCGCGTGAGCTGGCGGCGGCCGCTGCGCCACAGCACGATGAGCTCGTTGTCCTCGCAATCGAACGCCTTGGCGTGTCCGACCTCGTTGGCCGCGATCATGTCGAGGTTCTTTTTGATCATCTTGGTACGGGCGTGCTGCTCGACGGCCTCGGTCTCGGCGGCGAAGCCCACGACGAACGGGCGCTGCGCGCGTCCCGCCACCGTGCCGATGATGTCCACGGTGCGCTCCATGTCGACGGCCAGACGCTCGGCACTCTTCTTGATCTTCTGCTCGGGCGGATGCGCCGGCCGGTAGTCGGCGACCGCGGCCGTGGAGATGAAGAAATCGGCGCCCTCGACCTCCCGCAGCACCGCCGCGAGCATGTCGGCGGCGCTCTCGACGTCGATCCGACGCACGCCCGGCGGAGCCGGCAGCGCCACGGGTCCGCTAATCAGCACCACCTCGGCGCCGGCCTCGCGGGCCGCCTCGGCCACGGCAAAGCCCATCTTGCCCGAGCTGCGGTTGCTCACGAAGCGCACTGGATCGATGCGCTCGCGGGTGGGGCCCGCCGTCACCAGCACGCGCCGCCCGGAGAGCGGCCCGCGTGGCGCGAGGATCCCGTCGGCGAGCGTTGCCAGCTCGGCGGGCTCGAGCATGCGCCCCAAACCCACCTCGCCACAGGCCTGCTCGCCCTGTGCGGGTCCCAGCACCCGAACTCCGCGGCGGGTGAGCGTGGCGAGGTTGGCCTGCGTCGCGGCGTTGTCCCACATGAGCCGATTCATGGCTGGCGCGACCGCGATCGGCGCGCTGGTCGCAAGACACAGCGTCGCGAGCAGATCGTCAGCGCGGCCGGCGGTGAGACGCGCGAGGAAGTCCGCGCTCGCGGGCGCCACCAGGACCAGATCCGCCCAGCGCGCCAGCTCGATGTGCCCCATCGCCGCTTCCGCCCCCGAGTCCCACAGCTCGGTGCGGACGCTGCGGCCCGAGAGCGCCTGGAACGTGAGGGGAGTGACGAATTCGCGCGCGGCGGCGGTCATCACCACCTGTACCTCGGCCTCGCGCTCGCGCAGCCGCCGTACCAGGTCGGCACTCTTGTAGGCCGCGATACCCCCGGTGACGCCGAGCAGAATTCGTTTACCGTGCATGGAAAGGCCTCGTCGGGCCATTATCCGGCCCCACCCCATGGCAGGCAAACCATCGCCCTCGCCGCCCGTCCTTTCCTGTGATCTACGCCCGTTTCTGCGCTGGAGGCGCGCACGCCGGGGGCGCGAGACTCGCATCCATGGCGATCCGCGACTGGCCCAAATCCGAGCGCCCGCGCGAGAAGCTGATCGAGCACGGTGCGCACGTGCTCTCGGACGCCGAGCTGCTCGCCGTGCTGTTCGGCTGCGGGATCCGCGGCCGCACCGCGGTGGATTTCGCCCGCGACCTGCTCTCGGAGTTCCGCTCGCTGCGCGAGCTGCTGAGCGCGAGCCGTGAGCGCTGCGTCGCAAGCTGCGGTCTGGGGCCGGCGCGCTACGCGCTGCTGCAGGCATCCCTCGAGCTCGCGCGGCGTCACTATCGCGAAACGCTCACCGTCGGGCCGGCGCTGACGGCACCGGAGGCGGCGCGCGCCTTCCTGCTGGCACAGCTGCGCGACCGCCCCTACGAGGTATTCTGCTGCCTGCACCTCGACAGCCGGCACCGCCTGGTGGCGTTCGATGAGATGTTCCGGGGCACGGTCGACGGCGCGAGCGTGCACCCGCGCGAGGTGGTGCGGCAGACCCTGGCGCGCAACTCCGCCGCGGTGATCTTCGCCCACAACCACCCCTCGGGAGTGGCCGAGCCGAGCCACGCGGACGAGCTCATCACCCGGCGCCTGCGCGATGCCCTGGCCCTGATCGACGTACGCGTCCTCGACCACGTGATCGTGGGCGACGGCCGGTGCATGTCGTTCGCGGAGCGGGGGCTTATCTAAAATGTCGAGAGCCGTCCGGCTGCAGCTCTAAGGCATCACCCGCCTACCCGCAAGCGCCGCGCCGGTGACTGCGCCGCTTGCATCGGTGGTGAAGCGGATCTGCGCATCGGCGGTCTTCCAGAAGAATGCGAGGGGCGCTTCGGGATAAATCGGCAGCGCTTGCGCACCGGGTATGCCTTCGCGCAGCACCCGGAGCATCGCGCCATCGCGGGTGACGGCGATCACGAAGCCGTTGCCGAAGTCGTAGCGGCCGACGAACTTCTCCAGCTCTGCCGCCGGCAGGGCGATTTCGGTGTGCTTCGTCGGCGGGGGCGGCGCCGGCGGAACGGGCGCAGCCGGCAAGACTCCCGTTCCGAGCAGAAGGTGAAGCCCAAGATCGCCAGCCGAAGGCTCCACCGCCGAGTTGATCAGCACCACGGCCGCTCGCCCCTTCGCCGGTTCGAGCACCAGCATCGCACGGTATCCGTTCGTCGCCCCCCCGTGCTCCAACAGCTCGCGGAACGGAGCAGGGTGCGCGACCTCCCAGCCGAGCGCCTGCTCGACCGAGAGCACTTCCGGAACGCGAACGGAAAGCGCCCTCTTCACGGCCGCTGCAATCGGCGATTGGGGATCGAGAACTGCCTTGGCGAAGTTCAGCATGTCGGCGGCGCTCGAGCGGATGCCGGCTGCCCCTGCAAATACCCCCATGTTCCAAGGCCTGACGGGCCGCATGAAGGCATCGAACGGCGGCGCCAGCCGGCCTGCTTCGACGGACGGCAGGGTGATCAGCGTGTCCTTCATGCCGAGCGGGCCCGCGATCCGAGTGCGCAGCAGCGTCTCGTAGTCGGTGTGGGCCGCGCGCGCGAGCAGATAGCCGAGCAGGCCGACGCCGAGGCTCGAATGGTCGGCTTGCGCGCCGCTGTCGCGCGTCAGCTGGTAGCGATCGAGGAACGCCAGCAGCTTCGCTTCGCCATAATCCCGGAACGGACCGTCCGCACTGTCGACGGCCCCCATGTCGTCCACCATCCCGGGCAGTCCCGAGCGTTGCGTCGCGAGATCGCGCAAGGTGATCTGGCGCCCGCCCCGCTCGGGCATATGGTGGCCCTTGGGCAGGTATTTCGCGGCCGGATCATCGAGCGAGACCTCACCCTTGTTGACCATGTCGGCGAGGATCAGTCCCGTGAATACCTCGCTCATCGAGCCGATCGCGAACAAAGTATTGCGGTCGACTTTGGCGCCGGCGCCCGTGCCGCCGGCCACGAAGCGCGGGCCCTGCGACCCCAGCACGCCGACCACGATCCCCTGCCCGGCGCGGGGTGCGTTGCGCTCAGCGATCAGTTTCGCGATCTCATTGTCCGGCGGCAGTTGCCAGTCGGTCGCGGGCGGCCCCGGCGGAGTCACGGGGGAGAACCTCAGGTTCCCCTGTTGCCCGCCCTGGCTCCATTCGCCTTTCCACGACGTGGTCGCAGCATCCCAACGCGCCTGATAGCGGCCACCGACGGCCGGCACGGTGAAAGCAAGCCGCCCCGGATCGGCCGAAATCTCCGCGAGCGCCAGACCCAGGGCGTGTTGAGATGGGCAGTCCAGGGTTCCGTTGAAGGTGCCGGACTTGTCGCGCGCGATGTGCACGATCAGCGGCTCGTGCGTTCCGGGCCTGGTCT
>Ga0335081_10001839_pt1 | contig 33548 bp, 26 predicted proteins | sample Lox_Sample_35_FD_206713 | JGI IMG/M metagenome (GOLD analysis project Ga0335081, IMG submission 206713) | Soil microbial communities from Loxahatchee National Wildlife Refuge, Florida, United States - Lox_Sample_3.5 | ecosystem: Environmental > Terrestrial > Soil > Wetlands | place: USA...
CGCTGGGGCACCGCGCCGCGATGGTGCTCGAAGGCGACGACGAGGCGCGGCTTCGTCGTCATGGTGGCGCAGAACTCAAGCGGCGCGCCGAGCGGGTCGCTGACATGGAGCGTGCGGCCCTGGTACGGCCGCTCGACCCACTGCGCCGGCAGCCCGGCCTGCTCGAAATAGCGCTTGGCCTTCTCCAAATCCTCCTCCGTGAAGCAGCGCATGCCGACGCGCTCGGACTGCGGCGTGCTCGATTGCTTCAGCACCAGCGAGTGATGGCAAGCCTCAGCGACGCCGCGCAGATAGATCGTATCGTTGTCCTCGTCGCTGACGATCAAGCCAATCAGGTCGACATAGAAGGCGCGGCTTTTCGCCAGATCTTTCACCTGCAAGACGGAATGGCTAGCGCGGGTGATATTGAACGGCGGATTAAAGTTGGGTTTCGGAATGGGCACGGACAAACTCCAGGCGGTAAGCTTGGCGAAAACGCGTCAGCTTGACACGTTCCAGACCGGCATTCATACCGCTTTTTCAGCGAATTGAGACACGCGGAGACGGCCATGGCGAGCGCGGCGGCGGGACAAGCCCAACCCTATCGCGGCCTGCGCGGCTGGCTCGACACGGTGGACAAGCTCGGCGAACTCGAGCGCGTCAACGGCGCCCATTGGAACGTCGAGATGGGCGCCATCACCCACATTCTCACGGAAAAAAGCCGCGGCCAGGCGCCGGCGATCCTGTTCGACGATGCGCCCGGTTATCCGCACGGCTACCGCACGCTCTACGGCCAACTGTCCTCGATCAAGCGCATCGCGCTCACGCTGGGCCTGCCGCTCGACTACGACCGCAAGGTCGACATCGTGCAGCGCTATCACGCCCGCATGCAGGAGATGAACGCGCTGCCGCCGCGCTACGTCAACGACGGGCCGATTTTCGAGAACGTCATCGAAGGCGACAAAATCGACGTGCTGAAATTCCCGGTGCCGCGCCATCACGAAGCCGACAAGGCGCGCTTCATCGGCACCGCCTGCTGCGTCATCACCAAGGATCCCGACCTCGGCTGGTTCAACCTCGGCGCCTACCGGAGCCAGGTCTATGACGGCAAGACCGTCGGCTGCCAGATCACCGAAGGCAAGCACGGCCGCATTCATCGCGACAAATATTTCGCCCGCGGCGAGCCGATGAAGGTGGTGATCCTGTGCGGCCAGGATCCGCTGCTGTTCATGCTGTCGTCGAGCCCGTTGCCGGAGGTGAGCGAATACGATGTCGCCGGCGGCTTGCGCGGCGAGCCGATCGACGTGGTGCGCGGGCCTTTCACCGGCTTCCCGATCCCGGCCGATTGCGAGATCGCGATCGAAGGCGAGACCGTGCCCGGGCAGACGCGGCCGGAGGGCCCGTTCGGCGAGTGGATGGGCTACTACTCCGACGACACCCAGGACCGGCCTTTCGTCAACGTCAAAACCATCCTGCACCGCAACGATCCGATCCTGACCTGCGCGCCGCAGCACAAGCCGGTCGACGAAACGGGGCTGCTCAAGGGCATCGCTGGCGCGGCGCAGATTTGGCGTGCGCTCGACGCCTGCGGCATTCCCGACGTGCTTGGGGTGTGGAACCACGAAGCCGGCCCGGCGACGCGATTCACTGCGATCCAGCTCCGCCAGCGCTATCCAGGCCATGCGCGCCAGGCGCTGCACGTGGCCTGCGCCTGCCAGGGCGGCGCCTATGCCGGCAAATGGACCGTGGTGGTCGACGATGACATCGACGCCGGCGATCTCGATGCGGTGTTGTGGGCGATGTGCACGCGGTTCGATCCCAACGTCGATATCGATCTGGTGCAGAAAGCTTGGGCATCAAAGCGCGATCCGCTTTTTCTGCCCGGCAATTTCAACAACCGCATCCTGATCGACGCCTGCATCCCCTACGACATGAAGCTCAAGGGCACATTCCCGCCGGTGGTCGACGTCAGCGCCAATCTGCGCACCAAGCTGCGCGCGAAATTTCCGAAGTTGTTTCACTAAATCGTAGGGTGGGTTAGCCGCGAAGCGGCGTAACCCGCCGTGTGCGTTACCGGTGGGTTACGCGCCTGCGGCGCTAACCCTCTACGGTCATTGATTCTGCGCGAACAGCTGCCGGCCCATGGTGTTGAAGCGGGCCTTCTGGTCGTCGCTCAACGCATTGTAGAAATCGTGCAGCGGCGGGCGGATCGTCTCGACCGCCTGCAGCATGGCGTGCAGATGCGCACCGGCCGCGGTGAGCCGTGCCGGCGGCGTGGTCGGGATCTCGCTCGGGCACGCCGCCTTGATGGCATCGGTGCCCTGGCTGACCGCGGCCTGCAGCGCGTCGAGCTTGGCACGCTGCGCCTCGGTCGGCCGCACCGTGCGGTCGATCTGCTCGGCCGGCCAAGCCATGGCGGAGGCGTTGCACTCCGACTTCGGCGACGCCGCATTGGCGCCCTGCCCTTGCGGCGCGGCGTGCTGGTCGGCCGGCGGCTTGATGGCGTTGAAGCGCGCCTTCTGCTCGTCAGAGAGCGAGTCGTAGAACTTGGTCAGCGGCGGGCTGACGATGTCGACGGCCTGCACCAGGCCTTGCAAGCGCTGCTGCATGGCATCGAGCCGCCCGGTCGGCGTGAACGACACCGCGGTCGGGCAGTTCGACCGGATCGCTGCGCTGGCCTTGACCACGGCGTTGCCGAGATCGTCGAGCAGCGCCGCCTGTTGCTGATCCGGCTGCACTGCTGCGCTGATCTGATCGATCGGCCAGCCGGTAACTTCGTCGGACTCCTCGGCACAGCTCTGCGCCATGCTGTCGGTCAGCACCTTCATGCGCGCCGGCGCGCTCGGTCCCTGGACATATTCGGCGTAGTCGTAAGGCGAGAAGATGCCTTCGTAGATGTCGGGATAGCCGTAGATCCAGAACGGATCGTAATAAGCGTAGTCGTCGGGCCACAGCGCGTAATAGAAGAAGTCGCCGTAGGCGAACGGCCAGAACACCGGGCCGATCCAGCCGACATGGTTGTGCCAGTGCCAGCCGTGGCCCCAGAACTGATGGAACGTGCCGCCGTTGGCGGCGAACATGCGGTGCGCCGCGAACGCCCGCGGACCGCCGAACGTTCCGGCATGAGCGACGTGAGCACCGAGCGCTCCGGCATGGGCGGCGCCCGGCGCAATGGCGTGCCCGGCGAGCGGACCGTGGCTGCCAAGCCCAGTGCCTGGACCATGGCCCGCAGCATGGAAGTTCGCGCGGCCGAGGTGCGACGTCGGCGACGCGATATGCGCATTGCCCAAACGTCCGACGTGCCCGTTACCGATAGGGCCGCGCGCGAAGTTGTGCGGCACCCCGCGCGTAAAGTTGTGAGGCGCCCCGGTGAAGCGCGCGGCGCCACCGTTGAAGTGCGGAACACCGCCGCCACCCACATGTGGCATGCCACCGCCACCCATGTGCGGCATGCCGCCACCCATGTGTGGCATGCCGCCGCCGCCCGTGTGCATGCCGCCACCACCGCCACCGATATGCGCGCCACCGCCACCGCCGACATGAGCTCCTCCACCACCGCCGAAAGGGGCCGCCATGCCGGCGCCCGTCGTCAGGCACAGGCAAGCGCCTATTGCGATCGCACGCGTTGCTATCTTTTTCATGATGGGACGCCCTCGCCGGGACTTATTCGGACGCCGCCGCCGGATCGCCCGAGCCGCTCCGGCGGGTACGAAGCTATGATGCTGCACTGCACCGCAATTTTTTTGCGCTATTGCCTAGCCACCGCGGCGCATCGCGCATTGCCGCCTGGCAGACGGCGGCTGTTCAAAACCACATGGCGATAACGTACCACGGGCGCCAGGGTTCGCCGGCTTAAATATTTTTCATACGACCGTTTGACGCAGACCAATGTCGGACGCCGGACCGGCAAAAGCGGCAAGGGCCGCGACCTTTTCCAAGCCATTCACAGCCACTGTCGCCGGAATATCACATGCCCGCCCGATCGAACGGCCGCGCGCTGTGAGTTGACGGCCGTCGTGTTGCTATCACCCCATGCGTCGGGCATGGTTGATGCGATCGCTGGGGGCGGGATCGCGCGGACATTTTCGGCAAGCCTTGTTGAAGCCTTGCAGCGGACTTAGCCCGCGCGGTGCGGCGCCGTGTGCTGGTGCTGATGGGCGCTCCGGTTGTCGGGTTTCGTAGCGGCGGGTTTCGGTCGTGGTGGCGGTGGCGCTTGCGCAATGGCGTCGAAGGGGCTCCGTGCGAGGCGTCGCGGCGTTTCGAGCCTCGGCGCCGGCATTGCTTGCGTTGGCGCTGTTCGGCTGCGCCGTCGGGCCCGATTATGTGCGCGAGCCGGCGCCGGTTTCCGAGACGTTCAAGGAGCTGAAAGGCTGGAAGCGCGCCAATCCCAACGACGCCGCCGATCGCGGCGATTGGTGGATGCCGTACCGCGACCCCAAGCTGGCAACCCTGCTGCGCCAGGTCGAGGTGTCCAACCAGACCGTCGCCGCCGCGGCGGCGGCCTATGAGGAGTCCCGCGCCATCATCCGCCAAGCGCAGGCCGCGCTGTTTCCGGTCGGGACCGCAAGCTATGGCGTGACGCGCACCCGCACCGGCGCGCTTGCCGGCACCACCGGCGGCAGCGCGGTGGGCGCTAATCTCGGCACCCGCTACACGACGCAGTATTCGGCGCCGATCAACGGCAGCTGGGATCTCGATGTCTGGGGCAAGGTACGGCGCACCATCGAGAGCGACACCTCCGCGGCCCAAGCGAGCGCCGCCGATCTCGACAACGCCAAACTCGCCGCCCAGGCGCAACTCGCCACCGCCTATTTCAACCTGCGCGCCGCGGATGCACTGCACGATCTGCTCACTCGCACCGCCGCCGCCTACCGCGAGACCTATCGTGTCACCTTGAACAAGAAAAATGCCGGCTTCGGGCCGCCCGGCACCCAGGGCACCACCGAAGCCGACGTCGGGCTGGCGCTGGCGCAGGTGCAGAACATCGAGGCCCAGACGCTCGCGACCGGCGTGCCGCGCGCCCAGTTCGAGCACGCCATCGCTGTGCTGGCCGGCCGGCCGCCGGCCGAGCTCGGCATCGCCCACATCCCGCTGGCCGGCCGCATTCCGAAAACTCCCATCGCGGTGCCCTCGGCGCTGCTGGAGCGGCGGCCCGACATCGCCGCGGCTGAGCGAACGATGCAACAGGACAACGCGTTGATCGGCGTCGCCGAGGCCGCCTACTACCCGGACATCTCGCTGTCCGCCATGGTCCAGTTCATCGGGCCGATCCCGCTGCCGTTCAGCGCCGCGCGTTCGATCCAGTCGATCGGCGCCAACGCGGCGCAGACCCTGTTCAACGGCGGACTGACCGCGGCGCAGGTCGATGCCGCACGCGCGACCTATTGGCAAAGCGTCGCCACATACCGGCAGACGGTGCTGACCGCGTTTCAGCAAGTCGAAGACGCGCTCGCCGCCATCCGCATCTACACGCGCGAGCTCGCCGTGGAGCAAGAGGCGGTGAGGAATGCGAGCAAGGCGGTGGAGGTCTACACGCGCCAATATCGGGCCGGAACGGTCGATCTGACGACGGTGGTTACAGCGGAGGTGACGCTGCTCAATAACCAGGTCAGCGAGTTGACCATCCGGCAAAACCTGTTTTTGGCGAGCGTCAATCTGATCGTTGCGCTCGGCGGCGGCTGGGACACGACGCTGATCCCGACGCAAGGCCAGCTGGCGTCGGGTTTCTCGCTGCTGCCGAAATACGAGCGCGCGCCGCACGCACTCGAATCGGCGCCGGCGGACACGGCGCCGGATGATACCGCCGCGGCGCCGCAGACGACGCGTTGACGGGCGCGGCCTTTCTTACAAGCCATTGATTCAACAATAAATTTCCCGCGTCATCGGTTGCGGCGCCGAACCAACGGGCGCATTAGCGAATTTTCATTAGGCGCCGGATTGGGGCGCCCATACTATGCCGGCAATTGTCGCGATACCGAATGTCAGATGGACGAGCGCACGCGCAGAACCGATGACGACCTGGCGCCGAATCTTCGCCGGACCGCGCCCGACCCCGACATCATCGTCAGGCCGTCGCGGCTTCGCACCGGCATCGGCCTTGCGATCGCGCTCGGCCTCGTCGTCGCGGCCTATGCGATTATCCACTTCTACCAGGCGCCAAAGCCGACCAACACGCGTTCCCCCGCCGGCGCGCAGCAATCGGTCGGCGCGGCGACCATCGGTCCCGGCAATATCCGCGTCATCGTCAATGCGCTCGGCACCGTGACGCCGCTCGCCACCGTCACGGTGCAGACCCAGATCAGCGGGCAGTTGACCGACGTCGCCTTCACGGAAGGCCAGCTCGTCAAGAAGGGCGACTTCCTGGCCCAGATCGACGACCGCCCCTATCAGATCCTGAAGCAGCAGTACGAGGGCCAGCTCGCCCACGACAAGGGCCTGCTGGAGCAGTCGCGGGTCGATCTGAAGCGCTATCAGACGCTGCTCGCACAAAATTCGATCGCCGCCCAGCAGGCCGAGGATCAGGTCTTCATCGTCCAGCAGAATGAAGGCACCGTCCGGGTCGATCAGGCGCTGATCGACGCGCAGGCGCTGAACATCGCCTATTGCCACATCGTCTCGCCGGTCACCGGCCGGATCGGACTGCGTCTGGTCGATCCGGGTAATTACGTGCAGACCTCGACGTCGAGCGCCATCGCGGTGGTCACGCAGCTTGAGCCGATCACGGTGGTGTTCGCCATCCCCGAGGACGACCTGCCCGACATCATGCCGCAGTTTACTGCCGGCACCGCGCTGCAGGTCACGGTGTACGACCGCGCCAATCTCAAGCAGCTCGCTGTCGGCAAAGTAGCGGCGGTCGACAATCAGGTCGACACCACCACTGGAACGGTGAAGGTCCGCGCGCAGTTCGACAACGTCGACAATGCGCTGTTCCCGAACCAGTTCGTCAACGCGCAGCTCTTGATCCGCACCTTGCAAGGCGTCGTCACCGTGCCGACGGTCGCGATCCAGCGCGGTTCGCCGAACGGCCAGCCCGGCTCCTATGTCTATGTGGTCGGCGCCGACAGCACCGTGGCGGTGCGGCCGATCACCGTCGGTCCGGCCGACGGCAGCATGACCGCGGTCAATTCCGGCTTGGCGGCGGGCGAGCGCGTGGTGGTCGACGGCGCCGACCGGCTGCGCGACGGGCTTCATGTCAGCGTCTCCACCCTCGACGGCAAGCCGGTCGTCGGCACGGGCGGGGGCGGCGGGCAAAATTCCGGCCGCGCGCAGGGCAGGCGCAACGCCAACCCCTAGCGCCGCATGCGGACGGCGACACGTCGCGGTGACACGGTGCGATGAACGTTTCCGAGCCCTTCATTCTGCGCCCGGTGGGCACGACGCTGTTGATGGCGGCGATCATGCTGTCCGGTATCGTTGCCTACACCTTCCTGCCGCTCTCAACTTTGCCGCCGGTCGACTACCCGACCATCCAGGTGTCGACGCTCTATCCCGGCGCTAGCCCCGAAGTAATGACGTCGTCGGTCACCGCGCCGCTCGAGCGGCAATTCGGCCAGATGCCGGGATTGAACCAGATGACCTCGGCAAGCTCGGGCGGCGCCTCGGTGATCACGCTGCAGTTCAGCCTCGACTTGAGCCTCGACATCGCCGAACAACAGGTGCAGGCCGCAATCAACGCCTCGGGCAATCTGTTGCCGGCCGATCTGCCGGCGCCGCCGATCTATTCCAAGGTCAATCCCGCCGACGCGCCGATCATGACCCTTGCGGTGACGTCCAAGACGCTGCCGCTGACCGAGCTCGAGGATTTGAGCGAGACGCGGCTGGCGCAGAAAATCTCGCAGCTCTCCGGCGTCGGCCTGGTCAGCGTCTCCGGCGGCCAACGCCCGGCCGTGCGGCTGCAGCTCAATCCGCAGGCGCTCGCCGCCTACGGGCTTGCCATCGACGACATCCGCACCATCATCGCCAATCAGAACGTCAACACGCCGAAGGGCAATTTCGACGGCCCGACCCAAGCCTCGACCATCAACGCCAACGACCAGCTCGGCAGCGCCGAGCAATACCGCAATCTCATCGTCGCCTACCGTAACGGCAATCCGGTACGGCTCACCGACGTCGCCACCATCGTCAGCGGCCCGGAGAACACCAAGCTCGGCGCCTGGGCCAACACCACGCCGGCGATCATCTTGAGCGTGCAGCGCCAGCCCGGTGCCAACATCATCCAGGTGGTCGATCGCATCCAGGCGCTGTTGCCGCAGATTCTCGCGACGCTACCCGCCGCCGTCGACGTCAAGGTGATGAGCGACCGCACCGTCACCATCCGCGCGTCTGTCGCCGACGTGGAATTCGAGCTCGGCCTTGCCGTGGTGCTGGTGGTGATCGTGATCTTTGTCTTCCTGCGCACCCTGCCCGGCACCGTCATTCCGAGCCTTTCGGTGCCGCTGTCGCTGGTTGGCACCTTCGGCGTCATGTATCTGCTCGGCTTCAGCCTCGACAATCTGTCGCTGATGGCGCTGACCATCGCGACGGGATTTGTCGTCGACGACGCCATCGTCATGATCGAGAACATCGCGCGCTACGTCGAAGGCGGCATGGACCCGCTCGAAGCGTCGCTGCGCGGCTCCGAGCAGATCGGTTTCACCATCATATCGCTGACCATCTCGCTGATCGCGGTGCTGATCCCGCTGCTGTTCATGGGCGCCGTGGTCGGCCGGCTGTTCCACGAATTCGCCATCACGCTTGCGGTCACCATCGTCATCTCGGCGATCGTGTCACTGACCTTGGTGCCGATGATGTGCGCGCGGCTCATTCGCCATCATCCCGACGCCGAGCGCTCCTGGTTCGACATCAATGCCGAGCACGTCTTCAATGCGGTGATCGCGCAATACGGCAAGGCGCTGAACTGGGTGCTCGACCGGCAGCCGCTGACCTTGCTGGTCGCGGTGCTCACGCTTGCCTTGACCATCGTTCTCTATGTCGCGATCCCGAAGGGCTTTTTCCCGGTGCAGGACACCGGCCTCATTCAGGCGATCACGCAGGCCTCGCAGAGCATTTCCTATCAGGCCATGGTGGACTTGCAGGGCAAGCTCGCCGACGCGATCCTGAAAGACCCCGACGTCGAGAGCCTCACCTCCTTCGTCGGCGTCGATGGCACCAACCAGACGCTCAATGCCGGCCGCTTCCTGATCACGCTAAAGCCACACGATGAAAGAAGCCTCAATGCCAGCGCCATCATCCGCCGCCTGCAGAGCGAGACCGCCGACGTCGTCGGCATCACCCTCTACATGCAGCCGGCGCAGGATTTGACCATCGATTCCACGGTCAACCGTGCGCCGTATAATTTCGTGGTGGAGGACGCCAACCCCGCGGAATTCGCCACCGAAGTGCCGAAGCTGGTGCAGCGGCTGAGCGCGCTGCCGCAATTGACCGACGTGGCGAGCGACCTGCAGCAACAGGGGCTCGCCGTCGACCTCGTCATCGACCGGCCGACCGCGAGCCGCTTCGGCATTACGCCCGCCACCGTCGACAACGCGCTCTACGACGCCTTCGGCCAGCGCATCGTTTCGACCATCTATACGCAGTCGAACCAGCGCCGCGTCATTCTCGAGCTCGACCCGAACCTGCAGAAATCGCTCGACGGGCTGTCGTCGATCTACTTGCCGTCATCGTCATCGGCGACCAACGGCCAGGTGCCGCTGCTCGCCATCGCCCACCTCGAGCAGCGCGCCGCCCCGCTTGTCATCACGCACTACGGCCAGTTCCCGGCCACCACGGTGTCGTTCAACACCGCGCCCGGCGTTTCGCTCGGCTCAGCGATCGACGCCATCGTGCAGGAGGAAGCCAAGGCCGGCCTGCCGGCCAGCATCATCACCGCGTTCCAGGGCACCGCTGCTGCGTTCCAGTCGTCGCTCAGCAACGAGGTGTTCCTCATCCTCGCCGCGGTGGTGGCGATGTATATCGTGCTCGGCGTGCTCTACGAGAGCTTCATCCATCCGATCACCATCCTGTCGACGCTGCCGTCGGCCGGCGTCGGCGCGCTGCTGTCGTTGATGCTGCTTGGCTATGACCTCGACGTCATCGCCATCATCGGCATCATTCTCTTGATCGGCATCGTCAAGAAGAACGCCATCATGATGATCGACTTCGCGCTGGATGCTGAGCGCGCCGAAGGCCTGCCGCCGCGCGAAGCGATCTATCAGGCGTGTCTCTTGCGCTTCCGGCCGATCATGATGACCACCATGGCGGCGATCCTCGGCGCGCTGCCGTTGATGCTCGGCCAGGGCACCGGCTCCGAGCTGCGCCAGCCGCTCGGCATCGCCATCGTCGGCGGCTTGATCGTCAGCCAGATGCTGACGCTGTTCACCACGCCGGTGATCTACCTCTACTTCGACCGGCTGGCGCTGCGCCTGACCGGCCGCCGGCCGACCAATCCGCTGGCACATGGCGAGCCGGCCGAATGAATATTTCCGCACCCTTCATTCAGCGGCCGGTGGCGACCACGCTGCTCACGGCGGGCATTGCGCTCTCCGGCGCGCTCGCGTTCTCGATGCTGCCGGTGGCGCCGCTGCCGCAGGTCGATTTTCCGACCATCTCGGTGAGCGCACAGCTGCCGGGTGCGAGCCCGGAAACAGTGGCAACCAGCGTTGCCGGGCCCTTGGAGCGTCATCTCGGTCAGATCGCCGACGTCACCGAAATGACCTCGCAGAGCGGCATCGGCCAGACCCGCATCACGTTGCAATTCGATCCGGGCCGCAGCATCGACGGCGCCGCGCGCGACGTGCAGGCCGCCATCGTCGCCGCGCGCGCCGACCTGCCGGCGAACCTGCGCAGCAACCCGACCTACCGCAAGGTCAATCCGGCCGACGCGCCGATCCTGATTCTCGCGATGACGTCGAAGACGCTGACCCAAGGCCAGATGTACGATGCCGCCAGCAATGTGTTCCAGCAGCAGCTGTCGCAGCTTTCCGGCATCGGCCAAGTCATCATCGGCGGCTCGGCGCTGCCTGCCGTGCGCGTCGAGCTCAATCCGCAGGCGTTGTTCAAATACGGCATCGGTCTCGAAGACGTGCGCGCGGCGCTCGCCTCGGCCAACGCCAACAGTCCCAAGGGCACCATCGACGACGGCGACCAGCGCTACCAGATCTACACCAACGACCAGTCGGTGAAGGCTGCCGACTATGTGCCGCTGGTGATCGCCTATCGCAACGGCGCCGCGGTGAAATTGTCGGATCTGGCCGACGTGCGCGATTCCGTCGAGGACGTGCGCAATCTCGGCCTTTCCAACGGCCAGCCCTCGGTGCTGATCATTCTGTTCCGCCAGCCCGGCGCCAACATCATCGACACCATCGACAGCGTGAAGGAGGCACTGCCGCATCTGCAGGCCGCCATGCCGGCCGACGTCAACGTCGATGTCGCCATCGACCGCTCGACCACCATCCGCTCCTCGCTGCGCGACACCGAGCTGACGCTGATCATCGCCATCAGCCTGGTGACGCTGGTGGTCTACGTCTTCCTGGGCAACGTGCGCGCCACGGTCATTCCCGGCATCGCCGTACCGATCTCCATCCTCGGCACCTTCGGCGGCATGTATCTGCTCGGCTACAGCCTCGATATTCTGTCGCTGATGGCGCTGACCATCGCCACCGGGTTCGTGGTCGACGACGCCATCGTGGTGCTCGAGAATATTTCGCGCCATCTCGAACAAGGCATGCCGCGCACGCAGGCGGCGCTGCGCGGCGCCCAGGAAGTCGGCTTCACCGTGCTATCGATCAGTCTGTCGCTGATCGCGGTGTTCCTTCCGATCCTGCTGATGGGCGGCATCCTCGGCCGGCTGTTCCGCGAGTTCACCGTCACCCTGTCCATCGCGATCCTGATTTCGCTCGCCATCTCGCTGACCACGACGCCGATGCTGTGCGCGCTGTGGCTCAAGCCGCAACCGCCTGCAACGCCGCGCCGCCGCAGCTTCTTCGACCGCGTGCTCGGAGGCTACGAGCATTCGCTCGCCTGGGCGCTGCGCCACGGCAGCCTGGTGATGCTGACCTTGTTGGCAGCGGTCTGCCTCAACGTCGTGCTGTTCGTCCTCGTGCCCAAGGGCCTGTTTCCCGAGCAGGACACCGGGCGGCTGATCGGCTCGCTGCAGGCCGACCAGAGCGTCTCGTTTCAGGCGATGACGCAGAAGCTGCGGCAAATGATCAACATCGTGCAGGCCGATCCCGCGGTCGAGCACGTGGTCGGCTATACCGGCGTCGGCTCCGGCGGCGGCTTCGGCGCCATCAATACCGGCTCGGTGTTCGTGTCGTTGAAATCGATCGGCGAGCGGCCGTCGGTCAGCGAGGTGATCGCGCGGCTGCGGCCGCAGCTCGCCAAGGTGCCCGGCGGCCGCCTCACCTTGTTTCCGGTGCAGGACGTGCGCGCCGGCGGCCGGCAGTCGAACGCCACCTATCAGTATACGCTGCAATCCGACAGCGCCGCCGACCTCTATGCCTGGGGGCCACGCCTGGTGCAGGCGCTCGAGGGCAGCTCGGTGCTCGCCGACGTCACCTCCGACCAGCAGCAGAAGGGGCTGCAGACAGATCTGGTCATCGACCGCGACACCGCCGGCCGCCTCAACATCACGCCGGCGCAGATCGACAACACGCTCTACGATGCGTTTGGCCAGCGCCAGGTCTCGGTGATCTATAGCGCGATCAATCAGTACCACGTGGTGATGGAGATCGACCCGCGCTACAGCCAATATCCGACGTCGCTGCGCGACATTTATATTGCGACCTCCGGCGGCGGCGCCTCGGGAACCGCGACCTCGAACGCGCCGGCCGGCACGGTGAGCGCCGCCGTCTCCGGCACGGCCATCAAGGCCGCCGCAACGCCGGCGGCGAATGCCACCTCGGCGACGGCAACCGCCGCCGCTAGCGCCAACAACAATTCGGCGCGCAACGCCGCCATCAACGCGCTCGCCACCGCCGGTAAGGCCAACACCTCGTCGGGCTCGGCGGTCTCCACCACCAAGGAGACCATGATCCCGCTCGCCGCCGTCGCCCGTTACCAGCCCGGCAACGCGCCGCTATCGGTCAGCCATCAGGGCCTGTTCGTCGCCACCACAATCTCGTTCAACCTGCAGCCCGGCGCCACCCTCGGCGAAGCCGCCGCCGAGATCAACGCCGCCATGGCGCGCATCCGCATGCCTGCTTCGATCCATGGCAGCCTCGCCGGCACGGCGCAGATTTTTCAGCAGGCCCTCGGCAACGAGCCGGTGCTGATCGTCGCTGCCATCCTCACGGTCTATATCCTGCTCGGCATATTGTACGAGAGCTACATCCACCCGATCACGATTCTGTCGACCTTGCCGTCGGCCGGCATCGGCGCGCTCCTGGCGCTGATGCTGTTCCGCACCCAGTTCGACATCATCGGCACTATCGGCGTCATCCTCCTGGTCGGCATCGTCAAGAAGAACGCCATCATGATGATCGACTTCGCCATCGCGGCGCGGCGCACGCAGAATTTGAGCGAACGCGACGCCATCTTCCAGGCGTGCCTGCTGCGCTTCCGCCCGATCATGATGACCACCTCGGCGGCGATCCTCGGCGCCATCCCGCTCGCGGTGAGCTTCGGCAACGGCGGCGAGATCCGCCGGCCGCTCGGCATCGCCATCGTGGGCGGGCTGATCATCAGTCAATTGCTGACGCTCTACACCACGCCGGTGCTGTACCTTTACATGGACCGCTTCGGCCAATGGACCTTGCGGCAGCGCCGGCGCCTGTTCCCCGGCCTCTACGGCCCGGCACCGCCGGTGGCGCCGGCGGAGTAAGCCACCCCCTGTTCCCATCGCGGCCCCGGCCCGATAAGCTTGCGGCGACATGTCCCTCCTCGCTCACGACACCTCTCCGCAAACGCGCGCAAGACAAGGTTTTACCGGCGGCATCGCCGCGCTCGCCGACGGCACGCTCTACGCGTTGCAAAATCCGTTTCCGCTCGACGGCCGGGTCAGCATGTATCCGGCGAGCGCACGCGGTTACTCGGTGGCGAACAGCTACATGCTCACGCAGCCCGACGCCGCCATGCTGATCGACACCGGCTTCGGCAAGGACGAGCCGACAATCCGCGGCCAGATCGAATCGCTGATCGCGCCCGGCCTGCCGCTGTCGATGTTCCCGCTGCGGCTCAACGAATTCATGTCGATCAACAACGTCGAGACGTTCGCCGGCCATTTCAATGTCGAGACGTGCTACACCAGCAACATTGACGCCGCGCTGTGGTTCGACTTCGGCGCCCAGGCCGAAGGCCGCGACATTCTGAAGTCCATGAAGGTCACCGCGGTAACCCGCGCCGATACCATCGAGATCGGCAAGCAAGGCCGCCTGGTCGACGTCATGCAGGCGCCGATCCGTTTGATCGCCACGCGCTGGCTCTACGACCGGGCGACGCGCACGCTGTTCGCTTCCGATGTGTTCACGCACCTTTGGCGCGAGACCGCCACCGGGCCGTGGATCGTCACCGACGCCGACAACGATCCGACCTCGACCCGCGATATCCGCTCCTTCATGCTCAACACCCGCTATTGGTGGCTCGAAGGCGCGCCGACCGATTCGATCCGCCGCGGCATCGCCGCGGTGTTCGACAAATACGACATCGACACCATCGCGCCCGGCTACGGCTGCATCCTGTCCGGCCGCAACGTGGTCGAGCGCCACTACCGCATGCTCGATGAATTCCTGAAGGCTTGCGACAAATCGGTAGCGGTGTCGCGCTACGTGTTCCGCGACGAGGAGCGCTGAGAATGCTGGACAAGCCGCAGACCAAGAGCATGCTCGACACGCCGGTCGCCGAGCGCATGCCGCGCGAGATCGCGCCCGGCGTATTCTGGATCGGCGACTGTTTGGCGCAGCGTCACAAGGGCAAGGTCTATCACGGCTACAACGCCGCCTATCTGGTCGCCGGCAACGACGCTTCGATCCTGGTCGAGACCGGGCACCCGAAGGACTTTCCGGTCATCGAGCGTCACATGAACGAGCTGTTCGCGCGCGGCGTGGCACCGCTGAAATATCTGTTCGTGACGCACCAGGAAACGCCGCATTGCGGCGGCCTCGGCCGTATCCTGAAAACCTTCCCCGAGTCGTTCCTGGTCGGCGACGTCAGCGATTATCACCTCGCCTTTCCGCAATACGAGCATCGCATGCGGGCGATGAACGAAGGCGACGAGATCGATCTCGGCGGCCGCAGCTTCATGGCGGTCGAGCCGGTGATCCGGGACCTGCGCACGACCTGGTGGGGTTTCGATACCAAGGAGCGCGTGCTCTTCCCCGGCGACGGCTTCGCCTACAGCCACTATCACGAAGACGGCCATTGCGGGCTGATCGCCGAGGAAGCGGTCTCGCTCGACCTTCCCGACGTGTCGTCGACCTTCGCCGATCTCGCGCTGTTCTGGACAAAATTCGCCGACATGAACGTCTATTGCGACCGCCTCGATCATTTGATCGCGCGGCTTGACGTCAAGGTCATCGGCCCGACCCATGGGCTGCCGATCACCGACGTAGCCACCACCGTGCCGAAAGTGCAGGCCGGCCTCAAAGCCGCGGCGCTGATGCCGGAGACGGGCACGAACGAAAAAGTCGCGGCGGCATAAGCCGCTAACCGCCGCCCTGGATCGATTGCACCGTCGCGGCGACAGCCGTCGCCGGTTCCCCTGTCCGACATTTGACCACAAGTCGCCCAGATTGCACCCAACGACTCAGGCCCGTTGCGCCCGCTTGGCTTTGATGGAGGCTTTACTCGGGACCGCTGCTGGCACAGGAGGGTGATCGATGGGACAGCCACAACCCCCGCTACCGCGCCATCACGAGCAAAACGGCAAACATCCACCGCTGCGACGCGACGTCGATGAAAAGCACGTCCATGCGCTCATGGAGGAAAATGCCCAGCTGCGAAAGCTCGTCATTCAATTATCCAAGCTGGTGATCCGGAACGTCATGGACCACTGAAGCGGCGACCGGCCTGCACGACTTGGCAGCCGGCCGCGCGCGCAGGGTAACCTACAACGGAAAAATCAGGCACGTCGTCGTGCCGTGGGCGAGCAGTCGCCCGTCGCGATCGGTCAGGCGGCCCTCGGCGGTGCCGACGCGGCGGCCGCGGTTCAGCACGACGCCTTCGGCGGCGATCAAGCCGGTCTCGGGCGTGATCGGGCGGATGAGCGAAATCTTGAATTCGACCGTGGTCTGGCCGACGCCCTTGTCCAGCGTGGAGTGGATGGCAAGGCCCATGGCACTGTCGAGCAGCGTGGCGGCGACACCGCCGTGCACGGTGCCTGCCGGATTGAGATGCCTGCCGTTCGGCTCCATCGTCACGGTGACGCGCCCGCTCGCCGCCGAAGTGATGTCGTAGCCCAGGGTCTGCGCGATGGTGTTGAGCGGCAGCGTACCGTCGGCGAGCCCCTGGACGTATTCGAGGCCGCTCATCGCTTTGCGTCGTTCGGCGCTGACGGTTCCGTAGGTCCGAGCATGAGTGCGGTCCAACATCGGCTCCTCCATTGCCCCTCGACGAAGCGATATAAGTCGGAAGAGATTTCGGACCACCCGTTTCCTGCGCGGACGCGCTGCGCGTCCTCTATCCCGCGCTCTTCTGCGCCCGCTCCACCGCCCAGCGGTTCGGCGGAATCGGCAGGCCGAGATTCTCGCGCAGGGTCTTGCCCTCGTATTCGGTGCGGAACAGGCCGCGGCGCTGCAGTTCGGGGATGAGCAGGTCGACAATGTCTTCCAAGGCGCGCGGCACCGTCAGCGGCATGACATTGAAACCGTCGGCGGCGCCGCCGCGGTACCAGGACTCCAGCGCGTCGGCGACGTCGGACGGCGTGCCGATGACGACGCGGTGGCCCCGCTGGCCGTAGACGCGCTTGTAGAGCTGGCGGATGGTGAGATTCTCGCGCCGCGCCAGCTCGACCATGACCTTGACGCGGCCCTTCTGCTCGACGTCGGGCGCCGGCTCGGGCACCGCCCCGTCGAGCGGATAGGTCGAGAGGTCGAAGCCGAAATGCGACGACAGATCCTTGATGGCGAGCTCGGGTGACAGCAGCGCGTGCAGCCGCTCGTATTTGTCGGCCGCCTCGGCGCGCGTCTTGCCCAGCACCGGCATGACGCCCGGCATCACCTTGATCGAGTCGGGATGGCGGCCGTAGGTCGCGGCGCGACGCTTGATGTCGGCGTAGAACGCGCGCGCCGCCTCGAAATCCTGCTGCACCGTGAAGGTGATTTCGGCGGTCTCGCCGGCAAGGTCGCGGCCGTCGTCGGACTGGCCGGCCTGCACGATCACGGGATGGCCCTGCGGCGAGCGGTGCACGGTGAGCGGGCCGCGCACCGCAAAGTGCTTGCCCTTGTGATTGAGGAAATGAAGTTTTTCGCGATCGAGATAGACGCCGCTCTCCTTGTCGGCAATGACTGCGCCGTCCTCGAAACTGTCCCACAGGCCGAGCACCACCTTGGCGAATTCGCGGGCGCGGGCGTAGCGGTCGCCGTGATGCGGATGGGTCTCGCGGCCGAAATTGTAGGCCTCGGCGATCGCCAGCGACGTCACGAGATTCCAGCCGGCCCGGCCACCGCTGATCTGATCGAGCGAGGCGAAGAAGCGCGCCACGTGGAACGGCTCGAAATAGGTCGTGGTCGCGGTCGCGACCAGCCCGATATGTTCGGTGACAGCGGCGATGGCGGATAGCAGCGTGATCGGCTCAAGTCGCGAGGCCTGTGTGCTCCGCGTCCAGGTCTCGACGTCGTCAGGCCCGAAGGTGGCGTTGGTGTCGGCGAGAAATAGAAGATCGAACCTGCCGCGCTCGGCGATGCGCGCGATCTCGAGAAAATGCCCAAGCTTCTGCCGGCCGCGCGGATCGACGTCCGGATCGCGCCAGGCGGCGACATGGTGCCCGGTGCCTTCGAGGAAACAGCCAAGCTTCATCACGGTCGCCTCCCCTTCGCCGCCATGGCGCTAACGCGGCGCCGTGCCGCAACGCGGATGCAGCCGGCCGCCGTCGGCGACCGCGATGATGACCAGAATCTCGTCGGGCCGCGGCGCGTCGGGCATCATCACCGTCATGGTATCGAAATGGTCGAACGACCAGGAATCGTCCTTGTGGCTCAACGGCACGTCGATGCTGGTACCGGCGGGAGCGACCTTGACGTTGGAGGGGATGACCGCTTTGCCGCCGCCGACCGCGGCGCGCAGCGGCTTGCCGATCATCGGATGGATGCAGGCGCCGCCGTGCTCGAACTCGCCGTTCAGGCCGACAACGGCGCCCTTGCCATAGGAGATCGGAGCGTGCGGCAGAAGCTTGACCAGGTCGGCGGAGAATTTCTCGCCGAGCGCGCGACCGGCCTCGAACAGCTCCGTCAAATCCTCGGCATAGCGGCCGGCATAGGGGTTGCGGATGACGGCGAGCGCCGCCGCCCGCGCCACCGGCCGGGCTGCGTCCTTGCCCATGTCGGAGGTCAGCACCTCGCGCAGGATCAAATGTTTGCGGATATGCAGCATGGCAGCGTTTCCTCCGGCGACCTAGAAGCGTAACCCAATCCGCCGCTTTCCGGCAACGCGATCGCGGACTACGCTCGGCTCTTCCGCTCCACAGAGGAAAACGCCGCCATGCCCGAGAAGAAACTGACCGGCCGGATCGCGGCCGCGCGCATCCGCATGCAATCGACGCCGAAGCCGCCGGCCGGCACGGTCGAGCGGTTCCTCGCGCTCGGCGAATGCACGAGCCTCATCTCCGACGCCATGGACGAGCTCGGCGTGCCGGAAGGCGTCATCGGCGCGAGCGTGCTGAAACCGACGCTGCCCGGCAAGCTGATCGTCGGCCCGGCGCTGACCGTGCGCAACATCCGCCAGCGCTCCGATCCGCTCGACGCCGCGGCCCATGTCAATCGCATGGCCGAGTTCGAGGCGCACAATTTGGCCGAAGACGGCGACGTGCTCGTTATTTCCGGCGTCGCCGGAGTCTCCAATATGGGCGGCATCTCGTCCTATACCGGCCAGCGCCAGGGCGAGCGCGGCGCCGTCGTCATGGGCGCGGTGCGCGACGTGCGGCACTCGCGCAGCATCGGCTATCCGATCTGGGCCAGCGAGATCACCCCGGTCACCGGCAAATGGCGCATCGAGACCGTCGAGATCAACGGCGAGATTCAGATGGGCGACGTCCGCGTCAATGCCGGCGATCTCGTGGTCGCCGACGACACCGGCGTCTGCTTCATCCCGCGCGACAATATTCTCGAAGTGCTGGAGCTTTGCGAGAAGAAGAAGAAAGCCGAAGACACCCGCATCGACGCGATCACCCGGGGCGTCCCGGTGCCGGTGTTTTATAAGGAGGGGTGAGAAAATTACCCGAGCTTGATCCCGGCGAACTTGATCACCTTGCTCCACTTGGCGTTCTCTTCGGCGATCACCTTGCGGTATTCGTCCGGTGTCATCGCCTGCGGGAGATTGCCGAGCTCCATCAGCCGGCCGCGGACCGCAGGATCGTTCAGCCCGTCTTTGACCGCCGCGTTGAGCTTGGCGATGACGTCGGTCGGCGTGTTGCGGGGCGCGCCCATCCCCAAGCCGCCGGTCACCTCGTAGCCCGCCACGGTCTGGTTCACGGTCGGCACGCCGGGCAGCGAGTCGATGGGCTTCGGCGTTGTCACCGCGAGCGCCCGGAGCTTGCCGGCCCGGATATGGCCGAGGCAGGAGATGATCGGGTCGAACATGACATGGGCCCGGCCGGCCAGCAGGTCGGCCTGCGCTTCCAGCTCGCCGTGATAGGGCACGTGGAACAGGTCGACGCCCGCCATCATCTTGAACAGCTCGCCGGAAATGTGCGTGAGGTTGCCGGTGCCGTTCGAGGCCATGTTGATCTTGCCCGGATTGGCCTTGGCGTAAGCGATGAATTCGGCGACCGTCTGCGCGGGAAACGACGGCGTGACGATCATGACGAAGGGCGTCGCGCCGATATAGGCGATCGGCGCGATGTCGCGGACGAAATCGAAACTCAGATTGTCGTGCAGCAGGCCGGACAGCGTGTTCGGCGTCGCCACTACAAGCAGCGTGTAGCCGTCGGGCGTGGCGCGGACCACGGCCTCGGTCGAGAGATTGGTGCCGGCGCCGGGTTTGTTCTCGATAACGAATTGCTGGCCAAGCCGATCCGTCAGCGATTGACCGATCAGGCGCGCGGCGATGTCGGGCGCGCTGCCCGCCGTATAGCCGACGATCAATCGCACCGGCCGCGTCGGATAGTCGAGCGCCGCGGCTATGCGCGGCAGCGCCGGCACGGCGGCGGCGCCGGCGGCGAGTTGCAGAAGGCGGCGGCGATGAAAGTGCATGGCGGCGACCTCGATGCGGTGTCATTGATCGCTGGAATGCGATCTTGCCCCCTGTTGTACCTTACTGCGCCGCAGCCGCGATGTGGTTCGCGGTGATCACGTCGCCCCAGAGCTTGATCTCGCTCTTGAGCAGGGCCACGGCGGCTTCCGGCGTTTGCTCGGCGGCCGGGTAGAGATCCATGCCGCCTTCGGCAAACGTCTTCTGCAGCCGCGCGTCAGTCAGCGCCGTGCGCAGCGCAGCGTTGAGCTTGTCGACGATCGGGCGCGGCGTGCCGGCCGGCGCCAGCAGCATGTGCCAGAAATCGATGTCGAGTTTCTTGTAGCCGAGCTCGCCGAAGGTCGGCAGCTGCGGCAAGCCGTCGAAGCGATTGCGGCCGATCACCGCGTAGGCCTTCATCTTGCCGTCCAGCACCAGCGGCCGCGCGACCACGGTGGAGATGACGCTCAAGTCGACCTGGCCGGCCAACAGATCGACCAGCGCAGGGCCGGCGCCGCGGTACGGCACCTGCGTCACCTTCAGGCCGAGCTCCTGCATGATCAGCACGTCGGCAAGATGGCCGAACGAGCCGACGCCGGGATGGCCGACCTTGATGTTCTGCCCCGGCGTCTTCGCCCATTGCAGCAGGTCCTTCAGATTGTTGGCGGGCAGGTCCGGCCGGCCGGCAAACGTGGTCCCCGCGGTATTGATCAGGCCGATCGGGACGAAATCCTTCACCGCGTCGAAGGTGCGGTCCGGATAAAGCGTCATCGCCGCCGCCAGCGCGTCCTGGTGCAGCAGGATGGTATAGCCGTCGGGCTCGGCGCGGGCGGCGCGCGCCGCCGCGATAGTGCCGCCGGCACCGCCGACATTTTCGACCACGATCGGCTGGCCGAGCGCTTTCTGCAACGGATCCTGGACGATGCGGGCGATGGCGTCGTCGGCGCCGCCCGGCGGAAACGCCACCAGCATGGTGATCGGACGGCTCGGATAGGTCTGCGCCACGGCGGCGCCGCTCGCCGGAAGACACGCGGCAACAAGGAACGCCGCGACTGCACGTGCACGGATCATCACAACCTCCCAGAGCGGTCCGGCTTTTTCGCCCGGCGGATGCCGGCCCCATGCCGAACCGGTTTTTAGATTTTCGCCGTCCAAGTCCTCTCTGCAAACAACCGTACGCCTTGCGCCCCCGCCGGCGAACGAACTGCGAATGTCCTTACTGGCCAAGCGATATTCGCCTGTTTCGCGCCGCCCTCACAAGCAGGCGACGTGCGTGGCTTCGCCGCAGCTTGTGGCCGACGACGGCTACAACGCTGGTACCCGCAGCGGCGGTCGCTCAGCGGATGCGAAGGGGTTCGCGGCTATAGCAGCACGGCGCCTCCGCGGCGCGCGGCGGCGAGGCGATGGTCGCCCAATCGCTCGGCGGCGGCGACTTGATGGTGGCGCGCAGGCGATGAATCTCGGCGCGGGCCGCGGTGACGACCGGTCCCTTGATGGCCTCGTCGACGTCCGGATCGGTTTCGAGGCGCGCGATCAGCCGGAACTCGTGGTAGATCGCATCGCGCGCGCACCACTCGGGTGTATCGTAGCATGGCCACAACGCGCCGGCCTGCGCCGGCGCTGCGGCACAGACGATTGCAGCCAAACCGCAAACGATGCCACAAAGCCAAATCAGCCGCTGCATGCCCCGCTCGTGCTCCGATTGCGCCGTGCTATAGTGCGCAAGAATTCCACCGATCGCACGATAAGACAAGGGAGCGAACGCCCATGAACGGCGCCGAAGTCATTGCCGAAATTCTCAAGCGCGAAGGCACCGAGTTTCTGTCCTGCTATCCGCGCAATCAGGTGATCGAGCCGTGTGCGGCGATCGACATCCGGCCGATTCTGTGCCGCCAGGAGCGCGTCGGCGTCGGCATCGCCGACGGCTATTCGCGCATCAAGCGCGGCAAGCGGAACGGCGTGTTCGCCGCCCAGGCCGGCCCCGGCATTGAGAATGCGTTTCCGGGCATCGCGCAGGCTTATTCCGAGAACGTGCCGCTGCTCGTCATCACCGGGGGCATGCCGCTCGCCAAGCAGCACGTGCGTCCGGCGTTCCGCGCCGCCGACGTCTATGGCCCGGTGACCAAATGGTCGGCGCTGGCGCACAACGTCCAGGAATTGCCCGACCTGATGCGGCGCGCCTACCAGGCGATGCGCTCGGGCAAGGCCGCGCCGGTGCTGATCGAAATTCCCGACGAAGTGAACGAGGCCGAGTTCAAGGGCGAATTGAACTACAAGCCGGTGCCGGTGCACCGCTCGGCGCCCGATCCGGACGCCATCAAGAAGGCGGCCGAGATGTTGCTCGCCGCCAAGAATCCGATCCTGTGGGCCGGCCAGGGCATCCATTATGCCGAAGCCGGCGCGCAGCTTGCGGCGCTCGCCGAGCTCCTGCCGGCGCCGGTGGTCGCCACCAATCCCGGCAAGAGCGCGATCCCCGACAGTCATCCGCTGGCGCTCGGTGGCGCCACGCGCTCGCGCTCGAAAGTGTTCGCCGACTTCATGAAGAAGGCCGACGTCGTCATGGCGATCGGCTCGAGCCTCACCGTGACCAATTTCGGACCCGCGGTGCCGGCCGGCAAGACCATCATCCACGCGACCAACGATGCCGGCGACATCAACAAGGAATATGGCGCCGATCTCGGCGTGGTCGGCGACGCCGGCCTCGTCATCGAGGCGCTGATCGCCGAAATCGGCAAGCACAAGGGACCGGGCGGCGGCAATGCGCTCAATTCGCTCAAGGAAGAAGTCGCCGCCGGCAAGAAGGCCTGGCTCGACGAGTGGGCGAAATTTTTGAACTCCGACGAGACGCCGCTCAACCAGTACCGCGTCATCCGCGACATGATGCGCACGCTCGACCGCGACAACGTCATCATGACGCACGATTCCGGCAGCCCGCGCGAGCAGATGATCCCGTTCTGGGAAACGACCGCATCCGGCTCCTATATGGGCTGGGGCAAGTCGACCCAGCTCGGTTACGGGCTTGGCATCACCATGGGCGCCAAGCTCGCCGCGCCGAAGAAGACCTGCATCAACGTCATGGGCGACGCCTCCTTCGGCATGACCGGCCTCGACATCGAGACCGCGGCGCGCAACCGCATCGCCATCCTCACCGTCGTGTTCAACAATGGCGTGATGGGTGCCGAGCGCGACGTGTTGAAAATCTCCGACGAGAAGTACGGCGCCATGACCGTGGGCGGCAACTACAAGAAAGTGGCCGAAGGATTGAACGTCGCCGCGACGCGGGTGGAAAAGCCCGGCGACATCGTCGGCGCCATCAAGGACGCCGTCGGCGTCACCGAGAAGGGCAATCCGTTCCTGCTCGAATTCGTAGTCAAGGAAGGCCGCGACTTTTCGCGCTACGCTTGAGCGGCCGTCGGCAAGTCGGAAAATCAGGAGAGCGAACGTGGCGGACATCAAGATCTTCAATCCCGACGGCCTGGCCAAGCCGCCCGGCACCTACACCCATATCGCGCAGGCGAAGACCCAGAATGTCGTCTTCATTGCCGGCCAGGTGCCCTCGGATGCGTCGGGCAAGACCGTCGGCAAGGGCGACATCGCGGCGCAAGCGGTGCAAGTTTACGCCAACATCCACACCGCGCTGCGCGCGGTCGGCACCGATTGGGCGAACGTCGTGCAGTTCACGAGCTATCTGACCCGCGCCGAGGACGCCGCCGCCTTCCGCGCCTGGCGCATGCGGGAGTTTCCCAAGATGTTTCCCGGCGGCTCGCCGCCGAACACCTTGCTGATCATCACCCGGCTGGCAGATCCGGATTATCTGCTGGAAGTGCAGACGGTGGCGGCGCTGTAGCGCACGCTACTCGGCGAGCTCGCGCGCCGTGACGTCTTCGAGCAACGTGCGCAGCGCCTTGGCACGCTTTTGGCCGAACGCGCGCTCGAACTTTGATTGCGCCTTGGTCCAACCCTTCTGGGCGGCTTGAAAGCGTTGCAGGCCGGCGCGCGTCAGCCGCAATTCCTTGCGGCGCCGGTCGGCTTCGCCCGGTCCGATCGCGATCAGGCCGTCGCGCTGCAACGGCCGGACGTTGCGGCCCAGGGTGGTGCGGTCCATCACCAGGTCCGCGGCGAGCGAATTGATGGTCATAGCACCCCTGCGGTGCAGCCTTGCGAGAATCGAATACTGGGTGGCGCGCAGGCCCAGCGGGCTGATGAACTGGTCGTAGAATTGCGTCACATGCCGCGTGGCCTGGCGTAGCGCCAGGCAATTGCAGGCGGCGGGGTTCGTGGAAGAAATTGCCATGGCGGCCGGCTTTGCTCGATCGAGGTGCCTATACCCGCGCATAGGCCGCATCGCTTGATATAAGTGTATATACTCCTATATGGTCGGTCGCGCAATGCGGCGACCGCCCGCGGGAAGAGGAAAGCTCCGGCATGACGTCAGTGACCATCAGCGCCGAGCCGCCGGTCGCCGCCGCCGCGCCCGACAAGCCGCGCTACGACCCGCGCACTCGCGCCCTGATAGAAGGGCCGATCACGGCGACGCTTGTGCGGCTTGCGGCGCCGAACATGCTGGTGATGCTGGCGCAAACCTGCGTCGGCCTGGTTGAGACCTATTTCGTTGGCAAGCTCGGCACCGAGGCGCTCGCCGGCGTCGCGCTCGTCTTCCCGCTGCTCATGCTGATGCAGATGATGTCGGCTGGCGCCATGGGCGGCGGTATTTCATCGGCGATTGCGCGTGCGCTCGGCGGCGGCCGCCGCGACGATGGCGACGCGTTGGCGCTGCATGCGCTCGTGATCGCGATCGTCTTCGGCCTTGCCTTCACGGTGATGCTGCTGATCGGCGGACGCGCCCTCTACAGCGCCATGGGCGGCAGCGGTGCCTCGCTCGATGCGGCACTGACCTATTCCGCCGTGGTCTTCTCCGGCGCCATCCTGGTCTGGCTGTTCAACTCGCTCGCCAACGTGATCCGCGGCACCGGAAACATGGCGGTGCCGGCGCTCATTACCGTGATCGGCGTCGTCGTGCTGATCCCGCTGTCGCCGTGCCTGATCCTCGGCTGGGGTCCCCTGCCCCGCTTCGGCGTCGCCGGCGGCGCGGTCGCCGTCCTTATCTACTACGCCATCGGCAGCGTAGCGCTCGCCGCTTATCTGCGCTCGGGCAAGAGCGTGGTGCGGCTCGCCTTCACCGGCATCGGTTTTCGCTGGGCGCTGTTCTCCGACATTTTGCGCGTCGGCGCGGTCGCGGCCCTGATCACGGTGCAGACTAATTTGACCATCGCCATTGCCACGGGCCTCGTCGGCGCCTTCGGGCCGGCGGCGATCGCCGGCTTCGGCACCGGTGCGCGGCTTGAATATCTGCTGATCCCGCTGGTGTTCGGTCTCGGCGGCCCGCTGGTCGCCATGGTCGGCACCAATATCGGCGCCAGGCGGCCCGACCGCGCCTTGCGCGTCGCCTGGATCGGCGCCGCGATTGCCGCTGGATTGTGCGAGCTCATCGGCCTTGCCGCGGCAGCTTTCCCGCACGCCTGGCTGTCGTTGTTCGGCAATGATCCGGACATGATCGACGCCGGCACGCGCTATCTTCACGTCGTCGGTCCGGCCTACGGCTTGTTCGGCCTCGGCATGGCGCTCTACTTCGCCTCCCAAGGCGCCGGCCGCCTGTTGTGGCCATTCCTCGCCAACTTTGCGCGGCTCGTCATCGCCGCGGCCGGCGGCTATCTCGCCCTGCGCCTTTCCGGCAACCTCACCGCGGTCTTTATTGCACTGGCGCTGGCACTTGCTACGTTCGGCTTGACCAACGCCGCGGCCGTCGCCGGCGGCGCATGGTTCAAGGGTAACGCGGTGCAGCGATGAAAAAGCAATATCTGGAAGATTACGCCGTCGGGCAGGTTTATTTTTCCGGCACCAAGCGCGTCGTCAAAGAAGAGATCATCGCGTTCGCGCGCGAGTTCGATCCGCAATTTTATCATCTCGACGAAGTCGCGGCGCTCGATTCGCCGTTCAGGGGGCTGGCGGCAAGCGGCTGGCACACCGCGGCCATGACCATGCGGCTTCTGGTCGACGGCGAGTTCAGGCCGGCCGTCGGCATTCTGGGCGTCGGCTTCGATCAATTGAGCTGGCCGCGGCCGGTGCGGCCCGGCGACGAGCTGCGGGTCAAGAGCGAGGTGCTCGAGGTGCGACCGTCGAAGTCGAAGCCCGACCGCGGTATGATCCGGGTGCAGAACACCACGCTCAATCAGAACGACGAGGTCGTGCAGATGTTCACCGGCAATCTTTTGGTGCCGCGCCGCGCGCCCGCGGCGTGATGCGCATGGATTGGGTGCAGAGCTAAAGCGGCAAGCCATCATGCGAATCCTCGTAGTCGGCGCTGGCGCGATCGGCGGCTATTTCGGCGGTAGGCTCCTCGAAGCCGGCCGCGACGTGACGTTCCTGGTGCGGCCGCGACGCGCCGCGCAGCTCGCCAAGACCGGGCTCGTCATCAAGAGCCCGTTCGGCGACGCGGCTCTGCCCTCGCCGCCGACGGTGACGGCCGATGGGCTGCGGGCGCCGTTCGATGTCATTTTGCTCAGTTGCAAGGCCTACGACCTGGAATCGGCTGCGGATTCGTTCGCGCCGGCGGTGGGGAAGAACACCGCGATCCTGCCGCTGCTCAACGGCATGCGCCACATCGACTATCTCGTCGAGCACTTCGGCAGCGGCGCCGTGCTCGGCGGCCAGTGCGTGATCTCGACCACGCTCGATGCCCAAGGCCGGATCCTGCATCTCATCGATGCGCATAATCTGTCGTTCGGCGAGCGCGACGGCACGGCCAGCGCCCGTACGCAGGCGATCGCGGCGGAACTTGCCGGTGCGCGTTTCGAGTCCCGGCTGAGCCAAAACATCATGCAGGAGATGTGGGAGAAGTGGGTCGTCATCTCGGCGATGGCCGGTATCAGTTGCCTGATGCGCGCCATGGTCTGCGACATCATGGCGGCGGGCGGCGAAGCGTTGACGGTCGCGCTGCTCGACGAGTGCGCGGCGATCGCCACGGCAAATGGCTTCAGGCCGGGCGCTGCGGTCTATGCCCGCCAGCGCGCCATGCTGACGGCGCCGAACTCGACACTCGCCGCCTCGATGCTGCGCGATATGGAGCGCGGCGCGCCGACCGAGGCCGAGCACATCGCCGGCGATCTCATTCGGCGCGGCGATGCCGGGCGCGATTATCCGGTGCTGCGCGCCGCCTACACGCATATGCGGGCCTACGAGGCACGGCGCAAGCGGGAGCGTGCCGGCGCGCCGGGCTCCTGACGTCCACAAATCGACATGGAAGCCTGGTAGACGTGCGATCTTCGCTCACACGCAGCATTCGGAGGAAAGCGTCATGGTGCTGGGTCTATCGCTCGCCACGTTCACAATCGTGCATGTTCTGATCAGCCTCGTCGGCATCGTCGCCGGTGTGGTCGTCGCGGTGGGCATGGTGCAAGGCAAGCGTCTGCCCGGCTGGACCGCGCTCGCGCTATTGGCGCTGATCCTCACCAGCGTCACCGGCTTCTTGTTCCCCAATACCAACTTCACGCCCGCGCAGGGCGTCGGTGTCGTGTCGCTGGTGGCGCTGGCGATCGCCGTGGCCGCGCTTTACGTCTTTCACGTCAGCGGTCCTTGGCGCTGGATCTACGCCGTCACCGCCATGGCTGCGATCTATCTGGATGTCTTCGTCGGCGTCATCCAGGCGTTCCAGAAGATCGGCTTCCTGCACACTCTGGCACCGACCCAATCCACCGAGCCGGCCTTCGTCGCGACCCAGCTCGCGGTGCTGGCGATCTTTGTCGTGCTCGGCATCGGCGCGCTCCGACGGTTCCATCCGCGCGGCGCATGAGGCCGTCGCACGAAACGCGCTTGCCGGTCGCGTTGTCCGGCGCGATTATTGCGGTCAGACCTTGAGGCGCGAGGCGGGACCATGAGTAAAATCACCTATCACATCGTCGAGCATGACGGCGGCTGGGCCTACAAGGTCGACGGCGTGTTTTCCGAGGCCTTTCCGACCCACGACCTCGCCCGCAAGGCCGCCGAACACGCCGCGCGCGAGCAGCACGTGCCGGGCGAAACCCGCACCATCACCTGGGAAGACGAGAAGGGCCGCTGGCACGAGGAAGTGGCGCGCGGCACCGACCGGCCCGACACCGAAGTCGAGGGCTGAAGGCCCGGCGCTCGCGCCGATCCCGCGTTACCGCTCAAGGCGACATCCGGCTGTCATCGTGACGCCATAACGCCCCTATGGAAAGGCGTTGCGAACGGCTATCGTCCTCGCCTGCTGGGGATGCCGCGACGATGAACGATCAATCTCTGCGCACGGTCCGCACCGCGCTGAGCGGCTACGAGCTCCTCAACGATCCGCTGCTCAACAAGGGCACCGCTTTTACCGAGGCCGAGCGCGACGCCTTCGACCTGCACGGGCTTTTGCCGCCGCACGTCGCCGAGCTCGACTACCAGGTCACGCGCCGGCTCGATGCGTTTCGCAGCCTCGGCAGCGACATCCAGAAATACGTCTTTCTGCGCGGCCTGCAGGACACCAACGAAACGCTGTTCTACGCGCTCCTCACCCGCAACATCGAGGAGATGATGCCGATCGTCTATACGCCGACGGTTGGGTTGGGCTGCCAGTCGTTCTCCAGCATATTCCGCAAGCCCCGCGGCCTGTTCCTGAGCTATCCGCACAAGGCCGATATCCGCCGCATCCTCGGCAATCACCGCTTCGACGGCGTCGAGGCCATCGTCGTTTCCGACGGCGAGCGCATTCTCGGCCTCGGCGATCAGGGCGCCGGCGGCATGGGCATTCCGATCGGCAAGCTCGCGCTCTACAGCGCCTGCGCGGGACTGCATCCCTCGACCACACTGCCGATCATCCTCGACGTCGGCACCGACAGCCAGCGCCTGCTCGAGGATCCGCAATATATCGGCTGGCAGCACGAGCGCGTGCGCGGCGAGGCTTACGACGAGTTCATCGCCACCTTCGTCGATGCGGTGCGCGAGCGCTGGCCGCACGTGTTGCTGCATTGGGAAGATTTCGCCATCGGCAACGCCAACCGGCTGCTGGGGCGCTATCGCGACAAGCTTTGCACCTTCAACGACGACATCCAGGGCACCGCGGCGATCGCCGTCGGCACGCTGCTCAGCGCCATCAACGTCACCGGCACGCCGCTTACCGAGCAGCGCATCGCGGTGTTCGGCGCCGGTTCAGCCGGCACCGGCATCTGCGCGCTGCTCATGCGCGCCATGGTCGACTCAGGCCTCGCCGAAGCCGAAGCGCGCGGCCGCTTCTATCTGATCGACCGCAATGGCCTCCTGCTCGACGTCATGACCGGCCTGCAGCCGTTTCAGGCGCCGTTCGTGCAGAAGCGCGCCAAGATCGAAACCTGGACGCTCGCCGCGCCCGATCGCATTGGCCTCGGCGACGTCGTCGCCAATGGCAAGCCGACGGTGCTGATCGGCACCTCCGGCCAGCCGAACGCCTTTCATGAGGCCGTGGTGCGCGCCATGGCCGAGCGCGTGCACCGGCCGGTGATCTTTCCGCTGTCGAACCCGACTGATCGCGCCGAGGCGACGCCCGAGAACCTCTTCGCCTGGACCGAAGGCCGCGCCGTCGTGGGCACCGGCAGCCCGTTTCCGCCGGTCAAGCGCAACGGCCACCACGTCCGCGTCGACCAGACCAATAACGCCTATGTCTATCCCGGCATCGGGCTCGGCGCGATCGCCGTCGATGCGCGGCGGATTTCCGACGCCATGTTTCTCGCCGCGGCGCGCACCATCGCCGACATGTCGCCGGCCAAGCGCGATCCGAACGCCAACCTGCTGCCGCCGCTCACCGCGCTGCGGGCGCTGTCGTTCCACGTTGCGGTCGCAGTCGCACGCCAAGCGGTGGCCGATGGCCTTGCCGGTGCCATGCCGGACGACGCGTTGATCGCCGCCGTGAAGGCCAAGATGTGGGAGCCGGTCTACGCCGATTACGTGCGCGTGCGCGCGTCGTCCTAACGGTCGATGCAGAAATCGCCGGCATGTGTCGTGCGGGACACAGTTTAGAGCGTCGCAAAAGAACGCGCATCGCGGCGAGCTCGCCAACGCACGGGATTGAGAGACAAGAAAAATTTCTCGCACCGCGTCGTCGCTTGGAAGCCATACAAACTAAAAATCCTCCACTGTTTTTGAATCGTTTCACTTCGCAACTTGGTTTTTTGCTTGTCAGCCGATCGCGCCTCCCGTTACACAAGTAATTGAAATACCTGCAGTTTCTAACGTTTCTAAAGTGATGGCGGGGCGGTTCATGTCACAGGCTCAGAAGAAACTTCCGGCGTGTCGGTTCGGCATTCGCAAACAGGCGGCAGTGTCCGTCTTGGCGCTCGTCATCGGATTGGGCGCGGTTTTGAAAATCCACGCACAGGAGGGCGACCAGCAAAGCAAGGAGACGCCGACGACGCCCGGCGTTGCCATGCCCAGGATCGTCGTCACCGCGCCCAAACCGAAACCACGGGTGGCGCGGGCGCGACGCGGCGCCGGAGCCGCCGCAGCCGCGGCCGGCACGCAGGCAACGCCGGCCGATTCGTCCGGCACCGGCACCGGCGGCGGCATCATCGTCCCGCTGACGCAGGTTGCGACGGTGAGCAAGACCGGCACGCCGCTCGGCAATCTGCCGCAGAGCGTCGTCGTTGTGCCGCGCGCCGTCGTCGTTGAACAGGGTGGCTACAGCGCCGCCGACGCCGTGCGCGATGTATCCGGCGTGAACATCGGCGGCTCCTCGAGCTACGGCTTCTTCGACCGCTTCACCATCCGCGGCCTCGACGCTCGCATCTATAGCGACAATTTCCCGGACGGCGACCAGTCGAACGGCTTCCCGCATTCGATGAACGGCGTGGATCACATCGAAGTGCTCAAGGGTCCGGGCTCGGCGCTGTTCGGCACCACCGCGCCCGGCGGCGTCGTCAACATCGTGCACTTTGTGCCGTCAGCGGTTCCCGGTTACGGGCTCAGCGCGCAAATCGGCAGCTTCGGTAGTTGGTTGACCAGCGTATATGCCACCGGCCCGACTACAATTCCCGGTCTGGCCTATCGCGTCGACGGCCTGTTGGCTCATTCGGACGGCTTTCGCGATCTGCACAGCGCGAATTACGAGGTGCGTCCGGTCTTGCAGTGGAACAAGGACAACCACGTCACCACCTTCGCGCTCGATTACCGTCAAATTCAGCGCACGCCGGACGCCTACGGCATTCTCTACTTCAACGGCGCCGCCGAGGCCGGCACGCCGTTGCACGTACCGAATACCTTCAAGTATTCGACTCCGTTCAGCTTCGGCGACCAGAACATCGCGCGTGGCACGCTCACTGACTCGTGGTGGTTCGCCGACTACCTGACCATCAACAATCGCCTGTCGTACATGTGGCGCGACGTCTCGATCCTGCGCAATTCCGGCGGCGGCACCATCTCATTCATCGGCGGTACCTGGCAGCAGACCGGGCGACAACTGCGCAAGCAGACCGATCAGGATCAGGATTTCACCTATCAGTTCGAGCCGGTCTGGAAATTCCACACCGGCACGGTCTATCACACGCTGCTGACCGGCGGGCAGGTCGAATGGCAGAGCATCAACGACAACCGCGCCACCGCTACATTGTCGAACATCACCAATATCTTCGCGCCGGTCATTCCGGAGACCTCGACCGCCAATCTCAGCTTCATGCGAACACAGGCGCTTAGCGGCATGGTCGACGATCTGCGCGCGCTTTATTTGAGCGCCTATGGGGTTGACCAGATCGACGTCACCGATCAGTGGAAGGTCCGGCTCAGCGCGCGCCAGGATCGCTGGTACGAGCAATTGACGCCGCTGGCCTATGTGCCGGTATCGGCGACGAACTCGGCCCCCGGCCGCTTCACCTTCAGCGGCATTCCGCTCGAACCCGGCTATGTCCAGACCCAACTCAACCAGCCGGTGAGCTGGAGCGTCGGCACGCTCTACAAGATCCTTCCGGGCGTTGCGCCGTTCGTCGGCGTATCGAAAAGCTATCTGACCAACTTCAACTCGGAAACGACGCAGCAGGGACTGGTCGCCCCGGAATCCGGCCTGGAATACGAAGCCGGCATCAAGCTCTCGACACCCGACAACCGAATCATACTGACCGCGGCAGCGTTCGAGATTTTCCGCACCAACGTGTTCACCGAGAACACCACGACGAACCAGATCGCGTTCAATGCGCAGAAGAGCTACGGCTTCGACGCCGACCTGCAGATGCAGCTCACGCCGCAGTGGAAGCTGCTTGCCAACATGATCTCGCAGACGGCCAAGCTGACGCAGGTGCCGCTGACGCCCGCGCAAGTCGGCAACTGGCCGGTCGGCGTGCCGGCACACATCTACAATGTGTGGTCGACCTACGATTTCGCCATCGCCGGGATTACCGGATTCCGTGCCGGCGCCGGCCTGTCCTTCAACAGCATGACCTTCGGCAGCACCGCCAATACGGTCTGGATCCCGAGTTCGACCGTGGTCGACACCATGTTCGGCTACTATGCCAAGAATTGGGACGCGCAGATCGGCGTCAAGAACGTCACCAACGTGACGTATTACACCACCGCACAGAGCGCCGGCGGCTATGTCGGTCTGCCGCGGACCTACTACGTCAAGGCCGATTGGCGCTACTGAGCTCTGGAGAACGCGGAGCGACACGGCACAGCGACCGCATTCTGGAATCGTTAGAAACAAAATCCTGGGTCATGTCGGTCACTGCTCTGCGTAGACTTACATTGTAAAAATTCAAAACTGGAAAACTTCATGCGCGGTCAAATAATTGAGAAATTGTTTTCATTGCCATCCCAAAGGAGTTATGAGGGGCGCTTGATGATGATTGGAAAGATCATGTGGGCATTTCGCGCCAGGGCAAAACAGGCACCGGCGGCGCTCGCCGTCGCTTTTGCGGCGGCAATCGCGTTGGCTCCCGTGGCGCCGGCGCAGACAACTGCGAATGAAGTTGCCGCGCCAGTCACGGCCCCTTCGACGCAGCCGGCTCCGAGTAATTCCGCTGCGGCGCCAGCGCCGGCCGATGCCACAGTTCCCTCGGCCGCAACCACGCCCGCCGCCGAACCGCCGGTCGGCCAAACCACGATCACCCGCGTGCAACTGCCGGAAGACCTTTCGCCGTGGGGCATGTTCCTTGCCGCCGACGTGGTGGTGAAGCTCGTAATCGTCGGGCTTGCTTTCGCCTCGCTCGTTACCTGGACGGTCTATGTGGCGAAGACCTTGGAACTGCGCCGCGCCCGTC
>Ga0335081_10001840_pt1 | contig 33540 bp, 26 predicted proteins | sample Lox_Sample_35_FD_206713 | JGI IMG/M metagenome (GOLD analysis project Ga0335081, IMG submission 206713) | Soil microbial communities from Loxahatchee National Wildlife Refuge, Florida, United States - Lox_Sample_3.5 | ecosystem: Environmental > Terrestrial > Soil > Wetlands | place: USA...
CAAGCGAGTGGCCAGCGAAATGATCTGGTCTACGTGGCGCCGCCAGGAAAAATCCTGCGCCCTTCGCGATCCCGCCGCTGAAAGCCTGTTCGCCAAATCCTGAGACCTGGCGACTTTTCCAATCTCATTGGCCAATTCAGTCGGCGAGAATCGGGAAAAGTACACCGCTGCATCTGCGCAAATTTCCCGGTGCACCGGTATGTCCGAGGCGACCACCGGTAGCCCGGATGCCATGGCCTCGACCAGAGGATGAGCAAACGATTCGGCATAGGCGGGAGCGACGTAGATATCACACGCTCTGTACAAGTGATGCAGTTGCGAATATGGGACGCGATCCAGTTGTACGACGTTGTCCCCGATGCCAAGTTGTGAGACCAGCGCCGCGGCCTTTTCTGCCCGGTATGAACCTGGATTGCCACCGGCTTCCAGGCGGCACGTCAGGAACAGCTTCACATCGCGATTGCCGAGCTCCTCATGGAGCAAAGGCAGGGCCCGCAGCAGAGTCTCGAAGTTACGGTAATAGTTGTAGTGGCTCACCAGGAGCAGGTGTAGCGAATCATTCGTCCGGGCAAGTTTCTTGCATGTTTCAGCTGGCAACGGGCTGAGATCGGAGCAAAAATTGTCGCGGTCAAAACCGTGATGAATTGCAATGACCTCGCGACCCGTCCAGCGCCCCAATTCTTTTGCGAAAGCCTTGCTCGGGGCCACAGTGCAGTCGGCCCAGAAGATCGATCGTCTTGCCAAAGTACTTCTAATCCGTGTGTCGAGCCACAGCGCGTATTCTCGCCGCTTGAGAAGATCAAGGTAGAAATCTCGGCAGGTATATAGCGCATTCCTGGAAAGTAAAATCTGCGGGACTGGAGATGATCGCAAAGCGAAATTACCGGCTGAGATCAGGACATCCGCGCGTACCTCGCGGATTAGTCCGGGAAGAACTGTCTGTTCTAACCAAAAGCGTTGTCCTGTATTGCCGGCTGAATTCAGCTCAAGGAACGAAACCCGTTCAAAATCTCGAAACTGGCCGCGAACATCCGAGCTTAACGCCACGATTGTTTCAACGTCTGTCCTTGCGGCAAATTGTGGAATCACATTGCGGAGGTAGGTCACTCCGCCGCCCGCGCTCGCAGCGAGGCCATTGATCAACAGGCGCATCATCGTTGAGCAACCAGAGCAGGCCTCGCTACCCAGGGTGCGGCATCATGTTCAGACCGGGAACGGAGCGGCACCGGCAACGAAGGGGCCACGTCCATAAGCACGAAGACGAGCGTCCAAAAGAAGACGCACAAATAATAACCAACTGCAAACAGCCAGTCCTCGAACATTGCGTGCAGCAAGGCGCCAGCAACAACGGCAGCCAACGGCACAGCGAGTGAGAATGCATCTCCGGTCGAGCGCATCCACCTGGCAACGCGATAGACCTTCGCAACAATCATGCAAACCAGGCCCAGAAAAGGCCCGACGCCGAGCAAACCAACCCATTCCGTAATCGCCAGGTAACTATTGCCATGCTCCCTCGTAGCTGCGCCGCCAGATTCGACAGACCATCCTCTTTCTGCGCCCGGGGAGCGGGTGATACTGGTGCCGAAACCGCTTCCGAACCAGGGGTGGTCGCGAATCACATCCGAAGTTCGGTCCCAGGTGGACTTGCGCGACCACAACAGCCCCCGTCCACGTTGCTCCTTGTAGAGAAAAACATCGGTCAGGGAATGAGTGTCAGATCCAACGTCCGAATCAGGCGTGTGAAGTGGATGGAAGGTGATAACAAGGACGGCCGCGAGCAAGGCCACCGCCGCTCCTCGCACCAAAATGCGATATTGACGCAAGCCCACACAGAGGAGGGTCGAAGAAAGGGCGGCTGCCGCTATGCCTGCGCGGGCGTAGCTGGCTATCACTAGCAGCAGCGCAAGAACCAGGGCCAACGTCCTTCGCTGGCGCAGGCCGGGCCGTTCCGCGACTATCGTTCCCCAGAGCATGACTGGAACCGCCACCACACCCATGACCGCGCCAAGCGAATTGGGATTATCAAACAACTCGAGATGAAGGAGAAAATAAGCCGCGGCAGTGACGTAGATAAGCGACTCGCAGCCCAGCAAGAGTCCAGCCATGAATCGCTCTTCCCGGCCCAGCGCTGCCAGGCGGGCGCCGGTCGCACCATAAAGCAACAACAAGAGAAGGCTCGCGGCCTTCAGTAATGCGGTTGAACTGTATGAGGACACCATGGCGGAGACAAATGCTGCCAAGACACAGAAGAAGGCAACAAGATGAAACGCTGAAAAGGTGTGCCGCTCATCGCGCATATAGAGAGCGAGGCCGGCCAAGGCTCCTACGGCCAACACAAACCAACGGCCAGTCGTCAAAACTCCCTGCCACGGCACCGCCGTCCCGGCCCAGAGAAATGTAACCACCAGCAAAAGAAGAAATCTCTGGCGATAATTCCAAAGGGCGGCGGCCAGAATCTGCAGGAAAATGAGCCCCGCCAAATACAGAGAATTGGTGAGATAGCCCGGACGAAAAACCGCAAGATAAATCGCCAGCAGGGCGCAGCCCAACATCATCGCCGGAACTAAAACCGCTTCGAACCGGTCACCCACGCGAGCCTCCAGAGCACGAGAACGCAGCGCGAGCGATCCCCAGGGCGCACTTTTCTGGCGAGAAGTCCCTTATGCGCTGCTTGCTGCGCTGGCCCATTGCTGACACAGATTGGGAGTCACTCGTAAACTCGGCCATTGCCGCGGCGAGCTGGTCAATATCTCTGCTGCGGACCAAGCGCCCATTCCATGAATCTTCAACCAGGTCCACCGCGCAACCCGCGGCATCGCTGGCGATCACGGGCAACCCACAAGCCATCGCTTCATTCACCACGAACCCCCAGGCGTCGGTCCATGTAGGAAACACCAACGCCTCAGCCAGAGCATAGTGGTATGCAAGACACTCGCGATCCAGGAATCCTGTAAAGCGAATTTCGCCTGGATCGATGGTCAAGGCTCGCGAATATAGTTGGGCGCGCAGCGGGCCATCCCCTGCGAAAACCAGTCCGATGTCTTTCCTTAGCGTTGGCTGGAGCCTGCTATAAGCCTCAAGAAGATCCAACACGCCTTTTTCCCGAACCAGCCTTCCACTAAAGAGAAAGAACTTCGACGGCAATCGAAATCTTCGGCGATGCGCTTTTTCATCATGACGGGCCATCGCTGCGAACTGGCCCAAAAGCTCATTGTCCACGGCGTTGGGAGCCGTAAAGATCCCGCCTTGTGGAACACCGTACCGACTGAGGTAGTCAGATGAGGATCCGCCTGGGACGACAAACCCACTGCAGCGTCGCAGAAAAGCGACCTTTAGAAATTCAACCATGCGATGGCCGCCCCGCTTGTCCCGGCTCGTGCTTTCGACCCACAAAAGGAATGGGGTTTTTCTCTGCCGCGCCCAGGAAAGGGCCTGCCAGGAAGCGAGATAGTTGTATCCCCCAACCAGAATGCAGCCAGGAGAGAAACAGGAAAGTGCATTCTGCAACTTTCGGTTCAGCAGAAGATTCTGCCCGCCAACTTTCCGCCGAAAATTGGGCAGCACTTCGTAAGAAAAACCAATCTCGTTTTTGTAGACCGGCCAATGCCGCAAAGTTGGGTCAGTTTCGGCGAGAAAAACCACATGCAGATCGATTCCGTTCTGACGGGCGAGTGCATTGAAAACCGGGATGCGATAAGGAGCGATGATTTCGCTGATCACGAGCAAACGGCAACTCATGAAAGGCTTCTCCAATAGAGATCGCTCAGCCGGGCCGCCTGGTGCTGCAAAGTGTAGTGCTGTAAGACCGTTCGCCGCGCCGCTTCTCCAATCGAGCGTCGCAGATTGTTTTCCTGCAACAGGAAAGACAAGGAAGTGGCTAGTCCCTGCACATCTCGCTCAGCGACGAGCCAGCCGTTTACTCCATGCCGAATGATTTCCTCAATACCCTGTCCCCGGCATGCAACGGCGACTTTGCCCGAAGACATCGCTTCGAGATAAACACAGCCCAGGCCCTCATAGTGGCTGGGCAGGACAAAAAGTTTGCAGCGGCGCATGGCTTCAGCTACCTGGCTTCGGCTGCGGCGTCCAAGAAAGCGCACCTTGCCGCTCAATCCAAGATCGGCGGAAAGCTTTTCAAGATAATTCCGCTTGGAGCCCTCGCCTACAATGTCGCAACGCAGGGATGGATGAATTTCCCCAACCGAAGCCATTGCTCGCAGGAGAATCTCGTGGCCTTTAGTCTCGATGAGACTGCCAACACTCAGGATTGTTTCTGATTCGTCGTTCGCTGGAAAAAAGACCTGCGGATCAACCCCGTTGTAAATCACACTCGTATTGCCAAGCTTGCCCACGTAACCCGCAACCTGATCGCGGACCTTCTCGCTCACACAAACGACGCTGCGGGCTTCTTGATATACGAGGCTTGAGACACGCTTACACCGAGTTGCGCTAAACCCTCCAACCTGGCGACTGAAATAAGCGTCCAACCCATGGACTGTGAGGACAAACGGAATGCCGAGTTTACGAGACAGCAGATATGCGGCATGACCGCAAGGCAGAGCCGAGTGAGCGTGGATGAGATCGATTGGCCGGCGGCGATGCAGTCGCTCAACCTCAGGGAAAATACGAGTAAATAGAAATCTCCCCGAACTTGATAAACCTATTCCTGAAGGCAAGGCGAAGAAAGAGAACCAACACGCAGGAACCGCGGAGTCGTTCGAGATGACGCGTCGCGCGCTGTAGAAGGGGCGCACTGCCATCGCCGTATTTGTTACTCCCTGCTCCGCCAGCCAGGCTAACGGTTCAGCAACAAAACATCCTTGAGCATCGTCGTCCTGGGATGGATAAAACGGAGTTAAGGTAAGAACGTGGAGAGACTTTGTGCGTCGCACAGGCTCATCTGTGAACACCGCGGGCCATGCGATCATGCCGCCGATCCTTTAGCTTGTTCGGCCATAAGCCCAAGAAAGACTTCCTCCCAGCGCCGCGTAATAGCTTCCCAATCGAACTGTTCGATATGTTTTCGGCCGGCCTCGCCGAATGTCCTTCGCAGATCTGAATTGCGCAATAGCTCTCCCAGGCGGAGAAACAACTCCTCATCAGACCTCACAAGGTACCCGGTCTTGCCATCAATCACTGTCTCGGGCTCGTAGTCTTTGCGCGCAACAACGGGCAGCCCGCAGGCGGCCGCCTCCAGAATGACTTTCGGAGACCCTTCCCAATTGGAGGGAAAAAGAAAAATTTCAGCCCGCTGATATTCTGTTCGTAGTCCCTCCGCGTCCAGCAGTCCAAGCAGCCTGACATTGGGGAGACGTTCGCGAGCTATGCGTTTTTTGAGTTCATGAGCCATGATTCCCTCGCCCGCCAAAACAAAATCGGCTTGCGGGAACCGCGCGGCTGCCTCGACGACCGTCTGAGGCTGCTTAAAGGGACGCAAAGAACCACAAAATAGAACGCGTGGCCGCGGATTGCCTCGGCGCTCCAGGCTTGGAGTAAAAAAATTCGTGTCGACTCCGGTCGGCACGATCTCGCTGCGACGCCCATATTCGCGTTCCAGACTTTTGCGAACCGCTTTCGAGTTGCTGAACAGATAGTCGCAACGAAGAACTGTCTCTTCCCAGAGCTGCACTCCTTCTGGTGTTATCGTGGGCTCATCCCGCAAATTAGCCTGTGACTCGACCGTGCCGACCGTAATCCGGCGGTCACTCCACTTCTGCCGCAGCCGCAGGTACCACTTACTGGCAGGTGATGACTTGAGGTAAAAGAGAACATCATGCGGTCCAGTGAGAAATTCCGCGAGGATTCGAAACGTCCTTCGACGCGCCGGCAATTTGATCAGCCGTGTATTTGGGCGTTTGGCAATCGAGTCATCCGGCTCAGCACAGTGAAATACGCTCACGTGAAATTGCGCCGGATCCAGGCGTCGGATGATTTCCCGCGCATTGCCCATCTGCGCGTTGGTCAGGCCGCGATCCACCAGGCTATCAACCAGAATATGAGCCGGATTCATTCGCGCACACGTCCGCCGCGTATCCTCAACTAAGCGCACATTTCAACGGCTGGCTGGGCCAATTCTAGCTGAAGGTCGCGCAGCCGCACGGCAAGAACAGAGGCGGCATCACGAAGGTTAAGAGAGCCGGAAATGTGCTGACGGAGCTTCTCCAGCAGTCGCCGGCGGGTTTGCTTTTCGGCGTCCGTAGGCAAAGGAGACAGCTCACCCGGATCGGCTTGCAGATCAAACAAAGAATCACTCGCAGTGGCAAAATCGAAGACAAGTTTGAAGCGTGACTCGCGGAGCGCAACCAGCCGGGGGCCGAGCCGTTTCTCGGTAACAAACGGGTTTGTGCAACCTTTTATGCATTCGACTAAGGCTTCCCCCTGCCAGCTCTCGCCGCGCTGCAATTCGGGCCAATAACTGCGTCCAAGAAAAGTTTCAGGGATTGCAACATCAAGTGCGTTCAGCAAGGTCGGACTTAGATGCAGCAGGCTGAAGGGCTGCTGCGGACTCCCTTTTGCCGCTCCTGGGACCCGCAACAACAGTGGGGCATTTACGATTTCCTCTGGGAGCTTAGTCGGCGCATGGTAGCGATCACTGTGATCGAGGAATTCTTCACCATGGTCGGCAGTCAGAGCAACTACGCAATCATCCCAAAGACCGAGCGCTCGAAGTTTGCCGACGAGACGCTCCATCTGAATGTCAACCCAGCGAATACCGGCGTCATAAAGAGCGATGACCTTCTCGCGCCGCGGGACTAGACGTTGGAGGCCCAAATCACTGCGGTTCCAGTATGAATTGAGATATCGCGCCTCGCGGGCATCTATGCCGGCATCGCCCATCTCTTCCAACGCTTGCTGCGGGGGATAGTACGGCGCGTGCGGATCCATAAAATGCAGCCACAAAAAGAAAGGCTGCTTTCCACAATTCGCCAGCCACTCGGCCGCGTGATCAACAATCACATCAGCCGAAGGAAATCGCCGCAACGCATCCATCGATGGCGGAGGAGCAGAGGCTGAACGCATGCAATATTGAAAATAGAGTTCGTCATAAAGCGCTCCGACGGGCTTAAGCCGGTGACAGGCATCCCCCAAAAGAAGATTCAAGCAAGTGCGTGACGGGAGCGTTGTGGTTTCTGGCCGAGTCTCACGAGCATTTTCGTCAGGGTTGAGAAAATCGTTGAAGACGTCGAAGCCCGCGTCGTAACCAAAGCGAGGGGATAAGTAAGGGTTACCGGCCAGAAAAGCGCCGGTCGCGTAACCGCGCCGGTCAAGAACGGTGGCAAGCGTGCTTTCGCCCGGGGCCAGACCCACCACATCGCGTCCCAGGCTGAGCGGATACCTCGACGCCATGATGGCAGGAAATGAGTAATAAGTTGGCGAGCCGGCCACGATAGCGTTCAAGAAAACTAGACTTTCCGTCACCAACGAATCCAGAAATGGCGTTGTCGGGCGGCGATAGCCAAGAAACCCAGCGTGATCGGCGCGGAGACAATCTACCGTCACCAACAGTAAAGAACGCGGGATCCCCATATCAGTTTGCGCCTGCGATTGCGGAACTCGCTCTGGCCGTTTCCCTTTGTCTGACATTGACAGAAACTCTTCCGTGCGGGCTAGTGAAACACCCGCGAGTGACCATTTCGTAGAGATCGGCGTCGTGCACGTAGCGCAGGTCTGGATATCTTGCCTCAAGCGCCGATAGCAATTGATCGAGCGCCTTCAGCGTGGCGCTGCGAAAATCTTTTAACGAAGAATGAAAATTTACGGAATGCGTGGATACGATGAGAGGCGCTCCACTGGCGAACGCTCGCTCCGCGAGCTGCAAATAATGCTCAAGCGGCAGATCTTGATGCGCGGGTTCGAAGTCGATCGAGCGATGAAGGTTCAGTAATCCGGTGGAATCAAGATGTGGCAAACGAGGCGGGCCACTTCCATTCTGGGCCACTCTCACACCACAATTCGCCCAGGCACGATGCGTATCCTGGTTTGCCCGATAACCCGGAGCGCAAGCCGAGACCGGCGCGGCTCCAAAAAATTCGCGAAAGTATTTGGCCCCTTCGCCGATGAGCTGCTCTTGCTTTGCGGCGGCCAGAAACCGCGAGTTCCGAGAATCACAGTATTCGTATCCAACCCACGGCATTCGCCAATAGATGTACGGCGTTTCTGCTTCCCAGAGCGTTCGCAGCAGAGCTGCCCGGCCCGAGCTCTCTTGAAGCTCACGCTCGACCGCCTGCCGGCAAAAATGAGTCAGTCCGTGAAGTCCCGGATAGAAGACCCCATCCGCAATGCCAGCTCTATAGGCCTCAACCAGGCCCGGCCGTTGCCATCGGCCCGGCAGGCCTTCGGTGAGTGGCTTTAAGAGGATTTCCCTGTATCCGCGTGGACGCATCCTTGGAAAGTCCAGGTTTGCCAGGATGAAATTCATCACCATGCAAGCGGCGCGCCCGGTTGAGTCACGATGGCGAGCAAGCACATCGCGCAGAGCAAGAACGTCATCACGGGTTTCGAGGCTGTAAAAATCGTAAAGATTTCCGCCCAGATCCACTCCGTTGGCGCGCAGCTCTTCCCATCCCTCCTTATCGCGCACGCCGACCCGACCCCAGTCGTCGCTGTGCAAAAGGACAAGAGAGCGACTGAACGAAAATGTTCTGAGTCGGTCGGGCGTTGTGCGGCCGGGCCAGTTAAATTTCCACCTAAATGTAGCCAAGGTCCTTCAGCCTCTCTTCAATAATGCGCTCTTCCTCCCGATCCATTTGCGCCACATCGTCTCGAACCAGTTGTTCCAATACGTAGGTGAGGAAGTTATCCAGGCTCCCAAAACGTGCTGCAAAGCGCTGCTCCGCGGCATTACAGAGTTCCGGGGGAAGATGGACATCACGACTAGAGTTCGACATTATGTACTCGCCTCTGCTTTGAAAAGAAATCCACGCATTCGCGCCCACGCGGTCGTTGCGATGAAATGATCGTCCGCGTCGAGCCCGTGCGCCCAGGTAACAACTCCAAAGATCAAATAAGCAAGCAGGAAACCCGCTGCGATCACGACCCACTGCGGACGAAATGCCATAAGCGCGTCTCTCCATAACAAGAGAGCGACGACGGCACTGACGGTCGGCAGTAACAGGCGGAAGTAGCTCCTGGTGAAGGGGGACAATCCAACGTTAAGCCGGACTTCCCGCAGGCAAAGGAGATTCGTTACGACATTGGTGATGGCAGCAGCCAGGGCCGCGCCCGTAATTCCCCAGGTTGGAATGAGCGCCAAGCCCAGCAGAACCATAACGACGGCGGACAAGGCTTGCGCATGAATGAGCCGCGCCTGATTTCCGGACATCAGTAGCAGATACCCCACGGAACCGACGCCGCAGTTCACCAACTGGCCGAGTGTGCCAATCACCAGAATTGGCCAGCCGGCTTCGAAAGCGCGGCCAAAGATACGCATCAGGGAGGGCGCGAAGACGATGATTCCCGCGGCCAACGGAATTGTGCAGGCAAGAATCCAGCGCGTCAGAGTCTGGAAAATCCTCCCCAGCAATTCGAGCTGCCCGCGTGCATGCAGATCAGCAATCGTGGGCGAGAAAATCTGATTTACCGATTGCAGTACGATGGGAACGAAAGTCACCAGGGCGGCCGCGACGGTGTAAATTCCCAATACGCGGACGTTCAGATAAAAGCCGATCAGCACCTTGTCAGTCTGCCCTATCGCGAACTCAAGAAAGCCCACGCTCAGAGCTGCCCCAGAAAATGAGATGACTCGCTTCTCCAGCCGGGGCATCTTCGCCGCAAAGCAACGCACGGCTCGAGGAGTCAGCCGCCAGACTGACAATCCAAGAAGGAACAAGACAAATGCCGCCCCAACTACTTGTGCTGTGATATAGCCCCGCAGCCCGAACCCCTGTGAAATTGCCACCAAAGCGATGAGCATAGTCACAGGGATACCGATGAAATTCGTGATCACGGTGCGGCGGGTTACATCCTTGTAGCCGGTCAGAATTTGGCCGAGAAAAACGTTCACAGCGCCAAAAAACACGATTAGCGCAAACAACCGAAGGTAGGGCTTTAACGCCGGAGTGTGATAGAAGCGAACCGCCACCCAAGGCCCAACGAACAAGACTAGTCCGCCGACGAGAAAACTACACGCAAGCATCAGGCCGCCGCCCCAGAGCAGAAATCCGCGTAGCAGATCGAATCTTCTGGTGGCGGCGTAGGCAGAAACGAAACGTACGGCAGTTTGTGGAAGTCCCAGCCCGTTGAAGATGCCCAACAGGCCAGCGATGGTCATTCCCAGGGCATAGACGCCAAGAGATTCCGCGCCCAGCGACCTTGCGAGATAGATTTTGAATAAATAGCCGGCTGACGCAGTGAAAATCGTCCCCGCGAAGAAAACCAGCGACTGGCGCGAAATGCGGCCCATGTGCGCGCCGAAATCCCGCGTCTCTTCGGGTGGGTGTATCTCCGCTGCCAGTCTTGCGGTCGCCATTTTCCTCGATTCGTTGCGCCGTGCCTCGTGCCTATGCCGCCGAAGAAGCGTGCGCACGAGCCCGCGGCGGAAAGATTGACGTCGCGGTACTCGGTTGCAATCTCAATCTTCCCCACTTGCGCGTGACAGAAAACCTTGGGACCAAGCCCGCACTCTCGATTGCCCGAAGCAAATGCGTATTTGTACTCGATCCAAAAATCCAGGGACGTTTCCCTGAAGCATTCAACTGGGATGCGAGTCGTGAAATAGCCTGCTGACAATAGCCGCGACCCCGGAAGGAAGCCGGCGTCCAGCAGTCGAAAAGCAGAACCGCCCGCTCGGACGGAACGCTCAACTTGAAGCTGAGTTCTGACGCGAGGGCCGTATGGAATGGTTCTGCCCAACAAAAATGTACGGGAGAACCGTCGGCCTCCCTCAGCGCAAAAGCCTCAGATTTGCCGGAGCGCAGCCTATTGGCGGACCGCAAAAGGTAGGCGAGGGTTTCTTCATCGTCCGGGTAACGCATGGCTGCCGAAGCCAAAGTCTCAAGGTCAACACCACCCAACCGGAGCTCACTGGAATTTTGCCCAGTCCACAGCAGTCGATCCTCGGGCCACTCGAAGAATTGGATCTCTTCATTTCCGGTGATGACGCGCTGATGCTGCAACAAGAGCCAGCGAGCAGTGGCTCGCAGCCCGGAGGTCCTCAGGCGCGCAAGAATGTCTGAGCCGCGAGCGCGAGCAGTACGAAGTGACTTCTCAACCTGGGGCAGTTTGCCGATTGCTCTCACGGCATGGAGCCGGAGGATCCCGGCCGCCCATTCACGCGACGATCTAGTCGCAGTCACATGGAGCGTATGCCGTCTTCCATTCGCGAGCCGGTCCTTGTACGGCTCGTTGCCCAAACCTAGATCGACTACTTTGACTGCGTCGTCGCTGCAAGCCTCTTCCACAATCCTGGCCAAAAGATAAAATCCGGGAGAATGCTGCTGCCAGGCAACATCGAAGGTCGGTTGATACCAAAACCAGCTTCCCGCAAATTGGAAACCATAGTTCCAGGCAACTACCTTGTCGCCGACCGTGAGACGGCTCAGCGTCATCCATCCGGCGCGAGACAGCAGTTCAGCCAATTCGCTCACGAAGGCGCGCCGGTCCGAGGAAAGCAGATTGCTCAGCCTTCGCGTGAAAAGGCAACGGGCAACGTGCATGCGGACAAAATCGGGCAAAGACTGAACAATCTCGGTCACACACCTCAGGTGATCGAGCTTTACCGGGGCGATTTTTTCGATCGAGGCAAATTGCCGGCGCTTGCTCTTCCTGCGCAGCATGGAACGGCGAACCGTGTTCCGTTCTTCAGTCGATCGCAGGGAAACCTGTGCGCAAGAATAAGCAGGACGCGAAAGGAATCGGTAGCCCGAATCGGGCAGGGCCGAGACGAGCGCTGAAAGGGTAGCCGACTCCGCCGGCAAATTAGCCAGGACGAGTTTCGGCCCCTGCATCTGCCGCAGAGCCGCAAGCACTTCGTTCACAAACTCACGCCGGCGCTGTGGAGACGAAACGAAGTCACAATAATCGGCGGTCGCACCCGACAAAAAAACTGTCTCCGATCCTTGCGCATTGGTCGCCAATGCGGCCACTCCGGCCAATTTATCTTCCTGATAACCCAGGCAGAGCAGAGGCTTCAGTGAGGCGTGATAGGAGCGGCTCATCGCCAGTGCCCATTCGAAGGTGTAAAACATCTCGGGGCGCCCCATTTGTTCCACCAGAGCGTTCCACTGGTTTCGCAGGACCGTATCTTCGGGAATGTCGCGATGCAGAACTAAGCGCAAGATTTCCCTGCTAGCGATTCACTGGATTTAGCGGCCTCGTAAGCTTTTCAGTGTGGCACAAACAGGAGACGTCCTAACTGAAGATGATTTCCACAAGGGTTACTGACTTGATCTGTGGAAGCAGGCGGTTCTAAGCGGTCGATTCCGTGGCGTCCTCGGACGTTTCACGCCAGAAGCGCCGACGCAAGGCTGAATAGAGGCCCGAGAGGTGGGCCTCGAATTCAGCTAGGCTCATGGCACCCGATACGTGCACCCGTGGGAGCGCAAAGCGACGAGCACGCGCGCCGAAGCCTCCGCCTGCGTTGACAAAAGCGCAGGCAAAACCAGCTTGTTCGGCCATTCTTTGGTCTCGTTGCGCGATGGAACTTGGATAGCCAAACGGATAAGCTAAAGCCCAAATGGGCTCTCCGACGGCCTGCGCGAGATGGGTGCGGCCCTCAGAAATCTCCTTCCACGCGCTTTCCGCAGGAAGGTGGGAAAGCAAGGAGTGAGAAAGAGTGTGGGAACCGATGGTCATGCCGGCCGAATGTAAATCTCTTAATTGCTGTTTATCCAGGACCCGAAAGCGGGAACTGTAGCTTGGGTCGTCCAGGTATTTTGATATCCATTCTTGCGGGAGGCGAAGTTGCCAGCGAATCTGGTTTAGTAGCCTTCTTCGCGCCTGCGGTTCGAGCCCGGAAAGGACCTTGACCAATCGCCAGCATAGATCGCTTTTTTGTTTGGCCGTGCCTGCGGCGCATCGCAATCCAACCTCATCCAAGTTGAGCTTGAACGGCCGCGCGGGACTGAGCAGCATCAGATGTAGTTCCTCGTGCCATAGCATGACGGGCGTGCCGGAGAGGGAGGAGCCGGTAATAAAAAAGAGACACTCCATTTTGAATTCGTGAAGAATCGGCAGCATCTCACTCAGCGTATTGACCAGGCCGTCATCACAAGTCAGCAATACCGAACGAGGAGGGAGCTCAAGTTCGTTTTTTTGCCACTGCAAAAACTGCGCTGGCGAAATCACGTGGTAGCGCTCTCTCAACAGCGCCAACTGACGGCGAAAGGCCTCGGCAGTCACCAGACTTCCGTCGAGGTTCGAATCGATCCCGCCGTATTTCCGCGGCCACACACCGTGATAGGTAAGAATCGCGGGCCCGGAACCGGAGTGGCGGTTGAGATAACCAGTTCGGGCCAAGCCGGGGAACACAACGTGTTTGAGGAGCGGGCTGACGAATCTCATGATTTCTCGACGAGTTCCCAGTTCAGGGGTGTGCCCGCCTCAATGTCGCGGGTGGCGCGCCTTCCCATCACTTCCTCCCGGTGCTTGGTGTGAAGTCCATTGGCGGGGCGAATTGAGCGCACATTCTCCCCGTCGAAGATTTGTCCCCGCCTCATCCGCTGGACTACGTACAGAGACCGGCGGAAAGCCATGCTGTTCGCCTGACTCGGGGTAGTTCCAAAGTGCACGTCGCCCAATGCCTGCTCCGCAGTGCGAACCGCATCAACCATCGCACGAAATTCTTCAGGCTCGAGTGAGAAGGCACTATCGGGTCCCTTCCGGGCACGCGATAGCGTGAGATGTTTTTCGATCAGGCAAGCCCCAAGGGCCACTGCGGCAACGGGTGCAACGATGCCCACACTGTGATCGGACAGACCTACAGGAACTCGGAACCTTTGCCTCATCTCAGGTATGGTCCGCAGGTTCATCTCTTCTGCCGGCGCGGGATACGCGCTCGTGCATTTGAGCAGGACGATCTGAGTGGCCCCGGCGTCGCGCACAACGCAGATCGCCTCCTCAATCTCTTCGAGCGTAGCCATTCCTGTTGAGATGATCATTGCCTTCCCAGTACGCGCGATTTTTTGCAGCAAGGGAATGTCCACCAATTCAAAAGAGGCGACCTTGTACGCCGGAACTTGCATGCTTTCGAGAAAATCAACGGCCGTCGTATCGAAAGGCGTCGAAAAAAGATCCAGCCCAAGGTCATTGGCAATTTGCATCAGTTTTGGCTGCCAATCCCAGGGTGTGTAGGCCTCGCGGTAAAGATCATGAAGAGTTTGGCCATCCCAGATTGTGCCGCCACGAATGCGAAATTCCTCCCGCTCGGAGCGCAGAGTCATGGTATCGGGTGTATAGGTTTGCAGCTTGACCGCGTTCGCACCCGCGAGCTTGGCAGCCTGAATAATGCGGACCGCCTGTTCGAAATCCTGATTATGGTTAGCAGAAAGCTCCGCCACGATGTAAACAGGCCCCGGCGCACCAATCTGATGGGCTCCGATTTGTATTTCTCCGCTCATGCGCACATGGTCATCGCTTGGTCTTTATGCCGAACATAGTGAAATGCCTCGCACCCGCTTACTTCGCCTCTTTCCATGAGGACGAAACCGCACGCTTCGAACGCGTGGACGGACGTTTTGTTCTCTTGCTTGATCCAGGCGTGCAGAATGGTCGGTTTGTCCTTCAAAAATATTGATCGCACGGCAAGATCGATCAACCCAACGGCATATCCTTTGCCTCGCTGCTCTTTAGCGATGCTTATGTGAATCTTGGCCTCACCAGGAATAGTGGTGTCACACCTGACTTGCCCCACCGGCATTCCCGCTTCATCTGTGGCGATGAAGATCATGGAGTTTTCATCGCGGAGCTTTTGCCGGAACCAGTCCACATGTTCATTCCAATGGATCGGGTTTTGTGTAAACGACGCCTGGCGGACTTGCGGATCGTTGGCCCATTCCCACAGCAGGCGGCAATCGCTCACTTCTGCCGGGCGGAGTTGCAAGTCATGGCTGCGAATATCTGCCACTACGCGGGAGGCGCCGCGGCCGTCAACTAATTCGCGGCCGCGCTTTGCCATTAAAGCTCGCCTTTCGCTGTCGGCCAGGAGAAGATCCAGTTTCTCAGCCATCTGCGTGGCTGAAATGTTCGAGGCCGAACCAAGATGAACTGCGACGCCTCTGCGATGCAATTCCTCCGCTATGGGACGCTGGTTAGGGGCAACATCGATCAGGACCGCGGGCAATCCCAGAAAGCACATTTCCCAGCAGGTTGTACCTGCACTTGAAATCGCGATATCCGCCTCAGCCATCAGCTCGGCCATATCCTGGACGTTGTTTTCCAGCCTCATGCTCAGAGAAGACTTTTCGACGGCCTCGTTCAAAGAGGCGAGATTCGGGTTGCTGCCACCGATAACCACAGTCGCCTGAATTTCTTTGGTCTTGATTCGTTGCAAAGCCTGGATTACCAGATGAGTGACGTTCCCCGGATCACTGCCTCCCATCATCACTAAAACCCTGCGTCCAATATCAGAAATCTCGGGCTGCCACCCATGCCAGGCGCGAAATTCGCGTCGAAGCAATGCGTAAAGGCTGCCGAGCAGAAGACGCGTGCCTGCATGGCGCGTGGAATAAAAATTCTCGGTTGCGTGAGCATTCTGATCGAGAACGAGATCTGCAAAATAAGAACCGGCGTGGCCGGTGTCGTCAATGAATAACTGCCTTATTCCAGCATTCTTCAGATGGCGCTGATACTCGGCACAGAAAGCGTAACCATCTACCACGACCCAGGCAGCCCTTGTCGCTCGCGCGAATTCAATTAAGGCGGCCGCGTCTGCTTCACCGCCAGGCGACGCCGCTAGGTGCACAATTTGCATTCCCTCAGAGATGAGCCGTTCTTCCATGGCCAGGGGGCATTGCGCTACGGCAAAAAGACATGATCCTCCGTCGTCCTTCCAGGCCTGAGCGAGGGCCAAACAGCGCATGAGGTGGCCGGTCCCAATGGCAACACTGGCATCTGCGCGAAAAATCAAGGTTTTCGAACTCATGCTCTAGATCGCGACTGCATCCTCGGCAGTCTTTCTGTCGCCGGAAAGCAGCTCCTGAAACCGCTCAGACTCAATTGGCCGCCAAAGGTCGGCTATGGTTCCATGATTTTGGTCTCTTTTCAAAAGCACAGGAATTTCGTTGATCTCGGCTGCCGATCTCAAGACTTGCCCAACGCCAAATCTCCTGAACTGCTCGATATAGCGGTACGGTCCGTAATCCAGCCACTCGCACAAGAAACATGGGACCCCGGCCCGCGCGCATTCCATCGCTGCGGTGGAGAGCACCGTGACCGCGAAATAAGCCTTGCTCAACAATTCGCCGGTGAGCGGTCCGGACAGAATCTGGAGTGGGCGTTGCCGCTCAGCCGTGAGGATCCTTCGCGCCAACTGTTCACGCTCCCGAAGGCTTTCCGCCGGGTGCAGTTTAATGACCAGCCTTCGGCCGGCTTTGGCCGCGAGATCGGCTAACGGCGGCAATATGTCCAGATAAAATTCCCGCGCCCGCCCGCCAAAAATATCGTAGGGCTCGGAGAAGAAAACGATCGGCGAGCGGGAGTCGATCCGCGAGCGGTCGTTGGGAATCGGCTTCACCGGCGCGCCTACTTCCACGAGATCTGGGGCAACGCCGCACACTCGCAGCAGGAAATCCTCTTCCATTCTTCCCTTCGCCAAAATCAGGTCGGCGTGGCTCCGTTTGAACAAGTGGCGTCCATCGAGCGCGCCGTGGTGACAGACCAGCGCAGGAATGGAGCGAATGCGCGCCAGCAGCAATGGAATGTGCGTATAGGGATTTGTGTCGTCCGCACACAGTACCGCCGTCACAAACTCTTCTTCGAAGACGCGCAGCCAGGCGTCCCGGATCTTCAGCCCATCGTGAAGAAGCTGCGGAAAGGCATCCAGAACGCCGAGATGCCCGAGGAGTGCGATTTCCGGAATCGATCGTAGTTGTGCCCGTAGCCGCTGCCACCTGGTGGCCAGCGCTTTATATTCGGTTTCGCTCTCCGGCTTGCGCGATGCATACGATGCGAGTTCAGCCGCCATCACATTCGGCGGCAGATTTTCGACACGCCCGCTTCGACGGGTAGTGACCAGCAAAAACTGTGTTTCCGGCGCGGTGTTGGCGTACGCGACCGCGGTCCTGGAGACGTTGCCATACGCGCTTGGCAGTAAGACTGCAGGGCGCCGGCGCCGCCTCCCTCGCTGGGCAAAGAGCCGGCGTACCGAGTAGGACGGATCATATTTGTCGCCCAGGATCTCCACAATTTGCGGCAAAGGAAATTTCGACCAGATTCGCAGATAATGCCGCGAGCGCCGCATGCTCTCGCGCAACGGGTTCGAGAAACACTTGACAGGGCCTACAGTCAGCCAGCGCAAAGCCTCCGCATGCATGCCCGGGCGAGTAACGAACAGTTCGTTTTGCGGGCCAAGCCGGTCAACTAATCGCCTCAACGCAATGACAGTTTCCAGTTGCTGATGGAAGAACATGGAGTTCAGTTCCCACCAATCCAGTCCCTCGCCGTCCATCAAAGCGCCAAAGCCCCTCGCCAGGATTCCACGCATGGTGCGAAAGTCTTCAGGCTCGAGCATCTCCAGCGGGGATGTTTCGCAACCAAAAAACCGGCTCCATCGCTGGTAAGAATTTGGACTCGCGCGCCCAAGATCGATCACGCGATCCCAGCTGTGGTTGGTCCAATCGCCACATCGCGGATCGTCCTCGGAATGGACCAGAAGAATCTTCATGGGAAACGCGGCCTCAACTCACGAACACCATTTTCTGAGTTACATGCGCATTCAGCTGCGCCATCTCGGGCCGCCTTTCCATCAAAGCGGCCACTTCCAGCCAGTGGAAATCGTCGCGGCCGTCGAAACAGTCGTAAATGGCGCGAATCATTTTCAGGTCGTCCGCCGTGTCGAGCGTCCAGCGAAAAGAGCTGTAGTCTTGCAGGCCACAGAAAGAAGCCAGGCGGAACAGCCCGGAATGCTCGTAGAAATATGGCGTGACGTGCTCCCGCTGATGCGGCGCCGAGGCTTCCCGCCAAGCTCGCGCCAGAGCAGATGCTGTGAATACTTCCACATCCAGCCCCCGCGGGTATGTACGCGGGAAAACATTGCTGGCATAATCCGCCTGGCCGTCGAAAAATGCCTGAATCGTTTGGTCCACGATTGCCGGCTCGATGAGAGGACAGTCAGAGGTGACTCGAACAATCGCGGTAGCGCCAGCGTCCAACCCCGCCTGATAGTAACGATCCAACACGTCATCTTCTGAACCGCGAAAGCACGGAACACCGAGCCGGGAGCATTCCTGCACGATTACATCGTCTGCGGCGGTGTTCGCCGTCGCTACGAGCATTCCATCGATCCGCCGTGCGCGGCCAAGGCGCCGCAGCACTCGAGCCAGCACGGTTTGTCCAGCCAGGTCCATGAGCACCTTGCCCGGCAAGCGAGTGCTTCCCATGCGAGCTTGAACGATTGCGACGGTCTTACTTTTCATTTCTTCGCTCGACGACATCGCCAATTCTCACCCGGCAAAGTAGGCCAAGACCTTTTTCGCCGCTGAGATCACATCATCAACATCCTGGCTGCTCATGCTGTGAAACATCGGAAGACTGATAAGGCGCGCGTACGCATCCTCCGCCACTGGAAATTCTCCTCCCCTGTAGCCGAAGCGGTCGCGATAGTATGGCTGCAAGTGCACTGGAATGTAGTGGACGTTCACTCCGATGTTCTCGGCGCGCAATGCTTGAAAAACACGCGCACGATTGGCGGATAGTCGTGCCAGATTCAATCGAATCGGATAGAGATGCCACGCCGGTGTTACGCCCGATCGCACCGCCGGCGGCTGCATGCCTTCCAGGCTTTGAAAGGCGCCGGTGTATTGCGCAGCGATTTGCCGCCGCCGGGCTAGATTTTCCTCAAGTCTTTCGAGTTGCGAAATGCCCAGAGCGCAGGCAATATCACTCAGCCGGTAATTAAAGCCGAGCAGCGTCATCTCGTACTGCCATTGTCCTGTGCACTGGCGCTGCCGTGCTTCGCTGCTGATTCCATGGTTGCGAAAGCGGCGCAGAGTTTTGGCGAAGCCGGCGTCATCCGTCGTCACCATCCCGCCTTCACCGGTCGTCAGATGCTTTACGGGGTGAAAACTGAACACGGTCATGTGCGCGCGGCTCCCGACTCTTCTTCCCCGATCTTCCGCTCCAAGCGCGTGACAGGCGTCTTCAATCACGACCAATCCATGGCGTTGCGCCAATTCATGGATTGGCTCGAGATCTGCAGGATGCCCAGCGTAGTCAACTGGAAGAATCGCACGCGTACACGCGGTAATTTTTGAAGATAGTTGTTCGGAATCGAGATTCAACGCGTCGGCCGAGACATCGGCGAACACCGGCTTGGCCCCTTGATAGAGAACACAATTTGCTGTCGCGACAAAAGTAAGGGGTGAGGTAATCGCCTCGTCGCCGGGTCCAAGGCCGGCCGCAAAGACGGCTGCGTGCAGTCCCGCCGTGCCGGAGCTGAAGCTGACTGCGTGCCTGGCTCCCACCTTGGCCGCAAACCGTTCCTCGAACTCAGCGACTCTAGGGCCAGTGGTCAGCCAATCGGAACGCAGCGTTTGAACTACTGCCGCGATGTCATCTTCCGTGATCGATTGCCGGCCATAGGGGAGAAGAGTGCTGCGTACAGGCGATCCGCCTTCGATGGCCAGAATCTCGCGGCTTGGAGAAGCAATGGCCATGAGCAAGTCAAGCGGACGCGCGCTGCGCCTCCAGCACGTGGACCTTCTCATGCGACGGAGATCCGGCGTCAATCAATTCTCTGAGTTCGCTGGCGGTCAACCAGCGCGAGTTGGAATCGCTCGCATAGCGAAATCCATCCGGCAAGGAACGGCCGTCATTCCAATTCTGGTGGTTCCACCACGAATGGGCAGGACGAATTACATACATGTCGTCAAGCTCCACGGTGTGCCGAGCTTCATCTTCCGAAACCAAAACCTCGTGCAGCTTCTCTCCGGGACGAATGCCGACATACTCCACTTCGCAACCGGGAGCGATTGCTTTTCCCATTTCAACCAGGCTCATGCTGGGAATCTTGGGCACAAAAATTTCGCCGCCATGCATGCGCTCAAGGCACTGGACGACGAAGCGGACACCCTGCTCGAGCGTCAACCAGAAACGAGTCATGCGCGGGTCTGTGATGGTGATCCTGCCGCGCCGGCGCTGTTCCAGAAAAACCGGAATCACGCTGCCCCGGCTGGCCACGACATTGCCGTAGCGGGCACAACTGAAGCGCGTATCCTGGGCTCCGGAGTAAGCATTGGCCTGGACAAACATTTTCTCGGCGCATAGTTTGGTTGCGCCGTAGAGGTTGATGGGATTGACCGCTTTGTCGGTGCTTAGCGCGAGAATCCTCCGCACGCCGCGATTGATGGCCGCGTCGATCACATTGCGGCCACCCATGATGTTGGTCTGAATGGCTTCGAAGGGGTTGTATTCGCAGGCGGGCACCTGTTTCAGCGCCGCCGCGTGCACGACTACCGTAACTCCGGTCAGCGCACGGTCGAGACGCTGGGCATCGCGCACATCACCAATGAAGTAGCGAAGGCTGGGATGGTCAAAGCCGGCCGCGCGCATGTCGTGCTGTTTGAGCTCATCGCGACTGAAGATAATGAGTTTAAGGGGATGATGTTCACGGAGCATCAACTCCACAAACTTCCTGCCAAAAGAACCCGTTCCGCCGGTGACCAGGACTACCTGCTCCGACCAATTCAGCTTCATTATGCGAGCCTGTTTTGAGCCGGATTATAGCGGAGAAGAGAACACAGCTTTGCACAGCTTGCGCGGAACTAGCCATGGGGAACCTCTGTGGTCAAGATGGGCCGCCGTTTCTGCATTGTAGAATCAGTCGTTCCGCGACAACGCCGGCGAGTTTTGCGCTCGCACATGTAGTCACGGTTGTGTGTCCGGGGCCGCAAGTCAGTTTGAGGAGCAGGCATGGGTTCGGGTTCGCTGATTCCGGCCATTGGTCAGGGTTCGCGCGAGGTACAGGCTTCAGGCCCGCTGGAATTCAGCCGACATGGCTCTTACCTTTCCGCCTTGTCCACACAAGACTCCGTGTTGCGGGAGTATTTTCGCGTTCTTATCAAACGCAAATGGACCGTCCTAAGTACGCTAGCGATCATCTTTGGCGTTGTAACCATTGCCACACTGCGCAAAACTCCGATTTATGACGCGTTCGGCAGTATTGCGATAAACAAGCCCGATCCAACTCTTTTGAACCTGAAGGATGCGGCTGGCGGTGGCGACGAATATACCGATCCGGCAGACCTCGATACCGAAGCAAGGATTCTGCGCAGTGATCTTCTTGCCTTACAGGTGATCAAGCAGTTAAACCTTGATAAGCGGCCGGAATTCGGGGGAAGCGGAGAGGCTTCGCCCGCTTCCCTTGCCCTCACCACCGATGCTCTCCAGCCGGACTCCGAAAAGACCTCGGCTTTGCTCGGCGCCTTTAAAGGAAACCTTCGCGTCTCGCTCGTGCCGAACACGCGAATTATCGAGATCCATTTCCGCAGCGCTGACCGCGAACTTGCCGCCCGCGTTGTGAACACCCTGATCAACACTTATATTGAGCAGAACTTCAAAACCAAATTTGAATCTACGATGCAGGCCTCGGACTGGCTCTCCAAACAGCTGGTCGACCTGCAGATGAAGGTTGAGACTTCGCAAGAAAAGCTGGTGCGATATCAAAGGGAGCACGAAATCCTCGGTATCGACGAAAAGCAAAACATCATTACTTCGAAGCTGGACGAGTTGAACAAAGAGCTGACTGCGGCCGAATCGGAACGCATGGACAAGGAGTCGGTTTATAGCCTGGTTCAGTCGGGCGACAAGGATACCGCCAATGCCGCCGCGATCAGCGCAGACAGCGAGGCGGGCAGCGTTTCTTCTTCATCGTTGATGGAGAAACTTCGCGAGCAGCAGGCCGATCTCAAGATTCAAGTGGCCCAGCTCAGCACGCAATTCGGGCCGTCCTACCCCAAAGTCGCTCAACTGGATAGCCAGTTAAAAGAAGTCGAGGTTCAGATTCAGGCGGAAATGAAGAAAGTGATTTCGCGCGTGCGCAGTCAGTACTTAACTGCTCTGCAGCGGGAGAATATGCTGCGCGCCGCGCTGGATAAACAAAAGCAGGAAGCCAACAAGCTTAACGAAAGCGCCATCGAATACAGCCTGCTGAAGCGGGACGTTGAAACCAACCGGACCCTCTACGAAGGCCTGCTCGAAAAACTGAAAGAAGCCGGGGTCACGGCGGGGCTGCGCTCCAACAATATTCGGAGCGTCGACGTGGCGCGCGTCCCCACAGCACCCTCCGAGCCCAACATTCCACGCAACCTGACTTTTGCGCTTGCGCTTGGCCTCACGACGGGCATCGGCCTGGCCTTCCTGCTTGAGGGCATGGACAACACAGTTCGCACGCCTGAGCAGGCGCAGACCATCGCTGGGCTCCCGCCGCTGGGCATCATCCCGCTGGGCTCCAGAAACTCGGCAGAATCAGGAGGCCGCCCGCAATTGTCGCTGACTCCCTCAAAAGAAGTCGTCGAGCTGGTAACGCAATCGCGCCCGCAGTCGCAGATGGCGGAATCTTATCGCGCCCTGCGCACTTCCCTACTGCTCACTTCGCTGGGTGCGCCCCCCAAAGTAATTCTGATCACCAGCGCGCTTCCCCAGGAAGGCAAGACGACCACGAGCATCAACACTGCGATCGTGCTGGCGCAAAAGGGTACGAGAGTTTTACTTATTGACGCTGACCTGCGGCGGCCGAGCATCCACAAAGCGCTCAGCATCGGCCCCAAGACCGGACTCAGCAATGTGCTGACCGGCAATGCGACCTTGCAACAAGCTACGATTCGTTCCAGCCTGCTGCCCACGCTGTTTGTGCTTCCCGCGGGACCACCGCCGCCTAATCCTGCGGAACTTCTGGCCTCTTCCAATATGCGGGACGTAATCGCTGAGCTGCGCGAGCAATACGATCACATCGTGATCGATACTCCACCAACCCTTTCGGTCACCGATGCAGTGGTCATGTCAACTCGGGCCGACGCCGTGGTTCTCGTCATCCGCTCCGGACAAACCACGAAGCAGGCCCTGCGCAGGTCAAGAGAGATCCTTGTGCAAGTCAATGCCAGAATCGCGGGTGTGCTACTCAACGCTGTCGACCTCAGTTCGCCCGACTACTATTATTACTACGAATACCAGGGCAAATACGGTCACCACTACTATCAAGAAGATGAATTGGCTGAGGACAAGGAACCGGTCGCTAAAGCGGCATCGGGAAGCGCCTGAGGTGACGCATGCAAATCCCGCTTCGGAATCCGGCGACGAAGGTTTTTCTGCTGAGTGTTCTGGCGCTTCCTGTCGCGGCCTACTGCGGATTCAGCGCGATTGTTTTTCTCGCCGCCCGTCTCTCCGCGAAACCCGACCTGGCGAGTTTGCAGCGGGCTGTACGATTGCAGCCCGACAATGCCGAATATCACTATCGCCTCGGACGATACCAGTTCCTGGTCCAGCAGTCGCCTGATGCCGCAGTCGATTCCTATCGAGCCGCGACCGCATTAAATCCTCACCAGGCCCGCTATTGGTTTGACCTGTCGGCTGCTTATCAACTTCTCGGGAACTCTCAACAGCAGACCGCAGCATTGCAACGAGCCATTGACGCCGATCCGGCAACCCCCGAACTGGCTTGGGAAGCGGCCAACCTTTTTCTGGTCCAGGGAGAAACTGACCGCGCGCTCCGTGAGTTCCGGGTTGTTTTGCAGAACGATCCCTATTTGCCGCCGGCGGCTTTGCAATTGTGCTGGCGGATTAGACCGGACATTGACCTTCTTCTGGACAACGTCATACCCTCCAGGTCCGATATTTATTCGCCATTTCTCGATTTCCTCACCTCGCGCAAGGAAACTGCTGCCGCGGCCAAAGTTTGGACACGAATGGCACAGCTGAAACAGCCGGTCGCCATGTCTACCGTTTTCAACTATCTTCGCTACCTGATCGCCCAACGCGAAGTCGACCAGGCGCGCCTGGTATGGCAGCAGGCTGCGGACCTAAGCGGGCTTCAGGCTTATCAACCTTCACCACAAAATCTGGTGGTGAATGGCGATTTCAGTGTGACGGTGCTTAACGGCGGGTTCGGCTGGCTTTATCAGCAATCCCGCGACGTTTCACTGGCGCTGGATCCGACAAGGTTTCACTCCGGCCACCGCTCCTTATTGATCACAATCGATAGCAGCGGCCTTGAGGATCTTGGTCTTCGTCAGCTAATCCCCGTACAACCGAACACAAGTTATGACTTCTCCGCAAATTTTCAGGCGGATGACATGGAGGGGGCTGGCGGACCGCGCTTCGCCATCCAGGACTTCTATAGCGCCATGACTTATTTTCAAAGCGACGAGTTGAAAGATGCCGACTTCTGGAAGGAAGTAAACGGCAGCTTCACCACCGGTCCCGATACGAAGCTTGTGGTGCTGCGAATTCAGCGAGTTCCGGCGGGAAGCCCGATTCGGGGCAAGCTTTGGATTGATGGAGCCCGCCTGTCGCTGGCTGAGAACGACTAATTTGCGGGAAAGCGCAAAAGTATGACATCTGCGATTGTTAGTTCGCCGAATGGCCAGACCGCAGTGGCGCAGCTTCCCCTCCGCTCCAGACTCGACCCGGTAATTTTTTACGGGCTATTCGGCCTTTTGCTGTTTGCTCCACTTGCCTTCGGGTCGGTAGAACCCTGGTCCATCTTCGTACTTGAGGCCGGCACTGCCCTTGTCTTTTTGCTCTGGGGCATTCGGCAAGTTCAATCTGGCGAGATCTCGATTACCAGCAGTCCGCTGTTCGCGCCGATGCTGGTTTTTGCTGCGCTCATTGGCGTCCAATTGGCTTCCGGACACACTGCTTACCGCTACGCCACCTACTCCCTGGCGCTTCTCTATTGCGCCTACGGATTGCTTTGTTTTCTGGCGGTCCAGGTCCTGCGCCGAACTTCGCAAGTTAAACAATTGACCTGGATTTTCTCTGCCTATGGTGCGGGTGTGGCTTTGTTTGCTTTGATCCAGAGCATGGCGTCTCCTACCGCGTTGTATGGAATTCGAACTCCGCGTTCCGGCGGCTGGATCTATGGTCCTTATGTAAACCACAATCATTACGCCGGCCTGGTGGAGATGTTGCTGCCAATCCCGTTGGTTTTCGCGTTGAGCCGCTTTGCTCAAGGCCCAAGGAAAATCATGGCTGCGGCGGCGGCGGCGATCATGGCAGGCACAATTTTCCTTTCCGGATCTCGCGGAGGAATGCTGGCGTTCGCCGTGCAGATGGCTGTTCTCGTGGCCCTGTTCGCGGGCAGGGATAAGGACAGGGATAAAGACAAGGGGCGCAAAGCGGCCATCGCTCTCGGTATTTTTCTGGCCATCACCGTCGGACTGCTAGCCTGGCTGGGCGGCGGCGAACTCACCAAGCGCATGGCCAGCATTCATTCCGAAACTCGCAGCGAACTCTCTGGTGGTTTGCGCCTGGCCATCGATCGTGACGGGTTGCGAATGCTCCGCGAAAAGCCGCTCCTGGGCTGGGGATTGGGGACTTTTCCTGAGGTCTATCCGCAATTCCGCAGCTTCTACACCAATTTTTTCATTAATGAGGCGCACAACGACTACATTCAATTGCTGGTCGAGATGGGAATACTGGGACTTGCAGCCATGCTCTGGTTTCTGGCAGCCACATTCTGGCAGGCTCTAAAGAAGGTGGACCGTTGGGCTGATAACGTCAATGGCACTGTGACTCTGGCAGCTTTGTTGGGCGTCATCGGGATTCTGGTCCATAGCTTTGTGGATTTCAATCTGGAGATTCCCGCCAACGCGGCGCTGTTCTATGTACTCTGCATGATCGCCGCTATGGATCCACGCTTCAGTCCGCCTCGCCGCCGCCTTTCTCGTCGCCATATTGTGCGGCACGAATGGTTGCCGATAAATCCAGCCTTGGATGAAAGCCCGTCACCCAAATCGTAAGATTATCGGATTGCGCGGAGAAAGGTCTGCTCTAGGGAGCGCTCGGGCTCGCGGGATTGTCACTCTGTATGATGGCCCAGGTCGCCAAGCCCCCAATCACGCCGGCACCCACCCAGATCGCGGTTTGCGAGTCCAGAATGCTTCCGCCGGCCGCGATTGGAGCGCCACCGCCTTTATTTCTTCGCTTATGCTGGGATTCGCTTCGAGTGGTTTGTTGCCCCTGAGACACCGTGGTGGTGCCTGATTGGTCGCTCACGCTCACGTCGCCCTTTTGTGCCACGATCTGCACTGTGCCGTTTGTATCGATCACCTGAAATTCGGTCCAGCGGTCCGAAGCTGGCGCCACGGTAATCTCGCCGACTTTCGCGCTCAATTCTCGCGAAGTGGCGACGGTAACGCTGCCGTGCTCTAAGGCCACATCCTGGCCCTCGAACTTGACGAGCGAATCAGCCAAGATCATAACGTTCGAGCCGACGGCGTTAATATTGGCGATCGAGTCGGATCGGGTCTGCACCAGGTCGCCGGGAAAAATCGCGGACGATTTAGGCACCGATCCACCGTTCAGCCAGGTAGCGCCCTTCGTATAAAGCATGGCGGAATCGGTGTCGGCTGCCCAAACTGACATGGGCACCGTGGCAATCGTCACCCAGCAAAGGACTAGACGAAGTCTCGAGGTCTTCATGGAACAAATATCCAGCGCAATGCTAGCCTCGCTCGGAATGGGCCGTCAATTACTCACCGTGGTCACCCCCCAAGATGCTCATGCTGGGGGTTTTACGCCAGCGGTCGATCAGTTCCCACCAGGCGAGCCTCACCCACTCATAAAAATTCGTTTTGGCCCACTCGCGGTGTTGCCACCAATCTTCCCCGAACTCTACAGGTTCGTGCGCAGCGGCGACGCAGAATTCATGATTGGGAACTATTGCCTGAAAGATGCTGAGTGCCCGACGCGTGTGATAGTCCGATGTAACTAGAAGCACCCTGCGACCGCCGATCGTATCGATGCAGCGTGCCGCTTCAAGGGCTTCGTCCCGGGTGGACAGCCCACGAATCGGACAAATCGAGACCGAATTCGCTTCCGGCAGACTTTGAATATATTTCTCGGCAAGCTCCATTTGAGTCCAGCGATAGATCCTGCCTCCCGCCGGGACATCGAGAATCAGCCGGCTGCCGTAGTCTTTATGCAGCAAATCCAGGCCAAGCGCTGGGCGAACATCCGTTTCCCCCGCAAGCACCACGATGAGGTCTGACTTCCGGGGATCGTCGACGACCAGCCACTTGGCGGAATTGATCGATGCGAAAATTGCAACCGTCATGACGACGAAAATCCCGGCCCATACCCAGCTTCTGAGTCGGTTGCGAATTTCGCTTTTCGTGGGCACGTGAAGTTACGGAAGTAAGCGAGATGAAACGAAATGACTCGAGCGACCAAGAAACCTTCTGGGAAACTATACAGCTGACCTATTTCCAGAGGGCGGAATGCTAAGATTCTAAAGTTAGAATCTTTCCCAATGAACACTTCTTCGGCGGCAACTACGTTGTTTTCTGAACTGGAACATAAGATCCGGCAGCGCCAGGCAAGAGTCGCGATTATTGGATTGGGCTACGTGGGTCTGCCTCTTGCCCTACTCTATGTCGAGCAGAAGTTCCCGGTCACCGGCTTTGATATTGACGAGCGCAAAGTCACGGCACTGACGAACGGGGCTTCTTACATTTTTCGTATCCCGGCCAATGAAATTCAGCAGGCCCGCGCGAAGGGATTCGAGGCAACCTCCGACTATTCCCGGCTCAGCCTGATGGACGCCATCATCATTTGTGTACCCACTCCTCTCAACGAATATCACGAACCGGACCTCAGCTACATAACAAATACGGCGACTGCCATTGCGCCACACCTTCGGGCCGGGCAACTGGTGGTCCTGGAGAGCACGACTTACCCGGGGACGACCGAAGAGGTCATGGTTCCAATCCTGGAGAAAGGAAACAAGCAAGGGCTGAAGGCGGCCCGTGGAGGAGAAGCTGGGGAGCAGGAATTTTATGTTGCCTTTTCACCAGAGCGCGAAGACCCCGGGAACCAGACCGTAGCCCGGCGCGATATTCCGAAAGTTGTGGGCGGCCTCGACGCAAAAGCTTCCGAACTGGCCACAGCCCTGTACGGAGCCATCTTCAAGCGTACGGTGCGCGTCTCTTCCCCGGCGGCGGCGGAGATGACCAAGCTGCTGGAAAATATTTATCGCTGCGTGAACATCGCCCTGGTTAACGAATTGAAGCTGCTTTCAATCCGCATGGGAATAGACATCTGGGAAGTAATCGAAGCAGCTTCGACGAAACCATTCGGTTTTCAGCCTTTTTATCCGGGCCCCGGCTTGGGCGGACATTGCATTCCGGTCGATCCCTTCTACCTCTCGTGGAAAGCCAAGGAATGGGACTTTCGCACGCGCTTCATCGAGCTGGCCGGCGAGATTAACGTCAACATGCCTTATCATGTGCTCGACTCGGTGGCCAAAGCGCTCAACCAGCAGAAAAAAGCCCTTAATGGGGCCAAGGTCCTCGTTTTGGGACTTGCCTACAAGAAAGACATTGATGATCTGCGCGAATCACCTTCCCTCACGATCATCGAATTGCTTCAGCAACAGGGGGCGCTAGTCAGTTATAACGATCCCTATTTCCCGGCGGTCGGTAAGGGCCGCAAATATGACCTTCAGATGAAGTGCACCCCTCTCGACAACCTGGGACAATATGACTGCGTGCTGATCGTAACGGACCATTCCGACTATGATTACCAGCGCATCGTGCGGGAATCCCAGCTTGTAGTTGACACAAGAAACGCCACCCGAGGCATCCAAAGCCCAAAGATTGTGCGCTGCTGAATAGCAATAGTTAAGGCCGTTAGAAGCTGAATTCCTGCACTCGTCCTGTGCAATTTTTTTCCTTCCCAAGGCTGAGTTTCCCACGCATACTGGCCCGAAGGCCTAAGTTGCTGTGAAGATTGCCCCTTACTTTTGGCGGTTCGGGTCTGAAGTGGCCTTATTCTTGCTCCGTCTCCCAGCAGATACTCTTTCGACGCATTCTCCGGTTCGTGGGGAAGCGAGATTTTGCAATGGTTCCAGCAGGCAGGTGGGGCAGCGCGCGAAGACCAGGGAACATCTGAGCAGGTAAACCCATGCAGACAATCTCTGAGACCAGGCTATTTTCGTCGCTCCCGCGGCGACGGCCTCCATACGGGAAATTTGCCTTCTGCATGGCCGCAGAAAGTGTTGCATTGGTGGTCTTCGCGTGGATTGGAGTGCTGCACCCTGAATTCCTCGCGCCGCCGTTACACGACTATCATTTTGTGCACCTGGTAGAAACGCCAGTCCCGGTGGACCACGAGCCGGCGCCGGCACGTTATATCAGCGCTCCCGAAAGCGCCGTCGCCAAGGAACCACCAGTCGCAATTTTGCATGTTTCTCCAACAGAGAAACCGAAGCCCCAGCCGCCGGCGATCGAAACGCCTAAAGTGGAAGTGGCAACGAATCGCCCGCTCGATCTGCCGCCGACAACTCCGGCGATCCCGCGGCAACTTGTGAAGACAAACGTTTTCTCAACCGGTAATTCCGACCCGCCGACGATCGCCCGCCCACCACAACAGGTGCAGACCGGCGGCTTCGGAGACCCGAACGGCGTGCCCGCACGCGAAAATAAGGGCAAGCCGGTCACGATTGCGTCGCTGGGATCCTTCACTCTGCCAAGCGGCACCGGTCGGGGCAACGGAACGAATGGAGGGCAGGGAGTGCGCGGGGTTGTGGCAAGCGCGGGCTTCGGAAACGACGTTGCCATCGGTGATGGCAGCGGAAGAGTGAACTCTTCCCGCGGCACCGTGCGTGAGAGCGGTTTCACCGCAGCCGAGGCCATGACCGCGGCTCCAACGCCGAAATCGCTTGATAGCGCAGCTTCCCGGCTGATTCCGGCAGAAATTGTCTTCAAGCCCGTTCCGGTTTACACCTCAGAAGCAAAGAATTTGCGGGTGGAGGGCGAAGTCCTGTTGGAGGTCGTATTCGAATCCACCGGGAAGTTGAGAATTGTCCGAGTGGTCCAAGGCCTGGGCCACGGCCTGGACGAATCCGCCGTGCATGCGGCACAGCAAATCCGCTTCAAACCAGCATTACGCGACGGCCAGCCCACGGATTGGACTGCCGTCGTACACATTGTTTTCCAGATCGCGTAACAGAAAGTTTGAAGAAGTACTCCCAGAGACACTACACCCGGGGCGTGCCACACCCGAAACTGCAGCGCGAAGCTGCCTTGGCGAGAACTAAATTCCTGCGAGCGAATGCAATCTTCGATTTACTGGATTGCGCTGCCCACTTCGGAAAACACGTTGTTGGCATTCGATCCAATTAAACGAATCGTGCCCACAACAATGACTAGAATCACGGCCAACATCACCGCGTACTCGGCGATATCTTGACCCTCTTCGTCAAACCAAAGTTTTCGTAGCAAACCTGCCACGGGTACCCTCCTTCTCCTTCATGACCCCTAAGGACACCTTGAGAAAAGCCCCTACGGTTGAGGGTGGGCCGTGGAGAAATCCTCAAAGTTCTTGGATTCTGGCTAAAGATTAAGCCTTATGGGTAAGGGCTGCCAATAGCACCGCGGTGGTGGATATGGCACGAAAGTGCTATGCCTTATGCCTTTGTGACTTTATCCCTTTTATTACGTGCAATCAGCCGACTAACCAATTTCCCGTTCTAGGCTATGGTCTTCAACGGCAAGGATTGGTTCACGGCAAACAGCGCCAGCTCCAGCCGGGTCGAAACTCCCAGCTTGTCGAAGATGTTACTGAGATGGTGTTTAACCGTGTCCTCGCTGATCTTGAAATACTCCGCGATTTCTTTGTTGGAATAGCCGGCGACGACGGTGGAGACAATCTCCAGCTCTCGCGGCGTCAGGCCAAATTTCTTTTGCCGCGCGTCCTCTCCGGATGATTGCACCAGCGTGCGCAGGTATTGCACCAGGTTGGAAACGCTTTCGCGCCCTACCCAGTACTCCCCGGACATCACGGTATGAATGGCTTTCAGCAGAAGCTGCGTGGCGGAATCTTTCAGAACCACGCCGCGTGCGCCCAGTTGCAGCGCCTCGACGATCTGGCGTTTTTCTGCGGCGGCGGTAAGCAGGATCACTCGAACCGAATTCGAGGGCGGCCCCGAGCTCAGCTCTCGCAATGCCTCCAGCCCCGGCTGACGGGGCATCGCCAGATCCAGAAGCAAGATATCCGGCTTGAGCTGCCGCGCCAGTTTCACGGCTTCGGAGCCGTCGCAAGCCTCGCCGATCACCTTCAAGTCCTGCTCGGACTCGAGCAAACGGCGCAGTCCGTCGCGAAAAATGGGATGGTCGTCGGCGATGACGATGCGTATCGGCTGTGCTCTTCGGCTATCCATTCCCAACCTTCTGCCCTTGCGGAATCGTGACCTCCAAACGTGCCCCGCGGCCCGGCGTGGATTCTATCGTGAGTTCGCCTGCAATCAAACGAACCCGCTCCTTGATGACCAGTGGACCTCTACCCTGGCTGTCCTCCTCCAGGTGGGAAAAGCGGCCCGCGAAAGGAAAGCCCCTGCCGTCATCTTCGATGGTCAGTTTCCATAAACCATTCTGCGCACCCAATCGTACCAGCACCTGGTGTGCTCCGCTGTGCTTGCGAACATTCACCAGCCCTTCCTGCACAATTCGCGCCAGCTCCCGGCAAACCGGCTGCGGCATCTCCAGGTCCTCCAGGTCAGAATAAAAGCGCGCTGCAATTCCGGTTTCCCGCTGAAATCGTTCGACCGCGTCCGCCAGAAAACCCAGCAGCCTTCGCGAATCCACGTCCAGAGACTTCATTTGCTGCATCAGTTCGCGCAGCTTAAGCACTTCCTCGCGCAGCAAGCCCTGGATCCGCCCCAGCTCCTTGCCCATGGAGTCTGAGTTTCCGGATTGTCTCCGCAAGACATCCACCTGCATCTCCACTGCGATCAGGGACTGGACGGCGCCATCGTGCAGTTCGCGGGCAAACCGGGCGCGTTCCACTGCTCCTGCGCGCAATCGCAGCCGCCGCAGCAGGTAAACGTTATACACCGCTGGACCGATCTGCCGCACGAGTTCTTCCAGGAAACGCAGTTCTTCATCAATTTCCCCGGCGAGCGAGGGGTCAAGCAGAAAAATGCGGCCCCACCATTCGCGTCCGAAGATAAACGAGACCACGAGCAGGCTTCTAAACTCGTGCTGCTGCGCCAGCCGGTCAAAAACAGTTGGGGGAACGTTCGACACCCTGTGGCCTTCCGCGTCGAGGCCAACCAGATTGATCTTCCCGTGGCTGTCGTGGCCCGCGCGCCAGACGAAACAGGATTCAACGGGACTGCTGAATAAATACACTTCATGATCGGAAGGAAGCGGATCAAGCCAGCGGAAACCGTGTACTCCATTGTTCCCCGATCGCACGTCCCCAACAAACACCCGCTTGCTATTGGCCTCCTGGGAAACCACCAAGCCACGCTTGGAGCCGTACAGTCGCAGCATCTCTCCGACGATGTCCTGTAGTGTGCCGGTCAGGCCGGCTTCCACACGGGCTTTGCCCAGCACCCGCGCGATTACCGCTTTTTCCGCGCGCAGCTGTTTTTGCTGTTCCGCCAGATATCCTAAAAGCAATCCCATCACGAGCAACGAGATGGACAGCATGAACAGCCGTCTGGGCTCAAAATCCGTTGCTACCGCTCGCAACGGGGGCAGATTATGACGCAGCAGAAGAGCATCGAGCCAATTGAAAAATCCCAGGTGAAAAGCCAGGCTGTCGACCCAGAGCAATGTGACAGCCGATGCAGCCGTTCCCATGGTTTCCCAAAGCCCCCAACGGTAAGCAGCGGCGGCCAGGACAAACACAAAAAATAAGAAGAAGGGATTGGCCAGGCCGGTCGCGAATATTGACATCAAGGCCGGCCAAATCACATCGGCCGCATGGACCACGAAACGAAAGGAAGGAGTGGAACGCTCACGGCGTCGTAACAGCAGGATCACTGCCACGCCCTGCAAGATATAAACAAAGAGCAATCCGTAGGCCCAGACGGAATAGCGAATCTCCACCGGATCCATCCAGATCGCGACCAGGGCGGATACGGCCAGGCCTACGCGCGCGGTGGCGAGCCAGCGTTCCGTGCGGCGCACTTCGCCGGGATCGGCGGGGGCCCGCAATCTCCACAAAAATCGATGTCGCAAGACTCGCACTGAAAACCGAGTACGACCGAACCACGATGCTTGAAGGATATTATTGGCAGTCGTTTGCCCAGAGCAAGCAAAAGTTGACCCAAGACAAGCGCCAGGGGCAGGAATAGGCAAATTCAGCCATCTCCCGGGTTACGCAAGTAATGTGCTCCAGTTACAGCCACTGTCTAGAATGACGGCACGGCGATGTCATGTCCTG
>Ga0335081_10001842_pt1 | contig 33535 bp, 29 predicted proteins | sample Lox_Sample_35_FD_206713 | JGI IMG/M metagenome (GOLD analysis project Ga0335081, IMG submission 206713) | Soil microbial communities from Loxahatchee National Wildlife Refuge, Florida, United States - Lox_Sample_3.5 | ecosystem: Environmental > Terrestrial > Soil > Wetlands | place: USA...
AAGGCCAAACCTGGCGCACCGGATGTGAAGGCCGAATCAGTACCGTCAAACGTCGTCATGGTTTGGCTCGCTGCCGGTATCACGGCATGAGTGGAATGCAGCGTTGGGTCGGGCTCGGCGTGATTGCCGACAACCTGATCAACCTGGGAAAGCAGCTGGCGCCAAGGTTGGCGTAAGGCCGCCCCCGGCAAAAAGCGGACCGGGACCGGCGGAATTCAATCGGATTGGACCAGCACCAAACAGCTTGCGGGTAGGAGTAGCTTCTCAAAACGCGCTATTTTGCACCGCGAAGTAGGCTAAGGTCAAAGGCGCTCCGCATCCCGCTGCCGCTCAACGCGACCGCGCCGGCGAACACGCCTCGTCCCAGGAGTAAAGCCCCGTATCGCCATTCCGCTCCCGAGAAAAACACCATCTCGTAAAGCCGGACGTAGACCGGTTTCTCTGCTATCGTTCACTCACACCTCCCTCCCAAAAAATCCAGCCCTTTCAATAAGACCCATGCGCCGAAGCTCAGCCCGCCACATTCCCCCTGCTACCGTGGACGCCAGAGAGCAACCCTATGGCAACCCCACGTCAAATCGAAGCCAACCGCCGCAACTCCGAAAGATCCACCGGCCCGCGCACACCCGAAGGCAAGGCCGTCTCCCGTATGAACGCCTTGAAGTCCGGACTCGACGCCGACTCTCAGTTCGTCACTGGAGAAGACAGCAACGAGTTCGCCCAGCTACAGCACGAATACATCACTCGCTTCCAGCCCCTCACGCCCGAGGAGCGTTTCCAGGTCGATACCCTCATCCGCAACGAGTGGATCCTGCGTCGCCTCTTCCGTGCCGAAGCCCACCTTTGGGAGTACCATGCCATCCGCGCCAGCCGCTCCGAAGGCGTACCCCTCGGCGAAGCACTCGTCGCCGGCAACGAACCCTTCCGCCGCCTGCAGCGCCGCATCACCCTCGCCGAGCGCTCTTATAAGGAAGCATTCGCGGAATTAGAGCGCCTCCAGCGCGTCCGCCGTTCCCTCGCCGCCGCGGAACCCAGCCCCGAGCCGGACAACGCCACCCCTATAGACCAACAATCCACAGGGGATATCCCCCAATTGGGTTCGTTCCTCCAGAATCGAGTGGAGTCCCAACCGCCGCCCCACCCCGATCGCTCCTCGATTCCGAGCCCCGGCCGCACACTCCTATAAGGGAACTCGCCACCCGCTACAATGCGTATATAGGATATGCGAGTCTTATTAGCGCTTTCTCTGCTGGCATGGCCCGGAGCGGCGGAGGAGCCCCCGCTTGTCCTGCGGGATGCCGTACAACTCGCCGTAGCCCACCACCAGGATGTCGCCAAAGCCAAGGCTTCCGCCGAGGCCCTGAAGGGAAAGATTCGCGAAGTCCGCTCGCAAGCGCTACCTGATGTCAAGTTCGCCCTCGATGCCACGCGCTGGCGCGACCCCAGTCTGCTCAACGCCTCCGGCATCAACAATTTTCCGGACTACTTGCAACAGGCGCTGATACCTTCCGCGGTCAACCTGTTCGATTATTCGCTGACCGTGAAGCAGCCGTTGTTCACACAAGGCAAGATCGGCACGGCGCTGCGTCTGGCCAACATCGAGGCCGAGGGAGCGCTTTCGGAAATCGACCGCGCCGAGCAGGACGTGGCTCTGGCCACCGTCAAGGCGTTCTACGGGCTGCTCTGGGCGGAACAGTCGCGCAGCCTGGTAGTCGAAACTCAGGAACAAAAAAAGTTGCACGCCGAGATGGCGCGCACCCGCTATCGCAACGGTGTGGCCACCGAAGTGGACGTGCTGCGCTCCGAAGTAGCGGTGGCCAACGGCCAGCCCGACCTGGTGCGCGCCGAAAACGCGATCAAGCAGGCGCGGGCCGAGCTCAACTACTACCTGGGACGGCCGCTCGATTTCGCCACGCGGCTGGCCGGCAATTTTCAGGAAATGCCGTGGGAGCAGAATGATCTCACCGAACTCACCAACGATGCGATGCGGCGCCGCCCCGAAATCGAGCGCCTGCGCATTGCCGAACGCAGCGCGTCTACGCAACTCGAGCTCGCGCGCGCGGAGGACCGTATCCGCATGGATTTCACCGGCAGTTACGGGCTTATGGCGAGACTCCCCCAAAACCTGGTCAATTCGGAATTCATCCGCTGGAGCGCAGGTATCAACTTTACGTTTCCCGTATTCGACGGCTTCAAGCGCAGCGGGCTCGTGACCCAGGCATTGGCCAGCCAGCGAATAGCGCGGCTGGACCGCGAGAAATTCGAGCAGCAGGTTCGTCTCGCCATCCAGCAGGCCTATGACGATCTTCGCTCCGCGCAGGAAAGCATCGCCGCCGCCAAAGCCACGGTCAGCGAGGCCGAGCGGGTTCTCGCCATGATGCAGGACAACTATAAATATGGCGCGGCCACCACACTGGACATTGCGGACGCGGAGACTGCGGTTTCCGTGGCCCGCGGGAATCTCCTCCGCGGCCTCTACGATTACTCGGCGAGCCGCGCCAACTTGCGCTGGTCGATCGGCCAGACGCCTTGGGAGTAAGGATATGCGCCACGGCCTACTTGTGATCGTCTGGATTGCTGCGGCGATGCTCCCCGCATGCAGCAAACCGCAGGCCCGCAGTCTCGCGGCCGCCGATCCACCGGTAGTCGCGGCCGTGATCACGGTCGCTTCCGAGTCCTACCCCATCACCATTCCGGTTACCGGCACGCTGGTTTCGCACACGCGCGTGGATGTAAAGGCGGAGGTCATCGGCCACATCGCGCGTTTCGATAAAGAGGAAGGCGAGCGCGTCGAAGCGGGCGAACCGGTGGTTTGGGTCGACGATGAGAATTCGCGGCTGGCGGAGCGCCAGGCGAAGACCGCCGTGGATTCGGCCGAAGCGGCCCTGGACCGCGCCCGGCTGATTGAAGACCACAGTAAGGTGGAGTTGGAGCGGGCCGGGAATCTGGTGAAATCCGGCGGCATCACCGACAAGGACCTCAAGGCGGCGCAGCTCGCCTGCCGCGATGCTACCGCCCAGGTTGCTCTGGCCGAAGCCCAGACCGAGCAGATGCGCGCCGCGCTGGCCGTCGCACAAAAACGCGTCCGCGACACCGTGATTTATGCGCCCGTGGCCGGCGAGATTCAGAGAAAGGTGCTCAACAAAGGATCGTACGTCGAAGCCCCCACCCATATCTTCACGATCGTGGACAACAGCCGGCTGGAGCTCGAGAGCCCGGTGCCCTCCGCCGATCTCGCCTCCATCCGGCCCGGCCAGGCCGTCACCTTCCGCGTCAACAGCTATCCGGAAGCGAAGTTTACCGGCCGCGTGATCGAAATTAACCCTTCCGTGGAAGAACAGACCCGCGCCGCCAAAGTCCGTATTCAGGTGGCCAACAGCGGTGGCAAGCTGAAGGCCGGCATGTTCGCCGAAGGCGAAATTCTCACGGGCACCACCGCGGGCGCGATTGTGATTCCTGCCAGCGCCGTTTACCGCGACGACCGCTCCGCCAAATCGGCTTATGTCTTTACTCTTTCGGATGGCAAAGCGGTGCGCTGCAACGTGCGCATTGGCCACGAGCGCGATTCCAGCCTGGAAATCATCGAGGGCCTTCACGCCGGCGAGGAATTGATCGCCGAACAGAGCATCGAGATCGCCGAAGGTGTGCGCGTCCAGCCGCGGAGATAGCCGATGTTCCTAAGCGACCTCTCCATCAAGCAGCCTGTGCTGGCCACCATGTTGGCCGTTTCGCTGGTCACCCTGGGAATTTATTCGTACAAGCAACTGGCGATCGATCAATTTCCCGATGTCGAAATCCCGGTACTGACGGTGCAGACCGAGTACACGGGAGCTTCGCCCGAGACAGTCGAGCGGGAAGTGACCAAGCGCATCGAAGAGGCGCTCAACACCATCGCCGGGGTGCGTCACATTGAGTCGGTCACCACGGAAGGCTTCTCCTCGGTCGCCGTAGAGTTCCATCTTGGCGTGGCGATCAACAACGCCCAGCAGGATGCGCAAGCCAAGATCAACGCCATTCGCGCCGACTTTCCCAAAGACATTAAAGAGCCCGTCATTCAGCGCATCGATTTCAACGCCATGCCGATTGTTTCGGTTGCGGTGGAGAGCGCCTCGGCCGATATCAAGGTGCTGTCCTCCGAAGCGGAAAAGGTGATCAAGAAGCGATTGGAGACGGTATCCGGCGTGGGCCAGGTGACGCTGGTAGGGTTGGCGCGCCGCGAGATCCAGATTTTCATCGACCGCGACCAGCTGAAAGCGTACGGCCTCACCTATGCGCAGGTGGCCGGGGCGCTCCAGCGTGAGAACCTGGACATGCCAGCGGGTAAGCTGGAGCAGGGCCAGCGCGAACCTCTGGTCCGCGTGGCGGGAAAGTTCCGTTCTCTCGATTCCTTCGATCGCCTGGTGGTCGCGTTCCGCAGCGGCAGCCCCGTCTATTTGCCGATGATCGCGCGCGTGGTGGATGGCATCGAGGAACGGAGCAGCGCTTCGCTGATCGACGGCCGCCCCGGCCTTTCGCTCGACATCGTCAAACAGTCGGGAGCGAATACGGTGCAAGTGGCGGATGAGGTCGATCAAGCCATCGCCGGCATCAATCGGGAACTGCCGCCGCACATCCATCTGCGTAAAGTGGTAGACCGCTCCGAGTTCATCCGCGATTCCGTGAAAGACGTGCAGGTCACGCTGGTGCTGGGCGGCGCGCTCACCGTCTTCATCGTCTTCTTGTTCCTGAATAGCTGGCGCAGCACGGTGATTACCGGCCTGGCTTTGCCCGTCTCGGTAATCAGCACTTTCATCGTGATGAAGACCCTGGGTTTCACGCTGAACATTCTGACGTTGATGGGCCTGTCGCTCGCGATCGGGCTGTTGATCGACGATGCCATCGTGGTACGCGAGAACATCGTGCGCCACATGCAGGCGGGCGCCGATCACTTCACCGCCGCGCGCGAGGCCACCGCCGAGATCGGTCTGGCCGTGATGGCCACCACGTTCACCATCATCGCCGTGTTCGTACCGGTAGCTTTCATGCAGGGCATTATCGGCCGCTTCTTTTATCAATTCGGCATCACCGTGGGGTTCGCCGTCCTGGTCTCGTTATACGTGAGCTTCACCATCGACCCGATGCTTTCTTCGCGTTGGTACGATCCGGCTGCCGACCCGCGTGTTCCGCGCTCCTGGTTCGGCCGCGGGCTCGGCAAACTCAACCAGCAGGTGGACCGGCTGCAAAATGTGCTGGCCTCGGCATTGAGCTGGTCGCTTTCGCATCGCTGGGCGGTGGTGCTGGTGGCCATTGCTGCGGTCGTCTCCAGCTTCTTCGTCTTCTCGAAACTGGGGTCCGAGTTCATGCCCGATGCCGATCCCGGCCAGTTCCAGGTCGCCTACAAAGCCACGCCCGGCATCAGCCTCGACCGGTCCGTCGAGATTGCCCGAGCGATCGAAAGCGAAATCCGCCACAATCCCGCGGTGGCTTACACCTACACCACCATCGGCGGAACCGCTGGAAAGCCCATCAACGAAGGCAATATCTTCATTCGCCTGACGCCGCGCAGCACACGCAAGCACTACAAGTTCCTCACCGCCGAGGTGCGCCAGGCGATCGCGCGCTTCCGGGCCGTCCGCACCTCCATTGAAGAAGCCGACAGCGGCGGCGGCGATGCGAAGCCGATTCAGATCAGCGTGCGCGGCTCTGATTTCGAGCGCCTCGTGCCGTTCAGCGAGAAACTGATGGCCGAGGCCAAACAAGTTAACGGCGCTGCGGATATCGACACCAGCGAAGAAGCGCCACAGGCGGAGGTGCGCCTGGCGGTGAACCGCGACGCCGCCGGGGACCTCGGTCTGGACCTCGGCACCGTGGCCTCCACCATACGTGGCCTGGTGGCAGGTGAAGTCGTGTCCCAATTCGAGGACCCCGATGGCGACAGTTACGATGTCCGCCTGCGCGTGGAACGCGGAGACCGCACCCACGCCAATGACTTGCTCGGTCTGGATCTGCCGGCGCAAGGCGGCCGCGCGCTAGTCCCTGCCAGCCAGGTGGCTACTCTCGAATCCGGAGTGGCGCCTTCGAAAATCCGCCGCCGCGACCTGCTGCGCGAAGTGCGCATCAGCGGCAGCCCCGTAGGCCGGTCGCTCGGCGAAGTCGTGGCCGATATCAAGCAGCGAGCCGCCACGCTGCCGCTGCCGCCGGGCTATCGGATCGATTACACCGGCGACACCGAGATCATGATGGAGAGCTTCGGATATGCCATGCAGTCACTGGTTCTGGCCATCGTGCTCATTTACGCGATTCTGGCATCTCAGTTCCGCAGTTTCCTGCAGCCGTTCGCCATCATGCTTTCACTGCCGCTCTCACTGCTGGGTGTGGCGGGTATGCTGTACCTGGTGCACGACACGCTCAATATGATGTCGATGATCGGCGTCATCCTTCTGATGGGCCTGGTAACCAAGAATGCCATCCTGGTGGTCGATTTCGCCAATACGCAGCGGCGCGCCGGCCTCGCTCGCCGCGAAGCATTGATCCGCGCCGCACGCGTCCGGTTACGCCCCATCCTGATGACTACCCTCGCGATGATCTTCGGCATGCTGCCGCTCGCGTTTGAGATCGGTTCGGGCGCGGAGTTCCGCGCACCCATGGCGCGAGCCGTCATCGGCGGCTTGGTCACCTCTACGTTGCTCACGCTGTTGGTGGTGCCGGTGGTCTACACCTATCTCGACGACGCCGGAGCGCGTTTCGTCCGCTGGTGGGGCCGTGGCGCCAAACAACTTGAACCGGCTGAGCCCACTAAAATAGAAGTGTGACTCCCAGCCCCACGCAGCGCGCCTTCCTCCGCTACGCCGCGTGTGTCCTGGCGTATAACCTGGCCGTCGTTCTATGGGGCGCATATGTGCGCGCCACCGGCTCCGGCGCCGGCTGCGGGAACCACTGGCCGCTGTGCAACGGAGTCGTCGTCCCGCAGGCGCCGGCGCTCACCACCATCATCGAGTTTACGCATCGTGCCAGCAGCGGCATCGACGTGGTGCTGGTGGGCATGCTCGTGGTTTGGGCGTGGCGCGCGTTTCCGCGTGGGCACATGGTGCGCTTCGGTGCCACTCTGTCCGCAATCTTTTTGACGACCGAGGCGCTGATCGGCGCAGCCCTGGTCAAGTTGGAACATGTAGCCCACAACGCGTCGGCCGGACGGGCCTACTCGCTCTCTGCGCACTTGATCAACACCCTTACGCTGCTGGCCTGTTTGACGCTGACCGTCTGGTGGGCATCCGGAGGTTCGCGCCTGCGCATGCGGCAGCGCTCCAGCCGGTTCGCCGCGCCGGGGATCGCGCTTGCGGTGCTGGTCGGCATCAGCGGCGCTATCGCCGCATTGGGCGATACGCTCTTCCCCGCCAGCTCGCTAGCCGCCGGTTTCCGGCAGGATTTCGATCCCGCCTCCAGCATCTTTCTGCGCTTGCGGCTTCTGCATCCGCTGCTCGCGCTCATTACCGGCGCCTGGCTGATCTTCTATGCCGAAGCCACGGCATTCCGCCTGCCTTCCGCCAAGCGGTTCGCACGGATCCTCGAAGCCGCCGTAGCACTGCAGCTCGCCGCCGGCGCATCGAACCTGCTGCTGCTGGCGCCGGTGTGGATGCAGATGGTGCACCTGCTTCTCGCCGATCTCGTCTGGATCTCGTTGGTGCTGTTGGTAGCGTTTGCTCTACAGGATTCCTCCGCTCCAGCCGATAAGGACATCGATGAGATGGTTCCTCGTGTTGCTGGCCTCGAGCGCGCTGGCGCAAAGCCCTCGTGAGGCCATGCAGGCCTCCATCGAGAAGCAGAAGGCCTCGGTAGCCGCGCAGCGCGAAGCTGCCAAGAAACAGGCGGAACTGGCCGGACCCGGGCCGTTACAGATGCCCCCCATCGAAGAAGCCGAGCCGGAACCTCCGTGCGACCCGGCCCCAGTCGCGCAGGTGGATCCGCTGATCGAGGGTTCGGCGAAAACCGAGAAGGTGGACCCGGCGCTGGTGCGCGCTGTGATCCGGCAGGAATCGCGCTTTTACCCGTGCGCCGTTTCCGTCCATGGCGCTAAAGGGCTCATGCAGTTGATGCCCGACACCATCTCGCAGTTGGGCGTGAAGGATCCGTTCGATTCCAAACAGAACATCGAGGCTGGCGTCAAATACCTGAAGCAGATGATCGACCGCTACAAGGGGGATCTTGCCAAGGCGCTGGGCGCTTACAACGCCGGTCCGTCTATTGTCGATGAGGCCAAAGGCGTTCCGGACATTCCCGAAACGCGCAACTACGTGGACGCGATTCTCGAAAGCCTAAGTAAGAAACCTTAGACAAACTGTCCCGCCGCGTGGCCCGATGCCCAGGCCCACTGAAAATTGAACCCGCCCAGGTGCCCGGTCACATCCAGCACTTCACCGACGAAATACAGTCCGGGAACCCGCTTGGCTTCGAAGGTCTTCGAGGAGATTTCATCGGTATCGACCCCACCTGCGGTGACCTCCGCCTTCTCGAAACCTTCGGTCCCCGCCGGAACGAAGCGCCACGCATGCAACCCCTCGGACAACGCTTCGATTTCGAGATCGCTACAGGACGCCACCGGCTTCGCCAAGCCGCGAAGTTCCAGCCACCGCTTTGCCAACCGCTTGGGAAGGACCGTGCCCAGGATCGTGTGCGCTTCCGAGCGGTCTCGTGCCACGCGGCGCTCGGCGAACAAGCCGGCCGCATCGCATCTAGGCATCAGGTCGAGCTCCAATTCGCTTCCCGGCGCCCAATAGCTCGAGATCTGCAGGATCGCCGGACCGCTGAGGCCTCGATGCGTGAAGAGCATCTGCTCGCGAAATGACGTACCGCCGGTTCGCGCTGTGACTTCGAGCGACACTCCGGCGAGGTCCGCATACTGCGCCAACTCCGCGGCCGCGAAGGTTAAGGGAACCAGCGCCGCGCGGCACTCCCGCACACCGAGCCCAAACTGCCGCGCGAGATCGTATCCGAACGCGGTCGCGCCAATCTTCGGAATGGACAGGCCTCCGCTGGCCACTACCAACGATTCAGCGTCGAACGTCCCGCGATTCGTCTCGACTCGAAAGCCGGACGTGCGTTCCACTTCACGAACCAGGCTGCCAGTTTCGATGCGCACCCCAGCCGCGGCGCACTCCGCCTCTAAGAGCGAAACGATCTCTCGCGCCGAGCCATCGCAAAAGAGCTGTCCGAGCTTCTTCTCGTGGTAGGGTATGCGATGCTTTCGCACCAACGCGACAAAATCCTGCGGACCGTAACGAGCCAAGGCCGATTTCGCAAAGTGCGGATTGGCGGATAGAAAGTGCTCCGGCCGCGTATGCAAGTTCGTAAAATTACAGCGCCCGCCGCCGGAGATCAGGATCTTCCGGCCGATTTGCGTGTTGTGTTCCAGTACTACCACGCTGCGGCCGCGCTTGCCGGCTTCGATGGCGCACATCAGGCCGGCCGCTCCGGCCCCGATCACCACCACATCGCGAGAGCGCTCGGCCATTCGCCCATTTTGCCAGAGCATTTGAGAAATCCGGGTGGTATCCTCGGAATAACAGGCAGCGCCGCAGCCTCGGCATTCGGCGGCAGACGCCGCGCGGCCCCCGCCTGTTGAGGGGTAACCCATGAGCCGAAAGATTCTTCTGCTTACGGGAGATGGCGGAGACAGCTACGAAGCTCTCTACGCCTGCCAGCGATTCCTGGAAGCGCGCTGGGAACCGGTGGTGGCGGCGCCGTCGCGCCGCCGGCTTCACATGGTGATTCACGATGAAGAACCGGGGTGGTCCACGTATGTCGAGCGGCCCGGACATTCGATCGAAGCCGATGTGGCCATCACCGCCGTCACCGCCAAGGAATTCGCCGCGCTGGTGATTATCGGCGGCCGCGCGCCCGAATATCTCCGCAATGACCCGAGCGTGCTTTCGCTCGTGCGCGAGTTCGCCAAACAAGAGAAGTACATTTGCGCGATCGGGCACGGCGTCAAACTGCTGACCGCAGCCGACCTCGTAAAGGGGCACACGCTTACCGGCCACGAACACATTCAGATTGAAGTGGAGCGCAGCGGCGGCACGTACGTCTCCAAGCCGGCGGTGCGCGATGGCCGGCTGATCACCGGACAGACGTGGACGTCCCACCCCGAGTTCTATCGTGAGGTCTTCCTGGTGCTGGGAGAAATCACGCGCGCGGCGGGTTCCTGAAACTAGCGCGGCGCGCCGCCGGGTCCCAAAGACCAGTTAGTGAAGCGTGCTGGTGAAGAATGTCGCCGGTGTAGGGTTGAGCTTCGTGGCAGTAGCGAAATAGTTGTGCTCGGTCAAGCGGCGATAAAAGTCGCCGGCGATCCCGGCCGCTACCGGCCCTGCCACCGGACGGCCTCCGGTGAGCAGCACCACAGCAACCAGCTTCCGGCCCGCCACATCGTTGAACGCCCCGAACCAACCTAAATGCATTTTGTTGTCGGTGCAGGTACCGGTCTTTCCCGCAATTGGTTCCTCTTGCCGGGCGCGATGCGCGGTGCCAAGCTCAACGGCTGCCCGCATGCCTGGCTTGATTCCCGGAATCAATCCCTGGATCTCCAGTTGGCGCTTTACTTGTGGGATGAGGCGCGAGCCATCCTGCGCGGAGCGCGGATACTGCAAGTAATACAAAGTCCCGCCATTTGCCACCGCACTCAGCAGCGCGGCCAGTTCCAAAGGTGTTTGCGAGATCTCTTCTCCGAAGCTGCTCAACATGCCAACGCCACCGTTCGCCGGTGCCGCCTCCGGGTAGCGCCCGGGCTGTTCCCCAGGGATGTTCAGGCCGGCTTTCTCGCCGTAACCGAACTGGTGTGCATAGTAGCTCAACTTCTCGAAACCGAGCTTCTGGCCCAACGTGGCAAAGAAGTAGTTATTGGAGTGCGCCAGGGCATAGGTGAGATCCATCCGCGCTCCGCCGAGACGAAGCTTGGTTGCCGGATCGATCACTTTCTCGGCTAACGCGGCCAGCGCGACCGAAACTTTGATGGTCGAACACGGCTGGCATCCCGAGCCGAGCGCCAGTTTCTGATTCACCATCGATAGCACGCGACCGCTATTTGGGTCGACTACCACAATAGAACCGTTGTAAGGGCCTAAAGCCTCTACTGCAGCGCGGCGAATCTCGAGGTCTTCGCCATCGACATTATCGCCTTGGGTGGAATCGGCAAAAGTCGGTTCCGTCCAGGGGCCGCCGCGAACCACACCGGTCAGCGGCGCCGCTGGATACGATATCGTCCTTACGGTCGCCTTAGGTGTATACGCTGGATGGCGGTGTTTCTTGCTTTTGGTGACTGCCCAGCCGGGGGCGGCAGACAGCAGCAAAATGATTGCAATGATTAGAGTTTGGGATAAACGGGTAACTGAGGCCCTATTCATAGTCACTTCTGAGCACGGCGGGAAACCGCGGGATTGGATTCGCCAAAGCCGTTGTTATTCTGTCCGGCCGGAGCAGCCGAACCATCGACACCGGTCTCATTCTAACATGGGGTTCTTCGAATCGACCGTTTCGCATATGAGAAAATGTGGCTATTAACGACAATACTCTTCTTACAGTGCCCTCATCGACAGAAAAACCCACGAACTGTACCTTTAAATATGCGGAATCCGTCCAAGTACTGCTAGCTCTCCAGAACGAAATCGTAAACTGCCCGCGCTGCCCCCGTCTGCGCGAGTATTGTACTCACATCGCCGCTATCAAACGCCGCGCCTATCGCGACTGGGAGTATTGGGGCCGGCCGGTCCCATCGTTCGGCGATCCGCAGGCACGGGTTCTGATTCTCGGCCTGGCCCCCGCCGCCCATGGCGCCAATCGGACCGGGCGCATGTTCACCGGCGATCGTTCGGGTGACTGGCTGTATCGTGCGCTCTACCAAACCGGGTTCGCGTCGCAGACAACCAGTGTCGCGCGCGGCGACGGCCTCACATTGAGCGGCGCCTACATCACCGCCGTGGCCCACTGTGCGCCGCCCGATAACAAGCTGGCGCGCCAGGAGCTTCTAAACTGCCGTTCGTATCTCGAGCGGGAATTGGACCTTTTGACGAATGTGCGGGTGGTTGTGGCGCTCGGGAAAATCGCCTTCGACAATTACCTCGAGATCCTGAAATCGCGCGGCGTGATCCCGAGCAGGGCGGCATTCGCCTTCGGCCACAACCGGCGCTTCACGATCGCTCCTGGACTGCCGGTCCTGGTCAGCTCGTATCATCCCAGCCAGCAGAACACCTCGACCGGAAAGCTGACCGAGAAGATGCTGCTGGATGTCTTCCGCCAGACTCGCAAGTTGGCTATGCCGGCTTCCGCGTAACCAGATCTCCGCCCGCTGCGTCTACCACCTAATCCACATGCGGTTGCTTGACGACGCCCGACACGCCTTCCGCCTGCTCCGCCGCGCTCCTTCGGTGACTGCCATCGCGATTCTGTCGACGGCCATCAGCGTCAGCGCCACCGCGGTGGTGTTTGCTGCCGTGAAAGCTGTACTGATCGAGCCGTTCCCATACTCCCATGCCGAGCGGCTCGCGTTGCTACGCACCGATTTCGCTCAAGGCGGCACTGCTCATTCGGATTGGGTGAGGTGGTATGACGCCCATGATGTAGCGCACGAAAACCGCAGCTTCGACGGCGTCGGAATCTATCACTATTCCCTTGTGAATCTCGCCGGTGACGGCAATTCGCTGCCAGAGGCCATTTATGGGCTAAGGGTCGCGGCCAACATATTTCCGATGTTGGGAGTAAAACCGATGCTCGGCCGGAACATCCTTCCCGAGGAGACGCAGCTGGGCCGCGATCGCGAAATGATCCTGAGTTACGGTCTGTGGGTGAGGCGCTTTCATAGCGACCCGCACGTGGTGGGCACGACTATACAAGTCAATGGCCAAGAGTTCCGGATCATCGGCGCGATGCCGGAAGGCTTCGACTTTCCGATGCGCATTGCGGCGACAGCGAGCACGCCTTCTCACCATATGGATTTTTGGTCGCCGGATGCTGTAGATCCCGCCAAAGTCACGCGCGCCGGCGGTGCGGGCTATGGCGCCGTCGCACGCCTGAAGCCTGGGGTATCGCTGGCAGCCGCCGAGCAAGATGTCGCCTCTATTTCCGCCCGCCTGGCGCGGGATTTCCCACGCACCAATGAAGGTGTCACGTTGCACGTGGTGCCGCTCCGCGAGCGATGGCTTGGCTTCGCACGCACGGGCCTCGTTTTACTCCTGGCGGCGGCAGGCATCTTTCTGGCCATCGGCTGTGCGAACACCGCGAATCTGCTTCTGGCTCGCGGCTGGGCGCGGCAACGGGAGATCGCAATACGAACCGCTGTGGGCGCCAGCCGCGTCTCGATCATGCGGCAGTTGATGGCCGAGAGTTCGGTTCTGGCGTTACTCGGCGGCCTCGCCGGGTTTGGGGTGGCTCTAATGGCGTGGAAGCTCCTGCCGGCCGTTGCCCCAATGAGCATTCCGCGGCTGGACGCGGCTCGCGCGGATGGATCCGTTTTCGTGTTCGCCTGCGCCGTCTCCATGGCGGTGGGTGTTTTGTCTGGGTTCGCTCCCGCGCTTCGTGCCGCCCGTCTTGGCCCAGCGGATGTGTTGCGCGCAGCGGGTACCCGCGGCGCGGTCGGCTCAGCACACAACCGGCTGCGCTCCGCGTTGGTTGTTTCCGAAATCGCGGTGACTGTGGTGCTGGTAGTGATTGGCGGATTGCTCACCGGCAGCTTCGTTCGGCTGTTGCGGACCAATCCGGGGTTCGCACCCGGCCGCGTGCTCGGCTCTATCATTATCCCAGCTGACCAAAAATACCTCGGAAAACCCGAAGTGCAAGCGCAACTCTTCCGCCGCATTCTTGGCGGGGTGCGCGCACTGCCGGGTGTCGAATCTGCGGGCACAGTCGATGCTTTGCCATTCACCGGGGAAAATAATGGCGCTTTTGTCACTGCCAGGGACTCTGCCGCTACCCGTCCCCTCGAGCAAGAAGTTGCCGAAACCGACCGTGTGAGCGCCGGCTATCTGGAAACCATGGGCGTGCGGCTCCTCCAGGGCCGCTGGTTCCGCGAAGACGATATGCAGGAGGGGCGCTCGGTGGCCATCGTCGATGAAGTGGCCGTGCGCAAGTTGGCCCTCGGCCCGAATCCCATCGGACGACGCATCTGCGTGAGTTGCACCGCCGACCATCCCAACCGCTGGAACGAGATCGTCGGCGTGGTAAGCAACATCCATCACGCCGCGCTCAATGAACCGGAAACCCCGGACGTCTATCTGGCGAGTGGCGCTTTAGGGGCAGCACAGTTCCTGGTGGTGCGATCCGGCCACCGTCCCGCCGAACTTGCTCAGGCTGTCCGCCGCGCAGTGGCAGCCGCCGACCCTAACCAACCCGTCTTTCTGAGCGCGACCATGTCCACCTTGATCGGCGACTCCCTGGCGGACCGGCGATTCATCCTGACCCTACTGGCGATCACCGCCGGCCTGGCGCTGCTACTTTCCGCCGCTGGCATCTACGGCGTGATGAGCTACGTGACAAGCCGACGAACGCAAGAGATTGGGGTCCGCATGGCACTGGGTGCAACCGCCGGTCAGGTGCATGGGCTGATTTTCCGCCAGGGGATGGCGACTGTCGCACTCGGCGTCGTCATCGGACTGGGTGTAGCCGCACTGCTGATGCGCGTTCTCGGACACGTGCTCGACGGGCTCGCCTCCCCAAACCCCGCCCTAGCAGCCATGGCCATTGTGCTGGTGACCGCCGCTTCAGCGCTGGCCTGCTGGCTCCGCGCCCGCCGCGCAACTCGGATCGATCCGATCGAGGCGCTTCGCCTCGAATAAGCGGCCTGGATGACTCGCTATGATATGATTCTTGCGTTGTGGTAGTCGAGGCCGGCTCTTCCCAAGCTCAGATCGAGCGTATTCTGCAAAGCAAGACTCTCCGGCTTTCGGAGGTGCAACGCCGCCTCCTTACCTATCTGGCCGAGCGATCCCTCGCGGGAGAGGCGGACGACCTCAAGGAATACGCCGTCGGGATCGACGCCCTCGGCAAGCCTTCCTCCTACGATCCGCGCCAGGAATCCGTGGTCCGCATGCACGTGGCTCGTCTTCGCCAGAAGCTCGCGGAATACTATCGGACCGAGGGCGCTGCCGACCCCGTCCTCGTAGACCTGCCCAAGGGCGGATTCAAAATTACCTTTGAAGCGCGGCAAGCGCCTGTGGACCCGGCGCCGGCCCCAGCTGCAGTGCAGAAGCTCCACAGCCGCTGGATGCGCAAAGAGGCGGTGGTCACAGCCGGCATCGTCCTACTCGCGGGCGTCACCTATCTCGCCGCTCGTTCGCCCCGCGTTCAGCCCGCGGCCGTGGAATCCAGTCCCTGGAGCGCAGATCTCCAGCAGCTCTGGTCTCCCTTACTTTCCCCCACCCGGCCCCTGGTGGTTTGTATCGCCGATCCTTCCTTTGGGACCGCTAGCGGAGCGTTCCGTTTGGGGCAGTTCCTGGGTCTGCGCAAGTCAGACCTCCTGGTCACGCCGGGGAATCAGCTCTCGATGCCGGAAATCGCCATGAACAACATTGTGTTCCTGGGCCCGACCACCGGCAATCGTCAGGTGCAGTCGCTACCCATCGATCAGCAGATCGTGCTCGAACCCGATGGAATTCGAAACCTGAAGCCGCTCGCAGGCGAACCGGCGTTCGTCTCGGACCGCAGCGCGGCCGATGGAAAGGGCGTGGCCGAGAGCTATGCGCTCATCAGCCATCTACCCGGTTTGTACGGGAATGGAGACTTTCTCTATCTTTCGGGCAACCAGGCAGCCAGCGTCATGGCCGCGGTTAAGGTGTTCACGGACCCAACGCTGGCGCGTGCGCTAGTCACTAGCCTAAAGATACCTTCCGGAATTCTGCCGAGGTACTACCAGGCGGTGCTACGCGTGAAATCGATGGACGAAATGCCCGTCGATATCTCCACTGTGTTGCACCGGGACATATCCGCGGCGCCCAATGGGGCTGCTAAGCGTTAGCTCGCCAGCGCCTTTATCCGCAGGTGTAGCTTAGACTTATAACGTGCTGCCGTGTTCGTCTTGATGGCGCCGTTTTTGGCTGCGCGGTCAATCAGAGAAAAGGTTTGAGGAAGCAGATCCGTTGCCTTCTGCGAGTTTTTCTCTTGAATGGCGCGGCGCAACGCGCGGATCTGGTGCCGCAGCCGGGTCTTGTTCTGACGATTAAATTCCGTGCGCCGCTCGGTTTGGCGCACCCGCTTCAGTGCGGAATAAGTATTGGCCATACAATAGTTTCGAGTCTTCAGGATAGCGTACTCGGGAGGCCCGCGGCAAGCGGCGCGCCGCATTCCACCGCCGCCACCCGGTAATGGGATTAGCCCGCGCGGCTACTTCGTACGGGCAATTGAACCAAATAGCCCGAGATGCTACTTTTCGCGGTGAGGACACTGCGGATGAAAGTGGTTCCAATGTTTTTTGCAGCGCTGGTGGTTTCGCTGCCGGCCGGCGCGCAAGGCACGCAATATACGCTATCCGACTCCAGCTACCAGGTTAGCTACGCGACCAATCTGATGTACGGGGATTCCTACGTCACTCTGAGTAACTCCGGCGCCATCTCGACCGTCGCGCTTCCGATCCAGAACGGCAATCTCTGCGTCAACGTCTACACCTACGATCCCCATGAACAGTTGATCGCCTGCTGCAGTTGCCTGGTTACACCCAACGCGCTGGATTTCCTTTCCGTCAAGAAAGACCTGATCCTCAACACGCTGACACCCGGTGTTCCCACGTCGGTTGTGATCAAGCTGCTCTCGAGTTCGGCGTCTTCCTGCAATCCGGCGACGGTTGGCATGACGGGAAATCTGCTCGCCCCTGGGATGCTCGCGTGGAGCACGACCTTGGCCCAGACCACGGCGGGCGTTTTCTCCCCCGAGCGAACGCCGTTCATACCGGCCACTTTGAGCTCCGCCGAGTTAAAGCGCATGACCACGCTGTGCAGCTTCATCCAATCCAACGGGAGCGGGTACGGAATCTGTGGCTCCTGCCGCAGCGGCGCCGCCGGCGGAGCATCCAAGCAATAAGGCAGTCCCATCTCGGAGGAGGGCCACTCGACCTCGTTTCGGGGGGCCTCCTCCTTCATCGCTGAGCGCTCGTGGATTCGGGGCTCGCTATCGCGTGTTACGATTCGAGCAGATGCGTAATACGATTACGATGCGGCTCCCCGATGACCTGGCGCAATGGCCGCAGCACACGGTGGAAAAGAACGGCGTTCCATAGGGGCGTATCATCCGGGACCAACTCGATCGTGCGCGAAAAGAAGACAGCCGGCCGTTCTTGCGCCTCGCAGGAGCTCTCTCGGGCCCCGCGAATCTGTCTCGACGAAAAGGCTTCTCGCCGCGGTGAACGCGATCGCTGAAACCGGGTTTCTGGTAGCCTTCGGCAACCGCACGGACCACGAATGATCCATCCGCCCAATAGTTCCCAGGGTGTAGAATAGTCGCCGACTGCACATCAGAACCAACTACATTCAGAGGGGTCTTTTATGAGCGAGAAGGTCAATCGCAGATCGTTTCTTGGCAGGGCCGCATTGGGCGGCGCTTCGGTAAACGCCATCAGTGGCGCGTGGCAGTCCGCTTTCGCAGCGGAGATTAAGGGTGGCTCAGCCGGAGCCGTCGTCAATACCACTTCCGGCAAGATCCGCGGCATGGTGCAGGATAAGGTGAACGCCTTCCGCGGGATTTCGTATGGCGCCTCCACCGCCGGCGAGCGCCGCTTTATGCCGCCCGCCAAACCCGAATCGTGGACCGGCGTCAAGGAGACCGTCGAATGGGGCCTCGAAGCACCCCAAGGTGCGCACACCGAGATCCCCGAGGTGGCCGGCACCATACCCAAGCAAGGCCATAGTGAAGACTGCCTGCACCTGAACGTCTGGACCAACAGCCTGAGCGGCAAACGCCCCGTGATGGTCTGGCTGCACGGCGGCGGATTCACCAGCGGCTCCGGCAGCTACACCATGTACGATGGCGCCAACATGGCGCGCAAGCACGATGTGGTGACTCTGACGCTGAATCACCGGCTCAATTCCTTCGGTTACCTGTATCTCGCGGATCTGGGCGGCGAACGATTTTCGCAGGTGAGCAACGTGGGGATGTTGGATATCGTCGCCGCGCTCGAATGGGTGCGCGACAACATCGCGAACTTTGGCGGCGACCCCAAGAACGTGACCATCTTCGGCCAGTCGGGCGGAGCGGGCAAAGTGAGCACGCTGCTGGCGATGCCCTCGGCCAAGGGGCTCTTCCACCGCGCCATCGTGCAGAGCGGCGCCAACATCAAAGGCGTCACGCGTGCCGATGCCACCAAGAGCGCCGAGATGTTGATGGCAAAACTGGGAGTCAAGGAGGCCGCCGACCTGCAGAAAGTGGCGATGGACGACTTGGTGCAAGCCACGCTGACGACCCAAGGATTACGGCTCGCCCCCGTGGTGGATGGCAATACGCTGCCGGCCGACCCGTTCGACCCTGCGGCGCCGGCGATCTCGGCCGATATTCCTCTGCTGATCGGGTCCGTAGAGTACGAAGTCAACTTCTTCCCGTTTACCAAATTCGATCCCATCGACGATGCCGGGCTGCACGCCGCGGTGAAGCAAAACAGCAGGGTGAGCGATGCTGACGCCGACAAGCTGATCGGCATCTATCGCAAGGGGCGGCCCAACGTGAGCAACATTGAGCTGGCGCAGATCATGGCGTCGGACAACTTCGCGGCGGGCGTCCTGACGGAAGCCGAGCGCAAGTCGGCCCAGAAGGCGCCGGTTTATATGTACTACTTCACCTGGAAGTCGCCGGTGCGCGATGGCAAGCTGAAGGCGTACCACACGCTGGAAATTCCGTTCGTCTTGGAAAACGTCGATGAGGCGAAGACTATGACCGGCACCGGCGCCGATCGCTATCCCTTACAAGATAAGATGAGCGGCGCCTGGGCCGCCTTCGCCCGCAGCGGGAACCCCAACCACAAAGGGCTGCCGAATTGGCCGGCCTTCCATACAGACCAGCGCGCCACCATGGTTCTGGACAATGAATGCCAGGTGGTCAACGACCCGCACGGCGAGGAGCGAAAGGCGCGCGCGGCGCTGCGGCAAGGCTAGTGAGTAGCGCAGACCGTCGTTTTTCGCGGTCTGCGAGGCGGCAGAATCCAAGTGGCGACGTCCGGCGTGGCCTTGAGATCCCTATAGTATGGTTGGCCGTTTTTCAATTGCGTGCGTTGGTCTAGCTTTCTTGATCGTTCACGTTGCACCCGCAGCTTCAGAAGCTGGGCCCGGTCCTCTAGCGTTTGCGGCTTGTGCCGAAAATCTCCAACTTCCTCGGGACGTGCCTCCTACGAGCACACCCGGAATGGATCGTCCCATCAATGTCAAAATCATTCCAGGTTTGGATGGCAGTCCGAAATCGATATCCATCGAGGGGGGCTCGCCAGCGGCCAAGACCCTCATCAAGTCCTGGATGTCCAGCTCAACGTTTGTAAAGAGCTGTGCTGGCAGAGAACTGGTAATCCAGTTCTCCTTCTCGACCGAGGGTCCTCCCATCGACTACCCATTTATCTGGGTGACGTTTGCTGGCCCGAATCACTTCACCATTCACAAGCGAAATCGCAATCCTTCGACTTTCAGGTTGCCTCAAGCAGGCGCACCGACGACGAAAAAAGAGTAGTGGCGGCTGTTATCGGTTCGAATTACTGGGCGAGCGAGGACCGACCGGCCGCCGAGGGACAGCGGCCCGCGCGGCAAGGGTAGCCGATCGGGATTCCCGCGGCGCAGACACCGGTGCTCAGCGGTCGGCGAAGTGGCCGACGGCATACGCGGGCCCTGCCGGTGCTCATTTTTCGTTTGGCACGTGAAAGCCGATCCGGCGCCGCGGCTGGAGCGGAGGTTCGAGCAGGCGTTTGATGGCCTGGAACACGATGCGAAACTGGCCATCGTACTTCTTTTCCATTGCAGCGATTTTTGCCGCCAGATCCTTGTGTGTTCTGACCAGTTGCCGCAGCCGCGCGAACGCACGCATAATCGCGATGTTGACCTGTACGGCGCGTTGGCTGGTAAGAACGGACGAGAGCATGGCGACGCCCTCCTGCGTAAAGACGTAGGGTAACGAGCCGCCAAAGCTGCGCCGCGAAGGTATCACATTTTGTGATACCAACAACTCGGCCTCAGCCAACGTGAGCGCGAACATGAAGTCCTGCGGGAAACGTTGCCGGTTGCGCCGCACCTGTTGGCGCAGAGCGATCGGCTTCACGCCATACAGCTCGGCAAGGTCGCGGTCGAGCATCACCTTGTGGCCGCGAATCATGTGAATTCTGCGCACAATCAGTTCGGCCGCGACCGGCAGGTTTTCCGAGGAAGATTTGCCTTTGTGCATTGGTTATATAGGAATGGTGCCGGCTGGCAAGTCGGCTTATCGGATGAATGCGCAGGATTCGGGGCCCGAAAGCGCCGCCCCGCCATTTCCGTGGCAGAATGAGGATATCCGGCTACCGGTTGGGTTGCCGGACGGGGACGTAGTGCGGAATTCCTCCATCACTTGCGAACGAACCGCAAGCCAGCTAAAATCAACGGGTTTGGACATTCTCAGGAGGAGTCATGGCAGTTGAGCAGAAGGTGAAGCAGATCATCGTCGAGCAGTTGGGCGTTGATGAGAGCCAGGTCGACAACAACGCGTCATTCGTGGATGACCTCGGCGCCGATTCGCTGGACATTGTGGAACTGGTCATGGCCTTCGAAGAGGCCTTCGAGTTGGAGATTCCCGACGAGGACGCGGAAAAGATCGCCACCGTCAAAGACGCCATCGATTACATCGAAGCCAAGACTGCCAAGAAATAGCCGCTTCGTCACCAGGAGATCGTATTGTCGCGCAGAGTCGTAATCACTGGTGTAGGCTTGTTGACGCCGCTCGGGATCGGGACCGAAGCCTCGTGGGAAGGCATCCGGTCCGGAAGATCCGGCATCGGAAACATCACCCAGTTTGATGCATCGGCCTTTTCCTGCCGCATCGCCGGAGAAGTGAAGGGTTTCGATCCGGCCAATTACATCGAGAAAAAAGAGATCAAGAAGATGGGGCGCTTCATCCAGTTCGCCATCGCGGCGGCGGATTGCGCTCTGAGCACCTCCGGCTTCAAGGTCACGCCTGAGAACGCGGAACAAGTGGGCGTGTACATCGGTAGCGGCATCGGCGGATTCGAGGTGATCGAGCGCGAGCACCAGACTCTGCTCGAGCATGGGCCGCGCCGCATCTCCCCGTTTTTCATTCCCGCCACCATCATCAACCTGGCCTCGGGGCAGGTGTCCATCCGCAGCGGCGCGAAGGGCCCCAACTCAGCAACCGCGACCGCCTGCACCACGAGTGCGCATTCGATCGGCGATTCGTTTCGCATCATCCAACGCGGCGAGGCTGATGTGATGATCTGCGGCGGCACGGAGGCGTGCATCACTCCCATGGGGATCGGCGGGTTCGCCGCCATGCGGGCGCTCTCCACGCGTAACGATGAACCCGAGCGCGCTTCCCGTCCCTGGGATCGCGACCGCGATGGATTCGTGGTAGGCGAAGGCGCGGGCATGCTGATCCTGGAAGAATTGCAATCGGCCCGCAGCCGCAACGCGCGCATCCTGGCGGAACTGGTGGGCTATGGCATGAGCGCCGACGCGTTCCACGTTACCGCCCCGCCGGACGACGGCGATGGCGCCTACCGTGTGATGCGCAACGCGCTGCGCGATGCCGCGATTGCGCCGGAACAAGTTCAATACGTCAATGCACACGGCACCTCCACGGAGGTGGGCGACCGCATCGAAACCGAAGCGCTCAAGCGGGCCTTCGGCGAGCACGCCTACAAGCTGGCCGTCAGTTCCACCAAATCGATGACCGGCCATTTGCTAGGCGGCGCCGGCGGGTTGGAAGCGGGAATCACGGTGCTGGCGCTCCGCGACCAGATCGCGCCACCCACCATGAACCTCGATAATCCCGACCCGGTTTGTGACCTCGACTACGTCCCCAACCGGGCGCGGCCCATGAAAATCGAGTACGCTCTCTCCAACAGCTTCGGTTTTGGCGGCACCAACGGCTGCCTTATTTTCAAGCGATATCAGGAATAGTTGAGTCCTAGGACTTTCCGCCCGATTTTCGATTGACAACCTGTACGCGGAATGGCTAGACTCGCGGGAAGATTAATGAAAAAGCCTTTCGCCCTGGCCATTTGGGGCCTGGGAGTATTGCTCTTGTGCCTGAGCGCGCCGGCTCGGGCGGATCTTTCGCCCGGGGGCTCCGACTCCACCGTCTCCCATACCTTCAATCTCTCCGGCTTGACATTGCTTGCATCCGGTTCGGCCAGCGGCTCCGCTGGCGGCACCTTTGGAACGGTGGACTGGACTCTCACCGATGCCGTGTTCGCGGATTCCAATAATGTCTACGGCGCTGGCGATCTGGATTTCATGTACCAGATCGCGTTCACCGACGTCGCGTTCAGCGAACCCGGTGCAGTGAGCACGGTAGGGGTCTCGTCTTTCGCGGGGTTCTCCACGGACGCTGGTTATACCGCGAGCGGCGGCAGTCTGCCCGGTGGTGTTTTTGGGGATGGATCGATTTCCGGCTCCTACCCACCCTTACAGGACTCACGCAGTGCCGACGGCGCGGCGGTCACCTTCAGCTGGAGCGATAACAGCGCCGATAACCTCACCTATAACGTTGTGATCGTGGAAACCAACGCCACGTTATACGACGGCAACGGCGTCGCCAACGTGACTGCCAATGCAGTCGACCCCACCGCAACGATCTTCGAACCGGTTGCAGCCACGGTTCCCGAACCCGGCATGTTCGCTCCGCTCGCCGGCGGTTTGATGCTGCTGGCCGTTAGTGCACTGCGCCGCCGGCGAGTCTGAACCGCTCTTGCCTTCGTCTCGCGCCGATGATGCGCCTATCGCGCGGGCTCCGAGTACACTGAGTAAGGAATGAAAATCATTATTGCGATTAAGCAGGTGCCTGCGCGAGATTCGCAGTTGCGCATACGCTCGTCCGGGACGTGGATCGAAGACGCCGATCTCACCTTCGAGATCAACGAACCGGATGCGTACGCGCTCGAAGCCGGGCTGCAGCTCAAAGAGCAGCAGGGCGGCGAAGCCGTGGTTATTTGCGCGGGTCCCGCGCGCGCGGCGCAAACCATTCGCGAGGCCCTGGCCAAAGGCGCCGACCGCGCCATCCACATCGAGGAGGAAAAACTCGATAGCTTTGACCCGCTGGCAACCGCCAAGTTGCTGGCGGCGGCGCTTCGTCCGGAAGCGCCCGATTTGATTTTGACCGGCCTGCAATCCGATGATCTCGGCTACGGGCAGACCGGCGTCATCCTGGCCGAACTGATGGGAGTGCCGCATGCCACCATCGTGATGCAGGTAGAAACGACGGGCAGCGGCATTCGCGTCAAGCGCGAGCTGGAAGACGGTTGGTTCCAAAATGTCGAGATGCCACTGCCGGCGCTGCTCACCATTCAATCCGGCATCAGCAAATTGCGCTATGCCACGCTAATGGGCATCAAGAAGGCCAAGACCAAAGAAATCAAACGGCTGACTGCCCCGGAGCTGGGCATTGCGGCTTCCGCCCCGACCATTGCCGTGGACCGCTTGTACCTTCCCGAGCGCACCAAGCGCACGCAGCTGTTCGATGGGAGTCCCAAGGAGGCCGCGGCCAAGCTGGCGGAAAAGCTGAAATTCGAGGCGCGAGTCATATGAGCATCCTGGCGATTTTAGAACACAACGGCCAGGCGTTTCACCGCATGTCGTGGGAGACGCTGGCGGCCGCGCAACAACTCGCGAAAGAAACCAACACCACGGCAGCCGCGGCGCTCGTCCGCACCGGCGGCCGGACCTTTGCGGAAGAAGTTGCCCGCAAGCAACTCGAGAAGGTCTACCTGGTCGACCACGAACTGCTCAAGGACTACACCCCGGATGGCTACTCGCTGGCCCTCCGCCAGCTCATCGCGCAGGTGAAGCCTTCCCTGGTGCTCTTCCCGCATACCTACCAGGTCCGCGATTTCCTGCCGAAGCTGGCGACTTCGCTCGGCAAGGTAGCGGTCAGCGACGCGGTTGGGCACCGCATCGTCAACGGGCAACTCGTCCTCGTGCGCCAACTGTTCCAGGGCAAAGTGAACGTCGACGTGCGCTTCGCCGGAGAAACGCCGCACCTGGCCTCGTTGCAGGCGGGCGCGTATCGGGCGGACCAGGTGGCGGAAGGCTCCGCCGCTGTCGAAACGATCCAGCCGCAGCTATCACCTTCGGACATTCGCATCAAGCCGCTGGAACTGTTCCGCGAATCACAGCGCGCGGTCGATCTGACCGCCGCCGAGCTGATCGTCTCAGTAGGACGCGGCATCAAGGAACCGGAAAATATCGCGTTGGTGCAGAAGCTCGCGGATGTTCTCGGCGCCGAACTCGCGGCCTCGCGTCCCATTTGCGATGCGGGTTGGCTCCCCATGGAGCGCCAGGTCGGCAGTTCGGGACAAACCGTCGCGCCCAAGATGTACCTGGCAGTCGGCATCTCCGGTGCGATTCAACACCAGGTCGGCATGAAAGGCTCGCGCACCGTGGTGGCAATTAATAAAGATGCCAACGCGCCTATTTTCGAAATTGCCGATTATGGCATCGTGGGCGACCTGTTCCAGGTGGTGCCGGAGCTTACCGAGGCTATTCAGAAACTCAAGTAGCGGGGCCAGTTACGGCTATCTTTTGGGCAATGTTCACCGCTTAAAAGTGGTGTTCGGTACTGCACACTTCGGTAAATCATACGTAACACTTGACTTCGCTCAATTCCCTGGTTATACTCTTTCAAATCGCGCCGCATTGTTCCTCCCCCAATGCAATCGCAACTTTTGGTGCTCTGTAAGCGTCTTATAGAGCCTGGAGTCTACTGAATTAGGGTGGTAGAGAGAAAGCGGTAAATGAATATGAAAAACGGACCCAAGCTAACCACATATCGGAACATGCTGGAAAAGAAAGCCGAGGAAGTCCGTCGGAGTATGTCCGCTCAAAAGGCGGCACAGGTAGTCGCAAGGCTAGATGTTCCCTCCGACGAGGGCGATCTGAGCCAGCAACATCACGAGGAATGGATTTTCCTGAACCGTAATACCATCGACATCAAGTTGCTGCGTGAAATCAGCGATGCGTTGCTGCGGATTGAGCATGGCAATTATGGTGTCTGTCTGGAATGCGAAGAGCCGATTTCGGTAAAGCGCCTGGAAGCTGTACCGTGGGCACGCTACTGCGTAACGTGTCAGGAAAGCATCGCGGCACGCGCCGCGCTCGGCGAACCGGTCGGCGATTACCAGGAAGCTGATCGATGAAGCTTGCCGATCTGCGCAAGCTCTCGATTCGAAAACACCTGAAAATCCGCTTCCAACTGAGTAATGGCCTGGAGTGTGTCGTCACGGAGCACGGCTTGGCACAGATCCCCACACTCCGCCACACTCCCGACTTCAACGTGGAGCAGGAGTTGTCGTCTGTCTCGGAATTCGTGCTCGAACCCGTGGGCGCCGCTAAGAAGGCGCCTGGGGCGTCGCGAGCAGTGAGTGTCCAGGAACTCACGGCCATGCTCGGCGCATCGCCCGCCGCTGCTGCGGAGCACGAAGAGGAATGAGTGGATAAAGCGCCTCGCGAAACCGAGAGTTCCAGGAAAAACATCGAAATCGGCTCTGCATGCGATAGTATATGAGCGGCTCGGGACAGGCTTTGCGCATGAGTTCCACGCTTTTCGATCGCGCGGCCTCGATCCTCAACGCTCGATCTGAGCGATTCTCAAGCTGGTGCGATCGAATGCTCGAAAGGCGCGCTTGGTTCGGGCCGGCCTCTTGCTCGTTTTTCAAACCGTGTGTTTTGTCCGTGGAAGCATGGCGACGGCTTCTTTGGACAGATGATATATTCACCCTGCATGTTGCGACTCAGCGGAGCGTGCAGGATCTTATTCGATCGTTCCGCAAGCCTGTGATGCGGCCCGCCATTATATGCGATTCTTACCCAACCGTTGCTTGGAATCGTTTCGAATGCCGCCTTTGCGCTCCGCCTGCCGTCTCTTCTAGAAGGCGTTTTAGCATCGATCTTTGCGTTCGTTATCCTTCGCCGCCGCGTGCCGGCCTCCTACGCTTTGACAGGGATGGTGGGGCTCGCCGTTTTTGGTCATGAGTGGTTTGAATGGGCCCGTCCTTACGGATTGGCATTCGGCTGTGCTGCCGCAGCGCTGCTCTGCTGGCAGTCCGCGCGCCGCTCCACCGATCGATAAATGGCTTGTTGGCTGTCTTTGAAGAACTTTGCCTGGAGCAGTGACTCGCGGGGAATACGACGGGTTACCAACATCAATGGTGCTGTGGAGCACCGCTTTTACTACGAGATGAGTTTCCAAACTTGGTCGCTGATGCGTGAATATTCCTCGAAATAGACTGTCCGCCAGATCATCCCGAAATCACCAAGCGGTTCCCGCTCGGGGCAACAGGAAATTGATAGAATGTTTCGTAGGTTTGATTGACTCGGCCCGAGCTAGTATCTCGGGAAGGCTTCTCCAGGGTTTCACGGACCGAATTAGCCCAGCCATGCGATACCGTACGGAGATCGACGGCCTGCGGGCTGTTGCCGTGATTCCCGTCATTTTTTACCACGCTGGATTCTCCCTCTTTGGCGGTGGTTTTGTTGGGGTCGACGTTTTCTTCGTCATCAGTGGCTACCTAATCACGACCATCATTCTGGACGATCTGGAACGCGGCACATTCAGCATCCTGAACTTCTACGAAAGGCGGGCCAGGAGGATTTTGCCGGCTTTGTTCTTCGTTCTGGGGGCATCCACCTGCTTGGCCTGGTTCTTCTACTCTAACGACGATCTGCTCAGCTTCTCCAGAAGTCTCGCGGGCGTCACCGTATTCTCCTCCAATCTGGTGTTTTGGAAGGAAAGCGGCTATTTCGACACAGTCGGGGAGTTGAAACCTCTTCTCCACACTTGGAGTCTGGCGGTGGAGGAGCAATACTACCTGATCTTTCCGGTCTGCCTGATCCTTGCCTGGCGGCTGGGCAGACGCTGGATTCTGATACTGATGCTGCTTTTAGGCGTGGTCAGCCTGGGCCTCGCGCAGTGGGCTGCGGCGGCGCACCCCACTGCGGCCTTCTATCTTCTGCCCACTCGCGGCTGGGAGATTCTGATCGGTGCCGGTGTTGCGATGTATCTCTCGCGGAGGGAATTGGGAACGCCGGACCGAACACTCAGCGAAGTGAGCGTTTGGACCGGGTCTCTTCTGCTCGCTTTCTCAATCTTTGCTTTCAACAAGCGAACACCGTTTCCAAGTCTCTACACTTTGGCACCCACTCTTGGCACGGCCCTCATCATTCTGTTTGCGACACAGAATACGACTATTGGCAGGTTACTGGGTAACAAGCTTTTTGTGGGCGTCGGACTGGTCAGCTATAGCGCCTACCTGTGGCATCAGCCGTTATTTGCATTCATTCGTTACCGTAGTCTAAATGAACCGACCGCTTCTCTGCTGATCGCCCTGGCGGGGGTCTCGGTTGCTTTTGCTTACCTCAGCTGGAGACATGTCGAGAAGCCATTCCGGAACAAGCAGACCTGCAGCCGCAAGCAGATTTTCCTATTCGGGGCCATAGGAGCGGTAGTTTTTCTGAGTGCCGGCCTACTCGGATACGTTAAGGTATCGAATGCCGAGAAGAAAGCCCATTTATCTGTCTCCAGCTATTCCGGTCCTTCAAGAGTATTGCTCCTGGGGGATTCGCACGCCCTTCATCTCGCTTATGGACTGGAGAAGCAACTGGGTAGACTGATCAGTTCCCGCAGTTTCCCAGGATGCATTCCTTTCTACAATGTAGACCGGTACGATAGCCGTTTCGACCCTCCCCCGGGCGAGTGCGCCAAGACTATGAATAAGGAACTTGCGGCATTCGAGAGAGACGGCCAACTCAGGACAATCATCCTCTCCACCATGGGACCGGTTTATCTTGATGGCACTCCCTTTAAGGGGAAAAATTCGGCCCGCGTGACTGGTATGCACGTAGGACTGATCGACGACCCGACCCTTACCGACAGATGGCAGGTCTTTGAAATCGGAATGCGCCGAACGCTCGCCCGGCTGACATCGTTGCCCGACAAACGGGTCATTTTTGCGCTGGACGTACCCGAACTGGGAATCGAGAGCCGCCTCTGCGGCGTCCCCCAACACATCGTTACCGTGCTTGGAACCAAGTTCGGCGCGGGCGAGATTTCGTACGCCGATTGCTTCGTTTCCCGCCAGGACTTCGACGAGCGCGTGCAGCGGTATCATCGGCTGGTCAAAACAGTCTTGAGCGATTTTCCGGCGGTGATCTTGTTCGATCCCACTGGGTATCTGTGTGACGACAAGAAGTGCTACGGAGTCATCAATAACAACAAACTCTACACGGACGCAGATCATTTGTCAGACTTTGGCTCTGATTACATTGCCAAGCGCCTTGCGCCAGTAGTGCTGGACTCTCTGCGGTAAGCGAACCGGTCGGCGACTACCAGGAAGCCGATCGATGAAGCTTGCGGATCTATGCAAGCTCTCGATCCGAAAACACCTAAAAATCGCTTCCAACTGAGCAACGGCCTGGAGGGTGTCGTCCCCGAGCACGGCGTGGCGCAGATTCCCGTGCTTCGCCGCATCCCGGATTTCAACGTCGAACAAGAGTTGTCGTCTGTCTCGGAATTCGTGCTCGAACCCGTGGGCGCGCCGAGAAGGCGCCCGCGGTCTCGCGAGCCGTTGGTGTCGAGGAACTCACGGCCATGCTCGGCACGTCGCCGGCCGCGGCTGCCGAGCATGAAGAAGAGTAGTCCGCAAGCGCGCCTATCGCGGCCCTTCTGAACCGAGTGGCTTCTAGAGAACTCGTTCGTCCTCCGCGAACGTCTGAGATTCCAAAAGAGTCCCATTGAGCCGCCGCCTGCCAATCCTGTGGGGAAATGGAATTATAAGTCGAGTTCCGACGATTCCCGCGTCGATGCGATTCCGCTCTCTTATCTGGAAACACGGCGCAGAGTCAAGGCCGCCGGCTTCGAAGTATACGGTACGCGCTTTCTGTTTTACATGCCAAAATCGTTGGCTCTTCTACGCTTCATCGAGCCGTTATTCGTAAGCGCACCGTTTGGCGCCCAGTACTATGTTCTCGCTGGGATACCTGGCGCCTCATTGTCGGTGACGGAAGAACACGTCCCATTGAACGGATCTATATTTTGGACGTGGGGTGTGGAAACGGCATCTTCACGCTCCGATTTGCAAATGCCGGCGCCCGCGTCACAGGCTTAGATTATTCGCGCAACCTTCTGGGTCAGAATACGCATTCTCATCTGGTCTGCGGAGATGCCACTTCGCTACCCTTTCGGGACCGAAGTTTCGAAGTGGTCTTTGAAGCCAACGTACTTCACCATGTTCAGGATCGGGATCAAGTGATCCGGGAAATGGCGCGCACTGGCCGCCGATACGTAATCCTGCTGGAGCCGAATCGGTACAATCCTCTTATGTTCGCCTTTTCGCTCCTCGTCCGGGCGGAACGGGGCGTTTTGAAATCCTGCCTGTCGAGGTTACAAACCGAGGCTAACCGCTGCGGGCTCCGCGTGACGCAGATGGTTTCGACCGGAATGATCTCGCAGAACAACACACCGGCAGCGGTGGTTCCCATGCTCAAGAGATTCGACCGTCCGATCTGGTGGGGCGAGTATCTAATCCTAATCGCAGAAAAGCCGTAATTACCAACGCTCGGGCCCGGTGCGATTCAGGAGTGAGCCGCGTTCGGGCTTCCCGCCGCCCCAACCGGCGCCCGTTTACAGCCGTGAATAGGTGTACAATACTATCGCCGTTGGTACACTGTTGTCCTTTCCCGAAAGGGGTTTTGGGGGCTGAATGGAAAAATCGGCGCAAAATATACAAGACAGCTTTTTGAACAATGCACGCAAGGACAAAATTGTCCTCACCATCTACCTTATGAGCGGAGTGAAGCTCTCGGGCCGGATTAAGAGCTTCGATAAGTACTCCCTGGTCTTGGAAACCAATAACCAGGAACAGCTCATTTTTAAACACGCGATTTCCACGGTGGTGACGCAAAAGATGGCGCACTCGTACGCCTCCAGCTCACAGATCGCGGCACAAACCACCGCCATGGCGACTGCTCCCGGCAACCCGGCGCACGACAACTCCGCGGAGGGTTAAGCCCACGCTGCTTCCCGGAGCGGTCCGAGAGCGCGTCATTCTCGTCGGGCTGGAGTGGAAAAAGCGCGGGAGCCCCCGGCAGTCCAGCGGGCTCGCGGCTTCCGAATCGCTCGATGAATTAGCGGAGCTGGCGGCCAGCGCGGGCGCCGAGATTGTCGATCGCCTGATGCAGGCCCGCACGGCCCCGGAAGCTGCCACGCTCATCGGCCAGGGAAAAGTGCAAGAAATAGCCGCCGCGGTCCATTCCTGCACTGCCGATTCGGTCATCTTCGATCACGACCTGACGCCGACTCAACAGCGAAACCTGGAAAAGGCCATCGACGCCAAGGTGATCGATCGCACGCAGCTGATCCTCGATATCTTTGCTTCGCGCGCGCGGACACGCGAGGGCCGCCTGCAAGTGGAACTGGCCCAACTGAATTACCGGCTTCCGCGGCTGACCGGACGTGGCGTGGAAATGTCCCGCCTGGGCGGCGGAATTGGCACGCGGGGTCCCGGCGAAACGCAACTGGAAACTGACCGGCGCAAGATCGCGCGCCGCATTAAGAAAATCGAAGAAGAGCTGGAGGGGGTGCGGACCGGCCGGGCTCTGCATCGCCGCCGCCGCAATGCCGTTCCCCTGGCGACATTGGCCCTGGCCGGCTATACCAACGCCGGAAAATCCACTCTGTTCAACCGGCTCACCCAGGCCGGAGTCCTTGCCGACGCACGCATGTTCGCCACGTTGGATCCAACGGTCCGGCCGCTGGTTCTGCCGTCCCATCGGCGGGCGCTGGTTAGCGACACCGTCGGTTTCATTCGCAACCTGCCCACGACGCTAGTCAAAGCGTTCCGTGCCACGCTGGAAGAGGTGAAGGAATCAGCCATGATCCTGCACGTGGTGGATGCTTCCGCGCCCGCTGCCACGGAGCATGCCGCTCACGTCCACGAGGTGCTGGCGGAAATCGGGGCGGCCGAGATTCCCCAGCTGCTCGTGATCAACAAGATCGATCGGCTGGCGGGTGTTGAAGGTGATTTCGAAGCACTACGGCGCCGGCTGCTCGGTGCTGCCGGTGAACCTGGCGCGGTGCGCGCGGTGGCCGTCTCGGCGCTCACGGGCGAAGGGATCGATCGGCTCTTGACCACTGTCGATGAAAGCCTGCCGCTGGATCCGATCGTCCGGACAACGTTACGGCTCCCGCTCGCGGATGGCGCGACTATGGCTATGTTGCATGCCATGGGACGGGTGCTGCACGTGAGGTATGATGCGGACTTCTGCGAAGTGCAAGCCGAGATCCCGGAATCGCTTCGGCGGCGGCTGAAGATCGAGGAGTAGTTTGATCCCAAAACTGTGGAAAAAGTTGTGGGAAAGGACCGCCCCAAAGTGTTCAACTACCGTAATTTTCATCACTTACGAGGGCATTGCCCTAATCTTCAAAATTCCTTTTAAACGTTTGATCATAAGACACTTACGTCCACAACAAACACATGATCGCAAAGTGCTTCGCGGTGGCCGCCTTCCGTCGGCGAGCGGTAAGGCTTTTCCACAACTTGGTCTGATAGACTTTGGATATCCGGTTTAAGGCGGTGTAGCTCAGCTGGCTAGAGCGAGGGTCTCATAATCCCTAGGTCCGCGGTTCGAGTCCGCGCGCCGCCACCAGGCCCGCCCGGCAGCGTCTAAAATTGGGTAGACTATTAGTAGATCCACCGGCTCTCATCTGGAAGGTTCTTTATGATTATGCGCAAATTCTGGTTGTGGGATTCGGACCCCGAAGACGAGATCTACGAGACCCTGGCGTGGGATCTGCCAGGCTACAAACATTCCGACCGTAAACAGCTTCGCCCTGCTGCGAAGAGACCAGAGTCCCGGCCAGCAAGGGAAAAACGGCCGTAGGTGACGGGGAATTCGGCGGTAAACCTTACATAACGGGGTGCCTGCCGAAGCCGAACCTAGGGCATTCTTCTTTCAATCTACAGTGCTTATTGAGAACGGCGGTTCGATTGCTTAGGGCAAGACGAGGTTTTTGGACTATGACAGGGACAGGATTTCTCGCGACGACATGTATCGTGACAGGCGCTTTGCTCGCCGGTGGCTGTGCGACGAAGAAGTACGTGCAGAACACGACCGCGCCGATTCAGGCCAAGGTCGACCAGGTGGGGGAGCAAACCAACCGGAACGGTCAATCCATTGAAGAAACTCGCGGCCAGGTGAAACAGGTTGATGAGAAGGCGCAGAGTGGTATCAGCGCCGCCCAGGAGCGGGCTTCTACGGCTGATCAACACGCACTATCCGCCGATCAGCATGCCGGCGAGGCGATGAACAAAGCCAACCAGGCTGCCCAGAGCGCCGACAACGCCAACCGTGGGCTCGATGGCTTACGGACTGTGGTGGCGAATCTCGACGATTATCAACTTCAGTCGTCGGCTTCGGTGCAGTTCAAGTTCAACCAGTTCAAACTGTCGGACGAAGCCAAGAGCGACCTGGATAAGGTGGCGGATGGCGCGAAGCCGGATAAGCGCTTTTTTATCGCGGTCGAAGGCTTTACCGATAGCACCGGCACCAAGGTGTATAACGAAGAGCTCAGCCGCAAGCGTGCCAACGCGGTGGTGGAGTATCTGGTAGCCAAGCACGATATTCCGATTTACCGCATTCACATGGTGGGTTTGGGCGAAGAGAAGCCCATCGATGACGCACACAACCGGGCAGCGCGTGCCAAGAATCGTCGCGTCGAAGTGAAGATCTTCAGCGCCGACCAGGTCACCGCGGGCTTAAACGGAACGACGGCCGATAACACTGCCAGCCGAACGGAAACCAATCCCGCAGCCGCAAACACTCGCTAACCTCCAAGCGGAGCCGTGGATCGGCCACGGCTCCGTCCTACCTCTGTTTGTTCTTCGTTCTTTAGTGCACCGGGGGGCGTGCCTTGAGGGAGGCTGGATCGGCCGCCAGCGCGGTCCGCAGGGCCTGCCACCAGATCCACAAACAAGCCACGTTCGCCAGAGCGACGATCACATCGCCGGGCGAAAGCGTCCAGGGCAGCCACTCCCGCACGGATTGACCGATCGCCTCGCCCGTAAACTCAATCCCCAAGCCCCCGCTCAAAAGCAGTAATCCGGTTTCTTTCTTCTGCGAACCCAAAAGCATCGCCCACAACGCCAGGTCCAGGATGGCGGATGCAAAGTTGAGATCGCGGCTCCATAGAGTCATCCACATCCCGGCGACCATGTGGGGATCGTAATGGACGAGAAAAGATCCCGCGGCGAACACAACCGCGGCGGCGGTCAGGATGGTGCGCACCAGGGCGCGCGAACGGATGGTGGCAGTCGCACCGTAGATCAAGCTAATCACGACTGAATAGACCATGAGCTGAA
>Ga0335081_10001843_pt1 | contig 33509 bp, 23 predicted proteins | sample Lox_Sample_35_FD_206713 | JGI IMG/M metagenome (GOLD analysis project Ga0335081, IMG submission 206713) | Soil microbial communities from Loxahatchee National Wildlife Refuge, Florida, United States - Lox_Sample_3.5 | ecosystem: Environmental > Terrestrial > Soil > Wetlands | place: USA...
CAAGAAACAGCAGGAGAACGTTCACGGCGTGGAACGCCACATTGACGAGATGCTGCGCGCCGGCGTCCAATCCGAAGATTTCGCAATCCAGCATGTGCGAAAGCCAGGTGAGCGGATGCCAGTTGGAAGCGAGATTGGTGCGGAAGGCCCAGGTCACACCCTGTAGGGTCAGTCCTCTTTGTACCTCAGGGTTTCGGTAGACATATTCAGGATCGTCGAAATTAACGAACTGGAAATGTAGAACCGGCAGGTAAACAACGACGATGGCCACAAGCAGGCCAACGTAAATGAGCAGTCTTTGCGGTCGTGGAGAAGACCTCATCATTTGGCTGTCGAACCGCCTCTGCCTCGATATAGCTCCAATCGACCTTCGATCTCGCCCGCCAGCTTCCATTGCCGGGTGTTTTGCGCCAAAGCGAGCGCCTTTTGGCCGGCGTCAACGGCTTCGTTGAATCGGTCGGCGCTGGCATAGGCCACAGCCAACGTGTCGACATATTTCGCAACTCGATAATCACTATGCTGACAAGTTTGTTCGGCCAGAGAAACGGCACGAGCGGGGTTGCCTCCTTTTGACGGGGGTAAAGTCGCCAGCAGCCGGGCCAAGTCGTTCTGTGTCTCAAGGTCCCCGGGGTTGCTCTCGGCAGCCGTCTCCCAGTGCCCCACGGCTTCCGGTGCTCTGCCTTCAAGGATCAACGCGCGGCCAAGATTGTATTGGGCATCGGCGTAATCAGGCTTGATTTTTACCGCCTCTTCGAATTGTTGAAGAGCTTCTGGAATTTTGCCGGCCTGCGCCAGAGCAAATCCGAGATTGTAATGAGCAATCCAATTGTCTTTGGTTACCTGCAAAGCGTGGTCGAATAACGTCTCCGTGTTCTCCCAATAGCGGACTTGAAGGCGGGAGAGAACGGCGAGCACGAACAACAGGCTGACAGCAATAACGGCGGCGACTGGCTTAAGAGCGCCTAATAAAACCGAATTCCGTGTAGCCGCACCCTTCATGGGTGCGTCCGTCCCGCGCAGGCTGAAGCCTGCGGCTACAGTTGTATCGTGCGTTCTGCGCGCACCCGGCTCAAAAACCAAATCCGGAATCGCCCAGGCCAACATGACAAAGATTCCAATCAGCGGAAGATAGGTGTAACGGTCAGCCATGGATTGTTGTCCGACCTGCACGAGTCCAATTACGGGGACCAGCGTTCCCCAGTACCACAACCAGCCCACGATGAACTGCGGAGCGCGCCGCGCCTGCCAAAGCGTCCAGGCCGAGATGATAATCAAAACCACAACCGACAGCACAATCACCTGCAACGGCAATTTGTGATACGGGTAGAAGACCGCAAGGTGGGTGGGCCAGACCGCTTTGACGAGATAAGCAGCATACGCAACCACGGCGTTGGCCAGACGCGCGGCCAGTGGAAATTTCTCCAAGGAACCGATGGCCCCGCGTTGGGCCCAAATGGTGACGATACACGAGAGTGCAGAAAGCGTGAAAAAAGGAAGCTTCTCGACAATCAAACGGCCAAATCCGCAAGGCTTCGGCGCGAAGTCCATACTACCGGAGTTGAGAGATTGTAGGGCGGGCAGGCCCCGACGGATGTCGGGGTTGCCCGCCGAGGCTGCGGCGCGAAACCCTTCGGGCATTCGCGCCCTACAAAACATTCGCCCTAACGGCCAATAATCGAGCAGCAACAACACGAACGGCAGCGTCACCACCATTGGTTTCGACATCAGGCCGAGAGCGAAGAAAACGAGAGCCAACACATAGAAACCGGTGGCTGGTGATTGGTGATTGGTAGATATTTGTTTCCCGGATAACTGATCACTGATCACTGATAACCGTTCCACATATCCGACATAGGCCCAGAGCGTCAGCATAAAGAAGAAGGCGCTGAGGACGTCCTTGCGCTCGGCGATCCAGGCGACCGACTCCACGTGCAGCGGATGCAACGCAAACAAGGCGGCGACAAAGGCGCTGCGCCACGGCGCACGAGTCATTCGATTCAGCACAAGAAACAGCAGGAGAACGTTCACGGCGTGGAACGCCACATTGACGAGATGCTGCGCGCCGGCGTCCAATCCGAAGATTTCGCAATCCAGCATGTGCGAAAGCCAGGTGAGCGGATGCCAGTTGGATCGATAGTGAGAGGTAAAGGCCCAAGCAACTCCGCCGGGTGTCAGTCCGGCGCGGACGTGAGGATTCAGATAAACGTAATAAATGTCGTCATAATTGACGAACTGATAATGGCGGACGGGCCAGTAAACGGCCAGGGTAACCAGCACCAGACAAAGGCAGATGAGATCGTGGCGGCGTTGGGAGGAAAACTGATTCATCTAATTCCAGCCAGATAGTTTACCACAGAGGTACAGAGTTTACAGAAAAGAGAGGGGAAAAGAGGGATCTCAAGGTAAAGACGCAGAGAAGGGAGAGCGGGAAGACAGTCCTCTGCACGGATTAGGCGGCTGGTGTAGCGACGCTTCTATGAAGCGCCGAATGCCCTCGGAAAACAGACGACCTGCGCTTCACAGAAGCCCAGTTAGAATCGCAATGAGCGTTTGGGCAACACGGCCTAAAGACCAGGACGGATCGCATTTAGGAAACGCTGGCTGTGTGTCGCGAGTCCCGTTACACTCGCCAGTTGTTGAAAGCACGAAAACTGATCCCGCTGATGCTGGTCGCTATCGGCTTGGTAGTCTATTACAACAGCCTCCATGCTGCATTCGTTCTGGACGATCAGCCGCACATTACGGAGAACTCCCACATTCGCCACTTGTGGCCGCCCGGGGACATTATCCGCCACACCTCACGGCCGGTCGTGCTGCTTTCGGCGGCAGTGAACTATGCACTGGGCGGGCTCAACCCGTGGGGGTACCACCTGTTCAACCTCGGCGTGCACATTCTTGCGGCACTGACGCTGTTCGGAGTGGCGCGTCGGACGTTTCATTCGGAACGCCTGCGACCGAGGTTTGGCGAAGCAGCAGAGTGGCTGGCGGGAACGATTTCGCTGCTCTGGCTGGTGCATCCGCTGCAAACGGAAGTGGTGAGCTACGCGATCCAACGCGGCGAATCGATGATGGGATTGTTTTACCTCTTGACGCTCTACTGTGTGATTCGCGCGCACGAGGCGACGAGACGGATCGGGTGGTGGCTGGCCGCGATGGCGAGCTGCGCTCTGGGCATGGGCAGCAAACCCGTCATGGTGACCACACCGGTGGTGATTCTGCTTTACGACCGGGCGTACCTGGCGAAATCGTGGCGGGAAGTGATGGAACGGCGGTGGGGCTTGTATGCTGGTTTGGCGTCCACGTGGCTATTGCTCCCGCTGCTGCTGGCAAACGGAGCCGCGGAATGGAAGGACAGCGCCGGGTTTGCGTACAATGGCGTTCCTCCGCTCCAATATGCGCTGACGCAGACGGGAGTGATTCTACACTATCTGCGGCTGGCATTCTGGCCGCACCCCTTGTGCTTCGACTACTGTTGCGCGTACGGCTGGCCGGTGGCTCGGAGCGTGGGAAGCGCCCTGCCGAGCCTGATGGCCGTCAGCGTATTGCTGGCGGTGACGGCCTGGGCGTGGCGGCGGAATCCGGCGTGGGGATTTCCCGCGGTTTGGTTTTTTCTGATTCTGGCGCCGACGTCGAGTTTCGTGCCGGTAGCCGATCTGGTCGTCGAACACCGCATGTATCTGCCGCTGGCGGCGGTGGTGGCCGTAGTCACGGCGGCCGGGTTCGTAGTTGGAGAGAAACTCTTCGGTCGCCGGCCCCGGGCGCGAAGAGCGGTTGGCTGCGCGGCGGTCGGAGTTCTCGTGGCGGTGCTGGGAGTTGTCACGGTCCAACGCAACCGTGATTACCGGTCGGAGCTTGTCCTTTGGCAGGATACGGTGGCCAAATGCCCCAACAATCCCCGGGCCCATAACAATCTGGGGGCCGACTTGATGGGTGAGGGTCGGGTGCCGGAGGCCATTGCGCAATACGAGCAGGCGGCCCGGATCAAGCCCGATTACGCGACTGCAGAATGCAATCTCGGGACCGCCTGGGCCAAACTGGGACAGTTGACGGAAGCCGTACGTCACTTCGAGCGGGCGACCCAGATCCAGCCGGACTATGCGAAAGCCCAGAATGATCTGGGGGTCATTCTCATGCAACTGGGCCGTCCGCAAGAAGCGATCGGCCATTTCCGAGAAATGCTGCGCACGAACCCGGATTATGCCGAAGCCCACGGCAATCTCGCGGTCGCCCTTGCGCAATTGGGCCGGCTGCCGGAGGCCATTGGGGAATTCGCGGAGACAGTCCGTCTACGGCCGACGGACCTCCAAGCCCGCAACAATCTGGCGCTGGCGCATACCGAAATGGGAAACGCATTGGCGAGAACAGGCAGGACTCCCGAGGCCATCAAGCAGTACCAAGAAGCGTTACAGGTTCAACCCGATTTTGGTGTAGCCAAGGACGCTCTGGCGCGGCTACAGGCCAATCGCTGAGCGGCGTCTCGACGGACAAGACATCGGCTGGAGCCGTCGAGTTTTTGCTTTCATAAGGTCTTGAGGCTGGCACGGAAGGGACGGCCATTTTGATACAACTTCAACCGTGACTCGACCTCAACCACGAGTTGCGTCTGTCCTGCAGAACGCGCCAGCGCAATGGCGCTTTGGGCCGTGGTCACGGCAGATTCGAATTGTCCGGCGGCCGCATACGCCGCCGCAAGCGTGTCGAGACAGGCGGCAACTCGATTGCCGGTGCGCTGGCAGACCTGCTGGGCCAAACTCAACGCCCGAACCGGATCACCGCCTTGCGAAGGCTCTATCGTTGCCAATAGCCAGGCGAGATTGTTTTGAATGTCCAGTGCATTGGGCTTGATCTTCAATGCCTGCCCATACTCCCAAATCGCGTCCTTGGTTTTGCCCTCTTGGCGCAGAGCAACCCCCAAATTATAGTGGGCATCGGCGTAATCGGGCTTGATCTGCAAGGCCCGCTGGAATTGGCTGATTGCATCGTGTATTTTGCCAACCTGCAAAAGCGCAACCCCCAGGTTACGGTGTGCCTCGGCGTATTCCGGCGCAAGGCGTAACGCCTCCTCGAAATGCTTGATCGCCTCCTGGACTTTGCCTGTCTGCCGCAAGGCATTTCCCAGGTCATTCTGCGCTTCGGGATAATCCGGTTTGATCCGCAGCGCTTCTTTCCATTGCTCCATCGCCTCTTGTGGCTCGCCTGTCAACCAGAGCGCCAAACCCATAAGAGCGTGGGCCTCGGGATCATCCGGTTTAACCTGGAGCGCTGCCTGGAGGTGCCCAACCGCCTCCTTGGCCTTTCCCTCCTGCAATAAGGCGAGCCCCAGCTTGTCATGCGCGTTGGCGTAATCGGGCTTGACCCGCAGTGCCTGCTCCCAATGCCACTTCGCCTTCTGCGGGTTACCCGCCGCCCACATGGCCAGCCCTAAGTTGTAGTGTGCCTCGGCGAAATCGGGCCAGAGCCGCAACGCCTGCTCGTAGTGAGCGATCGCTTCCTGCGTTCGGCCCACCCGCCACAAAGCCAAACCGAGGTTGTTGTGCGCCTCGGCAAAGTCCGGCTTGATTCGGAGTGCTTTCTCCCAATGCCCGATGGCCTCCTGGGGCTTGCCCGCTTGCTCCAAGAAGAGTCCCAAATTGTAGTGGGCCACCCAGGAACTCGGATTCTTTGCCAAGTTGTCGCGCCAGAGTGTTTCCGAATCTGCATAGACACCGGCACGTCTCCAAGTGCTTACTCCCAAGAATATCACCACAACCACGCCAGCCGTCGTTCCCAAATACCGACGCTGTCCGCCAAAGCGGCGGCCAAGGCTCTCGCCCGTGGCGATCACCAAAGCAACGAGTCCAGCGATTGAGTAGTATTGCCAGTGATCGGCGACCAACGAGAACCGATAAAAGGCTTGATCGAAAAATCCCAATACCGGGAATAAAGTCACTACGAAATACCCCAGCCCAAATAGTAAAGGTCGTCCCCATGTCTCACGCTTCCACCAGAAAACAAGGAAGCCGCCTAGGAGGACCAATCCCGGCATGTAGGACGTCCAGTTGGATGTGCTGATCTCCCACTGCGGATAAACGACGGTCAGGCCCACCGGTAGCAGCGCCTTGTACAGGTAAAACCATGGGATATAACCAGCCGCAGCCAGCCGATCCGCGAAATCAGCCGTTCGAACGATGTGTCCTCTCAAGGCGTGATGGTATTGAAACCAGACACTCACCAACCCCAAGACCAAGGAAGAAACAAAGAAGGGCGCGCTCCGGAGAAGGTCCTTCCCGCACACTTTGTTTCGTCGCCACCACACACAACCCAACAGGACGACTGGCAGCATTACGACCGCCGTCTTGCTGAGCAAAGCCAGCAGAAAGGCTGCAAGCGAAAAACTGTACCAGCGCCAGCGGCGATCTTCGTCGAACTTCAAATAAAGAAAGATGCTCGTCAGGTAAAACAGCATTGAGAGCGTGTTCTTCTGCTCGCTGACCCAGGCCACGGTGGCCACGTTCACGGGATGAAGTGCGAATACAAGACCGGCCAGCCAGGCCCCAGGAATCTTCAGTCGCCGCAGAACCAACCAGATCAGAATAGCGTTGGCCACGTGCAGCAGCAGGTTCACCAAGTGGTATCCCACAACGTTCTTGCCCCACGATTGCCACTCCAACCACAACAAACTCGAGGTCACGGGGTAGTAATCCGGGGCTTCCGTGGTGAACCAGCAGCGATACAGCCCGTCGCCAGTTTTAAGCAGCCGGTTGTCCGTGATAAGCTCGCGATCATCGAAGAGGAAGCCGCCACGCATGGCGGGCATGTAGGCCACGACCGTCAGCAAAAGGATCAGCACCGCACCGGCGGTTTGGGATTTCCAGACGCGGCTCATAAGGTTTTATGGCGGGCACGGTAGGGATGGCCCTTTTGATACAAGCGCAACCGTGACTCGACCTCAATGACGAGTTGCGTCTGCCCGGCTGAACGCGCCAGCGCAATGGCGCTCTGGGCCGTGGTGACGGCGGATTCGAATTGTCCGGCGGCGGCATACGCGGCGGCAAGCGTGTCGAGACAGGCCGCAACCCGGTTGCCCGTTTCCCGGCAAACCTGCTGAGCGAGGCCAAGAGCCCGCAGCGGATCGCCGCCTTGCGAAGGCTCGATTGTTGCCAACAGCCAGGCAAAATTGTTCTGAATGCTGGTGGCATTGGGGCTGATTCGCAGGATTTGATCGTAGTGCGCAATGGCCTCCTTGGTTCGACCCGTCTGGACGAGAACAACCGCCATGCTGTAGTGGGCTTCGGCATAATTCGGGTTGATTCTCAGCGCCTGTTCGAAGTTCCGGAGGGCATCCTGCAACTGGCCGGTTCGCGCCAGTGCGTTGCCAAGATTGTAGTAGGCTTCAGCAAAATCGGGTCTGACCTGAATGGCCTTTTCAAATTCCTTCACCGCTTCGGGGACTTGGCCAACTCGAAAGAGAGCAATCGCCAAATCGTTGTGCGCCTCGGCGTAATCGGGCTTGAAGCGCAACGCCTGCCGGTACTGGTTGATTGCTTCCTCGAATTTTCCGGATTGAACCAGCGCGAGGCCCAGGTTGTTGTGAACCTCGGGATAGTCAGGTTTGATCCGCAACGCTTGTTCATAATGAGAAACGGCTTCGGCGATCCTGCCGTCTCGCATCAAGGCCAGTCCCAGACAATCGTGTGCCCGCGGATTTTGCGGGCATTTGGCCACTGTATCCTGCCAGAGGGAGAGTTCCGATGCGTAGTCGCCATTGCGGCGGACAGTTAGAAACAGCAAAGGCAGGAGCAACGCTGCATATCCCGCGGTCCCAACAATCCTCAGCTTGTTTTTCTGGTCTCCCCAGAAACGGTTTCCCAGCTCAAAGGCGCCGATTACCACCAACATGATCACTGCCGCCAGAGACAGGTACATGCGGTGTTCGACAACCAGATCGGCAACAGGAATGAAGCTCGACGTGGGCGCAAGGATCAGGAAAAACGCAATGCCCAAAAATCCCAGCGCGGGTTTCCGCCGCCAGGTCCATACGGTGGCGACGAGCAAAAGTCCGACAACGATTAGCTCCGGCCCTGCGTCCTGTAACGTAGCCCGTAGAGGCCATCCATACTGCCATCCGTAGTCGAAACATAACGGCTGCGCCCAGAATGCTAAACGCAGGTAGTGCAGAATCGCGCTTGGCTGGGTAAGAAGATAGGGCAATGCTGATACGCCTCGGGACGTAAAACCTGCGCTGTCGTTCCAATCGGATGGGGCCAGGGCCAGAAACAGCGGCAGCAGCAACCACGTCACCGCCAATCCTGCATAGAGCCTCCATCTGTTTCTAAAAACCTCTTTCCATGACGCTGCCAGAAACGCGCGATCAAAGAAGGCGACCACCAATGGAGCCGTGGCCATCACCGGCTTGCATCCCATTCCCAGAGCACAGGCGCCGATGGCACCCGTCTCCCACCAGGTACGTCGCGGCGATCCGTGACTGCGGATCACGCAATAGAGCGTCAGCAGATAGAACAACCCCATCATGGATTCACCGCGTTGAATCGTGTACGTCACACTCTCCGTTTGCAGGGGATGGACCAGCCAGATCGACGAAATCATTCCGGCCAGCCAGGGGGCCGAACCTTCGTATTTCGACCGCAACGTTCCCGAAATCAGCGTCCGCCTCACCACACCGTAGAGAATCAAGGCGGCACAGATATGGACGATCACATTGAACAGGTGAAACCCCCACGGATTGAGGCCGCCGAGAGCATAATTGGTCGCCAGCGACAATTGCACGACGGGCCGCGAGCTGTGAAACAAACTCTCCGAAGGCGGCCAAAGCTGACGAATCTGCGGATTCTTAACGATATGCTGGATGTCGTCGAAGATGAAAGGGGAACGCAAAGGATTTCGGTATGCCAATAGCGCCAAGACGACCAGCAACACTGGGATGAGATGCCGAGCTTTCAACATGCGAAGATTATCTGAAGATGGTTTGTGCGTTTCGTCGTGGGGAAGAAAGCTGGTTCATCTTGTCGTCGCAGCGGAGTTTACCACAGAGAGACAGCGCGGCATAGCGGCAACCACGACGACTGGCATTGCCGCAAAGCAGCACAAGCGCCGCAAACTGTTTTCGACCTTTTGAGCCTCTTTGCGGCTAATGATGTTGTTCGTCCTCCGCTGGGTACTCCGTCTCTGTGGTGAGCCGGCGTGCTCATGGAGCGGCCTGCAGCCGGGCCAAAGCACTCTGCGGTAGGGTCCAATCTGGTTTGAGCTGCAAGGCCTTTTCATACTGGCCAACCGCGTCGTCAATCCTGCCCGCCCGTTCCAGGGCGAGGCCGAAATCGTAGTGTGTCGCCGCCGCATCAGGTTTGATCCTCACTGCCTGCTGAAAATGTTCGATGGCGTCCTGAATCCTGCCAGCTTGCAAGAGCGCCAAGCCCAGGTTGCTGTGCAATTCGGCGTCGTTTGGCCAACGCCGCAGCGCTTCTTCCCACTGGGCAATCGCTTCCGGCAGCCGGCCGGCCTTGCGCAAGGCGAACGCCAGATTATTGTGAGGCTCAAAATTATCCGGCCTGATCTGCACAGAGCGCTCGTAATGCTCGATTGCCTCGTCCAACTCGCCTTGCTTCATGAGATAAACTCCAAGGTCGTAGTGCGCCAGCCAGTTGTTTTGCGTTACCGCCAGAGCGTGACGAAACAGCGTCTCCGTGTTTTGCCAGTAGCGGACTTGAAGTCGGCAAACGACGGCGCATGCGCACAGCAAGGCGATGGCGAACGCAGCGGTGATTCTTTGTAGCCACGGCGCTCCGTTGCACGCCGGCCGAGCGGCGGGGCCACAGGAATCCGAGTCTTGATTGGCTTCAACCCGGTGCGGCTCAAAAACGTAATCCGGAATGGCCCAACCCACCATCAGGAACAAGCCAATCGACGGCAGATAGGCGTAGCGGTCGGCCAGAGATTGGCCGCCGACTTGCACCAGCCCGATCACCGGCACCAGTGTTCCCAAGAACCAGAGCCAGCCAACCAAAAATTGCGGCTTCCGCCGACCCCACCAGAGTACCAGTGCGGAGATCGCGAGCAAGACAGCGATGCAGCCCAGAACCACAACTACTGGCTGGTTTGGATAGGGGTAGAAAACCGCGAGACGACTCGGCCAGATGGTTTTTCCAAGGTAGAGAACGTACGCCACAACTGCATTGGCCAGACGTTTTCCGAACGGCAGCACCTCCAACGAGGAAATCGATTCGGCACGCTGGGCCCATACCGTCACGACGCACGAGAGGGCTGACAGCGCAAAAAATGGAAGCTTCTCGATAATTAACCGTTTGAGAGTTGGTAACGAAACCGCCTTTCTCGTAGCCGCATCGTTGCCGCACACGACGGCGGCGTCTCGTCGGACTCGGCTTACGGGTGCGTCCTTCCCTGTAGCCGCACCCTTTACGGGTGCGTCCTTCCCTGTAGCCGCACCCTTTATGGGTGCGTCCTTCCCTGTAGCCGCACCCTTTACGGGTGCGTCCTTCCGGCGCAGGCTAAGCCGAAAGCCGCCCGAGCGGCTTGAGACGCCGCCCTGTTGTCCTGGCGGCAACCCTGCGGCTACAGTCTTGTCGCCCATCCGCCCCAGCGGCCAATAGTCCAAGAGCAGCAACACAAAGGGCAGTGTCACCACCATTGGCTTGCTCATGAGACCGAGGGCGAAGAAGAGGAGGGTGAGAAGGTAGAAAATGGTGACTTGTGAGCCGTGATTGGTGATTGGTGACGGGTGATTGGTGGAAGTTTGTTTTCCTGATAACTGATCACGGATCACCGATAACTTCTCCACGTACCGGACATACGCCCAGAGCGTCAGCATAAAGAAAAAACCGCTGAGGACGTCTTTGCGTTCGGCGATCCAGGCGACCGATTCGACGTGCAGCGGATGCAGCGCAAACAAGGCGGCGACGAAGGCACTGCGCCATGGCGCGGCAGTCATGCGCTTGAGGACGAAGAACAGCAGTAAAGTGTCCGCAACGTGAATGAATACGTTCACCATGTGATGCGCGCCGGCATCCAGTCCGAAGACCTGCGTGTCCGCCATGTGCGAGATCCAGGTCAGCGGATGCCAATTAGACTGGTCATGAGTCGTAAACGCCCAAGCGATTCCTTTGATCGTCAAACCAGCGCGCACGTGAGGATTCTGATAGACGTAGGAGCCATCGTCGTAACTGACGAACTGAAAATGGCGGACCGGCCAGTAGACGGCGAGAGTGACCAGCACCAGAAGATAGCAAATGAGGTCGTTGCGGCGCTGAGGGGAAAGCTGATTCATCTGGTCGTAGCGCGGCAGTTTACCACAAAGAGACGGAGGGGCATAGCCGCAATAACAACGCAAAAACAACGACCGGAGTTGCCGCAAAGAAGCACAAGAATCGCAAACCGTTTTCGACCTTTTGGACCTGTTCGCGGCTGAGAGCGCCCAACAATACTGTCTCTGACTGTAGCCGCAACGTGAGTTGCGGCCAGATTCGCAGGCGAAATGGAGCGCCGAGACCGAAGCTCACGCTTCGGCTACAGGTGTTAGGCGCTCTAATGATGTTGTTCCTGTTCTGCTGCGTTCTCGGCGCCTCCGCGGTGAATCCATAGAAACAGCCGCAACCAGGGACGCTTACGCCACCAAGCAAAAAGGCGGCGGCTTGCCCGCCGTCGACCATGGCACGGGACGCGCTTTCATAGACGACCGGAGACAACCATGAAATGCAGATTCGAATACCTGATGATCGGATTCTTGGCTCTAAGGGTTGCGACCAGTTCCCTTGCCGGAAACATATCAGTAATTGCAGAAGCCAAATCGTACACCTACCTGGCCGATGCTTCCGGGAATTACACACCCGCGGGCTGGTTGCTGGAACTGGGGACGTTTGCCAGCACTCCGACTGACGGCAGTTCAGATTTGTCCAACTTCACAGTGTTCTGCAGCGGTTATACCGGCTCCCTGGGTGGAGATTTCGATTTCGGCGGGTATTACCCGGAAGACGGTTTCACCCATCAGCAGATTTATCTGGTCGCGTTCAATGCCGCCAGCGCGGGTGCGGCAACTGAATTGGGCATCTACTACATAAATGATGCTGATGATACAAACTGGAAGTTCCCGGCTTCCACCGATGATCCGAACGACACTCAGTTTGACATCGACAACATGTTTGTTGCAAGTGGAACAGCCAACACGTCGCTCGTCCCTGGCGGACACATTGTATTCGGCAGCGTCGCGTACGATCCCGAGGGCTACACGCAGTTGCGACTGGCTTCCACTTCGGGCACACCGCCGCCGCCGCCACCAGACACCAACTTCGTCGCGGTCGCTGGCTCCTATTCAGGCCTGGTTTCGTCCAACGTGCCGCTGCCCGGGACGACCGGTTTGTTGACCGTCAAGCTGGACGAGAACGGATCATTCTCGGCTTCTCTCGTTTTCGGTGGAGTGCGCCTTTCGTTCAAAGGTGCATTCGATGACTCTGGCGATTATTCCACGAACCTGATGACGAGGCTCGGGACGACGCTTTCCATCACATTGCAAGCGGAAACGAATGCTGCCGCCGACCAAATCACCGGTACCGTTTCGGATGGAAGTTTCACGTCGGATCTGACCGCCAATCGTTCCACATTCAATGCTGTCACCAATCCTGCTACGGAGTTCCAAGGCTATTACACGCTCCTCTTTGAACCCGGCTCGACCAATGCCGATTTCCCCCAGGGCAACGGATATGGCCTGGTCTCCGTCAAGGCCGGTGGAAAAATCAAACTCAACGGCAAACTTGCCGACGGGACGAAAATCACACAAACGGGCACCGTCTCGGATGACGGCTCGTGGCCGGTGTACATTCCGTTTATCAAAAAGCAGGGCCTGCTTTCGGGTTGGCTGACGTTCACCAACATCGTCGGCGTGAGCGATCTGAGCGGAACGTTGGCGTGGACCAAGCCGCCTTCGGCAAGGCTGTATCCCGACGGATTCACCGGCACGGTCACCGCCGTCGGTGCGTTGTACACCAAGCCGCCCGCCGGCACACCGGCTCTGACCGTCTCCAACTCGACCTGCAACGTCCTCTTCACGGCCGGCGGCGGGAATCTCAGCACGGTCGTCAGCAATTCGTTGACACTGAACGCGGCCAACAAGCTGTCGGCGTGCGTGCCCGACGGCTCGCAATACAAGATCGTCCGGGCCAGCGGTTTGTTTACCGGCAACTTCCGGAATCCGGCGACGGGCAAGCGGACGAAGTTCAAAGGCGTCCTCTTGCAGAGGCAAAACCTCGGCGCCGGTTTCTTCATCGGCACCAACCTGACCGGGTCGGTCACCCTCGTGCCCGTGCCGTAAGAGATGCTAACAAGACCTGTAGCCGAAGGGTGAGCTTCGGTCCCGTCGCTCCATTTCGCCTGCGAATCTGGCCGCAACTCACGTTGCGGCTACAGTCAGAGACAGTATTGTTAGACGCCCTTAAATGATGTAGCCGCAGGGTTGCCGCCTGCGTCCAGTCCATGCAACCGCAAGCAGGGGCGATCGCGCTACCGGAAAAGGGCGGATGCCCCGGGCCGGAGCGGAACGTGTCAACGTTCCGAGGGCGCAGATTGTAGGGCGGGCATGTCCGAAGGATTGCCCGCCGAGGGGGGTGCCGCTGGGGACAGCGGCCGCTACAACAACGTGGCGCGAAACCCTTCGGGCCTTCGCGCCCTACAAACAACTGCCGCCGGGACGGCGCCCACTACAACGCCAATCCCACGGCGCGATACCCCGAATACGTCATCGGGGCGATCGCGCCCTACAACTCTCTGCTCTGAGTTCTCTGTGGCTCTGCGGTGAAATCCGCCTACAGGTTTTTCTTCAATTCGAGCTTGGCGATCTTACCCGTGGGCGTGCGCGGCAGGGCGTCGAGCGTGCGAACTTCCTTGGGGACCTTGTAATCGGCCAGGTGATCGCGCAGGAACCGCAGAATCTCATCCGCCTCCAGCTTCGCGCCTTCCGCCGGGCTGACAAACGCCACGGGAACTTCCCCGCGCTTCTCGTCGGGCTTGGCGACGACCGCCACCTCGCGCACGTTCGGGAATTTGTGAAGCACTTCCTCGATCTCGCGCGGGTACACATTCATCCCGCGCACCAACAACATCTCTTTCCGCCGATCCACAATGTAAATGTAACCGTCGTCGTCTTTTTTGCCCATGTCGCCGGTGTGCAACCAACCGTTGCGCAACGTCGCCGCCGTCTCCGCTTCATGGTTGTAATAGCCGCGCATGACGTTCGGGCCGCGCACGACGATTTCGCCGACCTGTCCCGCCGGCAATTCATGATCGTGGTCGTCGAAAATCTTCACCTCGATATCTGGCAACGGCAAACCGACCGAGCCGGGTTTGTGGACGCCGCGAATCGGGTTGAACGACACGACGGGCGACGCCTCGCTGAGTCCGTAGCCTTCCAGCAACGGGAAGCGGAATTTGCGGTCGAATCGTTTCAGCGTTTCTCCCGGCAACGGAGCGGACCCGGAGACCGCCAGGCGCAATTTCAAAACCCAGTGCAGCCAGAACGGAATCTTCGCGTCGGCCAGCGCCTGAAAAATCTGTGGGATCCCGATGAAGATCGTGGCCCGGTTCATGATGATTTCCCGCATGGCGGCCTTCAGCGGATGAATGGACTTGATCAGCACGATGCCGGCGCCCATCGACAACGGCGTGAAAATGCCCACGGTCAACATGAAGCTGTGGAACATCGGCAGCAACAGCGTGAGCCGGTCGTCGGTGGTTTCCTCCAGCGCCTTGATGCAGCTCGTCACGTTGGCAGCGATGTTGGCGTGGGTGAGCATCGCGCCCTTGGCTTTGCCCGTCGTACCCGAGGTGTAGATGATGAGGGCGAGGGCGGAGGGAGAGGGCGGAGAGCGGAGAACGGAGAGCGGAGATTGGTGATCAGTGATTGGTGATTGGTAGTCGGTGATTGGTGATCCGTGATTCGTGATTGGTGATTGGTTTTGGGAAACTGCTTCCCGATCACGAGTCACAGGTCTCCAGTCACCAGTCACGCCTTTCCCATAACCAGGCACACGTCTCCGATCATGGCTAAGCTGGGCAATGGAAACAACCGCCACGCCCTGCAATTTCCCGGTGACCTCGTCGAAATCGGGGGAGGAAATCAGGCATTTGAGTTGGCAGTCGTCGGCGATGTGCTGGATCTCGGGCGGTTTGAGGAACGTATTGATGGGCACGACCGTCGCCCCGAGTTTCAACGCGCCGTAAAGCGCGTAGATAAACTCCGGCGAGTTCTTGAGGAGGATGCCCACCCGGTCGCCGGGGACGATGCCCCCTGTACCCGCACCCTTTATGGGTGCGTCCTTCCCTGTAGTCGCACCTTTTATGGGTGCGTCCTTCCCCGTAGTCGCACCCTTCATGGGTGCGTCCTTCCCCGTAGTCGCACCCTTTATGGGTGCGTCCTTCCCGCGCAGGCTAAAGCCTGCGGCTACATTGCGGGCGGACGCCGTCCCAACACCTTGCAACGCCTCAGAACAGGCGTTGATGCGCGCGGCGAGGTCGCGGTAGCTGATTTTTTCGTTGCCCCAGAAGATGGCTATTTTCCGTGGCTTGGCGGCCACCATGGCGTCGAACTGGGATAAAACGGACTCAGGCATAAACAAAGGAGGAATTAGCAGGCAGGAGAACATTTGTAGGGCGCGCATGCCCCGACTCATGTCGGGGTTGCGCGCCATCCGGGCTTGAATCGATACCCACGGCGCGATATCCCCGAAACAACGCGGGGACATCGCGCCCTACAATGACAGGGGAAAGCCTTACCACAGTGCAGATTTCCTTTCCGCCAGAAGTCGGTCGCCGGACCAGAGGCTGACGCGCCAGGCGGAGACCGGTCCGCCGTTGACGAAATCGTCGCCCCGCACCTCGAAGACGTGGGAAACGGTGCCGGGTTCAAGGTTCAGGGTTGTCGGTTTTGTGGGAGTTGCAGCCGGCGTCGGCGCGAAACCCGGCGCTTCGCTGGGGCGTTCGCGCCCTACAATTCCACCCTCTGCAGAGGATTCCAACACCACGCTCTCTTCCTTGATCGTATCCGGCACGTTCAACTGGCGGTACTCGAATTTGACGCGATCGACGTCGGCGCCGCACCAGTGGACATAGAACTCCTCGCGTTGCAGCCGCGTGGGCAGGAGGTACGAGTGGTAGCTTATGTGCGAGGCGCGGTCCGGTTCGAATAAACGCCGGTCGGCCTGAGCGACGCTCCGCAACCGGGTGCGGCTGGTGACTTCGATGACGCGCGGGGTCGTGGCACAGGAGGAAAGGAGTACGATAGCACAAATAGCGAAAGTGTAGCCGCACCCTTTATGGGTGCGTCCTCTCCACGCAGGCTGAAGCCTGCGGCTACATTGTAACGCTGTGATCTTCATTCCTGTTGGCCTTCGACGACCACGGTAATTTCCCCTTTGACGGTGCGGTTCTCAAGCTTTTTCAGGATCGTGGCCAGATCGCCACGGAGGATCTCCTCGAATTTTTTGGTCAGCTCGCGCGCGATCACCGCCTGACGGTTGCCCAATAACTCCTGCATGTCCTGCAAGCATTTCACGAGGCGGTACGGCGACTCGAAGAATACCAACGTGTAGGGCAGGGGAGCGAGGCCCGCCAGGGCTTTGCGGCGCTGCGTCGATTTGTGCGGGAGGAAACCGAAGAAGAGAAAGGCGGATGGGGCTGTGGGCATTGGGCTCTGAGCTTTGTGGGATGCGCCGGGAATTGTAGGGCGCGAATGCCCCGCGTCGTTTCGGGGTTTCGCGCCATCAATCGTTCGACACGGAAGAGCGGCGCGAAACCCTTCGGGCCTTCGCGCCCTACAATTCTCGGAGAGAAATCCGCTGATTGCCATGGCCATGGTGACGGCGGAAGGGCCGGGAATGATCTCGATGGAGATCTTCGACGTCGTCTCCCCCGTAGCCGCACCCTTCATGGGTGCGTCCTTCCCGCGCGAACCAGAGCCCGAGGCCACGTCAATGGCGCCGGACGCAGGCGTAAGCCGAAAGCCGCCCGAGCGGCTTGAGACGCCGCCACGTTGTTCTGGCGGCAACCCTGCGGCTACACCGCCCGGGAACTGCGCATTCCACTCCACCACGGCCTGGATGAGGCGCTGGCCGGGGTCGGAAATGGTCGGCATACCGGCGTCGGTAACGAGCGCGACGGACCGGCCTTGCTGGAGCTCTTTCAATAATTCCTGCGTGCGTTTGGCCTCGTTGAATTCGTGGTAGCTGAGCAGACGGCGGGAGACCGGTGATTGGGGATTGGTGATCGGAGCGGATTCCGAATCGTGAATTGTAGGGTGCGAACGCCACGATGCCGTTTTCGGGGTTTCGCGCCGCCCCGAGAGTTCTAGGCCATGCCTGGCCAGCAATTGGGCGGTGCGACGGGTGTCCTCGGCGGCGATGATGTCGGCTTCGCGCAAGGCGCGCAGGGCACGCAGCGTGATGTCGTCCATGTTGCCGATGGGCGTGCCGACGATGTAGAGGGTGCCGGGCATGGAGGGGAGTTTACCACAGAGACGCGGGTAGGGGCAGTGGGGGATGGGCGGTGGGCTGGAATGGCGTTGTAGTTTTTCGTTCAGTGGCACAGGCGTCCCTGCCTGTGTTCCCCACCTTTTTCCCTGGTCGTTTGGATGGATTTCACCACAGAGACACAGAGGGCGCAGATCCGCCTTCGGCAGGGCTATGGCGGCGGGTTTACTACGAAGGCACGGAGATACGGACAAGCCACGTTTCCCGTGGGAGCGGCCTCCCGGCCGCGATGGAACCCGGTCGCGGCGCGGACGCCGGTCCCACGAAGATGAATGAAGGAGGTGCCGCCGGGGACTCCGTGGACGTCACGCGAGCAGGCCGTCCCGGTTGCGGCTGTCCATATGGATTCACCACAGAGCCGCAACCAAATCCGAAATCCGAATTTCGAAGCCGAGTCCGCGAGACCTGCGAAGCAAATCCGAACCAAATCCGAAGTCCAAACCGGCAAATCTTGCCGGAAAAACAAAAGTTGACGGATGGTAACACAGAGGGCGCAGAAAGGAAGAAACGGCTGGTCTTTCCTCCGGAGCTGGCATGTTTTGAAATTTCGGCTTTCACCCGGCATTGAATCCAGCTAGATTATCAAACATGGATCGGATCACGACAGATGTTCAGCAATGCGGCGGACGACCCTGTATTCGCGGAATGCGCATCCGAGTCGCGGATGTCTTGGATCTGCTTTCCAACGGACTGACTGCGGAACAAGTTCTGCAGGAGCTTCCGGATTTGGAGCCGGAGGACATTCAGGCCTGCCTGAAGTACGCCAGTCGAAGGTTGAATCATCCCGTTCTGACAGCGGCATGATCTGGGTGGATGCTCAACTCTCGCCGGCTGTAGCGGACTGGATTAGTTCCGAACTTCGGCAGCCAGCACAAGCCATCCGTACAGTCGGTTTGCGAAACGCTAAGGACGCGGAGGTTTTCCAGGCGGCGCGCCGGGCCAACGCGATCATTCTGACCAAGGACGCCGGCTTCGTGGAATTGTTGGAACGACTCGGCCCTCCACCGCAAGTCATTTGGCTGACTTGCGGCAATACTTCGAACGCCGCATTGCGGGGCGTTCTTCACAAGTCCCTTCCGCAGGCACTGAAGATGTTGCAAGCTGGCGAAGCTTTGGTCGAGATTAGTGGATGAGCGGCCAGCAGCAGGCCAAAGCGCAAACCTGCTTGAGAGATGATCCGTGGCCGGCCTTTGCAGCTAACGATCAGGCGGCTTCCGGTTTTTCTTGCGACGTTTGCGTGGGCGCTGAGAACGCAAAGACGGAAAGTGGAAAGGACTTTGCGAATCGGGCTCGGGGTCAGGGCAGCCTCCCATGGCGAGATAAACGCTCCACAACTTTTCGGTTTCGCGGAAGCGTTGCGCGGGGGTCAAGGACCACCACTCCTGCTCTTCCGTGAGGTCATCAGTCCGTTTCATGCCCGCCCCAGATACCGCGAGGACTGAGGAATGCCAAGCGGGTTGAGCGCTGGGCTGTGGGTTGGAGCGGAGGCGAGCGTCAGCCAGAAAAAACAGCGGCGCTACGGCACGGCGCGAAACCCTTCGGGCATTCGCGCCCTACACAGGCACGGAGGCCTATGGTACCGGTTGTAGGGCGCGATCGCCCCGAGGTCGTTTTCGGGGCGGGACGACACAGGCACGGAGGCCTATGGTACCGGTTGCAGGGCGTGGTCGCCCCGAGGTAGTTTTCGGGGCAGGACGACACAGGCACGGAGGCCTATGGTACCGGTTGTAGGGCGCGATCGCCCCGAGGTAGTTTTCGGGGCGGGACGACACAGGCACGGAGGCCTATGGTACCGGTTGTAGGGCGCGATCGCCCCGAGGTCGTTTTCGGGGTATCGCGCCTCCGGGCACGGCGACGGAGCGCCGTGGCTACAAGAAAAGACAAGGGACCAGTCCTAGGGACTGGCCCCTTGTGAGACAGAATCGGTACGACGTATTCTGCGTTAAACTGCTTAGCTACGACGACGAATCAGGCCGACCATTCCGAGCAAGCCAACCACAACGAGCATAATGCTGGAAGGCTCAGGAACTGGTGACAGCGTTGCCATCCTCAGCTCGGTGTACGGACCAGTTTCATCATACGCCGCGCTGCCGAACACAATATGTCCGCCAGAAACGAGCGCCGTGTTGGCCGTTGCACTTGCTTGAAACATGGCGTCTACGTCAAACAGAGTGTTGGCTGGATCATCGGTAGCCGCGGGGAATCTCCATTTCGTCTGACTAGCATCATTTACATAATAGATTCCCTCTTCAGTTGCCGCGCCTTGGGTGGCCGCATTGAACGCAACCAGATAAATCTGATCGTGCGCAAAGCCAACGTCGCTCGACGTAATGTTCAGATTGAAGTCGCCGCCCGCGTTGCCGGTCACTCCAGTGCCGAACACACTAAACCCCGCCAGACTGGAACTACCATCAGTCGGCGTGCTGGCAAACGTGCCAAGCTCCAACAACCAGCCGCCCGGCGTGTAGTTGCCATCGGCGTCAGTCAAATACGTGTTGGACTGTGCCTGGGCAATCACCTCGATGTTTGCTGCGTAGGAACTGAGGCCAACTCCCGCGGCCACGAGTCCTGCGATTACATACTTAATCCCTTTATTCATTCTCGCTATCCCTTTCCCTTTCTGTCTCTCTCCGGTTTATCTCTCTCCTGAGACTTACCGACTCACCTGCTTTTTTTCCTTAGCGACCTTAACTCGCCTATATTCTTTTTGTTTCTGCCACCAAATCTAGTTTCGTTCGTCGATCAATACGGAGCCGCCGGCGTCCAGTCGAACCCAGTGCGCCCACCGATGATCTGAATCAGAATGTTCCGACCCAACGGAATCTGCACATTGGTAGCATCCCCACCTAGCGAATTCTTCCATCCAGCGGTAACCGTCTTACTGGAAGTTGCGTAGTAATAAGGGCTGTAGCTACCAGCCACGCTGTCATAAATTTGCACTAGATCGGCTGTGGAGGCATTTCCAGCCACAAGGCTGTTTGTCGGATTCCCGCCATTATACAGCATACTGGTTCCCAAAGTCATATTCCCAGAGGCATAAACGTTGCCAACATAGTTTTTGTTAGCGCCCAACGGAATCACCGTCGGACCCAACTTGACCGCGCCGACCAATTTAACAGTGAGGTTGGTTGTCGTCGCCTTCTGAATCAAGAAGCCCTGGTCAATGTACATGGTAGTCGCAGCAGCATCGTTACCCAACGAATCCTTCCATCCAGCGGTAACCGTCTTACTAGAGACTGCATAGTAATAAGGGGCATATGCTTGCGTTACTGGGTTGAAGATTTGGATCAGGTCAGCCGTGGAAGCATTTCCCTTCTGTAGCCCAGATTCATCATTTGGCCCGAACACCGAGGCGATCGTCCAGTGGGGGATAATCTCGTAATTCTGACCCACAGAAGCTGCCGGAAGCGCCTCTGAGGTGAAGACCGACGTCCCATTATTGCTGACGATGTCCGACATAACGCCAGCTACCGAGCCTGTGGTGACGGTGATAAAATAGGCCGCATTGGCACCGACCTTGTTGAAGCCCCCATTGGGTAACGGACTGCTGAGTGTTGCCTGAAGGCCGGACACGGCGCTGACCAAGCCAACGTTCGTCGGGATTTGGGTCATGCCCAAGCCCAGGTACGATTTACCACTGGCGCCGCTGGTGCCGTATGCTGTTAATGTGATGAATCCGACCGGGTCGGTCACGACGTCCGTGGCAGCAGCTTTGTAGCTGCCTAGAACGGTGATCAAGCCGAGTGCGGTAACGACCATGATTGATTTCGGTAGGAAGCTACGTTTCCTTGTTGCGTTTTGCATATCTTCTCCTCGCCTATTTGCCCGTGTCCGTGTTCACGACTCGGTGAACTCAACTTATCCCTATACTAAAAACCGCGCGTAAATTATCAGACGCGCCTGAATGTGTCAATAACTTTTTAGACCTGTAAACCCTTTTTCCCTATACCGTTTCAGTGCACAAACTCGTCAACTTAACTGGTCGTGAGAGTAGCAGAGTTGCACAGAGGCGTCAATGATTTTTTGGAAAAATTTTGAAGGATGGGCGGAGGGCAAGGCAAAGGCGCGAAACCCCGAATACGGCGTCGGGGCGTTCGCGCCCTACAAAGCGTTGGTGGGCACGTGCGAAGCCCCGTGATACGGGACGAGGATTGGCCAAAATGGACAGAAAGTGGACAGATTTGGGGTGAGGAGAGGAGAGAAGGTTACCGGGGCGCCGTTGTAGAGGCGATCGCAGGCAGGGACGCCTGCGCCTGGGCCCCCGCAGCCGTGAAGGCTGCGACTACATACGGCTTTCCCCCCGCCGCAATGTAGCCGCAGGCTTTAGCCTGCGCCCGGGCCCGCGCAGCCGTGAAGGCTGCGACTACATACGGCTTTTTCCCCGCCGCAATGTAGCCGCAGGCTTTAGCCTGCGGGGTGTCAGGGTTGATGCGTAGCCTGCGCCCGGGCCCGCGCAGCCGTGAAGGCTGCGACTACATACGGCTTTCCCGCCGCCGCAGCCGTGAAGGGTGCGACTACGTACGGCTTTTTCCCGCTCGCGCAGATTTTTCTCCACAAGCGGCGGGAGAAGTGGCAGAAGTAGGGGTTGTCATTGTGTTGAAGGGGCCGAACGGCGCGAAGCAGCACGGCGCGAAACCCCGAATACGTCGTCGGGGCATTCGCGCCCTACAAAACCGCAGCCAAGGGACGGTCGCGCCACCAGAAACAGAAAACTGGAGAGATAATTAAATATGCCAGAATTACGGAAGGATCCAGTCGTCGGTCGGTGGGTCATCATTGCCACGGACCGGGGGAAACGTCCGAGCGATTTCATTCCGCAGCCGGTGGAGGTGCCGGAGCACGCGAAGAACCCGTTTGCCGAGGGCAACGAACAGATGACGCCGTCGGAGATTTTTGCGTTTCGGGATCCGAAGAGCAAGCCGAACGGCCCGGGCTGGCAGGTGCGGGTGGTGCCGAACAAATTCCCGGCGTTGCGGATCGAGGGGGAACTGGACAAGGAAGGGCAGGGGATTTACGACAAGATGAACGGGATCGGCGCGCACGAGGTGATCATCGAGACGCCGAACCCGAGTCTGCAGCTCGAACAGCAGTCGGTGGAAGGCGTGGCGCACGTGATCGAGACCTACAAGGTGCGCATGACCGATCTGCTGCGGGACCCGCGGTTCCGCTACATTTTGATCTTCAAGAATTTTGGCCGGCAGGCCGGGGCGACGATCGGGCATCCGCATTCGCAGTTGATCGCGACGCCGGTGACGCCGAAGCGGGTGAAGGAAAAGCTGGTGGGGGCGATGCAGTATTACGCCTACAAAGACCGCAGCATTTTCGAAGACACGATGAAGCAGGAATTGAAGGAAGGCGTGCGGCTGGTGTACGAGAACGCGGGGTTTGTGGCGCACTGCCCGTTTGCGTCGCGGTTCCCGTTCGAGGTAACCATCATGCCGCGGCGGCAGTCGGCGTATTTCCAGGAAATTCATCCCGATGAGATTCTGCTGCTGGCAGATGCGTTGAAAGTGACGCTGATGAAGCTGTCGAAGGCGCTCAACCAGCCCCAATATAATTATCTGGTCAATACCGCGCCGGCCCGGTACGCCCATCACGGATACTGGTCGACGATCGAACAGGATTTCCGCTGGCACATCGAGATTTTGCCGCGCCTGACGTTGATTGCGGGGTTCGAGGTGGGGACCGGTTTTTACATCAACCCGACGCCGCCGGAGGAGGCGGCGAAGTATTTGCGGGAAATACCGGTGTAGGGGGAGAAGAGGATGACTGGAATTGTAGGGCGCGCAGGTCCGCGGGATTGCGCGCCATGGGCGCGGCGCGATACCTCGAAACGACACGAGGCGATCGCGCCCTACAAGGACCGGGAAGCAGGAATTGTAGGGCGGGCAGCCTGTCGTGTAGGTTGCCCGCCGAGGGAACGGCGCGAAACCCTGCGGGCGTTCGCGCCCTACAAAACGACACCGGCGGCGCGATACCTACACGACAGGCATCGCGCCCTACAAAACGGCATCGGCGCGGCGCGAAACCCTGCGGGCGTTCGCGCCCTACAAGTAGGTTGCCCGCCGTCTGGAGGCTTTCATGCAAAAACAATTTTGCCAACGCAGGCATCTCGCGCGAATTCCTGTTTGGCTTCCTGTGGATGCGCCGGTGGTGTACTTCGTTACCGTGTGCTGTGCCAGGCGTCGCCCGGTTTTTGCCTCGCGGCCGACGGTTCGGATCGCGGTGGAATGTCTTCAAGGAATTCAACGGCGGCTACAGTGGCAGGTACACAAGATCTGTCTCATGCCCGATCACGTGCATTTGCTGTTGTCGCCCCTCGAAACACGCGAACAATCAGTGTCACCCATCATCCAGGGGTGGAAAAGTTGCGTGACGATTCGGTTACGTCAGTCGGTTGCCGGCCCAATCTGGCAACGGGAGTTTTTCGATCGCCTCTTGCGCACCGACGAGAAGATGGAGGAAAAATGGGAGTACATTCGCGAAAACCCGGTCCGAGCAGGATTGTGTCAGGCACCAGAAGATTATCCGTACAGCGGAACCCCGGAAGGGATTTTCGAGCGATTGAAATGATGTATGCGGCGCGAATGTATTGTCGCGGCAAGGCGGCGCGATACCTCGAAACGACACGAGGCGATCGCGCCCTACAACACGACACCGGCGCGGCGCGATACCTATACGGCAGGCATCGCGCCCTACAAGGACCGGGAAGCAGGAATTGTAGGGCGGGCAGCCTGTCGTGTAGGTTGCCCGCCGAGGGAACGGCGCGAAACCCTGCGGGCGTTCGCGCCCTACAAAACGAAACCGGCGGCGCGATACCTACAGGACAGGCATCGCGCCCTACAAACGACATCTGGGATGTTAGGTAACGGATAGCCATGCCTCTTCACGTTGCTTTTCTCTGGCACATGCACCAGCCGTACTATGTCGATCCGGTGCGCGGGACGGCGTTGATGCCGTGGGTGCGGTTGCACGCGACGAAGGGGTATCTCGACATGATCTGGCTGGCGGAACAGTTTCCCGAGTTGCATTGCACGTTCAATTTGACGCCGGTACTGTTGAAGCAGATCCAACAATTGGCAGGAACGCAGGCAGGGACGTTACCACAGGCAGGGACGCCTATGCTACCACGGGCGGGGACGTCCGTGCCGCCGGTGAGCGATGTCTGGCACGACCTGGCGGAGGCGGCGCCCGAGACGTTGACGCCGCTGCAGAAGACGAGTTTGCTGGAGCATTTTTTCAAGGCGAACTGGGATCACATGGTCAAACCGTTCCCGCGGTACTGGGCGCTGCTGCAGAAGCGGGGGTTGCAGGCGGCGAAGATCAACCTCGAACACCTGGCGGGGCATTTCAGCGACCAGGAATTCCGCGACCTGCAGGTGTGGTTCAATCTGGCGTGGTTCGGGTACGCGGCGGAACGATTGTCTCCGGCGATTGGCGAATTGAAGCGGAAGGGCGCGGGATTCACCGAGGACGACAAGCGCGTCGTCTTCGAGCAGCAACGGGACATTTTGAAGAACGTGCTGAGCCATTACAAGGCGCTGGCCGACCGCCGGCAAATCGAGCTGAGCACGACGCCATTTTTTCATCCGATCCTGCCGCTGGTTTACAATACGGAATTCGCACGGCGCTGCCTGCCGGGGCGGGACCTGCCGCCGGCGTTCGCGCATCCCGAGGACGCGCGGGCGCACCTGGCGCTGGCGCGCGATCTGCACGCGGAGGTCTTCGGCGAACCGCCGCGGGGCGTGTGGCCGTCGGAAGGTTCGGTTTGTCCCGAATTGATTCCCCTGTTGCAGGAACTGGGCTTCCAGTGGTTTGCCACGGACGAGGAGGTTTTGTGGCGGAGCCTGGCGGTGGTGCATCCCGACAAAATCCCCGACCGCGCGGCGTTGTTCCAGGGCTATCGGGCGCAGTTCGGCGACGCCAGCGCCTGCCTCGCGTTCCGCGAACGGACGCTCAGCGATTTCATCGGGTTCACCGCGGCCCGAAACGAACCGCAGCGCGCGGCGGATTTCCTGTTGACCCAGTTGGAACACATCGGCCGCAACGTGGCCCGCGGTCCCGATCCGCTGTGCGCGGTGATTCTCGACGGCGAAAACGCGTGGGAACATTTTCCCGACGGCGGCCAGGCATTTCTGCGCGAGTTGTACCAGCGGTTGTCGATCCATCCCGAGTTGCGGACGACCACGTTCCGCGATTATTTCACGGCGCATCCGCCGAGCGCGATTGTCAGCACGCTGCACACGGGGTCGTGGATTCATGCCGATTTCGACATTTGGATTGGCGATCCCGAGGAGAACCGCGCGTGGGAATTGCTGGGGCAGACCCGGAATTTTTTGCAGGGCAAAGCCGACCGGCGGGAAATCAGCGCCGAACTCTACAAGAAAGCGTTGCAGGAGATTTACGCCGCGGAGGGCAGCGACTGGTTTTGGTGGTACGGCGGCGATTTCATCACCGACAACGACCTGATTTTCGACGAATTGTTCCGCACCCACCTGCAAAACGTGTATCGGATCTGCGGCGCGCCCGTGCCCGATGTGTTGAAGACCAATATCTGCCGGTCGGAAGTGACGCGGGAAACCGTCAAACCGACCGATCTGGTGACGCCGACCATCGACGGACTGATCACGTCGTATTACGAATGGATGGGCGCCGGCGTGTACGAGGCGGGGCGCAATCTGGTGGCCATGTACCGCAGCGAACGGTGCATCGAGAGCCTGCATTTCGGTTCCGATCTCACGCATTTCTATCTGCGCGTCGATTTTCGCAAAGGCGTGGCGTTGCCCGCCAAGGCGACGTTGCGGGTGAACTTCATCGATCCCACGCACCGGGCGTTGATCGTGCCGTCGCTCACGCCGAGCCTGAACCAGGCCGAGTTGTGGGTGACGGAATCGGATTCGTCGTTCCGCAAACTGTCCGACGTGACCTCCATCAAGTTCGAGCGGGTGTTGGAGGTGGGAATTCCGCTGAGCGAGTTGGGGTGGGAGAAGCGGCAACTGGCGGCGTTCTTCGTGCAACTGCTCGATCGGGACGTGGAACTGGAGCGTCATCCCGACATCGGCACGCTGAGCCTGACCGTGCCGGACGAGTTATTCGCCGCCGAAAATTGGTGGGTGTAGGAGGCAGAGTTTAATGGTTCGGGGTTCGCGGTTCAGGGTTCCGCAATGTAGCCGCAGGCTTTACGCCTGCGCCTGGGCCCCGCGCACCCATGAAGGGTGCGACTACATACGACTTTCCCGGCCCGCGCAGCCGTGAAGGCTGCGACTACGTACGACTTTTCCCCTCCGCAATGTAGCCGCAGGCTTTACGCCTGCGGGGTGTTCGGGGTACCATCCGGCCGTGCATCCGCCACGGGAGAAACCCCACCGGCTGCCGCGCGCTTCTTATTGCGGTGATGTGACGGTGGCCATAACCGCCTGTCTCGCCAATCGCAATCCGTTATTTGTCGACCCAAACGCCATCGCTGCCATGTTGGATATTTTGCGGTCCGTTGCCAAACGGCACCAATGCACGGTGCCTGTTTACTGTTTCATGCCGGAGCACGTGCACCTGATGCTGAGCGGGCAAAGCCGCGAATCCGACACATGGCAAGCGATGATCGATTTCAAGCAAGCAAGTGGTTTTTGGCTCAAGCAACACGCGCCGGGGGTTTTCTGGCAGAAAGATTTCTATGATCACATCGTTCGACGTAAGGAAGACCTTGGCGCCCAGATTCGGTACATTGCGGGGAATCCCGTGCGACGCGGTTTGGTTGCCGATTGGCGCGATTATCCGCATACCGGCGCAATCGGGATCGATTTGAGGGAAGTGATCAGCAGTACAATTACGTTATGACCGCCCCGCGCAGCCGTGAAGGCTGCGACTACGTACGGCTTTTCCCCTCCGCAATGTAGCCGCAGGCTTTACGCCTGCGCCTGGGCCCCGCGCACCCATGAAGGGTGCGACTACGTACGGCTTCCCCCCCCCCCGCAGCCGTGAAGGCTGCGACTACGTACGACTTTTCCCCCAACTGGGTTGGTTCTGGCTTGAAATGTACAGGGGGGCGCTGCGGTGACGCAACGCCCCCACTGCTAGGGTTCCCAACCACTGACATGGAAGCGATGGGTTACTGCTCTATTCATATCCCGTATTGGGAGCCGAGCTTGGACTGCTCGACGGCGATGCCGAAGATCCCGGTTGGCTGCCGTTTTCTGGCAACTGCGAGATCTCGCTCGCGTAGAACGATTCGCCCTGCTTCGAGTAGGTGACTTCCACTTTCTCGCCGACTTTCAGGCGGTCGATAGTGCTGGCGTTGGCGTGAAACGTCTTGCTCAAGAGCAGGCCCTTCACGGTAACCGTTTCCGCCGCCTTATCGATGGAACTAACGGTCCCGCTCAGCTTGCTCTCATTTTCATTGCTGACCTGCGAGGACTGCTTCGTTCCCATCATGTCGCTTCCCGATTGCCCCGATGGCGGAGGATTGGCGGCCAGAGCTGCTCCCGAAAGCGACAGCGCCGCCGCAATGCCCACCACCGGTGCAAGGTAACGTGCTCGTATGTTTCTTTTCATGGCTCACTTCCTTTCACAAAAAACGTTTCATGATGCCCAACTCCTTTCAATGCGAAGAAGGCTGGCTTCGGCCTAGGAAAGGTTGAGGGGAACACGCCTCAAGATAGGCAGCCTAAAACTCACCCCCCGACGCCCCGCAGGCTAAAGCCGGCGGCTACATTGCGGAGGGGGAAAGTCGTACGTAGTCGCAGCCTTCACGGCTGCGCGGGGCGGAAGCCGTACGTAGTCGCAGCCTTCACGGCTGCGCGGGGCCCAGGCGCAGGCTAAAGCCTGCGGCTACATTGCGGCGGGGGAAAGTCGTACGTAGCCGCACCGTTGCCGCCGGGATGGCGGCCTCTACAACAGCGGCGCGTTGCTGGCGAAAGCGGATCCGTCCGCAATTATCTTGACACAAATTGCAGACAGTTTCATACGTTCAGCGTAAACTGGTGGCCAGCGTTGGTTGTTTCCGGTCGGCGAGACGGAAAGGGCGAAGAGATACATGGCGAGAACGCGGAAGAAGTCATCGAGGACGACATTCCCCATTGTCGGCATCGGCGCGTCGGCTGGCGGTTTGGAAGCGATGTCCGATTTGCTGAAGCATCTGCCCGGCAAGACCGGTGTGGCCTTTGTCCTGGTGCAGCATCTCGATCCCTCCCATGAAAGCGCCATGGTTTCGTTGTTGGCGCGGATGACGGACATGCCCGTGTCGGAAGCGAAAAACAACGTGGCGCTGGGACCGAATCATTTTTACGTCCTGCCGCCCAACAAGCTCATCTCGCTTTCCCGACGACGGCTGAAACTATCGCCGCGCAAGGATCCGCATCTGCCGGTCGACGAATTCTTCCGCACGCTGGCCGACGAGGAAGGTCATCGCGCGATTGGCGTAATTTTGTCGGGGAACGGGTCGGATGGCACGGAAGGTTGTCGGGCGATCAAGGCGGCGGGCGGCATTTCGTTCGCGCAGGACGAAAAGTCCGCGAAATATCCGGGGATGCCGGCGAGCGCGGTTGGGGCGGGCTGCGTGGATTTCGTGTTGCCGCCCGAGCGGATTGCGCGGGAGCTGGCGCACCTGGCCGAGCATCCGTATATGGTGCCCGACCAAACGGAGACCGATGAACCGTCTCCCACGCGCGAGCATCAAATGTTCGGCGAAATCTTCGCCATGCTGCGGCAGCGGACGGGGGTCGATTTTTCGCAACACAAGCACGCGACGCTGCAGCGGCGTATTCATCGCCGCATGGTGTTGCACAAGCTCAGCTCGTTCAAGGAGTACACCGAATATCTCTCGCGCCACGGCGGCGAGGTCCAGGAACTGTTCGGCGACATTCTGATTCACGTGACGGGCTTTTTCCGCGATCCCGGCATGTTCACCGTGCTGAAGAAAAAATCTTCCCGCGGATTTTCAAGGGACGGGGCGCCGACGATCAGGTACGTGTCTGGGTACCGGGTTGTTCGACCGGCGAAGAGGCGTATTCGATCGCGGTGGCGCTGGCCGAGTTCATGCAGGACCGCAAGCTGCACAATCCCGTCCAGATTTTCGGGACGGACATTCACGAGGCCGCGTTGGAAAAAGCGCGGGCGGGAGTTTACCCGGAAGGGGCGGTCACCGGCGTGTCCGAGACGCGGCTGCGCAGTTTCTTCGCACGGGCCGAAGGTGGTTATCAGATCAACAAGCGGATCCGTGAAATGTGCATCTTCGCGCGGCAAAACGTCGTCACCGATCCGCCGTTTTCCAATCTGGACCTCGTCAGTTGCCGCAACGTGCTGATTTACCTGGGTCCGCCGCTGCAGCGCCGAGTGATGCCGGTCTTTCATTATGCGCTCAAGCCCAACGCGTTCCTGGTGCTGGGCGCGTCGGAAACGATTGGCGGCTTTGCGGATTTATTCGCGTTGTTCGACAAGAAGACGAAGGTGTACACCCGCAAGGACACGCGCGTGCGGCCCCCGGTGAGTTTCGAGACGGTCGCGAAGGGGCATCATGTGCTGCCGCCCACCGCGCCGCCACCGCCGCCAATCAGCGATGTCCAGAAACACGCCGACCGGATTTTGCTGAATCACTACAGCCCGGCGGGCGTGGTCGTCAATCGCGACATGGAAGTGCTGCAGTTTCGCGGGCACACCGGCGCGTTTCTCGAACATCCGCACGGCGACGCGAGCCTCGATCTGCTGAAGATGGCGCGCGAAGATTTGATGCTGGACCTGCGCGCGGCGGTGGGCAAAGCCATTCGGAACAACGTGCGCACCCGGCAAACAGGAGTGCGGGTCAAAAAGAACGGCGGCTTTTTGGACGTCACCATCGAGGTGGTGCCCTTTGCCATTCCGCCCTCGGAGAAATCGAATTACTACCTCGTGTTATTCCAGTCAACGCCTGTTGGGGAACTTCTCAGACCCGGCAAGCGCAAGCGCGCGCGCCGCAGTGATGGGGCGCAGGAATCGGAGATCAAACGGTTGCGAGAGGAACTGGCGAGCACCCGCGAATCCGTGCAGGCGATGGTCGAGGAACACGAAGCCACCAACGAGGAGTTGCGCTCGGCCAACGAAGAAATCATGTCCAGCAACGAGGAACTGCAGAGCACCAACGAAGAGTTGGAGACCGCCAAGGAGGAATTGCAGTCCACCAACGAGGAACTCACCACGCTCAACGACGAACTGGAGAGTCGCAACCGCGAACTCAGCGTCACCAACAATGACCTGCAAAACGTTCTGTCCAGCATCAATATCCCCATCGTCATTCTCGGGTCGGACCTGAAGATCCGCCGGTTCAATGCTCCCGCGCAGAAAGCCTTCAACCTCATCCCGACCGACCGGAACCGGCCGTTTACGGACATCCATGTGCCGCTGCCGGTGTCGAATTTGAAAACGGTGATTGCGGAAGTGATCGATCATCTCGGCGTCAAGGAACTGGAACTGCAGGACCCGGAGGGCCATTGGTGGCTGTTGCGCATCCGGCCCTACCGGACCGTCGACCACAAAATTGACGGCGCGGTGCTGGTGCTGCTGGACATTCACGCGATGAAATCCGGTGCGGACGCCCTGCAATATGCCGATGCACTGATCAATACCATGCCCAAGCCAGTGCTCCTGTTGGACGAGGGGCTCAAAGTCAAGGGTGCCAATCAGCGTTTCTACGAGCAGTTTCGCGTCCGGGCCGAGGAGACGCTCAATATGCCGGTCTACGAATTGGGCAACGGTCAATGGGATATCCCCGAGTTGCGCCGGTTACTGGAGGAAATCCTGCCCGGCAATAGCCGGTTCGAGAACTACGAAGTGCGGCACAATTTCCAACACATTGGCGAAAAGCAGATGCGGCTCGATGCCCGGCGCCTCGCCCTCAAAGGCGACAAGCATTCTCTCACCTTGCTGAGCATTGAAGATATTACGTAAGCGCAGAGTCGGACGGGATTTACGGATTTCATTGTAGCGGCGCTCTGTGAGCGTCGCTTGGTCTTGATCGAGCACGGCACCGGCGGCGGCGAATTATCTCGTCAATTGGCAGGCGCTTGGTGTATTCTGGCGACCGCGTGAGCAGGCGTGAAGACGTTTCGTAAAGTGTCAACAAAAAGGAAGGTTCGGCCTCTGGGACGGCGGCGCCGGGTGCCTGACGAGCCGGCGTCGGAGCTGCTCCGGCAGGAACGCGAGGAGTTGCTTTCGGCGCAGCGCGATCTGGAAATCTCCCGCCAGCAGTACGCCGATCTGTACGAACTCGCCCCGGTCGGTTACGTGACGTTCGACCGCGCGGGCTGCATTCTCAATATCAACCAAACCGGTGCCCGCCTGCTGGAAGAGTCGCGAACCCATCTGCAGGGCCTTCCCCTGTTGCCCAAGATCAAGCAGCGCGACCGGCGGACTTTTCTGAACCATCTCAGCCGGCTCCGCCGGGGCGACCCGCAGGCGACGGCGGAAATCGTCATTCGCACGCGTTCCGGCCGGGAGGTTGCGGTGCAATTGGTCAGCATGACGACCGGGTCTGCCGGGCAGATTCGCACCGCGTTGGTGGACATTACGGAACGTAAGCGCGCCGAGGAAGAGGTGCATCAAGCACGCGAAACACTGGAGCATCAGATCCGGAGCCGGACGACGGAACTGCGCCTGGCCAACCAGAGGCTGCAGGCGTTGATCGACGGTTCGCCACTGGCGATCGTCACGCTGGATCGGGGCGGTTACGTCCGCAGTTGGAACAAGGCGGCCGAGCAGATGTTCGGTTGGACGGAGGGGGAGGTGCTCGGGAAACCGGTTCCGTACGTGCCCGCCTACAAACGCGACGAGTTCCTGGCACTGCACGGGGCGGGTTTGGATGGCAAGAACATCACTTCGGAGACGGAGCGGCAGCGCCGGGACGGGACGTGTGTCCCGGTGTGCATCTCGAACGCGCCCGTGCGCAACGCCCGGGGCGAGATTGTCGGGACGATGGGCATGCTGGAGGATGTTTCCGAGAGGCGGCGCTTGGAGAAAGCGCTGCTGGACGTCAGCGAGGAAGAAAAGGCGCGGCTCGGCCGCGATTTGCACGACGGGCTCGGGCAACAGTTGGCCGGCATTGGATTCATGGTCGATTCGCTGAAAAACAACCTCGCTTCCAGGGGACGTGTCGAAGCGGACCTGGCCGCGAAGATTGGCAGCCATATCCAACAGGCGATCGCCGCCTCGCGCGATCTGGCGAAAGGACTGTTTCCGGTGGAATTGAAGACGCAGGGGCTGGTGCCGGGATTGCAGCGATTGGCGTCGGCCATCGAGGAACGGTTCCACGTGAAGTGCGTGGTGAACGGATCGCACGAGGTCCGCCTGTCGGATGAAAATGTGGCGCGCAATTTGTACCGGCTCGCGCAGGAAGCGGCCTTTAATTCGGCCAAACATAGCCACGGCAAAACGATCCGTATCCACGTCGCGCAGAAGAATGGACGGACGATGTTGATGGTGGAAGACGACGGCGACGGGATTCCCGATAATCGGGAGAACAATCCCGGCATGGGATTGCGGATCATGGAATACCGGGCGCGGATCCTCGGTGGGAGGCTCGAGATTCGCCGCGGCGTCAAACGGGGCACGATCGTGACCTGCGCCGTGGAGACGACGAAGTGATGTCCGTACTTTTGTAATCGCAGCGTTGCCGCGAAAACACCGTCGCGGCGTCTCGTCGGACTCGGCTTATGGCTGCGCGGGATGGGTGCCCTCGAATGCCCCGCAGGCGTAAAGCCTGCGGCTACATTGCGGAGGGGAGAAGCTGTACGTAGTCGCAGCTTCGCTCGTTTGCGCAGACGCCGTTCTGGGTCAATAGTGCCGAGATGGCGCGACCGCCAAATTTGCAGGGCGTTGTTAGCCGAGTCCGTGCCGGATCTCCCAGCCGGGCCGGGGCGCCGGGCCGGTCTGCCAGCTTCGCGGGGAGGGCATGAACCTTCCGCGATGGCTCACGAAAGCTGTATCACCCGGACATTTGCCGCAACACCGCAATGAACGCCGGCT
>Ga0335081_10001844_pt1 | contig 33509 bp, 17 predicted proteins | sample Lox_Sample_35_FD_206713 | JGI IMG/M metagenome (GOLD analysis project Ga0335081, IMG submission 206713) | Soil microbial communities from Loxahatchee National Wildlife Refuge, Florida, United States - Lox_Sample_3.5 | ecosystem: Environmental > Terrestrial > Soil > Wetlands | place: USA...
CCGAAATCCACCACCTTCTCCGGATGTCCCAAGGCCCAGCCGGCACTCGTGGCGCCCCCTGTGTGTCCGGTATCGGTGGAGGCGATCGCGTACCCCTTCGATACCGCGACTCCTAAAGCGTCGTAGGTAATGACGCCGGCGAACCCGCCGTTGCCGATTCCCTGCAGTCTCCCGTTCCAACCCGAGCTCGGCATCCAGACCTCGAACTGGATGTTGGAGTCGCTCGACGGTTTCATTACACCGGACACGCGGCAAAACGCGGGCAGGTTGTGCAGGGCCGCGCCCTGCGGCGGCTTGAAGTCGCCCGCCGGTACGGCGGTCGCGGTGAAGGTCGTGTCCGGAAGCTTGAGGCTCGAGAGCGATTCGCAGCCCTCCCCAAAAACGGTAAGCGTGCCGGACGCCAGAAAGACCAGTGGGAGCACGTAGAGGGATTTCATATTCTCTCCATTCAGATCGAGGTCATTGGGCCGCGGTGCCGCCGCGTCCTCCGCGCCCGCCGCCCGGCGGAGGCTGCAACTCGTAGTTCTGTGGCGGCTCGGCGCCCAACAGGTAACGCACGAAGTAGTCCCATCGGCGGCGTGTCATGTAGTTCGAATCCTCGCCGTAGCCATGCGCGCGATTGGGAAACATGATCAGGTCAAAGTCCTTGTTCGCCTTGATGAGCGCGCTCACCACCAGCATGGTGTTGTACGGCGGCACGTTATTGTCCATGGTCCCGTGCGCCAGCAGGAGATGGCCCTTCAGGTTCCTGGCGACGTTCTGGTTGGCCTGGTTGTCGTAATTCGTCGTACCGTCCGGCTTCCGTTCCAGCAGGCCCTGCCATTTCTCCGCCCAGTCGTCTTCGTACTCGCGGTTGTCGTGATTTCCGGATTCGGAGATGCCTACCTTGAAGAAATCGGGATAGCGGAACATGGCATCGGCAGTGGCGTAACCGCCGCCGGAGTGTCCGTAGATGCCCACGCGGTCGATGTCGATCCACGGATAGCGCCTGGCGAGTTCCTTCATGCCGTCTACCTGGTCGGGCAGTGTATTGTCTCCCATATCGCCGAAATATGCCTCGTGGAATTTCTTGGAGCGCCACGGTGTACCCATACCATCCAGTTCCACCACAATGAAGCCGAGGTCGGCCAGCGATTGGCAGTCGCCGCGCGCCGCCGAGAAGTTCCGGCTGCCCACACTGCCGGTCTGCGGCCCAGGGTAGATGTGGTTGACGATAGGATACTTCTTGCTAGGATCGAAGTTCACCGGCTTGAACATCAGGCCGTACAGGTCGGTGACTCCATCCCGCGCTTTGACGGTGAACGGAACAGGAGGCTTCCAACCCGCAGCCAGCAGCTTCGAGATGTCGGCCTTTTCCAGAGTGGCAATCAGCTTTCCATCGTTATCTCGCAGCACCGCGACCGGAGGAGCATCCGGCTTGGAATAGCGATCCACGAAAAACCGCCCGGAGGACGACAGCGTGACGTCGTGCGTGGCATCTTCCGGTGTAAGCAGCTTCTGGCCCTTGCCGTCCAACCCCACACGATATAAATGGACGAAGTAAGGATCGCGGCCCTTCTCCTTTCCCACGCCGAGGAAGTACGCTACGCGGGAATCTTCGTCCACGCGCAGCAACTGCGTCACGTTGCCTTCACCGCTGGTGATTTGATTCTTGAGCTTCCCCGACTCCAGGTCGTAGAGGTAGAGCTGCCCCCAATTATCGCGCTCCGAAAACCAGATCACTTCCTTCGAATTAGGCAGATACTTCCAGTTCACGCGGCCGTTGCCCGACTCGAAGAACGTCGGGACCTTCTCCTCCAGGACATCGCGAACCTGGCCGGTCAGAGGATTGGCCGCTCGCAGCGTCTCCACCTTGTGGTCGCGCGAGGTCGAAACGAACGCCAGGCTGCTGCCATCGGGGCTCCACTGGACGTCGCTCCATTCGCCGCCGCGGCAGGCCACGTCGTCGCACAGCGTGGAGCGGTGCTGGTCGGGGGGCATCTGGAAGCGGACCACGTGAGGATCGTCCACGTCGATGACCACCCTCTGGATGGTGGTGACCACATCGTCGCCGGGAAGCGGATATTTCCACTGCCGCAGCGCGGGGTGTCCCACTTTCGTCTCCACGAGGTACATCTCGCCGACGCCCCGCTGGTCCTGCTGAAAGGTGGCGACTTTCTTCGAGTCCGGCGACCAGAGGACAATCGGCCGTTCACTTCCGGTCCAGCCGGCGTTGTCGGTGGCGTAGCCGAAGTCCTTCACGCCGTCTTTCGTGAGCTGCATCTCCCTGCCGGAGGCGATGTCGCGGCTCCACAAATTGTTGTCGCGGATGAAGACCGCGCGTTTGCGGTCGGGCGAGATCGATTCGGCGCGTCCTCCTCCTCCGCCGCCGCGCCCGCCTCTGCCTCCACGGCCTCCGGTGGCGGGCGCCGGGCTGGTGTCGGCCCCGCATTTCTGGCCGCCCACATCGCACTTCCAGCGCCGGCCCCCGGCGTTCACGGTGACGCTCTGCCCGTCGGGGGAAAACTCCAGGTCTGTGAACGGCAGCCGGTTCGCCTCGTAGGTGCCGCCCGCTGCGGCTGACAGCGCGGCGGCGACCTTGGCGTGATCGAAGGCCGGTTGCCGCGTGCCCTTGGCCGGGTCCACCAAGACGAACTCGGTGCCGTTGGCAGTGGTGTTGCGGTACCAGAAGCGCTCATCAGGCAGCCAGTTGGGGACCACGCCGGAACCGAACACCAGCGGCGTGGTGTTATAGCTCATGGACTTCTCGGCGCGCGCATAATCGGCGGCCGTAATCTTCTGTTGGGCCACGCCCGGCATGGCAAAGACAGCCGCCGCGGCCAGAATCGCAGTGCGGCGCAGGAACGAAATCACACCAGCTTGCATCGGGTTCTCCGAGTGGGATCTTAGGCCGAATAATCACACCGATGCCTCCCGGAAGTCAAGCCGGGGGACGCAGTTCCTCTCGTAGTACTTTGAGCTTCGCTGCGATGCGCTTGCCGATCGTCTTCCGGCGCACCGTGAATTTGCCGGTCTTGTAGTTGGTCCCAAGACGGCGTCAGGCAGTCAAGGCCGGTGAGCCACAAGTCCTCCATGCACGTGGGCGGGGAGTCGTACATCGGCGTAGTACCGGCTCCCCGCAACACGATTTCGGAGCTCAGTACAGGCCTGCAGGTTGCCCTGGTCCATCGCTTTCGGTGCGGTCTCTCGACAATCCGTCGCGGGGCTCTTATGGGACGCCCCCGCCCATCGACACAGACAAGAGTATCGCCAGATGTCCGCGTCGAAATCTCCTGGCGACCGCGTGGCAGTCTATACCTGCACGAAGCTCTTGAGCACGCCTTCCCACGGAGCCCGATAGGGCCGGACGCACATGGCCGCCGCTTCTTTGTCGCCGATCACCTGTTCCTTCTCGGGATCCCAGCGGATGGCGCGCCCCAGCCGCAGCGACATGTTGGCCAGGTGGCAGGCGATGGAGACGCGGTGACCGTCCTCCACCTCGCACAGCGGGCGATTGCGCGTCCGCATGGAATTCAGCCAGTCGCGCTCGTTCATCAGCATGGTGTCTTCGCCACCCGTACCATAGCGCGCATCCGACTCTACTCCGCCCTTGGAGGGCTGAATCCACGGAGCCGGCTTGACGTCGCTATACACGGGTCCGCCGACCGGATGGCCCGAGAATTTCGGGATATCGTTGACCGGATCGATCCTGAGCTCGGGAGTCACCTCATAGCCGCCCGCCAGGGTCATGGTCCCCTTCGTGCCGCAGTAGAGTTGGCCGCGCGCGGCGGGGTCGCCGTGCATCGCGTTGGCCTCGCGGATGGCATAGTTCATGGTAAAGGTAGGGAAGACCCAGAGCGCATCCTGCAGGTCGGGAGTCTCGCCGTCGTCCTCCAGTGCGTACCGGCCGCCGGTCGACATCACCATGCTCGGACCCTTCACCTTCATGAGCCACAGCACCTGGTCGATGGTGTGGGCCCCGAGATTGGTCATCTGTCCCCCGGAATAATCCCAGAACCAGCGGAAATGGTAGAGCGCGCGATGCTTCGTGTAGGGGCGTTTGGGAGCCGGCCCCTGCCACATATCGTAGTCCAGCTCGGACGGCGGATCTTCGATGGGCGTCTTGCCGAAGCCTGGATAGATGTTCCGATACGAGGCGATGCGGATGGAGTGGATCTTGCCGAGGGAGCCGCCGTCCACCAGTTTCTTGGCCTCGGCCACGCCCGTGCCATGGCGCCGCTGCGTGCCCACCACCACGATCCGCTTGTACTTCCGGGCCGCCTGGATCATCCATTTCCCTTCGTCAATGCATACGGTCATGGGCTTTTCGACGTAGACATCCTTGCCCGCCGCGCACGCCATGATGGTCAGCAGGGCGTGCCAGTGGTCGGGGGTGGCCACCACCACTCCCTGGATGTCCTTGTTTTCGAACATCTTCCGGAAGTCGCTGTACCCCTGGCCATGAGGATTCCCCAGGAACTCCAGCCCGGCTTGTACGCGGGGCTTGTAGACGTCGCACATGCCCACCAGATCGACCTCGTTGGTGAGCTTCTTGAAATCCGCGACGTGCTGCTTGCCGATCAGGCCGAACCCGATGAAACCGATTCCGATGCGGTCGTTGGCGCCGAGCACGCGCTTGTAGGATGCCGCTGTCAGCGCAGCCGCACCCATGAATACCCGCCGCGTGGTAGTGGGCAGATTGCCCGCTTCCTGTGCCATCTTTTCACGCTCCCTACACGACCACCGCGAAGCGGCGGGCGCATATAAGGAGATTATAATCCTGTTGTCGTAAATTACAACGGGCTGGCGCTGTCTTGATGCGATACCGGGCAAACCGATCCAAGAAACCGATCCGGTCAATAAAAAGCTTTTGGTTGCGTATTTTTTGGACATATAATACCGCCTATAGTCTTTTGGAGTGGCAAACTGCACTCCACGGGGTTGTCCGCGTCGAGTGATTCGCGCGAGAAAGTTGCGCCAAGGAGGTCTCATGCGAAGATTAGTGGCACTGGTGGGGTGGCTGTGCTTCGTTAGCGGCATGGCGTCCGCCCAGACTTTTGGGGCCATCACCGGGGTAGTCCAGGATCCGAGCGGTGCGAACGTGCCGAACGCACCGGTTACGGTCACGAATTCCGCGACTAACGTTGCGCGTTCGACTACCACCAACAACGAGGGGCTTTACAGCTTCCCCGATCTTCCTCCGGGAGTGTACAACGTAAAGGTGTCGATGCCCGGCTTCGACACGGTCGTGAAGACGGACATTCTGCTGGAGGTGCAGCAGACGGCGCGTGTGGACTTCTCCCTGACCGTCGGGCAGTCCATCCAGAGCATCGAGGTCGGCGCTAACGTGGCGCTGCTGGCTACCGAGAATGCCACGGTGGGCACCGTGATCGAGGAGCGGCGCATCATGGACCTCCCCTTGAACGGCCGCAGCTACTTCAGCCTGGTGGCTTTGAGCCCCGGCGTGACGACCGGATTCGTACCCGCCGCGCAGGCGGCCGGGCGGCTGGGGGGATCGCGCGGCGCCCTCACCATCGCGGTTACCGGCGGGCGTTCCACTTGGGAGAACTACACCCTGGACGGCATCACCAACACCGACATCGACTTCAACACCTACATCCTGCAACCGTCGGTGGATGCGCTCCAGGAATTCAAGGTGCAGTCCGGCATTTATCCCGCGGAGTTCGGCCGGGAGCTCGGCCAGGTGAACGCCGCTACCAAGCCCGGCACCAACGAATACCATGGCGCCGCCTGGGAGTTTCTGCGCAACGACAAGCTCGACGCCGTGCCGTACGATTTCGCTTCCGCCACCCGCAGCGCCACCAATCCGCCGCCCGTAAAGGCGCCCTATCGCCAGAATCAGTACGGCTATGAGTTGGGCGGGCCGATTCGTATTCCCAAGCTGTTCAACGGAAAGAACCGCCTGTTTTTCATGTCGAATTTCGAGGAATACAACTCGCGAAACACCTCTCCGCAGATCATCACCACCCTGCCGGCGGCCATGCGGAACGGAGATTTCTCTTCGCTTCTGTCATCCGGCTTCGTGATTTACGACCCGAATTCGCGCACCGGAAACACCATCGCCCAGGTGGTCGCGAGCCAGTCGCCATTTCCTGGCAACATCATCCCCGCCAGCCGCATCAGCCCGGGCACCCAGCTTCTGCTGAGCAAGTGGTATCCTCTGCCGAATCTCCCCCAGACCACCGCCGGGCTGCCCTTCCACAACTACCAATACGGCTTGTACATCCCGCTCGACAAGGACACCCTTACCGAGCGCATCGATTTCAACGAAAGCTCGAAATCGCAGTGGTTCGGCCGCTATAGTTGGAACGACGAATCCACCGTGCTGAACACCGGCCAGATCACGGTGGACGGCGAGACTCTGTACACCCGTGCCAGCCAGTGGGTGCTGTCCAATGTCCGGACGATTTCCCCGACCAAGGTGAACGAGGCTCGATTCGGCTACAACTCCCTGTTCAACAACATCACCCAGCAGTTGGCCGGCAAGGAGAACGTGAACACCGAGTTGCACATGCCGGTAGCCCCCACCGATCCGAATTCCTTCGGCATCCCGAACATCTCCCTGGCCCAGAACCTGGCCAGTTTTGGGAACCCCACCAGCAGCCCGTTCCAGATCAACGATAAGTATTATCAGTGGACGGACAACTTCTCGTGGGTGATCGGCAAACACTCGTTGCGCTTCGGTGGGGAGTTCCGCTACAACCAGTTTCCGCAGATCGGAAACGAATTTCCCCGCGGCCAGTTCTATTTCAGCAGCCAGTACACCAACCAGGTCACGCCTTCGGGCGGGGGGACCGGCGGCTACACGGGCGCCGATTTCCTGTTGGGCGACACCTACGACGCCATCATTGCCGTTTCGCTGGCGCAGGCCGATTTCCGCAACCACGAATGGGCGGCCTACATCGACGATACGTGGCGGATCGCTCCCAAGCTGACCCTCAGCCTGGGCTTCCGCTGGGAAGTGTCGCAGCCCCTCCTCGACGCCGCCGGCCTGGAGCCGAATGTCCAACTCCAGCAGCCTCTTCCCAACCAGGCGAATGTGCCGAATCTGGCCCTGCACCCGGTATTCGTGCGTACGGGATCGGGCGACTTCTACCAGGGCATTAACTTCCGTTACGCGCCCTACTGGTCCGCGAATGGCGGAATCCCGGGATCGCCTCCCCTGCAAACCGTTCGCGACGGAAGAATGGGCACCCGGTTGATCAACACCAACTACCACGACTTCGCGCCCCGCATCGGAATCGCCTACAGCCCGAACGGCAAGTGGTCGTTCCGCACCGGCATCGGCATCTTCTACTCGCAGGAGAGCAAGAACTCCATTTTCGATCTCGAACGCGGAATGGGCGGCCGGGCCACGACCCTGGCGCAAACCACGTGGGGCGCGCCGACCTTCACTTACACCAATTTCCTGGATACATCGTCGCTGCCGGTAACCATTCCGATCGGCCTCGTCTGGGGCGCGGCCCAGCACCTGCCGGACAGCTCCAGCATCCAATATGTGTTCAACGTCCAGCGCGCGCTCGGCAAATCCACTACCGCCGAGGCGGGCTACACCGGCTCGTTGAGCCGTCACCTAGCATACCTGCTGGACGAGAATCAGGGCATTCTCAACCCGGCGCTGCCGGCAGTGCAACGCCTGCCTTACCCGGAATGGGGCGCCTCGGGAATCCAATACCTGATGGCGGACGCCAACGGCGATTACAACGCGCTGAGCCTCAAGCTGACGCAAAGGTTCGGCACGAACCTGAGCAGTTTGCTGGCGTACACCTGGTCGAGGGCGTTGGACGACACCAGCAACATCCGCGGCACGGTGGGCGCCGATTTCTCGCCCCAGAATGCGCTTTGCCCTACGAGGTGCGAATACGGCCCGTCGGATTTCAACATCCCGCACCGCTTCGTTGCTTCGGTTCTTTATACCTTGCCGTTCGGAAAGGGACAACATTTCCTCGATCACGGCGGGGTTCTCAACCAGGTCGTGGGGGGGTGGCAGCTCAGCACGATAACCACGCTGCAGAGCGGTGGCTCCGTGGATACTTCTTCCTGGGACTCGGGCGGCACCAACTTCATCTCCAACGCCACCCGGCTCAACTGCAATACCGGCGTGAGCACGACTCTGCCAGGCAACAACCAGAATGGCTGGTTCAACCCGGCGGCCTTCTCCAACACCTTGGCCGGCACCTTCGGGAACTGCGGGCGCAACAACCTGCGAGGGCCTTGGCTGGGGAACGAGGACGTTTCCATCGTCAAGTATTTCCCGATGGGCGAGCATCGGACTCTGGAATTCCGCGCCGAGATGTTCAACGCCCCCAACCACGTGTTATTGACCGCGGGAGGCCAGTTGAGTTGGGGGAATGGCTCCAATCCAACGCCTTCGGCCACCTTCGGCCGCTTGACGTCCACGTCGAACGCTATGCGCCAGATTCAGTTGGCGCTAAAATTTAGCTTCTGAATGTGATCGTGGGCGGCAGGCGCTTCCGCCTGCCGCCTTCCGGCTCCCGCCTCCGAGTCGCCCTTCCGCTATTTGAGAGGTGGCATCATGCAACGCAGAGAATTCCTAAGGACCTCGGGCGCCGGCGCCGCGGTCCTGGCGGCGGCTTCTTATCAGCGTGTCTCCGGCGCCAACGACCGGCTTCGCGTTGCGCTCATCGGTTGCGGGGGCCGCGGCACCTTCGATGCCCGCCTGATGCGGGGCACCCCCGAAGACATCCTGGCCGTCGCGCCGGAAAACTATCACGGCGGAAATCTCGATCCGCGGCTGAAGGAGCCGCGCAACGTCCAAATCGCGGCGCTGTGCGATGTCTACGGCGCCCGCCTCGATGCCGCCAAACGGTGGGCACCGGAGGCGAAAACTTACAGCGATTTCCGAAAGCTGCTCGCGGACCAGGAAATCGACGCGGTCATCATCGCCACTCCGGACCACTGGCACGCCCAGATGCTCATCCTGGCATGCGATGCCGGCAAAGACGTGTACTGCGAGAAGCCGGTGTTCTATCGACTGGGCGAGGCCAAAGCCATGGCCGCCGCAGTGCGCCGTAATCAGCGCATCGTGCAGATCGGCACCCAGCACCGGTCCGCGGACCACATCGCCGAAGCGGCGAAGATGATCCAGAGCGGCAAGATCGGGGAAGTGCACTTCGTGCGCGTGTGGAACTACATGGGGATGGCGTGGGGCAACCCGCCGGTGCCCGACAGCGATCCGCCGACGGACCTGAATTGGGACTTCTGGCTGGGGCCGGCGCCCCAGGTGCCCTTCAACCGCAACCGCCTGAACTACCGGTCGTTCATGGAGTACACCAACGGCATCATCACGGACTACGGCAACCACCGCTTCGACTCCGTGCACCAGATCATGGGGGTGGAGCGCCCGGCGACCGCCGTTTCGTCGGCGGTGCGATTCGACAAGACGCGGGCCGGCGACATCTACGACATGCAGACCTGCATCTTCGAGTATCCGAATTTCATTCTGAATTACGAGGCCTGCAACTATAACGGCCACGGCTTGGGCGGCCGCACTGAAGGCATACGATATTACGGCATGATGGGCCCGGAGGACCGCCCGCACGGGATGGCGTTTTACGGCACCGAGGCGGCGCTGTTTGTAGACCGCCTCGGAATGGAGCTTTACCCCGAGCCGAAGCCAGTGGAGCGCGGCGCGGGACGCGGTCCGGGGCGCGGCAGAACCTGGCAGCCGCGCATGGAGAAGATCAAGGTCAACGAGGACGAGCCCACCCCGCTGCACACCAAGAACTTCGTGGACTTCGTCCGCGCCCGCAAGGAGCCGTTCGCGAACATCGACGTGGGCGTTCGTGCGACGACGGTGGGCTGCATCGGCAACGTGGCGTATTGGACGGGCCGCAAGGTGAAGTGGGACAGCGAAGCGCGCGTCTTTTCGGGCGATGCGGACGCAAACCAGTTCCTCTTCCGCCCGTATCGCAAACCCTGGGACCTGGCCAAGGTCGATTCCTGATGCGCCGCGGGCGCTCATGCCCACTGCACCAGCCTTCCCGAAGCTCCAAAAGATGCGTAACAAAGCTCCTTTGGCGCCACCCTAACCCTTTTCCGCCAAACGACCGATAAGAAAGCTGAGCCCTCAGATTCGAGTGGCGAGATATGGATCCATACACCGGTCAAGCTGACCTCCAGACCGCGGGCCTGACGGCTGCCATCGAGCAAGCCTCCGAAGCCATTGTCATTACGGATGCCGCCGGCACGATTCAGTACGTCAACCCGGCCTTTACCCGCATGACCCAATACACCAGGGAGGAAGCAGTCGGGCAGACGCCCCGAGTCCTGAAATCCGGCCGGCAGGATGAGGAATACTACCGCACCATGTGGGCCACTATCGCGTCGGGGCAGGTGTGGCGCGGCGAGCTGATCAATCGCCGCAAAGACGGCACCCTGTACACCGAGGAGATGAGCATCACGCCGGTCCGGGCTCCAGGTGGCGAAATTAACAGCTACATCGCGATCAAACAGGACGTCACGGAGCGGCGCGCCGGCGAGACGGCCCGGAAGATTCTGGAGGCCATTGCGGAGGGTTCCGACGACGCGATGCTGGTCCACACGCCGGAAGGTATCGTGGTTTCGTGGAACCGCGGTGCGGAAGCCGTCTTCGGCTACTCCCCGGACGAAATGATCGGACAGCACCTATCCAAGATCGTCGGTCCCGAACGGCAAAGCGGCATGGCCAAGGTCCTGGAACAGGTCCTACGAGGCCAGGTTGTCTCACAGTATGAGGACTGGGGCATCCGGAAGGATGGGTGCCGTGTCTATGTTTCAGTGACGGCGTACCCGATTTTCAACTTTCTGGGCAAAGTAACGGCCGTCTCCGTCGTCGTTCGCAATGTTACGGAGCGGAAGCGGGCGGACGAGACCCGTGGGCTTCTGGCGTCGATTGTGGAATCATCGCACGACGCGATTCTGTCGGAAACGCTCGACCGCGTCATCGTGAGCTGGAATCGTGGTGCCGAGTTGCTCCTGGGATACACGGCCGAGGAGGTCATCGGGAAGAAAGCCACCATGTTTGTTCCACCGGACCACATCGACTGCGTGGAACAATTCTTCGAGACGATCCGGAGCGGCGGCGCGGCCGGCACTGTAGAAACCGTCCGGCAAGGTAAGGACGGCCGGCTGGTGGACGTCGCTCTTTCGATCTCCCCCGTGCGGAACTCGGCGCACGAGCTGGTCGGCGTTTCGGTGATCGCGCGCGACATTAGCGAACGCAAACGCACCGACTCAGCTTTGCGCGAATCCGAAGAGCGCTTCCGGATCATGGCCGACAGTTGCCCGACCATGATCTGGGTGACCGACGCTCAGGGCGATGTGCAGTTCGTCAACCGAAAGTACCTGGAATTCTTCGGGAAGACGTACGAACAGGCGGAAGGGGGCAATTGGCAGCCGCTGATCCACCCGGACGATATACCCGCCTATATCGAACCATTCCTGAACGCGGTGCGAGACCAGGCGTCCTACTCGGGTGAGGCGCGGGTCGTGCGGGGCGATGGCCAGTGGCGATGGGTGATTTCGCATGGTGAGCCCCGGTGGTCGGCGCACGGCAGGTTTCTCGGCCATGTGGGCACCACCGCCGACATCACCTACCGCAAGGAGGCAGAGGAGTCCGTCCGCGCGAGCGAGGAGAAATTCCGCCAGTTCGCCGAAAACGTGCACGAAGTTTTCTGGATGATGAACGCCGAAGGCACCGAAGTTCTCTATGTCAATCCCGCGTACGAAATCATCTGGGGAAGAACCTGCGACAGCCTCTACCGGGATCCGATGTCGTGGGCCGAAGCCATTCCGCCGGAGGACCGGGAGCGTGCCCACGCAGCCTTCCAACGACTAATGTGCGGTGACTCCATCGACTCCGAATACCGGATTCGAACGCCGGAGGCTGTGGAGCGGTGGATCCTGGACCGCGCTTTCCCGGTGCGCGACGAGTCCGGCCGGGTGATCCGGGTGGTGGGAATCGCCGAGGACATCACCGAACGAAAGCGCTACGAGCAGGAACTGGTGCGCGCCAGAAAGGCGGCCGATGCCGCCAACCAGGCGAAGAGCAGTTTCCTGGCCAACATGAGCCACGAGATCCGCACCCCGATGAACGGCGTGCTGGGCATGCTGCACCTGCTTCTGGAGACCGAACTGTCGCCCACCCAGAAACGATATGCGGAAATAGCCAACACCAGCGGCAAAGCCCTGCTCTCGCTCATCGACGACATCCTCGATCTCTCCAAGATCGAAGCCCGAAAACTCGCGCTGGAGAGCACGAATTTCCATCTCCGGCGAACCATGGAGGACGCCGTGGAGTATCTGCGGGCCCAGGCAGACGCCAAGAGTCTCGGCTTCTTTTGGCACGTTGGCGACGATCTTCCCGAACTGGTCAGCGGCGATCCTCATCGCCTCCGCCAGGTCCTGGTCAACCTGGTATCGAATGCCATCAAGTTCACCGAGCGAGGTGCGGTGATGGTCGAAGCGAGGCTGGAAAGCCTGACTCCAGGAGAAGTCAGAGGCCGCTTTACGGTCACCGACACTGGCATCGGCCTCGCTGCGGAGCAGTCCTCCAGGCTCTTCTCCCCGTTTGTTCAGGGAGACTCTTCGACCACCCGCAGGTACGGTGGCACGGGCCTTGGCCTGGCGATCTCCAAACAACTGGTGGAGATGATGTCCGGCGAGATCGGGGTCGAGAGCCGTTTGGGTGAAGGCTCCACTTTCTGGTTCACCGCGACCTTCGGGACCCCGCCTTCGGGAACGAAGGTCGATTTGCCGCCGTCTGCTGCCGGACGCCCCGCTGCGGAGCCCAACGTGGTCAGCTTTCGGAAACCTCCGGTTCAGCCCCGTTCCTGCCGGCTGGCCCGGATCCTCGTGGTCGAGGATAACGCCACCAACCAGCTCGTGATGCTGGCCCAACTGGAGAAGCTGGGGCACCGGGCGACCGCGGTTGCCGATGGCGCGCAGGCCCTCGAAGCGCTCCGACGGGAGAGTTACGATCTCGTCCTGATGGATTGTCAAATGCCCGTAATGGACGGTTATGAAGCCACCCGCCGTATTCGTCAATCCGACCAGCGGGGAATTCCGATCATCGCCGTTACCGCTCATGCCATGTCCGGCGACCGGGAAGAATGCCTCCGGGCGGGTATGAACGACTACCTCGCCAAGCCCGTCGCCATTCATGCCCTGGCGACCACTCTCACCCGCTGGCTGGATTCGCAGACCCGGCGCGATGGTGCTCCCTCTGCTGTGGGGAGTGGGCACGAATCGTCTTCCAACACGTCGCCGCTAATCGAATCCTTCAACGAGGAATTACTCTTGCGGTGGACGATGCACGATCGGGAGCTGGCTGCCAGGATCCTCAAGGGCTTCCTCTCGGGCTGCCCGTCCCAACTGGAAACCCTGCGAAGGCGGGTCGAGGAAGCCGATGCGGCCGGCGCGGGCGACGAGGCAGGTGCCCTCAAGGGCGCGGCGGCCACGGTGGCGGCGAGCGGTCTGCGCGCCATTGCCCTGGAGATCGAGGGTGCCGGAAAAGCCGGCCGGCTGGACCGTGTCAGCGAACTGTTGCCTCGCGCCGTCGAAGAATTCCAACAGCTGAAGCGCTGCGTAGAACGTGCCGGATGGAGCTGAATATATGAAAAGTCTGGTTGTGGATGACGATTTTGCAAACCGCCTCCTGCTCAACACCTTTCTCGGCCGGTACGGCGAATGTCACATCGCCGTCAACGGGCGAGAGGCCGTGGAGGCCTTCCGTAATGCTCTCAACATGGGCAAGAGATACGACTTGATCTGCCTCGACATCATGATGCCCGAGATGGACGGCCAGACCGCGCTTCACGAGATCCGGGAACTCGAAGCCAATGCGGGCTTCTTCGCGAATCCCGTCAAGGTCTTCATGACCACCGCTCTCGATGACGACGAAAATGTCGTCGAGGCGTTCCAAGGCTTGTGCGATGCCTACCTGCTCAAGCCGATCAAGCCGCCCCGCCTGCTCGAGGAGCTGAAGGCCTTTGGCCTGGTGTCGTAGCGCGGTTTCCGACCTATTGACACTCTATAGGAACGGCGGTAATCTCGTATAGAGCTTCTATACGTATGCCGACGAACCTCCTCCAAGGCACGCTCGACCTGCTCATCCTCAAAACGCTCGCTCTCCAGGAACTCCACGGTCTGGGCATCTCGCAGCGCATCGCGCAGATCACGAACCAGACCTTCGACGTCAAGCCGGGGTCGCTCTTCCCTGCCCTGCACCGCATGGAGGAAGCCGGGTGGCTGAAGTCCTACTGGGGAGAGTCCGAGAATAACCGGCGCGCCAAGTATTACCGCCTCACCCCCGCGGGCCGCGCCCAACTCAAGGCCGAGGCCGACGAGTGGCAGAAGATTTCGCTCGCCATGGCGAACGCCCTCCAATCCACCTGAAATATTCTGCCATGCCGCTGCTGTCGCGCCTGCTCAGTCTTCGGCGGAATCTCTTCGACAAGCCCCGCGTCGAACGCGACTTGGATGAGGAACTGCGCACGTACCTGGATCAATTGATCGGCCAGAAGGTCCGCTCCGGCACGGATTATGCCGCGGCCCGCCGTGAAGCCCTGGTCGAAATCGGCGGCATGGAGCAGATCAAGGAAGAGGTTCGGGGAATCAGGATCGGAAATATGCTCGAAAGCACGCTGCACGACCTTCGCTTTGGTTGTCGAACGCTCTCCAAGAGCATTGGCTTCACGGCAGTTGTCATCCTGGCGCTGGCCTTGGGAATCGGCGCCAACACCGCCATGTTCAGCGTGGCGTACGGCATCCTGATGCGCCCGCTGCCCTATCCGGATGCGGACCGCGTGGCCTTGGTCTACATGCATTTTTCCCCGCAGAACTTCGACCGCGGCACGATGTGCATCGCGGACTACCTGGATTGGAAGGCGCAGAACCACGCCTTCCAAGAGCCGTCGATCTTCTCCAGCCGGCGCATGGATCTGACGTCGACCGGAGAGCCCGAGCAGGTGCAGGGCGCCTTCGTCAGCGCCGGGTTCTTTTCCACGATGCAAGTGGCGCCGCTCATCGGCCGCGTCTTCCTGCCGGGAGAAGACCGCCCGAATTCGGCCTCCGTGGCGGTTCTCAGCGAGCCGCTCTGGCGCCGCCGGTTTTCGGCCAGCCCGGCGGTCCTCGGCCAGACCATCCTGGTGAACGGCGCGCCCGCCACCATCATCGGGGTGATGCCTGGCGCGTTCCGCTTTCCGCGCGCCACGACCGAGCTCTGGACTAACCTGCAAGTCGTTCCCCCGACGCGCCGCGGTCCGTTCTTCTATCGCGGCGTGGCGCGCCTGAAGCCCGGCGTCACGCTGGAACAGGCGCAGCGCGATACCAATGCCATCGGACAGAGCATCATGCGCGAGAACGCGTATTACCGCAACCTCACGCTTCCGGTGGAGCGGCTGCGCGACGCCATCGTGGGGGACGTACGCACGCCGCTCGAGGTGCTGATCGGAGCCGTCGGCCTGGTGCTGCTGATTGCCGTGGTGAACGTTGCGAATCTCATGCTGGCGCGCTCCACCACGCGCGAAGGTGAGATGGCCCTGCGGCTGAGTCTGGGCGCCGGGCGCGCGCGGCTCGTGCGGCAGTTGCTCACGGAAAGCCTTTTGCTCTCGACCGGCGGCGCCATCGCCGGGCTGCTGGTCTCCTATGGCGGCATCCAGCTCGTGCGGTCGTGGAATCCGGGGAACCTGCCGCTCATCGAATCCGTGCGACTCGATGCCCACGCACTCGGCTTCATGCTGCTGGCGGCGCTCGCCACGGGGCTGGCCTTCGGTCTTGCGCCGGCGCTCCACAGCATGCGCGCCGATCTCAACTCGACCCTCAGGGAAGGCGGCCGCGGCTCGCGCGCCGGATCCGGCAGCGCGCGGCGGCAATCCCGTATGGTGCTGGTCGTTCTGGAGGTCGCCCTGTCCGTGATGCTGATGGCCGGCGCCGGTCTGCTGCTCCGCAGCCTCGGTCACCTGGAGCAGGTCACGGGAGGATTCGCCGCCCCCCCGCGCGAGATCCTGACTTTCGCCATCTCGCCCAGCGGCCCGCGCTATAACGAGGAGGCGCGGCTGCGGACACTCTACGACGACATGCTCGAACGCGCGCGCCGCGTGCCGGGCGTGGAATCGATCGCCACCACGGACAGCCTGCCTCCGGACCGCCAGGCCGACGCCGATACGTTCATGATCGAAGGGCAGGTGCTGGCTCCCGGCGAATCCAACCCCGCCGTCTCGGTCGTCGTTGCGAGCGCGGATTACTTCACGACGATGCGAATTCCGCTCCTCAAAGGCCGCCTCTTCACGGTACAAGACAGGCAGGAGTCCGCTCCTGTGGCCATCATCAGCGAAAGCCTGGCGCGGCACTTCTTTACCGATCGGGATCCGATTGGCCAGCACATCAAATGGAGCGGGCCGGACAACCAGGTGCCGTACATGCAGGTGGTAGGCGTGGTGGCCGACGTCAAGTACACTGGCCTCGCGAGGGACACCGACGACGCCTACTATATGGCGTCCAGTCAGGTGGTCAAGGACCGTCGCGCGTACCTGGTGGTCCGCTCCCGCCTGGGAGGCGCAATCGCCCCGTCTGTGCGGCGCGCGATCCAGGCGGCCGACCCGGGCGTGACCGTCAACCAGGTCGAAACCATGCAGCAGAGCCTGGCCCAGGCAGTCGCCCTGCCGCGTTTCGACACCATGCTGTTGTCGGCATTCGCCGGCGCGGCGCTGCTGCTGGCGGCGGTCGGAATCTACGGCATCATTGCCTACTCGGTGGCGCAGCGCACTCACGAGATCGGCGTGCGCATGGCCCTGGGAGCGGGGGAGACGAGCGTGCTCGCAATGGTTGTAAGGCAGGGCGCGATGCTCGCCCTGACCGGAATCCTGCTCGGCCTGATCGGCGCGTTCGCTCTCACGCGGCTCATGTCCGGTCTGCTGTTCGGGGTCGGCAGCACCGACCCGCTGACCTTCGCCGCCGTGTCTCTCGGGTTGCTGGCGGTGGCGTTATTCGCCAGCCTTGTACCCGCAGTCCGCGCCGCTCGCATCTCTCCCATGGCCGCGCTGCGCTGCGAATAGTGCGGCGGCCGTCACTTGTCGTCGTCCGGATCGGTGGCCTTGCGCTTGTCGTTGAGGAAGAAGTTGGCGTTCTTCGGAGCCGCGATCGGCTGGAACGCGCGCGGCGCCTTCGTCAGGTCGTAAAACAGCGTGAAGTCGCTCGAGGAGCGCTCGTCGGCGAAGTGCAGCGAGCCCTGCACGATCCCGAAGTTGTGCTCCAGCAGCCTCAGAATGCTGCCGAAGTCGTGGCGGACATCGTTGATGTAACCCTTCGGGGTATAAGCGGAGACGAAGATCAGCGGGACGCGAAAACCGTACTGATAATCGCCGAACGGCTGCGGCAGGAAGCTGGGCGCTTCGTGGTCGTACCAGCCGCCCCAATCGTCCCAGGTGATCACGATGGCGGTGTTGTCCCAGTATCCGGTGTTGTTGTCGCAGGTGGTGCTGGCGCCGATCGCGTTGACGATCGATGCCACCCACGAGGGTCCGCCGCCGTCGTTGACGTGGGCGTGGTCGGAATTCGCGCCGGTCGGGATCACCCAACTGATCGACCGCAGGTTGCAACTGGCGATGTCGCGCAGCACATCGGCGGGCGTCAGGTCCACGTTATTGTTCCAGTCGCTGCCGTCGCACTTCCCGCCCATGCCGGTGGACTGACAGATGTGCTGGATGGCATTGGGTGCAGTCCAGATGGAGCCGGGGCTGGGCGCGTAATACCGCCACGTCAGGTTGGAGTGCAGCAGGTCGGCCATGGTGGAATGCTCGAAGCACGGGTAGATCTTCTGGTTCTCGCCGGTGGGATCGATCAACTCCACGGTGGTACCCGGAGGGGCAGCGCACCCGGCCACCTTGCTCGCTCCGGAGATGTTCTCGGATGCATAGATCCCGGCCTTATCGTCGGCCGCGCTCGGCGCCGAGGTACCGCCGAAGATGAACTGGTGCGCCGGGAAACTCGGCCCCTGGTTGGTCTGGAACATCATGTTGGCCCAGCCGTACTGCGTGGCCAGATCGAGATAGGGGTTCAGCAGGCCCTTGGAATTGTCTACATAGCGGAACTGCGCCCTGGGGGAGCAGGATCCGGAGCAGGCGATTTTGGCGGCGCCATCCATCTGGCAGGCTCCCGCGGAGTTCGCATCGCACATCTGCACGAAGGCGGTGTGGGCGTGGCTGAGGTCGTACTTATTGGCCAGCGCCACGGGGGACGGCTGCGTGACTCCCGTGGGCGAGGTTTTGTCCAGCCAGTTCATGGTCTGAATATCGTATTTCGGAATAGCCGTCGCAGCCGGGTTGTTCGGCGTTTCACCGCAGGAACCGGCGGTTCCGTAGGGCGGGCTGCAGAGGCCTTGGAAAAGGTTGTCGGGGGTCCGATTCTCCTGCACGATCACGACGATGTGCTGAAAGCTGGGAATCTGCGCGTTGAGGGCCACACAGGCACACCAGGCGGGCAACAGGCATTGGGCGATGCGATTCACTTCTCTCCTCCTTCCGATTCGTCGGTGGAACGCGCGTTCTCCAACTATTCGATGAACCCGGGCGAGGCCCCCGCAGTTGCGCGCGAAAAACGGCGGTGGCGCGGTAGGTGTTCCAAACGAGTACTATATGCCGGGTGTGAAAACTCACGAAGGGAGAATCGGACCCGGCTGCATTAGAATGGAACCCATGCGTCGTTTCGTTCCTGCCATCCTTGTGTTCTCTGTGGCTGCCGTCGCGGCGGTCACCCGCGTCGACATTACCGAACGCGGGCCGGTCGCGGCCTTCCCCGGATACGAGCGCGTCGTTGGGAAGATCCATTTCGCGGTGGATCCCAAGCTGCCCGCCAACCGCATCATCGCCGATATCGACCTCGCGCCGCGCAACCAGCAGGGGTTGGTGGAGTTCTCGGCCGACCTGTATCTGCTGAAGCCCGCGGATCCGGCCAAGAGCAACGGAACCGCGCTGCTGGAGATCTCCAATCGCGGTGGAAAGGGAAGCACGGCGATGTTCGGCCTCGGTGGACGCCCGGACCCCAAGACTGCCCAGGAATTGGGCGATCCACTGCTCTTCGAGCAGGGATTCACGCTGGTCTGGGTTGGATGGGAATGGGACGTGCCCGCCCGCCCGGGAATGATCAGGCTCGACGCGCCCAAAATTCCGGGGCTCACCGGCCTGGTGCGCTCCGAGATCGTGACCAGCCAGCGCACCAACCGTGCCTCTCTGGGCGACCGCGCGCAGACGCCTTACGCCGTGGCCGATCCGGATTCCGCGACTCTCACGGTCCGCGACCGCCCGGACGGGGCGCGCACCACCATCCCGCACAGCCAGTGGCGCCTGACAGAGGACGGCGGCGGTGTGGAATTCGAATCGGGCTTCGTTCCCGGCCGCCTCTACGAGGTCATCTACAAGGGCAAGGATCCGGCGGTGGTCGGGCTGGGCCCGGCGGCCATCCGCGACTACATCTCGCACCTCAAGCAGTCGGGTGAAGTGAAGCGCGCCATCGGGTTCGGCGTCTCGCAAAGCGGCCGCTTCATGCGCACGTTCCTGTATTACGGATTCAACGAGGACGAGAAGGGCGGGCGCGTATTCGATGGAGTATGGGCGCACGTGGCGGGCGCCGGGCGCGGTAGTTTCAATCACCGCTTCGCGCAGCCCTCGCGCGACGGCCATCCGCGGCTGAATCTCTTCTATCCCACCGACCTGTTTCCGTTCACCGATGAAGCCGAGACCGATGCCGGCGTGACAGGTTCGCTGCTGGCGCGCACCGTAAAGGCCAACGTGGTGCCCAAAATCTTCTACACCAACGGTTCGTACGAGTATTGGGGTCGCGCGGCGGCGTTGATTCACACCAGCCCCGATGGCCAGCGCGATTTCGGTCCGGCGGCGGACACGCGGGTCTACTACCTGGCGGGCACGCAGCACGGCGCCAACGCCAACCCGGTGGTCCACAACACCGAGAACCGCGCCAATCCGCAGGATTACCGCTACCTGATGCGGGCGCTGCTGGTCGATATGAATGCGTGGATCACGAGCGGCGTGCGACCGCCCGATTCCAGGATCCCCCTGGTCGCCAAGGATGAACTGGTGGCGCCGGCGGCGCTGGCGTTTCCGAAAATCCCGGGCGTGCACGTACCCAAAGAGCCTTATATGGCCTATCGCCTGGACTTCGGACCTGAATTTCTCACCAAGGGCATCGTGGCCTTCGAACCTCCCAAAGTCGGCAAGCCGTTTCCGATCCTGGTGCCGCAAGTGGACTCCGACGGCAACGAGACTTCCGGGATCCGTCTGCCCGATCTTGCGGTTCCGCTGGCGACCTATACCGGCTGGAATCTGCGCGCCGGCGAGATTGGCGCTACCGACGTCGCGATGGACATGGTCGGATCGTATCTGCCCTTCGCGCGCACGCACGCCGAGCGGGACAAGAGCGGAGACCCGCGGCCATCCATTGAAGAGCGATACCACAGCCGGGAGGAGTACGTGAAGCAGATCACCGCCACGGCGAAGAAGTTAGTGGAGCAGCGATTCCTGCTGGAGCGCGATGTCCCGGCGCTCGCCGCGCGAGCCGCGGCACGCTGGGACGCGCAATAGCGTGGCGCGGCCACTCGTGCCCGCCGGGCGTTTAACGTTGCTTCCGGCGAAGGGGTCTCGAGGCAGCCTCGAGAGACCCCGCCGCTTCGAGTGCAGAAACGTGCCGCACTGGACATGATTTTGATGAACGCCCAAAAGGCGCCCCGATGAGTCGGGGCGCTGCCGACACGAGTGTCCGCGCCACATCGCGCCCGAAGACCAACGGGTTGTCAGGGATTTTTGTGCCGGTTGACTGCGCCACATTTCGGTCTTATCGTGCCAGTTGCACGAATGGGTCGATATCGCCTTGTGCCATGGAAAGGGCGAGTAGCGCCCGCCAGATGGAGAGGCGGGCAAGCGCGTCGTCGATTTCGGCCTGCGTGAGCAGGCGTTGCGCCTCGGCGACTTCCACGATGGTGCCTAATCCCGCTTTGTACCTCGCAGTGGCCTGCTGTTCGGTGTCGCGCGCGGCCTCGAGCTGGATGGGCGTGTTCGCGGCCACGCGCCGTGCTCCTGCCAGCATGGCCTGAGCGCGGGCTACCTCGCCGGTCAGGTCCTGCAGAATTTGATCGTAGCGGGCTTGTTCGGCGCGCTCGCGATGCACCTCCACTTCCTTCCGCGCCTTGAGCGAAGGCAGGTCGAACATAGGAAACGTTACGCTCATGCCGATCGCCCAATTCTGGATGTTGGGGCCAAGTCCGCTGGCGGCTCCTCCCGTGGAGCCATTGGGCTGAATGCCCGTGCCGCGAGCGTACGTCGCGCCCTGCAGGTTGAAGCGGGGATACCAGGAACGGTCGAGAACTTTTTGCTGCGCCTCCACTTCCGCCACCGCGACTTTCTGTGCTTGCGCCAGCGGATGCCCGGCGACAGGACGGCCGGAAAGCCCGGCGCCGGCGGTGGGCGCCGGGTCGAGCAGTTTGCCGGGCAGGATGGAGATTTCCGAGGGCTGCATCCCCAATACCTGCGCGAGCGCGGCTTGCCCGACATCCACCGACTGCTGGGCCTGGATGAGCTGCGTTCGGGCCAGCGCCAGTTCGGCGCGTGCGCGCGACGCTTCGGCACCGGGGCGGAGTTCACTCTTCACCAGGGCGTCCACCACCGTAGATAGCACCCGGGCGCGCTCAGCGCCGGCGGCTGCCGCCGTCACGGTCTGCTGCGCCGCGAGGATCGTGAGGTACGCGTCGGCGGCGGCAGACACGGCTTCGAGGCGGGTGACGGCGACCTGGGCGTTGGCATGGTTACGGGCGGCTTGTGCAGCTTCCAGGTTTGCATGGCGCAGACCAAAATCGAAAGGCTCCCATTGGACCAGGGCGCCCACTACCGTTCCCCAGACGCTGTCGAGCGAGTTCGTGCCAACGACCGGGCCGGTGATGGAGGGGTACAGACCCGATTGTGGCATCACCAGGCCGAAGATGTTGTTGTGAGTGGCGCGATTGAGCTGCGCACTGACGTCGGCTCGCGGCAGAAAGGCGGTGCGCGCCAGATTGACGCCCGCCGCGGCGGCGGCCACCTGCTCGAGCGAAGCACGCACCGCTGGATACCGGGTGGCTGCAATCTGCACGGCTTGTTCCAGGGTCATTTGCGAAAACGCGGCGGATGAAGGAAAAAACAGCAGGGTCAAACGCAGAACGGTTCTCAGCATGGATATACCAGTATGGTACGCCGACCTGCTTTGGTATCCTGCCCACGGGAGGAGATCCATCTTGCAAGAAGATCGCGAGCCGAAACTGCCCGTCACGCAGATCTCTGCCGGCGCTCGGGAGCCGTTCATCGGGGTCTGGAGACTGATTGCTCACCGGCACGTGTCCGCCGGCGGCGAGGTGAAATTTCCGTATGGTGATAGCCCCATTGGACGCCTCACCTACGACCGGGCGGGCCGTATGTCGGCGCAACTCATGCGGCCCGGCAGACGCTGTTCCCTTCCACCCGGCGTTCCGTTTACGGTCGGCAACGCCTCCGACGAGGAGCTTCGCGAAGCGGCGTCAGGATTCACGGCGTATTACGGAACGTACGACATCGAGGAAGCCTCCCGGAAAGTCATCCATCACGTTCAGGCCTGCTTGATACCCAGTTGGGTGGGCTCGGATGTGACACGCAACTTCCGATTCGAGGCCAATCGCCTGATTCTCGGCGCCGGCTTGTCGGGGGCCACGTTCGAGTTGATCTGGGAGCGGGAACCGGATTGAGTACAGGGCCGCGAGAAGGCTGCGCGACGTCAGGCGGCCAATACCTCGGAGGGCGGCGGCATGCCCCGGCGGGCGAACTGAATCACACCGTCTTTGCCGATCAGATAGACCGTGCGCTTCACAATCAGGCCGTTGCAATGATACAGCTCGGCCACCTTCTGGCTCTCATCTACCAGAAGCGGAAAAGGGAATTTGAACTTGTCGCGGAATTTGCCGTGGCTGCGCGCGCTGCCCGGATTCACGCCGAACACCTCGACGCCGGCGGCGCGGGCCTGGCTCCAGTCGTCGCGAAACTGGCACAGTTGTTTGGTGCAGCCGGGCGTGTCGTCGGCGGGATAGAACACCAGCACCACGCGCTTGCCTCTCAGGGCGGAGAGGGTGACCGTGCTGCCGGATTCGTCGGGCAGCGAGAAATCGGGCGCGGGAGTGCCGGGCTTGAGCGGATCGGAAAAAAGCCAGGAGAGCATTATTTCACCGTAATCGAAACCTGGTTGCTATGGAACATGTCTACTGCGAGAAGCAGCGGCTGCGGCCCCGGGGCAAGTCCGGAAGGTACTTCTACGTCCACCTGGTATAGTCCCGGAAACCCGGCGGCCAGGCCGCTGAAAACCGGCTGTACCGGGACCGCGCCGATGAAGACCGTGGGCGTCAACACCGTCTGCTGCTCCGTGCCTGCCATTTGGGTCGGGCCGAGACCGGTGCAGTAGATCTCGAGGTAATCGCCGGCTTGGACGGGAATGGAAGAGGCGCTGTCGGTGGTGCCGGCATGAATCACTCCTCCCGCAAAGATGCCGGGCTGAAGTGCGGCGACGTTGACGCTGGCGGTAGCTCGCGCGCCGGATGGCGTGACTACGGCCAGCGTGCCAGTTCCCAATGCCGCACCAGGCGGAACATAGAGATTGATCTGCGAATCGCTCACGTAGGTCAGCGGCAACGGGGAGCCGTTGAGGAGCACCTGTATCCCTGCCAAAGCCGTGGGCCACGGAGTTGCCGCGGCGGCCGTCCCCCCCGCGGACAAATTCACTCCCTGAATTGTCTCGAGCGCGCCCGCTGCCATGCCGGAGGCAAACGATGCGGCGCTTCCTACGCTGGTGACCACCGGCACCGCGCTGCCCGCACTCACCGTGAGACTCACGTCGGGCAGTGCCTCGACGGCCAACTGCAACTGATTGGACACGCCGGCGCCGGGAGTCCAGCGGAAAGATGCCTGTCCGCTCTGGTCGGTGTTGGCTGACGCGGGTGCGACACTCCCGCCAGCCGAGGCGGTTGCGACAATTCGCGCGCCGGGGTAGGAGAGGTTGTTCGCGTCCGTCAAAGTCACCACGATCGGGTCTGGCAAGGGAGCGGCTGAATTGGAAACCTGGTGGTCGCCGGAGACCGCCACTAGTTTCAACAGCGAGGCATCCGCAACCTGGACCCTGGCGTACGCCGTTTCATAGCTCCCATCGGAGGGAACCGCCGACACCTCTTCCACGCCGGCACGCAGTCCTGAGACCGTGAACGAAGCGCTGGAGGCTCCGGCCGGAATCTTCACCGATGACGGCAAGGCAGCATCGCCGTTGGGCGCCTGAAAGGCCAGGGTCAGATCCGAAGCGGATGGTGTCTGGACCATCACAGACGCCGTGGCCGTTCCGCCTGCCACCACACCGCTGGCCGGCGCGAGCGAGAGCTGCAAACTTCTCTGAAGCGAAGTACCGGCGAAAGCGTTATTGCCGGATGCCGTGCCGTAGAAGGTCTCGAACTGCTGCCGGTAGGTGTCGATCTGGCTCAGGTCGGCGGCCGGCGGAGTCGACCCTTGCGCCACGATCAGGATGAAGGCAAAACGAAAGTGGCGCTGTGCGACGGTAGAGTCTGGCGTCCGGCGGCCCATCGCCTGAATGACATCCTGAACGCTGATATTCCGGCGCTGGCCGTCGAACGCGTAGCCGCGCAGCGGATGCCACTGGGTCATGTCGTAGGGGACTCCGGCGACCAGGAACGTATCCGGCACATCGTTGGGCGTGCGGAAGCCCATCAGGTACTGATCGAGAGGTGCGTAGCCCTGAACCGTGTCGGTGGTGAGAAACTCGGGCGACACCGTGGGGCCTCGATCTTCGATCCTCTCGCCTTCGAGCACCGAGGCCTCCGAGTTGAACGCGAAACTCCAGTGCGCGTTCTGAAAGCCCAGCATGGGGTAAACGGCGGGGTTCGCGGGATCGGTAATGCTGGCGAAGGCCAGAAACAGGTGGCCGGCTTCGTGCGCCAGGATGCTGAGCGGCGTGTCGCCCTGCGGCGCGCGCGCGGGCACCAACGCGGTGACATCGGCGGGGTACTGGCTGAGCATCCCGAGGTTCATAACCGCCTGCAGGCGTGAGGCCGACCCAAACTGAATGCCGTAGTCGGCCGTGCCTACGCCGTAGCCGGAGCCGCCGCGATTGCGCACCGTGTTCTCGAAAGCCAGCACGCCTTCGCCCAAGGCCGGGATGCCCTCGTTGTTATAGAACACCAGGTAGTCGTAGGCATCGTCGTGCGTCTGGTAGAACTTCTGCGCGGCCGTTACAAGGTCGATCTGCAGGGAATTGCCGAACGTCTCGGCGACGGCCGCGGAGTAGACGCCGCCGGCGTCATTGCGGAAATCGACGAGGCTGGCGGACCCCAGCAGGTTTCCGGGCGCGATGCCGGCCACGGCGCTGGTGGCGCTGATGCCGGAGTAGGAAAACGCGATCCGGCCATCCGGGTAGAGCCGCACCTGGAAGGTCTGGCGCGGGCCGATGCCGGAGGGTTCCCATTCCGGCACGCTGACCCAACTCACCACCACGCGCGTGCTGTCGGCGAGAAACCGGACGCCGCCCGCCGTCAGGGCGGGATCCAGATCGTCGAACAGCGGTGAGATCCGCGGCGGGCCTGCGGTCATGCGGCCCAGCGAACGGACAGTAGAAGCGGAATCGCCCGCGGTAAACGTCAGGTTGCCATCGGAGTTGACGAAGATCTGGTTGTAGGTAACGCCGAAGAACCGAAAAGTGAACGGCAGCGAAAACTGGCGCGAGTCGTCATCATCGAGCGCCGCGAGCGGTGTGCCGCCGGCAGCGGCCGCGGCATCGTATCCATTGTCGGTGACGCTGTACCCGTACTGCGCAGCGCCGGGGGCGGTGGGAGCAAACTGCAAGGTCTTCAGGTCCAGATTGAACTGGTTCTGGCGGGTGACCACCCCATCGGCATCGTCAACGATGGCGATATTGCCGATATCCCGATTGCCCGAGGCGGCGCGCGGAGCGAGGCCGCGCGCGCGCAAGGCCTGGCGATGGAAGAAGATCGTTTCGCCGGGTGTTTCGCGAGTGGTGCCGCATTGCGACGTGGCGTGGCGCGCGGCAGCGGGGGTGGCGAGGGCAGCGAACAGCGCAAGCGAGGGCCCGAAGCGGCGCATAGGCGGTCTACTTCATTCTGCCACCGATTCGCGGCCGGCCCCGAGCCTGTGCGATCGTCTTATTTGGCTGCTTCCATGGGGGGATCGACGGGATACCCCTGGTCAATCCAATCCGTCTTGAAGTTGGTGCCGGAGTACATCGCCTTGACCTTCGTGAATCCCAACTGCTTCAGAAGTTCGAGCGCGGGCTTGATGTTCGGACACCGGTCCCACGGACAGCACCCACAGTAGATCACCAGGTCGCGGTCGTGCGGAACGTCCTTCACGGCGGCTTTGAGCACTTCCAGCCCTTCGGGTTTGCCGGCGGGGCCTCCGTAGAGCGCGTCCGGGATATGGTGACTTCGGTAAAGCACGTTCGGGCCAACCTGGATGATCACCGGTTTGGGCTTCGCGGCGAGTTCCGCGGCGAGATCTTTTGGCTGGATGACTGGAAGCTCGGCTGCCAGTCCGGCGGCGAGCAGGGCAAGAGCGGAGATCACGAGTTGCTTCACAGGGTTTACTGTATCGCAATTGGCTGCGTTCCGCCTGTGCTGATGGCCCACGCCTGTGAACTTACCGCCCAGTTTTCCACAGGTTGCCTCCATGTTCTAATAGAAGTTCGCTAATCTCTCTGCCACTTCAATCATATGTTCCGTCTGTTTCGCTTCGTATTGTTCGCGGGCGCTGCATCCCTGTTGACGGCCGCCGGACGACCTGACACACGGTCGTCCGCTTCCGTCACTCAGGCCAAAGCCGCACTCGCGAAATTGCCGCTTCGCTTCGAGGCGAACCAGGGGCAGATGAGCCCGGCGGTACGCTATTCCGCTCACGCCGGCGGCTACAACCTGTTTCTGACGGACAAGGGCCCTTCGCTTTCGTTTACGACCGGCGCCGGCGGCCCGCAGTTGCCAACCAGAAAACGCGGCCGGCGCGAGCGCGTGGACATCTCCCTGCTGAATTCCAATCGCGCGCCGAAGATCGAGGGGCTGGACCGCATTCGCGGGCGCATCGACTCATTCCGCGGCGCACAGGCGAACTGGCGCGCCGATATCCCAGGCTTCTCGCGGGTGCGTTACCGCGAAGTCTATCCGGGTGTGGATGTAGTCTACTACGGCAACCAAAACCAACTGGAATACGATTTCGTCTTGCAGCCAGGTGCGGATCCAAGCGCCATCCGCATGAAGTTCACAGGCGCCGGAAGTTTGAGTCTCTCCTCCTCCGGAGACCTGATGCTGGAGTTCGAAGGCGCCCAAATCATCCAGCAGAAGCCTTTCATCTACCAGGAAGACCCGAAGACTTCGGTTCGCCGGCAGGTCGCCGGCCAGTACAGACTGCTGGGGCACAACATTGTGGGGCTGCGGCTCGACCACTACGATCGCGGCCGCGCGCTGGTGGTCGATCCTACCCTCACCTACAGCTCGTACCTGGGCGGCACCGGCGTTGACCAGGTGAACGCGGTGAAACTCGCTCCCAACGGGCTGCTGTATCTCGCCATGCAGACCGATTCCGCCGCGCTGCCGGCGGACGGTTACAACAGCGACAACACCGCGCTGGTGGACATGTGGATCGGAGTGCTGGACACCAGCGCTCAGGGCAACTTCGGGTTCGTGTACGGCACCTATTTCGGGGGCACGAACAACGACATGCCGTATGGGATCGATGTCAGCTCATCCGGCGTGATCTACGTTACCGGGAGCACTGCTTCCACCGACTTTCCGGTGACGGCGAATGCCTTTCAGTCCACCGGCGCCGGCGCCACCATGGATGCCGTGGTGGTGACCATCGATCCGTCGCAGCAGGGAACCGCGGCGCTGATCTTTTCGAGTTTCCTGGGCGGACTGACCGGAGACGATATCGGCAATGGCATCGCGGTGGATCAGGCCGGGTTGGCATACGTCATTGGAACGACCAAATCCACCGACTTTCCGGTGACTCCCAGCGCCTATGCCGGAGTGCTCTACGGGAACCAGGATGCCTTCATAACCCAGGTCGATCCGATTGGTGGAACGGTGCTCTACTCGACCTACATGGGCGGCGAGGACGACGATTTCGGCAAGGCCATTCTGGTGGCGCCAAACGGTCTCGTGTATTTTGCGGCTTCCACTCTATCGCAGCAGTTCCCCATGGCAGGCTACAGCTACTCCGGGTCGTCGTTCGGTTTTCAGGACATCATCGTCGGGGTGATGGACTTGACTCAGATGGCGGCTGACTCGCTGGTGTATTCCACGTATCTGGGCGGGTCGTCGAACGAGGATGTGAACGCCATGGCGTTTGATCCCAAGGGCAACGTCATCGTGACTGGTTACACTCTGTCCCCCGATTACGCCGTCACACCGGACGCCATGCAAAGTACGTACGTCGGAAACGCCGATACATTTGTCTCGGTGCTGAATCCGTCGCTTCCTTTCGCGGCAGGCCTGGTGTACTCCACGTTTCTGGGGGGATCGCAAACCGAAGTCGGATACGGGGTCGGCGCCGACGCGGCTGGGTATATCTACGTTTCGGGATACACACTCTCGCCCGATTTTCCGGTCGTCAATTCCATTCAGTCGGGGTGGGCCGGCGGGATCGACATCTTCCTGACGAAGTTCAAGCCTGGAGTCGCCGGCCCGAACGCGCTGCAATACTCGACCTACCTCGGCCTTTCGAGCGTCTACGTTCCAAGCGGCATGGCGGTTGGGGCGGATGGCACGGCTTATGTGGTGGGCTACGCCTTTGTGGGCCTGCCGACCACCTACAATGCGCTGCAGCCTGGCGGGTACACCGGGGGCACGGACGGCTTCCTGCTGGCGGTCGGACAATAGCTCGCCCTGTTATACCATCTAAGGCATGCGTAGCTTGGTGCTGTTTGTTTCATGCTCCACTTGTGTCTTAGCGGCTGGAATTCCCTATCTCACCCAACCTGCTCTGTGCCCCACCCGTCCGGAGATCGCCTTTGTCTCGGGCGGCGACATCTGGGTAGCGCCCGCCAAGGGCGGTGAGGCGCACTTGCTCGTCTCCCACCCGGCCGACGAGTCGCGTCCGCTGTACTCGCCGGATGGCACGCGCCTGGCGTTTGTCTCCACGCGGACGGGCGGCGGCGATATCTACGTGCTCACGCTCGCCTCGGGGGAGTTGAAGCGGCTTACCTTCGACGATGGCATGGAGCAGCTGGATGCCTGGTCGCGCGATGGCCGGTGGATCTATTTCTCGACCGGCTCTCACGACGTAGGCCGCAAGAACGATCTGTATCGGGTGAGTGCCGAGGGAGGCACTCCCCTGCCGGTCAGCGCCGACCGCTTCACCAACGAGTTCCAGGCCGCACCCGCGCCGGACGGCACAACCGTAGCCTTTGCCGCGCGCGGCGTTGGCGACCAGCAATGGTGGCGCCACGGCCATAGCCATCTGGACGAGTCGGAGATCTGGCTGCGCAAGGAGGGTTCACCGGCCGCGTATGAGCGCGTGGTGGACCTGAACGGCCGCAACGCTTGGCCCATGTGGATGCCCGACGGCCGCCAGCTTTACTTCATGTCTGACCGCGGCGGCGCGCAGAACATCTGGTCCCTGGCGCTCGGAGCCAGGCCGCGGCAAGTCACCAAGTTCACCGACGGCCGGGTATTATGGCCATCGATCGGCTACGACGGAAAGGCGGTGGTCTTCGAGCACGATTTCAAGATCTGGCAGCTCGATACCAAAAGCGGGGAGGCCTACGCCTTGCCGATCACGCTGGTGGGCGTTCCGGCGGGCCCCGGCACTACCCACCTGACACTGAACACGTTCACGGATTTGCGCCTGTCGCCGGATGCCAGGAAGATCGCGCTGGTGGCCCACGGCGAGGTGTTCGCCGCGTCCGCGCGCGACGGCGGAGATGCCATCCGGGTGACCCACACTCCGGGACCCGAGTCACAGGTGGCCTGGGCACCCGATTCCACGCGCATCGTCTATCTCAGCCAGCGCGATGCGCTGACGCACCTGTTTCTGTACGATTTCGCCAAGCGCGCGGAAACGCAGTTGACCAGCGGCCCGGCGCCCGACCAGTCGCCGAAATTCTCACCGGACGGCAAAACTGTGGCATTCGTGCGCGACCGTAAAGAACTGCGCGCCATCGACCTGGATTCCAGGCAGGAGCGCGTGCTGGTCACCGGATTCTTCGGCGGATTCGGCGGCGGCGGATTCACCTGGTCGCCCGATAGCAAGTGGATCGCCTATGCCAGCTCGAGCGATCACGCGCTGCGCAACGTGTACGTGGTGCCGGCGAGCGGCGGCGCGGGGCGGCAGATCAGCTTCCTGGCCAACAACAACATCAGTTCGATTCAGTGGAGCCCCGACGGGAAGTTCGTGCTCTACGAGACCAGCCAGCGCACCGAAATACCGCAGGTGGCGCGCATCGATCTGGCGCCGGTGCAGCCCAAGTACGGCGAGGACCGTTTCGAAGAGCTGTTCAAGCCGGAGGCTCGTGCCGGTGGACGCGGCGCCGGCACAGATGCCAAGCCCCCGGTGAAGCCTGTGGAGATCGATTTCGAAGACATCCGCGAACGGATCTCCATGCTGCCGATCGGGCTCACGGTTTCCAACCCGGAAATCAGTCCGGACGGGCGCTGGCTGCTGGTATCGGCATTGGTCGGCGGACAGGTAAATCTTTACCTGTATCCCCTGGAGGAGGCCGGCCGGGGCGGCGCGGCGGCAGCGGGTGGAGGACGCGGTGGGCGGGGCGGTGAGCGCGCCGCGCGGCAGTTGACTTCTACGCCGGGCGCGAAAAGTCATGCACAATTCTCGCCCGATTCGAAGGAGGTCTACTACCTCGAGGCCGGCCGTGTGCAGTCGATCGCGGTGGACACCAGGACCAACCGGGCAGTCGCGCTGAACGCCGAAATGGATGTCAACTTCGACCAGGAGAAGATGGCGGTGTTCGAGGAGGCGTGGGCGGCGCAGCGCGATTCCTTCTACGACCCCAAGTATCACGGAGCCGACTGGAATGCCGTGCGGAAGATGTATGCTCCGCTGATCGAGGGCTCCCGCACCCCCGACGAGATGCGCAGCATTCTGCGCCTGATGATCGGCGAGCTGAACTCGTCCCACTCCGGCGTTTCCGCGCCGGCGGCAGGCGGCGCCGGGGGCGGGCGCGGAGTGGTGGGGCAACTCGGCCTGGACTTCGACCGCGCCGAATACGAGAAGTCCGGCAAGCTGCGCGTTACCGCGGTACTGCCGCATTCTCCGGGGGAATTGGCGAAGATCAAGCCCGGCGACGAACTGCGCGCGGTGGACGGAGTGGCCATGGGCGCGCACGTGAACCTGGATGAGCAATTGGAGCACAAGGTGGACAAGCGCGTCGCCCTGGATATCAGCGGGCGCGACGTGACCGTTCAACCCGTGGCTTCGCTGGCCGAACCGATCTATCGCAAATGGGTGGAGGATAACCGCGCCTACGTGGCGAAGGCCAGCAATGGCCGGTTGGGCTACGTCCACATTCGCGATATGTCGGAGCAGGCGCTCACGCAGTTGTACCTGGATCTGGACGTCGAGAACCGGGCGCGGTCCGGCGTGGTGATCGATATTCGCAACAACAACGGCGGCTTCGTGAATGCGTACGTTCTGGACGTGCTGGCGCGCCGCCCGTACCTGACCATGACCGATCGCGGCGGCCCCGCAGGTTCGGCGCGCACCGTGCTGGGGCAGCGATCACTCGAGCTGCCGACTATCCTGGTGGTGAATCAGCACTCGCTGTCCGACGCCGAGGACTTCACGGAAGGCTATCGCACTCTGAAGCTGGGAAAAGTGGTGGGCGAGCCAACCGCCGGTTGGATTATCTACACGGGCTCGCGCGACCTGGTGGACGGCTCCGTAATGCGCATGCCGTCTACTCTGATTCGAGGCTTGGACGGCAAGAATATGGAGAATAACCCGCGGCCGGTGGATATCGCGGTCACCCGGCCGATTGGCGAATCCTACTTGGGAAAGGACTCCCAATTGGACGCGGCGGTGAAGGAATTGCTGGCCGAGTTGAAGTAGGCCGGCCGCACGTCGGCGCCGATACGCGACCGTCCCTCGATAACAGGACGTAGAGGTGTTAATATCTCGCTCGGAGGCTGTGGCATGTCCGGCAAGAGAGTGGTTCTGCTTGATGGCTGCGGGCGTTTGGACGAAGATCTGACCCCTGTTCTCGACAACCTGATGACCGTGTTGTCTAACCAAGAGTCTGAAACCGAAATCTTCCACCTGCGTGAGTTGAAATTGGCGCACTGTCTGGGCTGTTTTGGCTGCTGGCTGAAAACGCCCGGAATGTGCGTCGAAGATGACGCGGGGCGACGCATCGCCAGAGCGGTGATTCAGAGCGATACGACGGTGTTCTTTTCACCCGTAACGTTTGGCGGATATTCACCGGAACTGAAGAAGATGATGGACCACTTCATTCAGCTCATTTCGCCGTTCTTCGCGATGGATCACGGCGAGGTCCACCATCCGCCGCGCTACGCAGGCCGGCCCCGGCTGGTGGCGGTGGGCGTTCAGAGACGCGCCAACGCTCACGAGGCCCACATCTTCGAGACGCTCGCCGGGCGCAACGCCCTCAACTTGCATCCACCCTCGTATGCCGCGGAAGTGGTTCCGGCCACGGAAGCCCCCGGCACGCTCCGGCAGCGCTTTGAAGCCTTGCTGGCCCGGTCGGACGCGCTGCCTTACGGGACGTCTGCCGCGGCGCTCATGCCGGCGGTGGTCTGCGGTGGAGATGCCATGGTGACTAACCCGAAACGGGCATTCCTGATCATCGGGAGTCCCAAGACGAATGTGCCCAGCACGTCAAGCGTCCTGGGGAGCTATCTTCTGGAGCGCTTGGGAGACCGTGGCTGGGAAACCGGATCGCTGACGCTGCGCGCCAGTCTGAACCGCCCGGAAGGTGAAGCAGCGCTTTTGGCGGGAATCGACCGGGCCGGACTGATCGTCTTGGTCTTTCCGCTCTATGCGGACGCGTTACCGTATCTGGTGACCAGGGCACTCACCGTGATCGCTGGCAACCTGCGAGCAGCAACCCAGCCCGCGAAGCAGTTGGTCGCGATTGTCAACAGCGGATTTCCCGAAATCCGCCAGAACGCGGTAGCGTTGGCAATCTGTGAAGAGTTCGCGGCGCAGAGTGGCATCGCCTGGCGTGGCGGCCTTGCGTTAGGCGCGGGAGGAATGATCGGCACGCAGCCCCTGACTGCGGCCAAACGCTCAGGGCCGCCTGTTCGGCACGTGGTCCAAGCTCTGAATTTGACCGCGGCGGCTTTGGGCGAAGGGCTTCCCGTGCCCGGTCAAGCCGCGGAACTGATGGCCAGGAATCCGTTCCCGCTCGTGCCACGCGCCCTATGGCGTCGGATTTACATGCATTTCGGAGAAAAGGGGTTCGTCAAG